>Ga0265296_1000478_pt1 | contig 61269 bp, 73 predicted proteins | sample MunlanPumphouse1_FD_189073 | JGI IMG/M metagenome (GOLD analysis project Ga0265296, IMG submission 189073) | Groundwater microbial communities from a municipal landfill in Southern Ontario, Canada - Pumphouse #1 | ecosystem: Environmental > Aquatic > Deep subsurface > Groundwater | place...
AATCGAACCGCTGACCTACTCCTTACCATGCCCCGCATTTGCGGGGTACCAGCTGAACTAATTTATTACCGACTCATGAGCCGTTGCGCGGAATCGAACCGCGGACCTACTCCTTACCATGGAGTTGCTCTACCAGCTGAGCTACAACGGCATTTTTTAACATTTCCCTAATTTCAATAACTAACTGTTTCCCGCCTTTTAAACTTTTTAAATACCTTTCATATCTGGCGGCCTCTAATTTTGTTTCAAACTCCTTGAAACAAACCAAAATAAATGGACGCCTATTTTTAGTTGAGGGATTTATTCCTGCATTGTGAAATTGCAAACGAACTGAAATATTACTAGTATGGCCTATGTATCTACGATTATCTTTCAATGATTTTAAAATATAAGTGTAATACATTATTTCTCCTTACCATGCCCCGCATTTGCGGGGTACCAGCTGAGCTACAACGGCGCTATGCGCATGAAGTTTTATAATACATTTATCACAGCTTCAATGCTTTATTTTTTTGATGCTTGCCCCCGGAGCATAAGCGCAGGGGGAGCTACAACGGCAAACAAAAAAATTTTCAATTTTCAATTTTCAATTTTCAATAAAACCAATCTTGAAATAAATTTTTGAAAATTGTAAACCAAAAATCGAAAATTATAGTTCATCAATCTGCCGCTTAAATTCTTCGAGTTTATTGTTCTCCAGATTGGCTTTAAGCAGTTTCTTATAAGTATCCAAAGCCAGCGCTTTATCTTTTATAATTATACTGATTTCCAGCATAGTGTCAAGGTATCTGGGGTTGGCCGGCTCTATTTTTAGCGCTTTTTTCAAACCGCGCGCGGCTTCTGGCAATTTACCCATCGCCCGATAAACTTCGGCCAGGCTAAAATGAGTTTGAGCGTTCTGTTTGTTTATATTTATTGATTTTAAATATTCATCGCAAGCTTCATTTAAATCCCCTTTTTCTTTGGCAATTTTCGCTAAATTTTCATAAATATCTTCGTCATCTTCTTTTAATTTTAAGATATGCTCAAAGGTCTGTTTGGCTTCTTCAAATTCTTTTTTCTCAAAATATATCCGGCCCAGCTCTTTAAAAGCTTTTAAATTTTTGCTGTCTAGGCCGATTATCTCAATATATTTTTTCTCTGCCGAATCCAAATCATCGCGTTTTTTTAATTCTTCAGCCTGGGAAAATAATTGATCAATCATTTCCGGGTCATCAACCCTCTCGTTCGCCTGATAAACATTTTTCGCCTGATAAAGTTTACGCAATCTTAATTTTAAATAACTGCTGGCTAACTGGCCTAATGGCGTTAAAACTCTGCTTGATTTAGCCCAATATTTTATAATATTTCTTTTTAAGCGATTCGAAATAATTCTTTCTTTAAACTTCGCTTCTTTCTCCGCCGGTATGCTGGCCACGTCCAAAGCGGCCAAAACTGAAAATTTTCTGCTGACAATAACAATAACCACGCTTAAGCTGATTAAAATTAATAATAAAGGAATTATATTATACATAAAATACACGAATTAAACGTTTCTTCTAGGTTTCCATTTTGCTGCCGGCTCGATTGGCGCTGCCAAATAATTTCATTTTCCAAAAAACCACTTTTTCGATAGCGGCGATTGTCGGCTTTAATAAATTTCTGGGGTCGGTTTCTTCTCTATTTTTTAAACAAACATCAATTAAGGTGCGACAAAAAGCAACTTTTAAGTCAGTGCCAATGTTAATAATATTTACGCCTTCTTTTATGGCTTTTTTTATTTTGTCGTCCTCGACGCCTGAACCGCCATGCAAGACAAAAGGAATTTTCACTTTATTTTTTATAGCTTTAAGCAAACTAAAAACAATATCTTCATTAGCGTGTACGCCGTGCGCCGTGCCGATAGCCGCCGCGATAGTATCAACCTTAGTCTCTCTAACGAATTCAACAACTTCATCCAATTTGGCCAGCGGTATTTCTTTTAATTTGCTCCTAGTATCACCATGCGAGCCAATCATGGCGCCAACTTCGCCCTGAACCCAAACGTGTTTAGTGTGCGCCACTTTTACAATCTGCTTGGTTAAATTAATGTTTTCATCCAAAGGCAAATTAGAAGCGTCAATATGCACCGAGGTAAAACCGGCGCTAATGCATTCAAAAATAGTATCAAAATTTGTGCCATGATCAAGGTGTAAAGCAACCGGCACGCCGGCCGCCACGTTTTTGGCAACCGTAGAAACTATATGGGTAATCGGCTTAAGTCCCATATACTGAATCGCGCTTTCCGAAACTTGAATTATGGCCGGCGAACCGGCTCTGACTGCGGCCTGCGCCACGCCTAAAACCGATTCCAAATTAGTGATATTAAACGCTCCGATGGCATAGCCGTTTTTTTTAGCGTTTTTAACCAGATCTTTTATGTGAACCAGCATATTTTTTTACTTTGCTATTTCCTTCGCTATTTTATAAAACTCCTCGGCCTTTAAGCTTGCGCCGCCAACCAATAAGCCGTCCATATCTTCAAGATTGGCAAAACTTTTAACATTTTTCGAATTAATGCTGCCACCGTAAATTACACTGAAATTTTTACTGACTACCCGCATGCCGACAATATCATTTAGGGCCAGCTTAATAATTTTATGCGCGTACTCGGCCTCGGCCGGTTCTATGGCCGTACCTGTGCCAATCGCCCAAATCGGTTCATAAGCGATAATAATTCGCTGATCGCCGAAAACTTCCACGCCGGACAAGGCCTGTTCAAGCTGCTCGACTAAGACAAAATCGCGCCGATCGGTTTTTCTTTCCTCCCAACTTTCGCCAATGCAAACTATAGGTATTAATTTTCCATTTTTTATAACCGCTCTGGCTTTTTTATTTATTATTTCATAATTTTCAGACAAATATTTTCGCCTCTCGCTGTGCCCTAAAATAACATAACCGCAGCCTATTTCAACGAGCATCCCGGGCGACACCTCGCCCGTATAGGCTCCGGCCTCTTCCCAAAATACATTTTGCGCGCCTATAACAATTTTACCGCCCTTTAAAATCTTGGCCGCTTCGCTTAAGGCCAAGGTTGACGGGCAGACGGCGACTTCGCCTTGGTTAAAACCAGCGAATTTTTCTTTAAATTTTTTTGCTAAACTTAAGGTTTCAGCAAAATTCAAATTCATTTTCCAATTGGCAATGATATATTTTTTTGGCATATAAACTATTGTCATTCCCGCGACCTGTCCCGAGCCTTGCCGAGGGAAGGCGGGAATCCAGATTATTTAATTAAAATTCTTCTCTAATTATTATATCACATTTACGGCTTAGCGCCATAATATAAATCCACCAATTTTCTGGTTAAGCCAAAACGGCTAATTTCGCTGTCCGCGCCTAAAACCACGGTAACGATATCCCGGCCGTCAGCGCCTTTAAATTTACTGACCAGGCAATAGCCGGAAGAATTAATATGCCCGGTTTTTCCGCCCAAAAGACTAATTTCTTGCTCGGGAAAAATATTTAACAGTTCGTTAGTGCTGTCAATAACTTTTTTTCTGCCCTGTTCGGTGGTAAATTCATATTTTTTAGTTAAGGCAGCGCGATTGATTTCATCTGCCCCTAAAGCAATGTCAGCAAACTGCGCGATTTCACGAGCAGTTGAAATATTCCCATCTTTAAGGCCAGCCGCATCAACTATTCTGGTATTTTTAAAACCAAGGTCTTTAATTTTATTATTAATCTTGGCGACAAATTCTTCTTCGGTCATTCCGGTCGAACTTACTAAAGCGGCGGTAGCCGTATTGTCCGAACCGACCAAGCTAAAATAAAATAAATCTTTTACTTTGACTTTGTCGCCGGTAAATAAATAGATTTTCCCGCCTTCGCGCTTATCCCCGGCTTTAATTTCGTAAATCGTCTCCCAGCCTGGATTGTAATCCAAAAAAGTATAAGCGGTAAATAATTTGGTTATGCTGGCTATGGGCCAAGTCCGATCAGGCCTTTTAGAAAAAAATAAATCATCACTCTGGCAATCTAAAATCGCCCCGTTTTCAGCCGCTAAATCAAAACTGACTGTTTCAGTCGCCGTTTCTTTACTCGGGCTTGGCGGCGATTTTTGCATTGGCATATTAAATTGGGGCAACTGCGGCAAGGGCGGCAGCGGCAAGGATTTAACCTCTTCAATTACTTTAACCATGGCTTGATTAAAATTATTCCCCTCTACAACCATAATTTTGCCGGCGGCCTGATATTCGCTCACGCCCAAAACTAAACCGGCCTTAGCCGAATTAACGTTCTCGGACGATAAAAACGAGCCGCTAAACGCCAGCCCAAGATTTAAAAAAATGGTTGACACTATTAAGCTGATTGTCGCCGGTATGAGCATAATCACATTGTCATTCCCGCCCGCCCGAGGCGGATAAACTCCGGCGGGAATCCAGAATTTTTATTTAACACTTTCATTTTCTTCAGTTAACATTTTATCAATCGTATCGTCTTGATGCAGCCTCTTATAATCAGGCAGTTCCTTGATGTCATTCAAACCTATAAAACGAATAAAGTCAAAAGTCGCCGTATAGTAGATTTCATTTTTCTTTTTATCAAATTTACCCTCGATTAAACCTCTCAAAAGCAGATTTCTTAAAATCAAAGCGCAATTTACTCCCCTAATCCTGTCCAAATCAATTTTTGCCACCGGTCCGCGATAAGCGATAATAGTCAAAGCTTCTAAGCTTGGCCGAGACAACTCGCCCGTGGTTTCATCTTTAATGAATTCTTGGATAATTTTGGCATTGGCCGGCGCGCTTACCATCTGATATTTACTGCCGTCTTTAATAATTTGCACGCCGGCTTGGCTGGTTTTATAGTCGGCCAAAAGTTCGTCCGCGCTTTTAATAATTTCTTTTTTACCTGCCTGTCCGGTAGGCAGGTCCGCTTTTAACAAATCGACCAGCTGGCTCACGGCCATAGGCTTGGCGGAAATGAATAAAAGCGATTCTATCTTAGATTTTATGGACATAAACATTTTCGTCATTCCCGCGAATCCGCCAACTGGCGGAGGGAATCCAGAAATTATTAAAATTAACCTATTCTATTAATTTCTATCTCCCCAAACAAATCACCCTGCATTACTATAACGCCCCTTTGCTTAATTAGTTCGAGCAGCGCCAGAAAGCTTACAATTATTTCAGTTTTATTTTTCGCGTCGGCTAAAATATGATTGAAGCTTACTTTTATCTTTTCAAGCAGAATTTGCTGAATGGCTAAAATTTTATCTTCAATATTGACTATTTGCTCTAAACTCTTTTCCTCCAATAATTCAACCGGCCTAATATTTTTAATTATTTCGCTAAAAACGTTTAACAAATCAGCGGCCGTTAAATTTTTCGGCGGTGAAAAAATATTGGCGTTGGCTAAAAACGCCTGGCGATTGAATTCACGCGCGAAACTAAACCGCTTTTTCCCGATGATGGCTTCAATCTTTTTGGCCGCTTCTAAAAATTCTTTATACATTCTTAACTGATGCTCAAATTCTTGAATTTCCTCTTCAGCTTCGCCTTTTAAGAATGGTAAAAGCGCTCTGGATTTTATCAACAATAATTTCGCGGCCACTACTAAAAAATCAGCCAGTTCTTCCGGCCCGATGCCTTTATAACCTCTGATATATTCAATGTATTGATCAGCAATTTTAGCCAAGCTGATTTCCGTAATATCCAACTCTTGCCTTTCAATCAATTGTAAAAGCAAACCTAACGGCCCTTCGAATTTATCTATTTTAAAATTCATAATTAACCCGCTCCGTCATTCCCGCGCAGGCGGGAATCCAGAAATTATTTTTCACATTCTATTTCTTCTTCACCAAAACCACTTTCTTCTTAACGCCGAAACTGCCTAAAGCAACATTTTCCAATTTAACGAAATCTTTAACCGCCATCTCTACTGAATGGTTAAAACTGCCTGAAGCGAACACGGCTTTTTTGACTTTGGTTAAATTCTTTTCCATGATCACGGGCAATTTATGCAGTCCGCCGAAAGCGCTCATAGCGCCGGCCTTAACTTTTAATAATTTTTCCATAACTTCTTCGCCCGGAATTTTAACCGCTTTTATTTTTTTACCCGTAGTTTTACTGATCTCGCGCGCCAGTTTTTTAAAATCCAAATTATTATCAGCCGGTAAAATCGCCAAATAATAATCTTTATCGGCCGCCACTAGTAAAGTTTTCACCACTTCATTTAACTTTTTACCCATGGTAACGGCCGTATCATAGGCCGTGTAGACGGTTTTATGCTGTAACACATTATGCTTAATTCCAGCCTTCTCTAAATATTTAGCTAATTTTTGCGGAAATTTTGTGATTTTTGACATATTGTTTAAATTAAGAATTAGTATTGATTTCGCCCTCTTTATTAAAGGGGGTTAGGGGGATTTTACTTATTTTAAAAATAAAAAACTTAAAAATTTATGTATATATTATAGCTCAAAAATTGTTTTTAAGCAAAAAGATTTATTCCCCCTTGATAAAGGGGGTAAGGGGGATTTGCATTTGCACTTCCCCTCTCCTTACCAAGGAGAGGGTTAGGGTGAGGTTTTCCTCTCCAATAAAAAACCGGCCTCAGTTCACTCTTGGTGAGCGAACGGGCCGGATTGAAATGTTTTTCTTTCCTCTCCTTTTTACATCTGAGAAGTTGTAATATCCTTCCAACTCTCCTCGCTGACTTTGGGCTTTATGGCGACTGAACCATATTCCCGGCAAAGCTTGCATTTTTCCGGATCAGGATCCCACTCCTTAATTTGATAATCAGCAACCGGAATAATAGTGAAAGTGTCAACACCATCCACTACAATCTCCTTAAGACCACCGCGATTTACGATTACCATTTCATATGGCAAAATCTCAATATCGGGATATTTTCTCTTTATCTCAATTACGGTTTCCTTAAACCCGGTGCCTTTAGTGCAAAAATCCTCAACGAGCAATACTTTGCTGCCATATTGCAAGGATCCTGTTATGGTAATTCGCCCGTCCCTTTTGTTCTTTTTCATTTCTACGACTTTTACGCCCATAATATCGCCCAAATTCTCGGCTAACTTGGTTGCGCCATCTGGTATGCCGACTAAATAATCAGGCCAACCAATGGCGTGCTGGATAAAACGCAACTGAAGCTGAAAAGCCATGAGCTGTCTGATATTATCCGATTTAAGAAGAATTTTTGATATTAAGAAACCGTCGCTATGTAATCCTGATTTAAGCAGAGCATGCTTACCCGGCTTCCCAAGTTTTGCCGCTTCGTAATCATAGCGCCAGAAAGACCCTAAAACCTCGGCGATATGGATGACCTCTTCGGCGCTTAACATTTTAGACGTAAATTTAAAAGGATCAAGTAAAAGCAATTCGGCCTTGGTCATTTCTAAAATACTCTTCATCATATACTTTCTCCTTTTCTACCTCTTCCGAGCATTAATCTTCCGCTCAGTCATTAAGTTGATCTTGCCAGCCTGGCAATTGCCTCTGCCGGCAAGCGATCTTTGAATTTTTTTCCATGTTCGTTTGACAATTCCCGGTTTTTTCTTTTTTTCCACTTTGACCTCCTCGTTTGCAGTAGCTTTTAAAACGGATACTTGATTCCGGCGTCTTTAACCTCTTGAGTCTGAAATGCCTCATACTCGCTTTCGCGGAATTTTTTTACCGCGGCAACCAGGTCTTTCTCCAGATTAGCGATATCTCCGCTACCGCCGTATTTCTTCAAAAACGGATACATGGTACCGCGCGAAGATGAAAAAATTGCGCCCTGCCCATTCCACTTTCCTCCACGGATCAATTCCTGCATTATCAAAGAAAATTTCCCGCCTTGCGCGCCGAAACCAGGTACCAGCAGGGTTGTCCCCGGAAAAATCTTTCTAATATTTCCATCACAGACATGAGTAGAGCCGACCACCAAACCGATAGTGGACAATTCATCATACTCCAAGTCATACTTCTTGCTCCATCCGACCGAATCCTCTACGTGCGATAGCTGAACGGTGGTATTTCTCGATGGCGCAAAGAGTTCCTGATATTCCGGGCTGGAGGGGTTGGACGATTTACTGACCCCAATAATACCCTTACCCTCACGCATCAGATTTAATCCCCTGTCCGGATTGCCTTTTTCATCCGTCAACACCATCACATCGCTGCCCATCCAGGGGGTGACGTTAATGATGTCAAAGTCGTAAGGTGTAAAATCCACTCCCCAGTCTTCCTTCAGATTGCCCATCAGACCGAGAAAATAGCAACTTTGGGTCGTGGAGATATCACCACGCTTGCAGTCCAGGAGGCAGATCAGCCGTATGCCCTTTTTCTTTTCCAGCTGTTTAATGAAATTTCTGACCCGCATAAGAACAAAACAACCGGCTGGGCCGAACTGTTCGTAAAACGACGCCTGCGGCTTGAAGACCCGGACATTGCACAATTCAACCAGGATTTCCACGACACGGCAGACGTAGTATTCAACTGCCGACAAAACAGCCGCATATTTGCTCGCCTCGTCTCCAAACAAACCGGACATATTCGCCAACACCTTGTAAAATCCGCGTGTTTCATTGCCTATCTCTCCCAGGGAATAAACTTCCTTATTTTTCTCCCCGAAGGAATGAGGGTCCAGCCCGCCACAGTAAAGGGTTTTTTGCGCCCTCTGCACTTCCGCTAACTGCACAAAATTGTGTTTTCTCTCCATTTTCTTCTCCCCTTTCTCTTAAAGTCGTTTACCTGCTAAAAATTCTATCCTCTTCATTTTTACTTCCTCCGCCCGACAGTTTATGCATAAGCTATGGCTGGTGCTATAAAGCTGTTCAAAGCACTGCTTACTGCCAGGCTTATTGTTGCACAAACTCGGACGACCATCATAAATGATGGCCACCTTTCCGCCGTTCCCCTTTTTCCGTTTCGCCATCCCGCCTCCTTTCAATCTAAAATGTTAGCAATTTTGTATCTTTCAATAAATCCATTGATTTTCAAAGGCCAATTATAGATAAAGCCTAAGGATTTTTCCCCTTAGGCTTATTTTACTTATTTTAACAGCATTTTACGGTTAAAGTCAACTGTTTATACCCCCTCTCCTTACTAAGGAGAGGGCGAGGGTGAGGTTAATTTTTTTTACATACCTCATTAATTTCCGTTAGCACCCCATCAATATTTTCTCCCACTTCCAAATTGGTAAATCTTAATACTTTTAATCCTAAACTTTCCAAATATTTTTGCCTGATATTATCATTAAAAATTTCTTTATCGGTTGAGTGGGTGGCGCCGTCAATTTCAATAACCAGATTTTTCTTGGGACAATAAAAATCCACGATATATTTTCCTATGCCAAATTGCCTCTTAAACTTATGGCCTAAATTTTTATTTCTTAATTTTGACCATAAAATTATTTCTGCCTTAACTCCTTGCTGCCTTAAATTTCTTCTTATATTTTTATTTGAATTCAGATTGAATAACACTGTCATAATATAACCTCCCCTGACCCCTCCTTCGCAAGGAGGGGGACTAATCTATCTTACCGGCACTGACACGGGCGCCGACTTGGTATTGTCCAGTAACGCCACTCTCTGTTTTAAGCATTGGTAGCCGGCGTCATGCAGCCAGCGCGTATCCACGTAATACGATTTATCATTGGCCTGGGTTTTATTCTCTGTTTTAAAAGTGGCGCAAAGTTCGTAGGCGTCTTTGCCCTTAACATTATAGTCAAGCACTTTACCGGTCGCCGGGTCGGTTATGTCGCTTAATAAAATATAGTAAGTTGAACCGCCGTTAACCAGAGCGTTTAAATCCGCCGGCAATTTTTTATTTTCGCCGTAATAAGCATTAATGGCGTTGTCAATCTGGCTGAATTTATTAACGATCGCCTGGTCAAATTTTTGATCTCTGACTTTTAAAGGCGAATCAATAAAGAAAAAAGCGGCTACTAGCGCGATGGCCGCGATAGCGATTGAGCCGTAAAAATAAATTCTGATGATATCATTATTTTTACTCACGTCTTCGCGCTTGATGTCATAAAGATAATAGCTGAAAATCAGGGCGGAAATTAAAATTGAAGTTAAAGACTTTAAAATAAATTTCGTGGTCAATTCGCCGTTCAAGAAACTGCCGACCGTGGCGATAAACCAGCCGATCATGACAACGGCCGAAACCAATAAAATAAAATAAGTCAGCCATTTTCTAATGCCTGACTCCTTCTCCAGATTGCCTGACAAAAGATTTTTATTTATGAGGCGCATCATGACGAAAAAAATCGGCGCCGCGATAATAATGGCGGAAATGGCGAACCTTAAGGCGTCCTGGGTAAAACCGCCCGGCGCCAGGCTTAAATCATCCGCTATGGTTTTATTGATAATCTGAAAAATTATCATGCCTGTGGAAACGGCCGTAAAAACCAAAGCCACGAGCGACAGCAGGTAAAAAAATGCGAACTTGGCATTTTGTTGTTTTTCCATATATTTTATTTTAGCGGCAGTTTTCGCTGCCGTTTTTTAATTATTTTAATAGCTAATTTTTTGCCAAGATTAGTTAATTTTACCTTATAAATAAACCATTTTTTAGCCGTTTTTTTGCCAATAGCCGTAAGCAGGTCGCCGGCGACGAGCGAATTCAGGCTTTTATGAATTATATCTTGAATTAATTTTTTACTTTTCGCAATTTTTTTGCCAGTCCGCGCGGACAAATAAAAATCGTAAAATTCAGCCGGCGACGAAGCCTTAAAATTATGGCACTTTTCTAAAATAAATTTTTGCAGTCTTGATAACCGCATAAATTTTATTCTATATCAACTTTTATATTAAGCTCTTTTAATTGCCTGCCCCCGACTTCGCTCGGCGAATCCATCATAACATCGCGCCCCTTACCGTCCTTGGGAAAAGCGTAAATATCGCGGATTGAATCCAAATTTAAAAGCACCATTAAGATGCGATCGACGCCCGGCGCGTTGCCGCCATGGGGCGGCGCGCCGTATTCAAACGCCCGAATCATAGCGCCGAACTTTTTATCAATTTCTTCCCTGCTGTAGCCGGCGATTTGAAAAGCTTTGTACATAATTTCCGGCTCATGGTTTCTTATCGCGCCCGAAGATGCTTCAAAACCGTTTAAGACTAAATCAAATTGCTGGGCCAGAATTTCCAGCGGATTTTTATTTTGCAGCGCCTCCAGGCCGCCTTGAGGCATGGAAAAAGGATTATGCCCGAAATCAATCCGCCCATTTTCTATTTCCGAATAATCATACATGGGGAAATCAACCACCCAGCACCAAGCGGCCGATAATTTATCCTTTAAGCCAAGCTTTAAAGCGCACTCGTTTCTAACCGCGCCCAAGCTTAAGCAAACGGTTTTCCATGAGTCGGCGCCAAAAAATATTATATCACCTGCTTTAGCTCCTAAATATTTAACAATCTGCTCCGCCAATTCATCGCCTAAAAATTTTACGATTGGCGACTGCAGTTCTCCCTTATCCTTAATCACAATATAGGCCAGACCTTTAGCATTCTTGGTTTTAGCGATTTCCGTTAATTCGTCAATTTCTTTACGGCTGAATTTCGCGGCGCCGTCAATTTTTAAAGCATGCACTACGCCCTTATCTTTTACAGCATTAGCGAAAACGCTAAAACCGCAGTCTTTTACCAGTTCGGTAATCGGCTTAATTTCTAAATCAAATCTTAAATCCGGCTTGTCCGTGCCGTATTTTTCCATGGATTCGCGCCAAGGTATTTGTTTAAATCTGCCGCCTTTTTCTAAACCGACCATCTTTTTAGCGCTAAACTTCTCCGTCAGCTCTTTCATCAACGGCTCCATTATTTTTAGAACATCGTCCTGCTCAATAAAGCTCATTTCCATATCCAATTGGTAAAATTCGCCGTAATGGCGGTCCAGACGCGGATCTTCGTCGCGAAAACAAGGCGCGATTTGAAAATATTTATCCAGCCCGCCGACCATTAAAAGCTGTTTAAATTGCTGCGGCGCCTGGGGCAGGGCGTAAAATTTACCGGGGTAAAATCGCGACGGCACTAAAAAATCGCGCGCGCCTTCCGGCGAAGAATTGGCTAAAATCGGAGTTTGTATTTCAATAAAATCATTAGCTTGAAAATATTTTCTTATATACTGGAAAAATTCATCTTTAATTTTTAGCATGACCTGTAATTTTGGCCGCCTTAAATCAACGAAGCGGTATTTTAAACGCAAAGCTTCGTTAGCGTCCGCGCTTTTTTCTTCATTTAATTCAAATGGCGGAGTTTTTGATTTTGATAAAATTTCTATTGCTTCGCATTCAATTTCAATCTCTCCGGTTGGTAATTTCTTATTTACCATATCGTCCGGCCGAGACGCGACTTTGCCCTTTATTTTAATCACCCATTCGTGGCGCAATTTATCAGCTTCGATTAAAGCTGGCTCGCTGATCTTCGGATCAAAAGTTAATTGCGTTAAACCGTAGCGGTCGCGCAAGTCAATAAAAATCAAACCGCCATGGTCGCGCCGGCTATGCACCCAGCCGGCGAGTTCAACGGTCTGGCCCGCGTTTTTTTTAGTTAATTCACCGCAAGTATGAGTTCTAAGCATAATAATCAGTTAGTCGGTTAATTAGTTAATCAATTAACCGGTTAAAACTTAAACATTAGCTAAATCATTTAACTAATTAACCGACTAACTGATTAACTGAATTTTACCTTATTTACCTAATTTAAGCAAGAAAAAAGGAGCTAAATAACCGATGACGGCCTTAAAACTCTTCGATATTATTAAAAAATATAACTAAAAAATAAACTAACAATATTTAAAATTTCCTTTTTTATATTACTACTTAGATTGATCTTATCTAACTCCTTAAAATCGCTCTTATCCGCTAGTCTCAATATCTTAATAGAATTTTCTGAAATTATCAACTGGTGCGCTCTCTCCGGTTTAGGCAGGCATTTTACGCAAACCAAACCGCCGCGCGCTAAATCAAATTTGTTGCCTGACGGCGAAATTTTTTTACGGCAGTTAACGCAATTATATAATTCCGGCTTATGGCCCAGCTTAATTAATAATTTAAAAATAAACAATTGGACGAATAAATCATAATCCGGCTTAACGCTTGCGCCATCCAAAAAATCAAAATAATTTTTTAATAAAGAAAAAATGTCCTGATCGCTTTGCCCGGGTTTAATAATTAAATTAAAAACTTTTATGGCCTGGCCGGCAGCTTTTATTTTATTAAAATTATTTTTTATATTAACGTAGCAATTTTTACTAACGGCGGCGCCAATATAATTATATTGCCTGCCTCGGACCGCCATAATCTCGGCTAAACTGATCGGCTCTAAATGCCCGGCTAATTTTGATTTTATTTTTTTAGCGCCCCGGGCCATTAGCTCAAGCTTGCCTAGATTTTCAGAGTAAACCGTAACCTTCGAGCCATCTTCGGAAAAAGGCTTACGATTTAAAATCAGAGCTTTAATGTTAAAAGTTTCTTCCATACTATTTATAATAAAGGGCTAGTTAAAATTAATTATTTTTTGAAGTGAGGACTGTTTGAGTCCGCCAGCCGGCGGACGAGTTCCGCAACGAAAAAAATCATTAATTTTAACTAGCCCTAACTGTGGCTATACTTTTATATTTTATCTAAGTAACTTTGTAAAATTATCATAGCCGCTATTTCGTCACGGCTTGATTTGGTTTTTTTATTACCAACCAAAGCGTCCGCCGCCTTGCTAGACAAGCGCTCATCAACAAGTTCAATGGTAATATTTATCTTGCTTTTTAATTCGCTAAAAAAATCTTCGAATTGTTTAGAAATTGGAAGTTTTAAATTAGAAATTTGGTATGGTTTTCCCAATACCACCACATCTATTTGCTCGCTTTCCACCGCCAGCACCACTTCTTCCACATTCCCCACTACCTTAAACGGCGTAGCAATTTTAGTTTCACTGTCAGCCAGCGCTAAACCAATTCGTTTTTCACCCCAGTCAACCCCTAAATATATTTTTGTTAATTCATTATTCATATTTATTATTAAACCTAGCTGATATTTATTATTTTTAAAAGAGGACTGTTTAAGTCCGCCGGCAAGCGGACGAGTTCCGCAACGAAGAAAAGAACAAATATCAGCCAAGCGTCAATACTGTAGTTTACTCAAACTCTGTCAGTATTTCATGTCCTCGTTCCGTTACTAAAACCGTATGTTCAAATTGCGCGCTTAGACTGCCGTCAACGGTTAAAATAGTCAGATTATCCGAACTGTCTTTAACGCGCCAATCGCCGGCGTTAACCATGGGCTCAATAGCCAAAACCATGCCCGGCTTTAAAATTATTTTTTTATTACAGTCTAAATCATAATTAGGCACCTGCGGATCTTCATGCAAGTCATAACCAACGCCATGGCCAACCAAGTCGCGCACCACTGAAAAATTATTAGCCTTAACATATTGTTCAATCGCTTTGCCAATATTATTTAAACTATTACCCGGCCTAACTTGTTTTATGCCTAACGCCAGCGCCTGTTTAGTCACTCTGATTAATTTTTGCGCTTCCCGATTAATCTTACCCACGGCCACGGTAGCCGCCATATCCGTATAATAGCCTTTTTTAGGAAACTTATGGGGTGAAACTTTGGGGTAAAAAGGAAATTCCATGCCCACGTCAATATTGATAATATTGCCTGACTTTAATTCTCGCGACGGCAAAGAGGGCGCGTGCACTACTTCATCATTGATGCAAACGCACAAAGCCGTAGGATAAGTCTTATCGTCTTTATCCGACTTAAAGCCTTTAAAAGAAGGCCTGCCACCAGCTTTTTTAATTAAAAAATTGGCCATTTGTTCTAAATGGCCTGTAGTTACGCCGGGTTTTACTTCGACTATTAATTGTTTTAATATCTGCCCTAAAATTTTCCCGCCTTGGCGCAACAATTCTATTTCATTGTCTTTTTTAATGGTAATCATGCTAATTTTAATTCTTTTAATCTTTCCATTATTTCTTCATGTATTTTTTTAATCGGCCGTTCGCCGTCAATTTTTATAAGTTTACCCCGTGAAATAGCTTCGCTCCCGGCTTTAGCGGGGATTTCATGGGGTGAACCTTGTGAAATAGCTTTGCTCCCGGCTTTGGCCGGGATTTCACGGAGTGAACCTTGTTTTTGCCAATAGTCAAATATAGGTTCGCTCTCGCTATGATAAAGTTTTAGCCTATGGGCGATCACTTTAGGCTTATCATCATTTCTTATAAACAGCTTGCCGCCGCAAATATCGCAAACTCCGTTATTAATCGGCGGATTGTAAACTAAATGATAAACCTTGCCGCAAGCGCACATGCGGCGCCGGCTTAAGCGCTGTTTAACTTCTTTATCGCTAACCGCCACTTCAAGGGCGTAAACCCGGTCGTTTTTCTTTAATATTTTTTTAAATATTAATAAAAGCTCGCTCAACTGTTTTTTATTTCTAGGGAAACCGTCAAAAATAAAACCAGAAGCTTTTTGCTTTAAGCCTTGTTCAACTAAGATTACAGTTGCCTTGTCCGGCACTAATTTCCCGGCCTTGATATATTTATCCGCCAATTTGCCCAATTTAGTCCCGGCCGCGATTTCAGCGCGAAATAAATCACCGGTGGAAATCTTTTTCCAGCCAGTTTTTTTAGCCAGCATTTCCGCCTGCGTGCCTTTACCCGATCCTGGCGGACCGAAAAAAATAATAATTTTTTTTTGCATAATAATCAATTTATTATAATCAAATAAAAATTTTATGACCGTAGTCCGCCGGCTGGCGGCTTCGCTCGTTATAAAATTTTTATTTGATACATTATATTTTTTAAAAATATTATTTATCCTCTTTAGCGGGGTTTATCCCGCTCGTCGGGGTTTATACCCTTTAGGGTGAAAACTTTTTTAAAAAAGTTTTCAAAGATTTTATTTTATAAACCTATCGGCCTAGTTCCGGTCGGCGACATTTTTGACGCGGAACTGCCCGACAGTTTGATGCTATTAAAATTTTGGGCAAAACCTATCTTGCCTTTTTTTTCTCTATTAATACCTATATTTTTCATAACACCATGTGATTCTACTTCTCTGCCACCGGCATATTGCTTACTGTAAGTTGCGCCTCTGCCTATAGCTCTAGACTCATCATCTATTCTTGCCCGCTGAGCACGCCTTAAATTTCTAGCTATTTGTTCTTCGGTTAGGCCGCTTTTTTTTTCGCCCTCAATTACTTTTAAATAACTCAATCTTTTTCCCCATTGGTCGCCTCTTAAGCCAGCTTTTCTTAATTTTTCGCCAATTTGGCCGGCCGTCTTACCGCCGCTAACCAACTTGGCGACATAATTCCTGGCGGCCGCATCTTTAATTGTTTTTCCGGCAATTTCAGCTTGGCCAAATTTACTGCTATTTATCTTTTTAATATCTTTTATATAATAAACTTGCCCCATATAATTAAAAATTAGGTTTATTATAGCCTTATTATATCATAATTTAAACAAACAAAAAACCCCACTCGCCTGGGATTCTTTATTTTATATTCGTGTTAATTCGTTTTTAATTCGTTCCGCCGGCCGGCGAATTCATACTTTTTACATGCCCTCATACTCGCGCATGGTTAACTGCGATTCAATCTGTTTGACTGTTTCAATAACTACCGAAACAACGATTAAAAGCGACGTGCCGCCGATAGTCAAAGCTTGGATGTCGGTGAAATATCTTAAAATCAAAGGCAGTATGGCAATGATGCCTAAAAATAAAGCGCCGACAAATATAATTTTATGAGTAGTGTTAGCTAAATATTCGCTAGTATGGCGACCCGGCCTAATACCGGGAATAAAACCGCCTTGCTTTTGTAAATTTTCCGCAATCTGCGTCGGATGAAATATAACTTCAGTATAAAAATAAGTAAAAGCAAAAACCAATAAGAAATATAAAATCGCGTAGATTAATTGATTTTGAAAAAAGCCGATAGTCCACTGAGCCGCATTGGCGATGAAAACCGTGCGCGCGTGTATAAAAAACTGGGCGATCATAGGCGGAAAAATTACCACGGAAATGGCAAAAATAATCGGAATTACGCCGGCCATATTAACGCGTAATGGTAAATGCGTCGAGGTGCCGCCAAACATCCGGTTGCCCCTGATTTGCCTGGCATATTGCACCGGTACATTGCGTTGGCCTTCATTAATTATAACCACGCCAATTATTGTTACTATGGCGATAGCCAAAAAGCCTAAAATCATATACAATTTTGACGGGTCAAAGGTAACTATTACTTGCTGGGCGGTTTGTAAGAGTCCGGAAACAATGCCGGCAAAAATCAATAAAGAAATACCGTTACCAACTTTTTTTTCTGTCATTAATTCGCCTAGCCACATTAAAAAAACCGTACCGGCGGCCACGGTTATAATCATAGTAAATAAATCAAATGAACTAATGTCGCCCAAAATTAAATGCGATGACCGGCGCAGTAAAGTAATCATGCCATAAGCTTCAAGCACGGCTAAAGGCACGGTCATCCAGCGAGTCCACATATTGACTTTTTGGCGCCCGGCTTCTTCTTTATTCATCTCTTCCAATTTCGGGATAATCATAGCTAAAAGCTGGAAGATAATTGATGAAGTGATGTATGGACCAACGCCCATCATGACAATGGAAAAATTAGTCATACCGCCGCCGGCGAATATATTCATGAGCCCTAAAATCTGGTTAGAAGCAAAAAAATCTTTAAGCGCCTGGGTATCAACTCCGGGAACCGGAATATGCGCGGCCAAGCGAAAAATAGCCAGCATGCCTAAAACAAAAAGTATGCTATTGCGCAAATCGCGCGCTTTCCAAATTTGTATTAGCTTATCATACATACATAAAATCCCCATCTGTCATTCCCGCGGAGGCGGGAATCCAGTAATGTTGAGTTAATAAAACAATTCTAGATTCCCAATCAAGTTGGGAATGACAATTTATATAATTTTACCACCCATTTTTTCAATCTGCAATTTAGCGCTATCGCTTAGCTTAACTCCTTCAAATTCCAAATTTTGCAAAGTTAATTCGCCTTGGCCCAAAATTTTTATTTTTTCCTGAACGGTTCTAATTAAATCGGCCTTGAGTAAGCTAGCGGCGTTAATTTTAGCGCCGGCGGAAAAATTATCGTTTAAATCTTTAAGATTAACCACTTGATTTTTCGGCTTAGCTGATTTAAAACCTCTATTTTTTGGCGTAGCAGCCAAGATTTGTTTAAAGCCTAATCTTTTTAATTTATTTCTGCCGCCGCTTCTTGACCTTTGGCCCTTTTGTCCGCGAGTACTATAAGAACCATGGCCCGAAGCATTGCCTCTGCCGATTCTCTTTTTATTTCTAGCCGAGCCGCGAGCCGGCCTGATTGTATGTAGTGATAAAGACATATGTTTACATTAAATTCTGCTCTTGAACGTGATTATACTTATTCTCATGCTTAACCTCATGCTTAACCGGTTTTTTTAAATTTTTTAAAGCTTCGATCGTGCATTTTACATTGTTAACTTTATTGCCGGTGCCTAATATTTTACTGGTAATATTTTTTATGCCGGAGAGTTCCAAAAGAATTCTAACGGCGCCGCCGGCGATAATACCTCGGCCCTTTTTAGCCGGTTTGAATAAAATCTTAGCCGCGCCTAATTTCTGATAAATTTCATGGGGAATGGTTTCGTTAACAATCGGTATGTCAATAAAATCTTTTTTAGCTTTATTAACGGCTTTGGTTACGGCGCCGGTAACATCAGCGCCTTTAGCCAAGCCGATAGCCACTCTGCCTTTTTTATTGCCGATAGCCACGCAAGCCCTAAAGCGCATTCTTTTGCCGCCGGCCATAACGCGGGTAACGCGGGCAATATCAATCATTTTTTGCTCAAATTCTTCCGGCAGACCGCCATCACCTCGGCCGCGGCCGGCGCCTCTTTTGCCTTTAAAATTTCTTTTTCTGTCAGAAAAGCCGCCGCTATTTCTACCCTCAACCGTTTGTATTGGCATCGGCGTTGGTGTTGGTGTCGGCGTTGACGTGGCATTATTAATCTTAGCTTCCGCTATCGGAGCTTCTTCCGGTATTATATTTTCTTGTATTTTATTTTCTTCTTCCATATGAAGTAACTTATGTAAACAATAATTATCTATTATTTATTTTCATTTTATTAATTATAATTCATCATTATCCCCCACAAATCTACAAATCGGTTACGAATATTACAAATATTAATTAATTTATTCGTAGATTTGTAGCAGATTTGTAGATTCGTAGGAGCTAAAATTTTAAACCGCCTGCGCGAGCGCCTTCGGCTAAAGCCTTTACCCGGCCATGATATTTATAACCGTTGCGGTCAAACACGACTCGGCTAATGCCTTCAGCCATGGCTTTAGCGGCAATTAATTTTCCCAACTCTAAACTTACAACAATTTTTTTGTCCTTTGTTTTTACCTCTCCAGCGCCGACAGCAATCAAAGTCTTGCCAACTTCATCATTTATGATTTGAGCATAAATGCCATGATTGGATCTAAAAACGCTCAATCTTGGGCAAGCGGCCGTACCGTTAACCTTTACTCTAACTCTGCCTTTGCGCCTAAGCCTTTTATTTTGTTTAATTTTATTAATATCCATATAATATAATCTATAAAACTGTCTACTTTTCGGCTTTACCGGCGGTCTTGCCTGCCTTACGCCTTAATATTTCATCGCTATATTTAATGCCTTTGCCTTTATAAGGCTCCGGCTTTCTAATCTTTCTAATTTGAGCCGATACTTCGCCAACTAACTGCTTATCAATGCCATTAATAATAATAACATTAGCCTGGACTTCGGCTTTTACGCCGGCCGGCAATTCATAAATTACCGGGTGGGAATAACCGACGTTTAGAGTTAATTTAGCGCCGCTAACCGCCGCTTTATAACCAACACCGTTGATTTCTAATTTCTTAGTATAAGTTTCATTAACTCCAACTACCATATTTTTAATCAAACTTCTGAACAGCCCCCATAAAGCCTTATTTTTACCGATCGTCTGGTCATCAATAGACAATTTAATTTCTTTATCGGTTATGGCTGTTTTTATAATTTCATGCATTTTAGTTTTAAGCTCGCCCTTTGGCCCTTTGACAATTATAAAATCTCCCTCAAGCGAAGCTTTAGTTCCGGCTGGCAATTCAATTGGCAATTTTCCTAAACGTGACATAATATTATCAAATTAACTTATTATTTATTGAATTGAATTTAATTTATCTATCTTTAACATTTCTCTCCCACAAATCTATCATGGCTACGCCAGATCTGGCATAGCCAGACAAATCTACTACAAATCTACGAATATCGATAAAATGCTATTATTATATTTGTAATATTCGTAGCCAATTTGTAGATTCGTGGGCTTAAAAGATTTCGCAAATCACTTCCCCGCCAATGCCCTGTTTTCTGGCTTCTTTATTGGTCATTAAGCCGCGCGGCGTGGAAATAATCGCTATACCCAAATTATTTAAAACTCTTGGCAATTCATTTTTATTGGCATAAACCCTGCGGCCAGGAGTACTTATTTTCTTTAAAGAAGTAATCACCGGCCGGCCATTTATATATTTTAAATCAATCTTGATTTCATTGAAAATTGAACTTGAATTCTTTTCACCTTTGGTTTTAATAGTTTCAACTTTTTCCACCCAGCCGCCAGCTTCTAGTATCTTAGCGATGCCGTACTTAATCTTACTCATAGGTAAAACAACCGTTTGAATGTTTACGGCTTGAGCGTTCCTTATTCTTGTCAGCATGTCTGCTATTGGATCAGTCATATATAATTTAAAGTTTTTTATCCTCCATAGCTTTAGCGAAGGAGGGAAAAATCAAAATGAAAAATTATTAATTCTTTATTTTAGAAACCCGTTATGTTTTCTGATTTTATTATTCTCAATAACTTTTTTTAATTCTTCATCGCCATCAACTTTCAAAATTTCAAATAATCCAAGGCAAAATATCATTAAATCCGCCGTTGCATCAATCTGTTCAATCTTATTACCTCTTTTATAAGCTTTCGCTAGTTCGCCCAATTCTTCTGTCATCAATATAATTTCCTTACCCACATCGCTCACATTAAACCCATGATTGACTTTATTCTGATAAACTTCTTTTTGTAATACTTTAATATCCATATAATAAATAATTGCGCATCTATTTTTTACCAGCTTGATTTGGTTACTCCCGGTATATCGGTATTGCTAGCCAACTCTCTGAAACAAATGCGGCAAAGCCCGAAATCTCTCATAAAGCCATGATTGCGGCCGCAACGCCAGCAACGCCTAACGATTCGGGTGGAAAATTTTGGCGTCTTTTTTGATTTTACGATTAATGCTGTTCTTGCCATAAAAATATTATTCCGTTTTAAACGGAAAACCCATTAATTTAAATAATTCCAAACCTTCCTCGTAAGTTTTAGCGGTGGTGGAAAGGCAAACTTGCAGACCATGGACATTATCCACCTCGTCGGCTTTAATTTCCGGAAAAGCAATATGCTCTTTAAAACCTACCGCCAAATTACCATGATTGTCCACTTGCTTGGCGCTAATGCCTCTAAAATCCCTGATTCTCGGGAAAGTTATATTAACCAATTTTTCCGTAAAATCAAACATCCTTTTGCCTCTTAAAGTTACGGCCACGCCGATAATCATGCCTTTTCTGGTTTTAAAAGCGGAAATTGACTGCTTGGCTTTAGTCGGCATAGGCTTCTGGCCGCTGATTCTTTCTAAGCTGCTGATGACGCCGTCCACGAAATTCTTGTCTTTAGCATTTCTGCCCACGCCGGAATTAATTACCACCTTTACCAGCCTAGGTACGGCCATAATATTCTTATAGCCGAATTTATCAGCCATTTTCTTTACTATTTCTTTTTTATATTTTTCCTTTAAATTCATATCGATTAATCTATTACTTGTTTACATTTTTTACAAATTCTAACCTTCTTATTTTGCTTAATATCATTTTTAGTTACCTCTAAATACTTATAACCAACCCTGGTCGGTTTATCGCATTTTGTACAAACTAAAATAACATTTGATAAATTCATCGGCGCCGGGAATTCTATTCTTTGGCCTTTTTCTCCCTGCTTTCTCGGACGCATATGCTTAACTAAAAGATTTAAGCCTTCGATCGAGGCCCGATTAGCCGACTCGAAAACCTGCAAAACTTTACCGATTTTGCCTTTATCTTTTCCCGCTAATATTTTTACTTTGTCGCCTTTTTTTATTTTCATATTTTTTCTGTCATCCTGGAGTCCCGATATTCATCGGGATAAACTCCGCGATAGAATCCCGAGATTCTATCGGTCGGCCTCTGGCCTCCCTCCAGAATGACAATTGTTTATAGCACTTCAGGAGCCAGAGAAGCAATTTTTAAAAATCCCAATTGCTTCAGCTCTCTAGCCACCGGGCCGAAAATTCTTGTGCCTTTAGGTTCTTTTTTTTCTTTATCTATAATTACGCAAGCATTTTCATCAAAACGAACATAAACGCCGCTTGAACGCCTGATTTCTTTTTTGGTTCTGACTATAACGGCATGCACCACATCGCCTTTTTTAATGGCGGCATGAGGCGCGGCTTCTTTAACCGCGGCGGTGATTATTTCGCCGACATGGGCATAGCGTTTTTTATAGCCGCCAAGCACTCTAATGCACATAACGCTTTTGGCGCCGCTATTATCCGCAACTTTTACTATGGTTTGTACTTGTATCATAAAATATACGCTAATTACTTATTAATATATCATGCGCCATCTTTTATCTTTACTTAAGGGACGGCATTCTAAAAACCGCACTTTATCTCCGACTTTATATAAATTTTTTTCATCATGCACTTTATACTTTTTATTAACTTTATATCTCTTTTTATACAATGGGTGAATTTTTACCGATTCAACCGAGACCACTCTGGTTTTATCCATTTTATCGCCCACCACCACGCCGTTAAACTTTCGCTTAATAGTTTCTTTTTTAAAATTGTCTTGCTTAATATCCGCCATATAATTAATTTTTCTTGCTTAATAATGTTAAAACTCTGGCAATTATTTTTTTTATCTCTCTGATTTCTCTAACATTTTTTAATTGTTTATTCGCGTCTTTAAAACGCAAATCCCTTAATTTGTCGCGAGATTCTCCTATAAATTGCTTTAGTTCTTTTTCAGTTTTACTTTTTAATTCTTTAAATTCCATATTTATAATATTTTTACTTGTTTTAAAATTATGACTTAATTACATACTTACATTTAACCGGTAGCTTATAGGCGGCCATTTTCATGGCTTTCTTGGCTTCCGGTTCGCTCACGCCGGCCATTTCAAACATTATCATGCCGGGTTTAACTACGGCGACATAATGATCTACCGCGCCCTTGCCTTTACCCATGGGAATTTCTCCGCCTTTAACCGTTACCGACTTATCAGGAAAAATTCTAATCCAAATTTTTCCGCCCTTACTGATATATTTGGTTAAAACTTTTCTGGCCGCTTCAATTTGTCTTGAAGAAACCCAGCAAGCTTCCAGGCTCTTTAAGCCATAATCGCCGAAACTTACGTTAATCATGCGAGTAGCTTTTCCGCCCCTTCTGCGTTTATGCATTTTTCTCCATTTTGTTTTCTTTGGCATTAACATAAAAAACTGATTTAATACGAATTTTGTGAATTTAAGTTTGCACTATTCGATTTTATCTTACTGTGGTTTAACTTTTAACCTCCCCTACGATTTCGCCTTTACCGGCTTCCTCTTTCTTAAATATATCTCCCTTATATATCCAAAATTTTATACCAATAGCTCCATAAGTAGTTCTAGCCGTAGTTTTAGCAAAATCAATATCAGCTCTTAAAGTATGCAATGGAACTTTACCTGAAGTCAACATTTCCGTGCGGGCGATTTCCGAACCGTTAAGCCGGCCGCTAACAACAACTTTAACGCCTAAGGCGCCGGCCCGTTCCACCTTATTTATCGCTTGCTTCATTACCCTTCTAAACGGCATTCTTTTTTCAATATCAATCGCCATGGCTTGGGCGATTATCATGCTGCTTAAATTCGGCCTGTCGAATTCCGTAATATTTAAATTTATGTCGGCTAACCTGAAATTCTTTAAAAATTTATCATGTAATTTCTTTTTTAAATCTCCGGCTCCGCTGCCGCCGCGGCCAATAATAATACCCGGTTTAGCCGTAAAAACTCCAATAATGACTTTATGGCCGCTTCTATCTATTTCCACCCGGTCTAATCCGGCTTCACGCAATTCTGCAAATAAAAACTTTCTGATTTTAACGTCCTGCTCTAAATATTTTATCATATTTTTTCCAATAGCAAACCACTTGGACGGCCAGGTCCTGGTAATATTTAATCTGATAACTTTTGGATTTACTTTGTGCCCCATATAAAATAGCTAAAAGTCTTAAAGTTATAAAGTCTTAAAGTAAATGCATTTCTTTTAACTTTAGACTTTATGGCTTTGGACTAATTATCCGCTTTTGCGTCTAAACATTTTAGTGGTAAAACCTTTGCCGCCTTCAATTTTAGCGTGTCCGCCTCGGCCCTCCATCCTTGGGTCAACTATAACCTTGCCTTTTTCTTTAGTAATATCATCCTTAGGTTCGGCCGCTTCTGTTTTAATCGAATCTTTTAATTTAACTGATGATTCTTTTTTAGGCTGCTCGCCTAATTTTATCGGCGCGGCAATGGTTTGTTTTTTAGCCTTGGTAATGCCCGAGGCTTTAATTTCGCCCAAAACTAAATTAATATGACTGGTTCTTTTTCTAATCGGCGTGGCTCGGCCATGCGCTCGAGGCATTGAACGTTTTAAAGTCGGTCCTTGATTAATCGTCAATTCTTTTATAAATAAATTATCTTTATCCAATTCAAAATTATGTTCAGCATTAGCGATAGCTGATTTGATCAAATTAGCAACCGGGCCGCTAGCCAACTTATTAATAAACTGTAACTGATCTAAAGCTTTTCCGACTGGCATTTTCTGAATAAGATTAGCAACCAAACGTATTTTAGTCGGTGACATTCTAATAAATTTTGCTTTTGCTTTAACTTCCATGACAGCTTTATTATTAATTATTTATAACTTGTTCCTCTCCTACAAATCTATCATGGCTACGCCAGATCTGGCATAGCCAGACAAATCGGCTACAAATACTACAAATTTTATTCGTGATATTCGTAGCGGATTTGTAGATTTGCGGGTAATTATATTTACTTTCCCGCTCTAGGAGCCGGAGCGGCCGGAGCCTCTTTAGCTTGATCTTTAGCCATCTTGCCGCCGTGGCTGACAAACTTTCTGGTCGGCGAAAATTCTCCCAATTTATGTCCAACCATATTTTCCACTATTAAAACCGGGGTATGCTGTTTGCCGTTATGCACGCCGATGGTAAAACCTACCATCTCCGGAGTAATCGTGCAAGACCTGTCCCAAACCTTAATTATGGTCTTGTCGCCGGGACGCAAGGCTTTTATTTTTTTCAACAATCTTTCGTTTATGTACGGTCCTTTTTTAAGTGATCTGGACATATTGATTAGTTATAAAGTCAAAAGTCTTAAAGTCAAAAGTCTTAAAATTTATTTTCACTTTCGACTTTACGGACTTTATGACTTTTGGCTATTTTATTTCTTTCTCCTGCTGATTATCAAACGATTACTTCTCTTTTTATTTTTCCTCGTCTTTACACCCAATGCCGGTTTGCCCCATCTGGTTTTTGGATGTCTTAAGCCGATAGACTGTTTGCCTTCGCCGCCGCCATGCGGATGATCAACCGGATTCATGGCCGTACCTCTAACCGTTGGCCTAATACCTAACAATCTCTGCCGTCCGGCTCGGCCTATGGTAATATGCATTCTGTCAGGATTCGAAACCTGGCCGACGGTGCAAAGACAATCTTTATTGACCAATCTGATTTCTCCCGAAGGCATCTTAATTTGCGCATAATTGCCTAGAGTGCCCATGACAAAAACCAAATTGCCGGCGCTACGAGCGATTTTAGCGCCTCGGCCCGGTTCTAATTCTATATTATTAACCTCTATGCCCGGTAAAATAAATTTAATTGGCATGGCATTGCCGGTTTTTATTTCAATTTGATTTTTTGAACTTAATATTTCATCGCCAACACGGAGGCCCAAAGGCATAATAATATATCTTTTCGCCCCATCTTTATAATTTACTAAGCCAATGCGAGCGCCGCGGTTAGGATCATATTCAATAGACATAATTTTTCCGGGTATATCGAATTTATCCCTAAAAAAATCTATCTGGCGAATATATCTTTTGACGCCGCCGCCCTGGTGTCTGACCGTAATCTTACCTTGGTTGTTTCTGCCGGCTTGGCCTTTTCTTATGACAATTAAGCTTTTTTCCGGTTCGGTTTTAGTGATATCTAAAAAATCATCAAAGGTCGCCGATCTTCTGCCAGGTGATGTAGGTTTTACTTTTTTTATTCCCATATTGATTAGTTATAAAGTCTGAAAGTCCTAAAGTCTTAAAGTCAATGCATTTATTTTTGACTTTACGACTTTAGACTTTAGACTATTTTACACTCCTTCGTAAATTTTAATCGTTTCGCCTTTAGGCAAAGTTATAATAGCCTTTTTCCAATCTTTTCTTTGGCCGCTAATCCGACCGTAACGCGCTTTTTTACCGCTCATTCTGATTACATTTACACCAACCGGTTTAATGCCGTAAATTTCTTTAATAGCTTTAGCTACTTCAATTTTGTTGGTATTTTTAGCTACGGCAAAAACATATTTATTTAAAGCGCCTAAGCCGCTTACTTTTTCCGTGACTAAAGGTTTCATAATTATCTTATAAGCATTGCCGTGAACCGATTTTTTTTCACCGCCCTTAACCGCCGGCTTAGCTTTCCCCGTTTCGGCCGTACCATATAGATCTTTCATGCTCTTAGTTTCAGTTTCTGTTTTTACAGCGCTTTTAACATTACTAACTTCAGCGGCCTTAACCGCCGGCTGTTTCTTGGCGCTTGCCCCGAGTTTAGTCGAGGGATCAGCTTTTTTATTAAATAAACCCATAGTATTAATTATTCGCCGTATCTCTCGGTTAATTTTTCAACCGCCGCTTTATTTAAAATTAAATTTTTATGTTTCAATAAATCCACTATATTAATATTATCCGTGTTCATTAATTTAATGCCAACCAAATTTCTAGCCGAACAGCTTAATTTTTCATCGCCTTTATCAACAATTATTAAAATGCTTCGTTTCGCGGCTTTCTTTCCCCGCCCTGAGCCTGCCGAAGGGTTAGCGCCAGCTTTAACTTCTGGCTTTGGCTTTAAAATTTTGCTTTCAAAACCACTGATAATTTTATTAAAAACTTTAGTTTTAAATTCAGTCGCTTCCAGCTTATCTAAAATTATGAAATTTTCGCCAGCCGCTTTATCCGATAAAACCATAAGCATGGCGTTTTGTTTCATTTTTTTATTAATTCTCATTTTAAAATTTCTATCGTTTCTCGGGCCGAAAGTTACGCCGCCGCCAATCCAAATCGGAGATCGGCTTGAACCATGGCGCGCTCTACCCGTGCCTTTTTGCGCCCACGGCTTTCTGCCGCCGCCCCTGACTTCGCTTCTATCTTTAGTATGGGCAATAACCTGTCTTTCGTTAGCCATCTGGGTTACTACCGCCTGATGCACTAAATCATCATTAACTTTCATGCCAAAAATTTTTGGCGAAAGTTCCATTTCCCCGGCTACTTCGGCATTTTGATTGTAAACTTTTATCTTAATTGACATACTATTTTGTCATTCCCGCGGAAGCGGGAATCCAGATTTATTATTAACTATTTTTTATTTTCTTCAGACTTATCTTCTTTTTTCTCAGCTACAACTTCAGTTGCCGCAACCTCTTCAACTTTTACATCTGCAACCGTCTCAGCAGCCTCTACCGGTTTAACTTCTTCAATTTTTTCCACAATCGGCTGGACGGTCTTTAATTCGCCGTCGCCGGAAATCAAAACTAAACCGTTTCTGGCGCCCGGCACCGCGCCGCTAACATATAAAATATTGTTTTCTTTATCTATCTGAACAATTTTTAAATTACTGACCGTCGCTTGAGCATTACCCATTCGTCCCGGCATTCTTAAACCTTTAAAAACATGCTGCGGCCCGCCGGCGCCGATTGAACCCGAAGTTCTAACCTGATCCTTAGTGCCATGAGTGGAGTTATGGCCATGAAAATGATGCCTCCTGACATTTCCTTGGAAGCCCTTGCCTTTTGAAGTGCCGGTTGCTTTTATCACATCGCCAACGGCAAAAGTACTAGCGTCTACCACATCACCGATTTTCAAATTTTTTATTTCATCTCTAAATTCACGCAAATATCTTAAAGTTTTTCCATCTTTAGAAGTTATCCCGGCTTTCTTTAAATGGCCGACTTGCGGCTTTTTAACATTTTTTTCTTTTTTCTCGCTAAAACCAAGCTGAATAGAACTATAGCCGTCTTGAGCCACGGTTTTTAACTGCGCTACCGGGCATGGCCCAGCCTGAACTTTGGTCACGGCTATTACTTTTTCGCCCTGCCAAATCTGGGTCATTTCAATTTTTTTTCCTATAATAAATTTCATATCTTTATAAAACAAAAACTGGTCTTTCAACAAACCAGCTTAAAGCCATATTTATGGCGATTAAGTAAATTAATTTCTAAATTTAGAATTTAATTTTGTCTGTTGAATTTCCTCACTATATCAATTTTCATTTAAACACTTTCCGTCAAGGAGTTGTCTAAATAATTATTGATATAAATATATAAAATAAACTTTTAAAAATAATTTTGGCAATTTATTTTTCTACCTCATCTTTAAATACTTCTTCATGCATACTGTCAAACTCTCCCAAGTCATTTGCTTGAGCCTGTAATTCTTTCAACTTTGCAGACGCGCTATCAATTTTTCGAAGCATATCATTTTTCTTCTGATATATCTCGTCAGCCGTTTTACCCTCTGCTTTAGCTCTGGTTAACTCAGCAATAACCATTAAAACACCGTAGCCGCTTTGTATTGCTAAACGAGAAATTTCGGAAAAAACTTTTTGCGTCATCGGCTCTTTTTTTCCAACCATTTGTTTAATTTCTTCAACTACTGCCAACGCTTTATCATATTCTTCTTTTGTTTTTGGTCCTTGGAATTCTTTAAGGAATTCTTTAGAGCCAGGATCAGCTCCTGCTTTAATTCTCATCATATTCGCTTCTTCGTGCGCCTCATCTTCGTTTAGAAACTTTTTAATTTCCATTTTTGGCCCTAATGATTCTTTCATAATTTTAATTTGTTAATTTTCTCTATTATTTATCATTTATTCGTATTTTACTACATTTTAATCTCAACATCCACTCCGGCCGGCAGGCCAAGGTTGGTTAAAGATTCTATGGTTTTAGCCGTCGGGTCAATAATATCCACCAGTCTTTTATGGATTCTGATCTCGTACTGGTCACGGGAATCTTTATGCACAAAGGTGGAACTGTTAACCGTATACTTTTTCTTTTCCGTCGGAAGCGGTATGGGGCCGTAAATCTGGGCGCCGGTTCTCGTCGCCGTATCAATAATAGTCTTAGTTGATTGGTCAATAATCTTATGGTCGAAAGCTTTAATCTTGATGCGGATCCTTTGCTTAGACTCCTCAAAAGCTTTTACTTCCGATTTAGCCTCTGTCGCCCCTGTTTTCTTTTTGTCTTTAACTTCGGTCATGTTGCTTAATTATTACAGTACTATTGTTTTTTAATATTTTAATTAATAAAAACAGTTATGTAGATTACAACCTTTGCACCCCCACAAATCTACATCTCGACTTCGCTCGATGCAGGCAATCATAAAGTATTCTATTCGCTTGCCCCGAGTTTATCGAAAGATAGATTCGTGGGGAAAGAAGATTATAAAATCACTTTCTGTTTTCCCTTTACTTAATAATTTTAGTAACTACGCCGGCGCCGACGGTTCTGCCGCCTTCGCGAATAGCGAATCTCTGTTTTTCTTCCAAGGCCACCGGAGCAATCAATTTGATTTTCAAATTCACCGTATCGCCGGGCATAACCATTTCGGTGCCTTCAGGCAATTCAACTTCGCCGGTAACATCAGTAGTACGGATATAAAATTGGGGTTTATAGCCTTTGAAAAATGGCTTATGTCTGCCGCCTTCTTCTTTAGTTAAGATAAAGACTTCGCTTTCAAATTCAGTGTGAGGAGTAACCGTGCCCGATTTGGCCAAAACCTGACCTCTTTCAACTTCATCCTTTTTGGTGCCGCGTAAGAGCAGTCCGGCATTATCTCCGGCTCGTCCTTCATCTAAAGATTTATTAAACATTTCGATGCCGGTAATCACGGTCTTTTGCGTATCGCGCAAGCCGATTATTTCAACTTCTTCGTTTATTTTAATTACGCCTCTTTCAATTCTGCCGGTAACCACGGTACCGCGTCCTTCAATTGAAAAAATATCTTCAACCGGCATTAAAAATGACTTATCAGTATCGCGTTTCGGTTCAGGAATATATTCATCCAAAGCTTTGGTCAAATCTAAAATCGCCTGGCCGTGTTCACCGCTAGGATTTTCTAAAGCCTTTAAGGCCGAACCCCTGATAATCGGGGTGATATCGCCTGGGAATTCATATTTCTTTAATAAATCGCGAATTTCTTCCTCGACTAAATCAATTAATTCTTTGTCTTCAACCATGTCGCATTTATTTAAGAAAACAACTATATAAGGCACGCCGACTTGTCTGGCGAGCAAAATATGTTCTCTGGTTTGAGGCATTGGCCCGTCTGTTGCCGCTACCACGAGGATGGCGCCATCCATTTGGGCCGCGCCGGTAATCATGTTCTTAACATAATCGGCGTGTCCGGGGCAATCAACGTGAGCATAATGCCTTTTTTCAGTTTCATACTCAACGTGGCAAGTGGCAATAGTAATGCCGCGAGCCTTTTCTTCCGGAGCCGCATCGATTTGGTCAACGCTTTTCTCAGACGCTTTAAAACCCTTGCTTTTTAATACCGCTAATATAGCGGCAGTCAAAGTTGTTTTGCCATGGTCGACATGGCCGATTGTCCCCACGTTAACATGGGGTTTTGTGCGTTCAAATTTTTCTGTCATATTTATGTTATAAACGACCCCGCCTAATAAACTTTAGCGGGTTTTTGCCCGGTTAATTAAAATGGTGGGCTCCCAGCCGTCTTTTATTAAAATTAATTATTTATATTATTTTTCTATGCTCGGACAATAAAATCCATTCTGATTATACAATTTGTAATTTCCCACAAATCAACAAATCTTATCACAAATTTACAAATACCAGTAAAAACATTTATTTTAATATTTGTAGATTTGTAGCTGATTTGTAGATTTGTGGAGGTTAAAATGCCAATTCTTCCAAATACTGCCTATCTTCTTCAATTATTTCCTCGGCGTTAATTTTCCTTCTCGTAGGAATCGACCAGCTTTTACCGGCTCTTTTCATTGCTTTTTCAGAGCTTTCTTCTTTGGCCGGTAATTCTCTAAAATAATCGGGAATCGTATCAATATTTTCCGCTTCTCCCTGGTCGCTTTTCCAGATTGCAATATCACGATTTATTTTATCAAGTAATTCATCTTCTGTCAAGCCCCTAACTTCACTCTTGCCTAAAACCAAATTTTCATAATCTTTTAGCGACAACACAACAAAAACATTTTCCGGTTTTGAACTATCAAAAACAATCAATTTATCGCCGGTTTTTTTTGCTAAATTAATCGCTTTTTGTAATTGGTCTTGCATAGGGGCTGTTGAAAATTATTAAGAATATCTATATTATATTTTCTAATATGCAAATTGTCAACTATTACTTTGTCATTGCGAGGAGCTCCGCCAGCGGGCGGAAGCGACGAAGCAATCTCACGAACTATTAATTTAACTAATTGTCCGTTAGATTGCTTCGCTCCTTTCAGTCGCTCGCAATGACAATAAATATAATTATTTCTCTTTTCCCCCGATAATCTCTTCAGCTACATTTTTCGGCACCTCGGAATAATAAGCAAATTCCATCGAGTAGCTGGCTCGGCCTTGGGTCATTGATCTTAGCTGCGTGGCATAACCAAACATGGCGGCCAAAGGAACTTTAGCCTTAATAAACTTAACGGTAGCCCGGTCGCCCATTTCTTCAATTTGCGCTCTTTTAGAATTAAGGTCGCCGATAACTTCACCCATAAAATCTTCGGGCGTCACCGCTTCAACATTCATAATCGGTTCTAAAATAATCGGGCTGGCTTTACGGCAAGCTTCCTGAAAAGCCATGGAGCCGGCAATCTTAAAAGCCGCTTCCGAAGAATCGACTTCATGATAAGAACCGTCAAACACGGCTACTTTAACATCAACTATGGAATAACCGGCTAAAACGCCTTTATTCAAAGCTTCTTCAACGCCTTTTTCAATTGCCGGTATATATTCACGCGGAATTGATGCTCCTTTAATTTCATCAAGAAATTCAAAGCCTTTGCCGGCCTCATTCGGTTCAACTCTGAGCCAGCAATGGCCGTATTGGCCGCGCCCGCCCGATTGCTTAATATATCTGCCTTCAGCCTCAGCCGATTTTTTAATGGTTTCGCGATAAGCCACTTGCGGCTTGCCCACATTAGCTTCAACTTTAAATTCGCGCTTCATTCTGTCAACAATAATATCCAAATGAAGTTCGCCCATGCCGGCAATAATAGTCTGCATGGTTTCTTCATCGCTTCTTACTCTAAAAGTCGGATCTTCTTCAGCTAATTTTGATAAAGCCAGGCCCATCTTTTCCTGATCGGCTTTAGTCTTTGGTTCAATGGCGATTGAAATAACCGTCTCAGGGAAAGTAATGGATTCTAAAACCAACGGCCGGCTTTCATCGCATAAAGTATTGCCCGTGGTCGTGGCTTTTAAACCAATGGCGGCCGCGATTTCTCCGGAATATACTTCTTGAACTTCCTCGCGGTGGTTAGCATGCATTCTAACAATCCGGCCGATTCTTTCTCTGTTGCCGGTAGTAGTGTTTAAAACGTAGGAGCCTGACTCTAGAACTCCGCTATAAACTCTAATAAAACAAAGTTTGCCGACGTAGGGGTCGGTGGCAATTTTAAAAGCTAAAGCCGCGAAAGGTTCAGCGTCAGACGGTTTAACTTCTATATTTTTTTCTTTATCATCAGGGTCAAAACCGGTAATGACCGGCACCTCCAACGGCGAAGGCAAATAATCAATCACCGCGTCAAGCAAAGATTGCACGCCTTTATTTTTTAAAGCGCTGCCGCAAAGCACCGGCACGATTTTATTTTTTATTACGGCCTCACGCAAAACTTTTTTTAAATCAGCAATCGCGATTTCTTCGCCGGCCAGATATTTATTCATTAAAGTTTCATCATTATCGGCTATAGCTTCAACTAATTTAGCTCGATATTGTTCCGCTTTGCCTTTCATGTCATCCGGAATCTCGCGATCTTCCCATTTAGTGCCCAGTTCATCCATAAAAAAACGCGCTTTTCTTTCAAATAAATCAATCATACCTCTAAATTGGTCTTCGGCGCCGATCGGCAGCTGAACCGGATGAGCATGTTTAGTTAATCTTTTATAAATTGACTCTAAATCAGCATAAAAATTCGCGCCCGTGCGATCCATTTTATTAATAAAAGCGATGCGAGGCACGCTGTATTTATCCGCCTGATGCCAAACCGTTTCCGATTGCGGTTCTACTCCGGCCACGCCGTCAAACACCACCACGCCGCCGTCAAGCACGCGCAAAGATCTTTCAACTTCGGCCGTAAAATCAACGTGTCCAGGCGTATCGATCAGGTTAATGCGGCAATCTTTCCAGAAACAAGTAGTAGCCGCGCTGGTTATAGTAATGCCGCGTTCGCGTTCCTGCTCCATCCAATCCATTTCAGCCGCGCCTTCGTGCACTTCGCCGATTTTATGTTTTTTCCCGGTATAAAATAAAATACGCTCGCTAACCGTAGTTTTGCCCGCGTCAATATGGGCGATAATGCCGATATTTCTGGTTTTTTCTAAACTATATTCTCGGGGCATAAATAATACAAATTACAAATCTAAATACAAATTTACTAATTATTAATATTCAATAATCTTTTAAATTTAACTCCACTAGAAGTAAAATTAATTAATAAACCCAACTTCATATTTGATACCTTTAAATAGGCTAAAACTTGATTAAAATATCTTCTCGAAAAATAATCGCCTTGTTTAATTTCAATTACTATTTTATTTTCAACTATAAAATCAACATAATACTTGCCTACTATTTCTCCTTTGTAACGTACAGTATATGGCGATTGGGCTATAAATTTTATCCCTATATCAGAAAAGGCGTTTTCCAAAGCCTTTTGATAAACTTTTTCTTGATAACCAAACCCTATATCATTAAAAATTTCAAAAACAACTCCAATTATCTGATAACTTAATTCTGGATATACTACTTCTCCTCCTCCTTTCATATTTGTAAATTCGTAAAGGATTTGTAATTTGTATTACCGTGCGAAATGCGCGAACGCTTTATTGGCTTCGGCCATGCGATGGACTTCAGCTCTCTTTTTAACGGCCGTGCCTTCGCCTTTGGAGGCATCAAGAATTTCCATGGCTAATTTTTCAGCCATGGGCTTGCCTTTTCTGGCGCGAGCCGCATTGATAATCCAGCGGCAGCCTAAATTAAAGCGGCGTTCGCCCCTAACTTGATGAGGAATCTGATAGTTAGCGCCGCCGACGCGGCGGCCGCGAATTTCTAAGAGTGGGCTAACCTGCTTTAAAGCTTTATTAAAAACATGTCTGGGATCCTGCTTGGTCGTTTCTTTAATAATATCCAAGCAAGTATAGACAATTTTTTGCGCTACGGTTTTTTTGCCGCGTTCCATTATATAATTAATAAACTTGGCAATATCCGCATCGTTATATTTTGCGTCTAGCTGTATTTTTCTTTTTGAAACTGGTTTTCCTCTCATGTAATACGAATTACAAATCCAATACAAATTTACGAATTGAAAATGTAATTTACTTTTTATTAAATGTCAATATCTATTATAAATTTAATTATTATCTAAATATAAATAATATACAATCTAATCGCGGTTTATATATTTGTAAATTCGTGACAAATTTGTAATTAGTATTACTTAGGTGTTTTAGCTCCATAGCAGCTGCGGCTTTGTCTTCGACCTTCAACTCCTTGAGTATCATAAACACCGCGGATTATTTTATATCTAACGCCAGGCAAATCTTTAGTTTTACCGCCTTTAAGCAAAACAATGGAGTGTTCTTGCAAATTATGGCCGACGCCGGGAATATAGGCGGTTACTTCCATGCCGTTTGACAATCTGACACGGGCAATTTTTCTTAAAGCCGAGTTAGGCTTTTTCGGCGTAGTCGTAGTCACCTTTAAACAAACTCCGCGCTTAAACGGAGCTCCTTTAGGCAATTCGGTTCTTTTTCTATGTAAAGTATCCAGCGTTGATTGCAACGCCGGCGATTTGGTTTTAACTTTAGATGACTTTCTGCCTTTGCGGACTAATTGATTAAATGTTGGCATAAATATTTATAGTAAAAAAACAAACCCGTGCATGCGGGATATTAATAACTTTTATTGCTTATTACAATTTAACACAAGGAATAAAAACGGTCAAGAGGCGTAGCTTGTCATTCCCGCGCAGGCGGGAATCCAGAAATTTTCAATTAAAAAAGGGCTGCTATAACAGGCAACCCTTTACGCTTTTAAACATAAATATTCTGTATTTATGTCGCCGAAACATTCCTTTTCTCCCCTTCTAATATCTCTTTTGCCGACAACTTATAAAGAGTAGGGACTTTATCCGCTTTTATACCATAATACCACTGGTCGCTAACTATCATTTTCCGTAGAGAAATTATTCCGCTATCTCCAATCCGAATCATGATTATATCACGGAGTAATAAGCCTTTCTCCTTTCGAAGACGCGCTTTGCGGAAAAGATATGTTAGCCCTAATACAATTAATAAAAACCAAACCGCCGCAAATACCAAAGAAGTAATCATAACATCCTCCTTAATTTAAATTAAAAGAGCTTTAAAAACAATTTTATATTAGCCAACATCATAGCTTATCATAATCCAACTTATAGTCAAGAGCCTTCCCTATATCCCCACGATCAACTTAAACAAAAAATTGATAATCGGCATAATTAAAGAAAAGCCGAAAAAGACAAAAAGTAAAACAAAAGCAAAACCGAATTGCTCCCATTTCAATAATTTTATCTGCCACTCGTAAGGCAAAAACGGCAAAAGCACTTTTGAGCCGTCTAGAGGCGGTATGGGCAAAAGATTTAATACCATTAAAAATATATTTAAATATACTATTATTTGAAACAAATCAATTAATATAAGATTAAATGATATTAAATAACCGGAAAAAAATCTTAATAATAATCCAAAAAATAAGGCTATCGCAAAATTAGACAAAGGGCCGGCGAAAGCTACTTTAGCTGAACCATATTTTTGATCTCGTAGATTATACGGATTAAACGGCACCGGTTTAGCGTAGCCGAACATAAAAGGCATTTTAGTTATTACAAACATAAAAGGCAAAATAATTGAGCCCCAAATATCAATGTGAGGTATTGGATTAATAGTTAATCTCCCCGCGTCCTTAGCGGTTGGGTCGCCTAGATAATTTGCCATCCAACCGTGCATATATTCATGGATGATTACGGAAAAAATTAAAATTATAATTTGAAATATTATTAATTGCGATTCCATAATTTTTATTTGTCATTGCGAGCGCAAGCGAAGCAATCTAACGAACATCACACAAATATTAAGGTGGTAATATTTTAGCAAAAACGCATTGCGCGTGAGATTGCGAAGCCTGTCCCGAGCGGAGCGAGGGATCCGTGTTCGCCTGATTACAGGCTCCTCGCAATGACAATTCAAGTTCCTTTTTAATTTTTTACAATTTAATCTTACCACACCTTGCCTTTTACATCAAAAGCTGATAGGATAGATATATAAAAAAATAATTGAGAAATCATTATGGCAAAAAAATGCGATGTTTGCGGGCGAGGTTCAACTAAAGACGCCTCCCGGTCCCATTCCAATATTAAAACCATTAAAAGGCAATATATCAACCTTCAGGTAAAAAAAATCAATGGTAAAAGCCTGGCGGTCTGCGCTAAATGCATTAAGACCATGGCGAAAGTTAAAAAAGTCTAACATATTCATCTTTTTAAAGTATAAAAAAACGCCTCGCATTCGCCAACTGGCGGAGCGTGGCGTTTTTTAAATCTATTATTTAGCCGCTCCTTCACCGCTATTATTTATGACATAAAAATAAATATGAAGCAGGGCGAACAACAAGCTTAAAATAATCGGGCCTAAAATAAAACCGATTGGTCCGAAAAAAACCAAACCGCCGAAAACTGAAAAAAGAATCAATAAAGGATGCAATTTCATGCCGCGGCCGATAAGTTTCGGGCCGAAAAAATTATCAATCAAACCTACGGCTAACGCCCCCCAAAGCAGTAAACCGACCGCGGAAAATAATTGCCCGTTAACAAACATCAAAATAATAGCCGGAACGAACACCAACGAGGTGCCAACGCTGGGAATTAAAGAGGCGATGGCCGCGGCCGTGCCCCAAAGAATAGCGTTAGGCACGCCAAAAATTGTAAAACCAATAGTCGTCAAAAAACCTTGCATAAAAGCAATAGTAAAATTACCCTTAACCACCGAACCGATAGCAAGTTCCAGTTTGCTTAAAATCATTTCGTCATCAAGGTCGGCTAAAGGGCTATAATTTATAGCCGCTTGCTTAAGTTTTTGCCCGTCTTTGAGCAAATAATAAAGCGAGACCAAAAAAACAAAAGAAGTCGCTAAAATACTGGCGAAATTGGAAAATAAAGCACCTAAATTCTGCAGCAGCCAATTCAAGCCTTCTTTTAGGTATTGTCCAAGATTAATTGAAAATTCCGGCGGTAGAAGAAAATAGTGGCGAAAATTTACCGACAAACTGTTGAAAACATTAATAAAATTATCTTTGCCACCGCCTTCTACCAAGGAAACATAAAGCTGGCGCAATTCCTGTAAAATTCTCATGCCTAAAAAAGTTAGCGGCGTCAAAATAATAACCGCAACGATAATTGTCGTTAGCAAGGCAGCCAAGCCTTCATGATTAAAAGAATACTTTAATATCTTGCGGTAAAGGGGCTGGAATATGACCGTAAAAACCACGGCCAAAATAAAAACGGAAATAAACGGGCGCAAAACATAAAATGACAAAACTAAAGTTGCAATAAGCAAAACCAACAAAAAATAAAATTGCGGTTTTTTATTTTTTACCTCGTTGGAAATTTTTACCTCGTTGGAAATTTTCATAAATTTTTGTCTTTAATTAAACTTAGTTTTACCCCGATAGAAAATGTACGCTTAAATTCTAACGGGGGTGAATATATTTTTTAAATTACTTAATTTTTTTTCGATAAAAAAATTTTCTCACTTCTTCAACAACTATAATAGAAGCCGCGACCGGAATGATAATCAGCCAATCGGATAATTCCAGCGGCACGGTACGCATAATTTTTTGCATAACCGGATTATAAACAACTAAAAGCTGCAAAGAAATAACAATCAGCGTAGCGCCAACTAAAAATTTATTAATAAAAGGATTCATTTGAAAAAGCGATTTTTCTTCAGAGCGGCAATTCCAGGCATTAAACCATTGAAATACGGCCAAAGTTGTAAGCGAGATTGTCCAGGCTTTAGCAATATCGGTTTCAAAATATCCCCTAAAAAGCCAAAGAGTGCCTATAGCCATAGGCACCGCCATTAAAAATATTCTCTGCGTCATCAGTCTATCTACTATCCATTTTTTTGGCCTTTCAAATTTCCCTTGCGTTAATCCTTTTTCTTTTGGCTCCATAGCTAGAGCGACATCAAGAAAACCGTCGGTTACAAAATTCAACCAAATAATATGCGCCGGCAGTAAAGGCAAAGGCAAACCAACGGTTAAGGCTCCGGCAATGGTTAAAACTTCGCCCACGCTGGTTGAAAAAAGATAAAGAATTACTTTTTTTATGGTTTTATAAATACTGCGCCCTTCTTCAACCGCGTAAACTATATTAGTTAAATTATCGTCGAGTAGCACAATATCAGAAGCTTCTTTGGCTACTTCAGTGCCAATCCTGCCCATGGCGACGCCTAGATCGGCGGCCACTAGCGAAGGCGCGTCATTAACCCCGTCTCCAGTCATGGCAATAATTTCTCCGCGCGCCTTATAAGCTTGAATAATTCTTAATTTATGATCAGGTGTCACTCTGGCAAAAACTGAACAGGCCGAAATTTTTTCCATCAAACCTTTATCGGTTAACTCATCTATCTCTTGACCGGTTAAAACAGTATCGCCGGAGTGATAAATACCCGCCTCTTTAGCGATGGTTTGCGCCGTGTTTTTATGATCGCCGGTAATCATAACGACTTTGATATCGGCTGAAATTATTTTTTTAATAGCCTCAACCACTTCCAGGCGAAGCGAATCTCTCATGCCTAAAAACCCGACAAAAGTTAAATTATTAATTTCTTCGGCTTTTAAAACATCTTTAGCCTCAAAATTTCCGGCTAAAGCCACTACTCTCATGCCATTTTTCGACATTTCTAAAAATACCGATTCTAATTCTTCTTTTTCTTTATTCTTGAGCGGACAGCTCTGGCCGTCACGCCAATTTTTTTGGCAAAATTTTAAAATTTCTTCCGGAGCGCCAGCCACGGCTAAAAATTTTTCGCCCTCCAGCATGTGCACCGTAGCATGATATTTAAGCTTATAATCAAAAGGCAAATCCAGTATCAAAGGAGATTCATTTTCCAATTGGTCTTTATTAAACCCGAGCTTTTGCCCGAAAATATTCATCGCCGCTTCGGTCGGATCGCCGGACACGCTCCATTGCTTGGTATTTTCATTAAACATGACTCGAGCGTCAGAGCAAAAGACGGCAATTTTACCGGCGAGCATTAGTTCCGGATGATTTGGCAGGCAAATCGCTTTTTTTTCAAATTTAATTTCACCCCTAGGCTCATAGCCAGAGCCGCTGATTTCAAACATCTTGCCGGCCAAATAAATCTTTTGCGCCACCATTTCATTATTAGTGATTGTTCCGGTCTTATCCACCGCGATAACCCGAGCTTGACCCAAAGCTTCAACCGCTTGCAATTTTTTTATTAAAACATTCTGCTTGCTCATCCGCCAAACGCCCGTAGCCAAAACCAACGTCATGACAATCGGCAAGCCTTCGGGGATTATGGAAACTACTAAAGATACTACTGTCATAAACATATCCGCCATTAATTTTCCCGAAGCCAAACCGGATAAAAATAATAAAACGCTAATACCGGCAACCGCTATAACAATTAAACGAGTTAAATATCTAATATTAGTTTTAAAAGGCATTTCCGTGTCTATGGCTTGAATTTCTTTAGCGATTTTACCGATAACGGTATTTAAGCCGGTCTCCACCACAATCGCCTTGCCGTTGCCGGATAATACATAAGTGCCCTTAAACACCATATTTTTCTGTTCTTGAACCAATAAATTATTTTTCTTTATAATTTCCTCAATCTTATGCACTGACACTGATTCGCCGGTGAGCATGGATTCATCAATATTCAAATTATGCGACAAAATAACGCGCGCATCAGCCGGAACCTTTTCCCCTTCTTGCAAAATCATAATATCCCCGGGTACGACTTCGCTGTCAGGAATAATCATTTCTCTGCCCTGGCGCAAAACAACAGCTTTAGTTTCCACAAATTTTTTAAGAGCTAACAGCGTATTTTGCGCTTTACCCTCCTGGATGGTGCCGATCGCGGCATTAAAAATCAAGATGGCCAAGATAATTGAACCGTCAACAATTTCGGCCATGGCAAAAATTATCAAAGCGGCAATAAATAAAACATAAATTAACGGGCTTTGAAATTGGCGCAAAAAAATAACCGCCGGATTATCAGCCTTGATTTCCAGTAATCTATTTTCGCCATACTTTTCTAATCTCTCTGCCGCCGCTTCAAGACTTAAACCGCTATTATCAGACTGCAGTTGTTTTAAAATATCAAACTCCAATTTTGAATACCAATTATTTTCCATGAGTTATATTTATGCGCTCATAACGCTGAAGGTTTCACATGGTCGGGATGGGGAGAATCGGACCCCCGCTACAAGACCCCCAGCCTTGCGTACTACCATTATACTACATCCCGACAAATAAGCCTGCCGCCGATAGGTACTACCGTTATACTATAATAACCCAATAACCCAGATTACAAAAACTACAGTCCATTAAGATAGATTGTACCTCTTTATATTATATTACATTCAGGCAATATATCAAAACCGGGAATACTTATATCTAAAAAAACAAGCCGCGCCGCTGTTTATTTAAAACAGCGATCGCGGCTTTTTGGCTTAAACGCAATCAAGCCTAATGGGGGCAGTATGCCTTCCTTTTATCCCTGAACTCAAAATTATATGCAATAATCTCCCTCTCTCTTCCTCTCTTTTTTTATCTTCTGCCGTTGTTTCTTCTACTGTTGTTTCTTCTTTCATTTTTCCCCCTTATTTTTAAATTAGGTTTTTGCGAATTTCCCATTAAACACATATTCGTCCATCTCCCGGCCTCTGTAAAATTTCAAAATCTTCCAATTCACCCTGAGCGATTAAATCATAAAGCTTCAAGCGATAAGCCTTTCTTTTTATGACCCAGTGATGGATCTTATTAATTTCACCCAACCCTTCTTTTGTTTTAGAGGTTTCTATTACCTTTAAACAATTGCCCCAGCCAATTAGAATTGCAAAATTCATTCTCGTTTTTCCTCCTTTTTTTATTTTAAAGAGCATTAAATAAAAATAAAACCGACTCTCCTTTCGGAGAGCCGGTTCGTTTCCCTAGTGAGTTTTAACTTTAGATCAATCAGTCAAAACACCACAAAAAACCGCTCTCCGCCGAAGATAATAAAAGCAAAAGTTAAAAACGGTTTTTTGTATTGTCTTATTCATAAATTAATTGAAAAACGATAGTTTTTCTACTACCTGTGGATAATTATAACAAATATGGCATAAAAATCAAGTTCCGCGCATCTTAATCTGTAACTTACAATAAAAGGGGGCGAGATAAAAATTATCTTCGCCCCCAAGCGCTAACACATATTTGAGTTTAAACGCTGATTATTTGTTTCTCCTCCTGAAGATCTTGGCATTTTATACAAATGTCAGATTTTTCTCCCACACCGCCAGAAAACCCGCATTTATGACAAATCTTTAAAAAACTGGCATGAATCTCATTTTTGCCACTCACTTCCTTCGCCTTCCCGAAAACTCCTTGATTGCTCATTTTTTATTCCCTTTTTTCTGTTTTGCTGAAGCTTTACCCAAACAGACAAAAATCCAAAAAACTTTGTCTGTCGGGCATTTTCCTTGAGAGTCGATCTTATCGTCCCAAATCATTTTTGCGAACCCTAAAGGGTTATGATTAACAAATAAATTTAACCCCCTAAGATAAAAAGAGCATGTCTGTTCCCAGTCTACCTCCATCGCCGCCTCCTTTATAAATATAAACCGTGAACCCCGCCATTCCCCTTTTCCGTTTGCTTCAAATCATACTTCACTTTTAAAATGGCGTCAGAATTACCGCTTTTAATGGCTTCTTCCAGCTGTTTAGACAAAGCCTTCTCCTGAATTGCTAAACTTTCCATTCGTCTTAACACTCTCCCCTTAAATTCAACTTGCATTTCCTCCTCCTTTTTTGTTTGTTGTTTTTATTTTACTGATTAATTTAAAAAATCGCCTTATTTTTTTGGGCGGTTTTTTATATTTTTACAAATTTTTTATTATTCTTTAACCGCCCGATGATTTTAAATCAATAAAAATAACGCCCAAAATAATGGTCTGTAAAATTAACTTTATTTTTTTGGCGATTTTATTATTCATATACTTATCCACAATTATAAATCAAAAATTAAAACCAGTCAATTTATAATCTTATTTATTCTTTCAAGCCGTCTAGATTAACGTCGTATAAAATCTGTTCCTGGATTAACCTGTAATTTTGTAATTCCTCTTCTTTAAACCAAATTTTAATCTCTTTTTCCGCTTCTTCAGGCGTGCCGGAAGCATGGATTAAATTTCTGACGCTTCTTTGATCTAAATCCGCCATAGCATAAGAATCAAGAGTTAGGTCTCCCCTGATAGTTCCAACATCGGAAGTTAAAGGTTCGGTGCCGCCGGTAATTTTTCTGACTAAGCCAACCGCGCTATTGCCTTGCCAAACCATGGCGATAACCGGTCCGGAGCTTAAATATTTAGCGTTGGCTTTCATAACCGCAGTGCCGTTATCCATGTTAGTAGCAAAAGGAGATTTCATGCCTTTTTTTTCATAAGCCGCCCGCGCTTTTCTGCCGACTTCTTCAAGCCAGGCATCGCCGCCTACTTCATAATAATTTTGAATAGCCATTTCCTCGGTAGGAATAACCATTTTTAAAGATAGCAATTTAAGGCCGGTTCTTTCATAACGGCGAATAATTTCGCCGATCAACGATCTTTGAATACCGTCCGGTTTTATTATAACCAATGTTTTCTCATGTTTTGGATGCTGCATATTATTATTTAATCTTTAAAGCTTGTTTTATTTTTTCACTAACCTGCCCGGGTGTCAAGCTAGCCTTTACCAAATAATCCAAAGCGCCCATAGTTTCACCCTTTTTCTTATCTTCTTCGGTACCCAAATTAGTTAACATGATTATCGGAATATTTTTTGTAGTTTTGTCTTGTTTTATTTGGTCTAAAACGGAAAATCCATCAAGTTGCGGTAAAATCACGTCCAACATAATAATATCCGGCTTTTCTTTTTTAGCCAATTCCAGCCCAATAACGCCGTTATCAGCGATAAAAACTTCAAAACCATCAGCTTCAAACTTTGTTTTATACATTGAACTGATCATAGAGTCGTCCTCTACCACTAAAATTTTCTTTTTTGTTTCCGCCATAATGATTTTTCTTAGAAAATAAATCGCACCTCTAGAGGTGATTATCATAAAGTATATCATTTTTCAAAAAAATGGCAAGAAACCGTTGCTGTCATTGCGAGGAGCTCCGCCAGTTGGCGGAAGCGACGAAGTCATCGCTACGCGAGATCTGGCGTAGCCATGACAATCTCACGAACAACGACCTTAAAATTAGGCTCATCATTCGTGAGATTGCTTCGCTTCTTTCAGTCGCTCGGTTCGACTGACTTCGGTGAGCTCAGTCGAACCGAGCTCACCGAAGTCGCAATGACAATACTGCCATCACTTATTAATTTCACAGTTCCATTTAAATCTGTCCTAAAAATTTCCGCTCCAGCTCTCTCTAATCTTTTAATGATTCTTAGGCTTGGATGTCCGAAATCATTATCTTCGCCTACCATAATTACGGCCAGCCGCGGCTCAACTTTTTCTAAAAATTCTTGGCTCGAAGAATACTGCGACCCATGATGAGCGACTTTTAAAACATCGGCGTTTAAATCAGCGCCGCTCGCCAGCAATATTTTTTCAATTTTTTCGCCGGCATCGCCGGTCAATAAAAATTTATTTTGGCCATAAATTAATTTTATTATAATCGAGCTGTCATTTAAGTCGGCTAAAGCTTTATTTAACAGGCTTTGGTCAGGATACAATATTTCAATTTTAACATCTTGGCTTAAATTTATAGTTTGTTCTTTATCGATAATAGTTAGAGGAATTTTTTTATCCCGCGCTAATTTAAGCCAAACTAAATAATTAGGCGCGCTATGAACCGCGCCGGTGTATAAAATTTTTTTTACCCGATACCTTTTTAAAACATCTATTAAGCCGGTGACGTGATCGTCGTGCGCATGCGTTAAAACCATTAAATCAATCTGCTTGTCCCACCAAGGCAAATTTTCGGCCAAGCGCTTAATTACGGTTTTATCCGGCCCGCCATCAACTAAAATATTCTGTCCGCCCGGCGCTTTGATTAAAATCGCGTCACCCTGACCCACGTCTAAAAAATCAACTTCCAGATTTTTCGGCACTCGGTAGTAAAACCAAAATAAAAAAATAGCTACCAGGCAGGCGACTATCCCTATAATAAGCAATATTTTATATAATTTTGCGAGCATAGAGACGCTTATTTTCCCGCCAGCTTTTCAAAATTACTATTGGTTAATCCAACGCCTAGTTGGCGCATGACATTAAAAGCGTCGGTCGGGCGCGCCAAAAAATATCTTTTGCCGTCAGCCGGATTAACATACCAGGCTTCTCCCCGGCTTTCAACTTGCAAAAATATCTTGCCTTTTTGAGCGGCCGCGAAATTATTGTCGTAATTAATTTTTATAGTTTCAGCCCACGGCGCATAGCCGGTTGTTAATTCATCTTTGTCGTTAAACCCATCGCTATCAGAGTCAATTTTATTTTTATCCGTGCCGATTGCCTCTTCAAAAGCATCAGGCAAACCATCTTTGTCGGTATCCGCTCCACTTAAAGCGCTTAAACCAATCGGAATTTTAACTAAATTGACATTAAAAATACCGATGCCCTGATTCCTAATCACCTGAAAAGCATCAGCCGGCCTGCCTAAATAATATAATTTTTTTTCTTTAGGACTTACATAATAGGCCTCGCCCTTACTTTCCACTTTTAACATGATCTTGCCTTTCAGCTGGCCGTACAACTTATCATCGCTGGCAATTAAGCTAGCAGCTGAAGCAATGGCCGCGGTCTGATCGGCATTAACAGAGTTATCAAAACTTGCCGCGCTGCTATCGGCTGCCGCTTGGGGCTCGTCTTTTATTTCAAAAACCGCCCAAACAGTTTTAATATTAGTTTTAGGCGTGCTGGTTGAGCTTAAAAAATAATCATATAGGCCAACCGCCAAATTATTCAATTCAATTTTATGGTCAATTACGGCCGTCTCGCTGCCGGCGTTGCTTAAACTGCTGGCGCCTTGTTTTTTATAATAAACCAGAGACGAGGCGGTTAAATTAGTGTCCCAGTTAAAAGTCGCAATTTTATCATTAACGCTAACGGCCGGCCCGGAAACAATCCTTAAGACATCGTCTGCCGGCATGGCAAAATTATTTAACATATCAACTTTTTCCGCTGTGCCGTTTTTGGCCGTAATCATGTAAATATAATGGCCGCCAGGGGTTAATTTATTTAAAGTAACCGCGTGATCAGTAATATTATCAGTAACGTTAATTTTATTATCATCAACACTGGCGTAAGCCATATTATAACTTAAAATTCCGGTGGTTTTTAGGCTGGTTTGCCAATTAATTATGGCCGTAGTAGAGCTGACCAAACTGACACTTTTTGAAATAATGGAAAAACTGTCCGCGTCGGCCAAGCTATTGTAAACCATCGCCACCGTGGTAGTAGCGTCATTGTTATAGTTTGATTCGGGAATCTCCTTACTATTATTAAAAGAAAAATTTAAATTAAAACTGCCGGGCTTAGTAAACGCGCCATGAAATTTATAATGAAAAATGTCGTTCGGATTAAACGCAGTAAAAAGCGTCGGATAAGCGTCAACAGTTAAATCGTTTATGCCATAATCAAAAAATGGCAAATTATAAATAAACTCTGATTTGGAAAATCCCGTAGGCGCGGAAAGCGAAGTTTTGCCAATATTTTTTATGCCAATAGTCAAATCAAGAGGCGTGCCGGTTATAATTTTATTCTGGCTAAAGACAACTGAATCTATAACTAGATCCGTCTCGCTTGGCAAATAGACGTTAATTTTTTTAGTTAAAATGTTATTGGCCAAATCGCTTTGTTTTAAAGTATCGTCCGGATCAACGGTAAAACTGAATTGCTTTTCGCCATTAGTTAAAAATTTGCCTTCATAGCCATAATGAAGATAACCGCCGGGACTAATTACATTAGCCAGCGATGGCATAGTGCTTGAAGCGTTGGTCAGGGAAAAATCAGGAAAACTTTTTAGAATACTTAAGCCTGCTTCAGTATATAAATTGTATGAACTGTTATTTTTAACTTTTACCCTAATATAGCAATTTTGGTTAACAATCGGGTTGGCCGGCAAAATCGTTAGGCTTTCAACCGCTAAATCGTAGCCGGTTACAGTTATGTTAGCGCTGACCGAATTATTAGTAGTTACCGTCTCGGTTAAAAATCCTGTCGGGTCAACGCTAAAACTTAAACTAGTTTGTCCGATTTTTTTAAATGAGCCGCGTAAAGTGAAAGTAATATAATCATTGGTTTTAATCAGCGTGTTTTGGGCCGGTGAAATCGCGGCTGGACCTTCAGCGGTATAATTACTGAAATTAATGCTATATTTTAAAGGAAAATTCAAAATAAAATCACTGCCAAGATTTTTAACTCGAGCCGTTATAACCGCAATGGCATTTATTTCCGGAGAAACCGGACTAACGCTAATACTTTCGGCTTTTAAATCATAGCTAACATCAGCCTTAACCGGACTTTTAAAGCCAAAAAGCATAGCCAAAAAAATAAAAAAGAAAATTAAACAAAAATTTATTTTTTTTACCCCGTTAGAAATTTTCATAACTAATGATTCTTAATATTTTACCCGTAAGAAAAACTGTTAACGCATAATTTCTAACGGGGTTCATAATTTTAATTTACTGCTTATATTTTACCATTTATCTCCTGCTTTAACAATCGCGACCTCTGTAATTTTATCACCATAAAAACAACCACAAAATAATAAACCGCCAGCCAGCCCAGCCATAAATAATTAATTTCCAGATAGCCATAAGGAATTTTTGCCATATATTTAACCACGAACAAAATATATTTGGTTAAAATCAGGCTGGGCAGAAAAAATAAAAATGACAAGCCGGGTAAAACCGCGCTTAACGGCAAAGCCATTAAAATCAAAACCGTTAAAACCGGCAAAACCCATAACACGGCCAAATTTGCCAGAGGCGCGATTAACGAAATCTGCGAAAAATTATAAGCTAAAATTGGCAAAGTAAAAACTTGGGCAGCCAGAGTAATTAACAACGCGCCGCTTACGCCCTTAAACTTGGGTAATTTAATTTTTTGGCGTATCGCCTCTAAAATCGGATAAATATAAACTAAGCCGGCAATGGCCGAAAAAGACAATTGAAAACCAACGTCATCGCGCAAAAGTTTCGGATTAATTAAAAGCATGATAGCCGCGGTTAGAACTAGCGAGTTGGTAATTTTATTAAGCCGGCCTAATTTTAACGCCCAAAGCACTAAAAACCCCATCAATCCGGCGCGCATGGCCGAGGCAGGCATACCCACCAACACAATGTAAGCGGCTAAAAACATTACCGCAATATAAAAAGCGCGCTGCCGGTTTAAGCCTAGGGCTAAAAGCAAAGCCATGACTATAACCGCCAAAATACTGACATTAAAACCGGACACGGCCATAATATGAGTTAAACCCAAGCGCTGAAAATCTTGTTTGGTGCCCGGCTCTACACCCTGCTGGCCGCCGAAAACAATCGGCCTCGCTAGGCTTGATTCCGGCTCGCTCATGCCCGAATCAATTAAGCCGGCAATTTTTTCTTTAAGCGCGAAAATTTTAGCATAAAAAATATTTCCGTCATTTCCCGGTATAACTTTCACCTTTGGATAATAACAAACCGAATAAATATCATATTTTGCTAAATAACGGTCATAAGCAAAACCGCGGAACACTTCCGGCTGTTTCAATTTGCATTCCAACTCCAGCTCATCTCCGTATTTATATTCAGGATAAAGAGCGACAGTAACCAAAATTTTTCCGGAAATTAGGCGGTTCGGCAATTCGTTAATCGTCTTAACTGCGATTTCCAATTTTTGACTGCTCTCTCTAATGTCCGGCTCATTGGCTACAAATCCTCGCGCAGTCACGGTTTGATTGTTATAATGCCAAATTTTATCAGGCGTATTTTCGGGCAGGCTAACGCCGTAGCGCCAAAGGGAAAAAAATAATATAACAAGCAGTAAAAAAAATAAAGAGGCGGAGTTAAACCCCGTCTCTTCGCCAGATCGCCAAAATAAAATGGTTAAAATTAAAAAAAATATTCCCGCGCCAAACCACTCTATGCTAAATTGAAAAATTTCAACCGGTAAAAACGAAGTTAAAGCAATGCCAGAAATAAAAATCAAACAAGCGAATAAAAAAATTTTAGACTTGGCAATATCAAAGCCTCCTTGAAAATTCATATTATTTTTTCACTTTCATCTTCCGCAAGTACGCTTCCATAAATTCGTCCAAACCGCCGTCCAAAACTTTTTGAATATCCGAAATTTCATATTGCGTGCGATGGTCTTTTACCATTTGATAAGGCTGCATAACGTAAGAGCGGATCTGCTTGCCCCATTCGGCTTTTTGCGCTTGACCGCGCATTTTCTTCTCTTCATCTTCCTTTTTTTCTTCTTCCAGCTTAAACAACTTGGCTTTTAAAATTTTTAAAGCGGTTTCTTTATTTTGATGCTGGGAGCGCTGGGTCTGGCAGGCCACGGTTAGGCCGGTCGGCAAATGCACAATGCGCACGGCCGAATCGGTTTTATTGACGCTTTGCCCGCCAGGTCCGGACGAGCGAAAAACGTCAATGCGCAAATCGCTGTCTTTTAAAATTATATCCTCGGTTTCCGGCAATTCAGGTATAACTTCCACTAAGGCGAATGAAGTGTGGCGCATCTTTTCCGCGTCAAAGGGAGAGATGCGCACTAAACGGTGCACGCCGGATTCGCTTTTTAAATAGCCGTAAGCCCAGTTGCCGATAACGCGGTAACTCGCGCTTTTAACGCCGGCTTCGTTGCCAGCTGCCCGGTCGACTAACTCGGCTTTCCAATTTTTCCTCTCGGCAAAACGCAAAAACATGCGTTCCAAAATTTGCGCCCAATCTTGCGCGTCCACTCCGCCCGTACCAGCATGAATGGAGATTATAGCGTTGCTTCGGTCATATTTGCCGGAAAACAAAACAAAAAACTCAAGTTCCTCATGGTGTTGCTTGAGTTCGTCATATTTTTTATTTATATCATCATCCAGCGCAATATCATCTTTTTCGGCCTGTCCTGAGCTTTGTCGAAGGGCCACAAATTGCTCTAAATCCGTGATTTCTTTTTTTAAATTTTCCCATTTTATGACTTCTGACTCATATTCTTCAGTCTGTTTGCTTAAAATCACGGCTCGTTCCCGGTCCTGCCAGAAATTCGGCTTGGACATTTCCACTTTTAACTCATTAACTTTTTCTTTCTGCCGATCCAGGTCAAAGCAACCTCCAGGTATCCAGGAGGCGTTCTCTTAGTTCTTCCAAATTTTTCAATAAATTTTCCATATTAAATAAATTTATTTATTAAGCAGCCCCTTAATTTTTTCAGCGTCCAAACCGTTTAAATTGAAACTACCGGCTCCGCCATTAATTAATTTTTGAATCGTGCTACTCGACCCGCCTTGAATGCCTAGAGCATCTTTATATTGGTCGAACAGGTTATTTAATAATGGCGGCAGATAAATTATGCCGATGACAATGGGCACGACAATAATTAAAATTTTCAGCACGCCGAAAATCTGCGCCCAGAATACATAACCTTTAATGTACTTGGTTTGTTTATAAATTTCTTGGCTGTACTCCAAGTTTTTCTCAAGCATTTTTTTTATTTCTTCGTCCATAATATTAGCTGTCATTGCGACTTCGGTGAGCTCCCTTCGGGTCTGAGCCTCAGGGTCGAAGACAGCCGAACCGAACGCAACGCAGTGAAGCGAAGCAAGCTCACGCACTTCTTGCTAAATTAGAGATTGTTCTCGCAATGAATGTTTATTTTATTAAATTGTTCGTGAGATTGCCGTTCGGCTGACTTCGGTGAGCTCCCTTCGGGTCTGAGCCTCAGGGTCGAAGACAGCCGAACCGAGCTCACGCCGAAGCCGCGTCGCCTCGTCCGCCTCCGCCTCCGCCAGTTGGCGGATGGCGGATGGCGGAACAGGCTCCTCGCAATGACAAAGTGCTATCTCACTTCGCACTTTTTAACATGTTTGCCTCCAGCTTCAGTCATCTCCTGCATCTGCCGAGCATTATACGGCACTCTACCTTTTAAATCTTGGTTTACTAAATCGGCACCACTTTTAAAGTTTTGCAAGTACCACGCCCGGGCGCCTTTGATTATTTTCCCCATCTGATTAATATCGTCTTTATTTAATAACCCTGGCACCACCGTAGTTCTAAATTCATAAGGCAAGCCACTTTGCATTATCATCTTAACACTTTTTTTAATATTGTTGAAATTTGCTTTTACGCCTGTTACCTTTTCATACTTATCCGCCGGAACCTTTAAGTCCATGGCAATATAATCAACCAGCTTTTTTTTTATCAGCCTTGCCAGCGCCTCCGGATAACTGCCGTTAGTGTCTAATTTCACTAAAAAGCCTAATTTTTTTATTTTGGCAACAAATTCCGGCAAATCTTTTTGCAAGCATGGTTCGCCGCCGGTAATTACTATTGAATCGAGCTTGCCTACTCTTGATTTAAAAAAAACAAAAAGGTCATCCTCTTTAATCTTGGGATGAACTTTTTGTTGCTCAGTCGTTTGCCCGCTTTTACGGATAAAATTATGAGCATATTTTGACTTGCCGACCTTAACGGGCCAGACAAGCATGGGGTTGTAACAAAATTGGCAGCGGAAATTACAGCCTTGGGTAAATACAATAGCGCTGATACAGCCCGGGTAATCCAATAAACTAAATTTTTGCAGCCCGCCAATTATCATAATGCTAAGGTTGCGAAAGCTATGCGAATGACGCTAATTTAAAAATTTATTCGCGCCATTAGCATTATTCGCATTCACCCTGTTAAATAATTTCGTTTCCGGCGAAATTAGCGCGAAGCGCTATTTCACGGGGTGAAATTCGCATTATTCTTTATTAATTTTAAATGTTTTGCGGTTAAAATACTCCGCTTGTTTACCGTCATTCCATTGCTGGACCGGCCTTAAATATCCGGTTACCCTTGAGTAAACTTCACAGGCTGTTCTCTTAATTTCGATAGGGCTCATAAATCTTTCTGTCATTGCGAGGAGCGCCAGCGAACGCGGATCCTTCCCCCGCATCAAGCGCGGGGTCGGGACAGGCTTCGCAATCTCACTAACTATTTATCTAACAAATTGTCCGTTAGATTGTCATGGCTACGCCAGATCTCGCGTAGCGATTGACTTCGCTCCTTGCAGTCGCTCGGTTCGGCTGTCTTCGACCCTGAGGCTCAGACCCGAAGGGAGCTCACCGAAGTCGCAATGACAATATTAAATTTTTATTTAAATTAAAATTTGTTCAACTTCTTTTTCAACCTGTTCTTTCGGCAGATAACCTATTTCCTTATCGCACTTAGGGCAAAAAAAATGTTCGCCTGCTAAATAGCCATGCTTAGGACAAACCGAAAAGGTCGGCGTAATGGTAAAATAAGGCATATGATACTTATTTACTATTTTTTTAACCAAACTTCTGACCGATTCGGCGCTGGGTAAAGCTTCGCCGATAAAACCGTGCAAAACCGTTCCGCCCGTATATTTAGTTTGTATATCATCCTGCAAATCCATGGCTTCAAACAGGTCGCTCGTATAATTTACCGGCAGCTGGCTGGAATTAGTATAGTAGGGCGAGGCTTTATCGGCCTGAAAGGCTTCTTCGTTAGCAACGATAATATCTTTATATTTATCTTTATCAATTCGCGATAAGCGCCTGGTTACGCCTTCGGCCGGCGTGGCTTCTAAATTATATAAATGATTGGTCTTGCCCTGATAATCCAAAGCTTTATTTCTCATATAATCCATAACCTGAAGCGCGAATTCTTTGCCTTCAGGCGTAGCAATGCTTTTTTTAATTGGAGCATAATTCAATAAAGCTTCATTCATGCCGATAATGCCGATAGTAGAAAAATGATTATTCCAAAAACCGCCGAAACGCTCTTTAATATTATTTAAATAATATTTAGCATATGGGTAAAGGCCTTTGTCAGTTAAATCTTCAAGTATGGTGCGCTTGACTTCTAGACTTTCGGAAGCAATTTGCATTAAATTATCCAATCGTTCAAAAAATTCTTCTTTAGTTTTTGATAAATAGCCGATGCGGGGAAGATTAATGGTTACCACGCCGATTGAACCGGTTAGCGGATTGGCCGCGAATAAACCGCCGCCGCGCTTTCTTAATTCCCGGTTATCAAGGCGCAAGCGGCAGCACATGCTGCGCGCGTCATCAGGCTTCATGTCGCTGTTAACAAAGTTTGAAAAATAAGGGATGCCGTATTTAGCCGTCATTTCAAAAATTTTAGTGGTAACCGGCGAATCCCATTTAAAATCATTGGTAATGTTATAGGTCGGAATGGGAAAAGTAAACACGCGCCCCTTAGCGTCGCCTTCCATCATTAATTCGGCGAAAGCCAAATTTATCATATCCATTTCAGCTTGAAATTCTTTATACTTTTCCGGCATTATTTTACCGCCGATGATGACATTTTCCTCGCCCGTAGTCAATCCTGGCGTTAAATCCATGGTGATATTGGTAAAAGGCGTTTGAAAGCCCACTCGGGTCGGCACATTGATATTAAACAAAAATTCCTGCAAAGCCTGTTTAACTTCTTTATAGCTTAAACTGTCATATCTGATAAAAGGCGCCAGATAAGTATCAAAATTGGAAAAAGCTTCAGCTCCGGCCACTTCGCCCTGTAAAGTATAGAAAAAATTTATAATCTGCCCTAAAGCGGTTCTTAAATGTTTGGCCGGCTTAGATTCAACTTTTCCGGCCACGCCGCCAAAACCGCGAATTAGAAGCTCTTTTAAATCCCAGCCGGCGCAATAAGCCGCCAAAAGCTGCAAGTCATGCAAATGCAAATCCCCGTTTTTATGAGCTTCTCTGATGTTTTGCGTATAAATTTGATTTAACCAATAACTTGAAGAAATGGCTGAAGCCAAATGATTATTTAAGCCTTGCAGGCTATAGCTCATGTTGGAATTTTCTTTAACCCGCCAATCGCTTTGCTTTAAATAGCCTTCCATCAATTCATCGGAATTAATCATGGACTTCATCTCGCGCAAGCGGGCTCGCTGATCACGGTATAAAATATAGGCTTTGGCGGTTTTAATCTGGCGATTTTTGATTAAAATTTCTTCAACCATGTCCTGTACTTCTTCAACCGCCGGAATGCTTCTGGAGTGAAATTTTTCATTTAACTGCTCGACTGCCTGATCGCTGAATTTCTGCGCTAAATACATGTCCGGTTTACCCACGGCTTCGGTGGCTTTAAAAATCGCGTTAACCAGCTTAGCCTTATTAAAAGGCGCAATTTCGCCGGAGCGTTTTAAAATTTGTGCGATGGTATTATCTTGCATAGTGTTTTTAAACCCCTTTTAACGAAGGGGTCGCTACGGCCGTAGGGGGGTAGCGGTGGATTTTATTTCTTTGCCGTCCCCGGTTTAACTCGGAATCCAGTTCCTTTTGTCTTCAATAGCTTATTCAACTCCCGCCTAAATTCATGCGCGTCTTTAAATGACTCGTAGACGCTGGCAAAACGGATATAAGCGACCTGGTCAAAACGTTTCAAGTTTTTCATCACGATTTGACCGATTTCGCCGGCTGTTACCTCGTTTTTCCTTAAAATTTGCAAGTCGCGTTCTATTGAGTTAATCAGCTTCTTAAAATTATCCTCGGTGATCGGCCTTTTTTCCAATGCCCGCTTTAATCCTTTAACTATTTTCTCGCGTGTATACGATTCTTTACGGCCGTCTCTTTTAACTACCGCTAAATCCAAAATTTCCACTTCTTCATAGGTAGAAAACCTGAAACCGCACTTAAGGCATTCGCGCCGCCGCCTAATAGACAAACCGTCGGACGCCACGCGCGAGTCGATTACTTTAGAATCTTCATAATAACAGACTGGACAACGCATAAATAGTATTTTTACGTCATCCCGGGCTTGACCCAGGATCCAGAAACATTAGCAAAGCCAAATAAAAAAGCACTTATTTTACTTAGAGTTCATGGAAAGTGCTTTATCTAAAATCCTGACCATTTATCCATATCTTGTAGCCTTTGATTTAATTATACCACTATATATAGTATGGTCAAGTTTTACTGCTTTGGCTAATTTTAGATTAGTTTTTTTGAAATATTATGACATTTATTAATTTTTTATCAATCTGTTCTGATAGGGGCTGTGGATATGTGGATATGTCGTTGTCATTCCCGTAAAAGTAGGAATCCAGAAGCATTTGCACTTCCCTTTTTCCTTGATTAAGGGAAAATGGTCGAAAAAGCTACAATTATTTCATTTTTATTAATTTTCCTTTTTCTAATTTAGTCATTCTCTTAATCCGCCATTCCTCTTTTGCGGCCAAAGACTTGTTTTTCTTACGGCAGGCGTAAACTAATTTTACCGGTCTTCGCCCGCGAGTGTATTTCGTGCCTAAAACCGAAGTGTTATGCTCCTTAACTCGCCTTTTAACGTCCGTAGTTATACCCGTATAAAAAGTTCCGTCCGCACATTTTAAAATATAGACCTGCCACATAGATTTTATATCCGTCATTCCTGCGCAGGCAGGAATCCAGAAATATTTTGTCATATTTAAGGTATTTAACTAATAATTTGCCGCACCCGCCCCACTTCCCCGCTTTCAAGGCGCACCTTTATGCCGCGCGGATGGTTTGGCGAGTTGGTTAAAATATCAGCCACGATGCCCTCGGTAAGTTCCCCGCTCGCCTGATCTTGCTTTTGCACGATAGCTACGCGCAGGCCGGATTTTATGTTTTCACGATTAGTATTAGGCATATTTTTATTTTATAACCATCTTTATCTCTTCACAAAACTTATCCGCTTTATTAAAGTCGCCGGTTACGACTTCTTTGGTTTTTAAACTTAAAGTCGCCACCGGCTTTCTGCCGATTATCTCCCCCATTTCTTTAAAAGCTGTTTCATGGCCGCTGCCGCCCATGGTGCAAAAAAATGCGGCTTGCTTAAACTGACTTTTATATTCTTCTAAATAAGTCCTAATCGGCGTCGACATATTCCAGGCCCAAATCGGCGTGCCGATAATTACCAAATCAAAGTCCGCCGGATTGTAGTTTGGCTTTTCCAGTTTAGTTAACCGCCGTTTCATAGCGTCGCGGCCGGCCGACATATAGCCTAAAACGCCGGCGCGGTTTACCGTATCTTTTATTTCTTCGGTTTCCGCGCCAACTTTTTTAGCTATAAAATCAGCTAATTTTTCAGTAACCCCGGTTCTGGAATAATAAACTATGAGTATTTTTACCCCGTTAGAAATATTTAAATTATTTTTGTTCAACATAAAATTTTAATAATATATTTTTACTTAATAATTTCTAACGGGGTTCATAAATTTTTGTTTAAGTTATTATATCTTTAATTATATCATAAATTAACAATCTGGCTATTTTTTACCAAGTTATACAAAAACACCCCTGTTAAGGGGTACTAAATATTTAAGGAAATGGATTGCGGATCCCCGGTGAAATAGGCAAGGCATTTCACGGGGTAAACAAGTCCGCAATGACAAATACTATTTATAGTGAGCTTGTCGAACTACATCATCTTCTTCCGGATAAAGGCCGGGATGCCTAACTCATCTTCCTCTTCCGCTTCCACGCTCTTTTTTTGCGCCGGCTCTGATTGAGCCTGCTTTAAGGAAGAAATTTTGCTTTTCTTTTTAGTCATCTGCTCTTTATTTTCTTTGTCTTCTTCCGCGATTATATAAGGATTAGGCGTATAAATTCTATCCGAAGAAACCGCTTCGCTGACACCGACGCGGCGGCCATCAAAACCGGTAGCCACTACGGTTATCTTAATTTCATCTTTATATTTTTCATCAATGACCGCGCCAAAAATAATTTTAGCGTCTTCGTCAACCGATGAAGTAATTACTTTAGCCGCTTCATTAACTTCATGCATAGTTAAATTCGGTCCGCCCACAATAGTAAATAAGATGCCGCGCGCGCCTTCAATCGACATTTCAAGCAAAGGCGAACTGATAGCCATTTTAGCCGCTTCAATGGCTTTATTTTCGCCCGAAGCTTGCCCGATACCCATTAAAGCCGAGCCGGCATTAGCCATAACCGCTTTAACATCCGCAAAATCAACGTTAATTAAACCGGGCACGGTAATTAATTCGGAGATGCCCTGAACGCCCTGCCGGAGCACTTCGTCAACCACCATAAAAGCATCAAGCAGTGAAGTTTTTTTATCAATCACTTGCAACAACTTATCATTAGGAATGGTAATTATCGTATCTACTTTATCGGCCAGCTCGGCCAGTCCGCGCTCAGCGATATTTTTTCTTTGCGCGCCTTCAAAAGCAAACGGCTTGGTTACGACCGCAATGGTCAAAGCGCCTAAGTCACGGGCAATCTCGGCGATTGAAGGCGAAGCGCCTGTGCCGGTTCCGCCGCCTAGCCCGCAAGTGACAAAAACCATATCCGCGTCTTTAAGCATATCTCTAATTTCGTTCTGCGCTTCCTCGGCCGAACGCTTGCCCAATTCCGGGTTCATGCCCGCGCCTAAACCGCGGGTTATGGTTTTCCCAATATGTATTTTTTTTGAAGCTTTATTATAATGAAGCGCCTGGACGTCGGTATTAACCGCGATAAACTCAACCCCCCTGATGCCGCAATCAATCATGCGGTTGACCACGCTGCCGCCGGAACCGCCGACACCGATAACTTTTATTTTAGCAAATGTTTCCACGACTGGTTTTATTTCAGCCATATTTATAGATATTAGTTAGGTGAATAACTAACTTTATCTTAACCTATTATTATATTTTTATCAAGAGTCAAAAAAAGCTTCTAAAATAGAGGCTGTATAAAAGATTTATACACTCTTATTAACCCCCTTTAATAAAGGGGGTTGGGGGGATTTAAGAAATTTTAAACTAATGTTTAAAAACTTAAAACTCTCTATATCTCGTTCGGCTGAGCTCACGACGAAGCCCCTTGCTAAGGGAGACTTCAAGGTATCAGCGACTTAAACCACTCTTTAATTTGCTCCAGGCCTTTGTCGGCCGCGCCGCCGATCGGCCAGCTTATTCTTGAATGTTTTTTACGCCTGGTCAATTGATTGCCCCAAGCGACCAGCCCTAAAGCGGTTAAATAATTAACATCATTAACTTTATCAATGGCTAAAGAAATATTCTGGTTAGCGCCTAAGCAGGCGGGCAAGCGCAATTTATTTTTCGCCGCTTCCACCAAATCATTTAATTTAGCGCCGGCGCCGATTAAAAAAACTCCGGCCGGCAGCATGCCCGAGCGATCTATCTTTTTTAATTCATTGTCAATTTTCTCAAAAATTTCTTCAACCCGCGCTTCAATAATTTCCGCCACGTATTTTTTAGAAATCACCATGCTGTCTTCGGAAATATTTTCTTCTTTGGCTAAATCGCTCACGTCCACTTCGTCTTTTTTGGTAAATTTATCGCTTCGGGCCGAACCATGCTCAATTTTAATTCTCTCGGCCAAATTAATCGGGCATCTTAACCCGATAGCCACGTCGGCGGTTATATGTTCGGAACCAATGGGAATAACCGCGGCATGAAGCAGTTCGCCTTCTTCAAAAACCGCTAAACTGGTAGTAGAAGAGCCGATATTGATTAAAGCCGCGCCCAGCTCTTTCTGCTTGGCGCCGATAACGACTTCGGCCGCGGCCAAAGGCGATAAAACCAAATCTTCAATTTCCAGGCTGGTGCGGTAAATCGCTTTGGTTAAATTTTTTATCTGGCTCGATAGGCCCTGAATAATTAAAGTTTCAACTTCCAGTCTGACGCCGGTCATGCCGATCGGATCTTTTATATCTTCCTGATTATCCACCGAAAACTTAACTGGTATAACATGAAGAATTTCATAATTCGGCGGCACGGATAAAGCCTGGGCCGCTTCCACCGCCCGGTTAACGTCATCCTCGGTTATTTCATTGTCGCTCCGGCCAACCGCTACCACGCCCTGGCTTTTCTCGCATTTTAAATTCGGACCGTTTATGCCTACCCAGACGTTAGTTACCGGCACGCCGATTAATCTTTCGGCTTTTTCCAAGCAGGCCGAAATCGCCGAAGTCGCGTCTTCAATGCTGTTGACCGCGCCTCGGTTTATGCCTTGAGCCGGCACGGTAACCGCGCCTAAAATTTGCAATTGTTCGCCTGATTCATTGGCCTTTTTTTGGCCGACCACCAGCCTGACTGACGTTGAGCCGATATCCAATCCGGCAATAATATTTTCTTTCATAATTATAGCAATTTTTATTGAATGCTTTTAATGAATACATTATTTATACAGTCGCCATTCAACGATAGTTATCTTAAATAAATTATAACACAAATATTATTTTTTTTACAATATTGTACAATTGCAGAGTTAAGGTTACCTACTGCCCCGCTCTGCCGACTTCATAGTGGCAAAGCCCTGTGGAGCCTGCGACATTTTTTGCCACCTTGATAAAGGGGGTTGGGGGATTTCCGGCAAGTTATATGCTCCGGCGCGAAATTCTGACGCAGCGGAACAATTTATTAGTCATTTACCCCATCTCCTTGCGGTGGGGATAATTCATTATGGAGAAATAAATTTTCCTATAAGAGTATTATTACATGTTATTGGCGTATACATACTGTCGATGCACGTCTCGGCGCAATCGTTAAACCCACTACAAACTCCCCCGGTTGTTGTACAAGTAGCTATCGTGTCAGAGCCTACGGTTAAAAAAATTTTAATTCTTCCTGCAATACAAAAGCGCGATATACGGTTGCATATTATTGTGGGGTTGATTTCCTCCCTCACTTCCTATCGCACCTACTGGTCCATAATCACCGCAACCCGCCTTTGGACACCAGCCATAACTTCCCAGCATGGCCCTGCCGCTATGACTGTGCGAAGGCATCTCTGCCACATTTAGAGTATGGCTTGCTTCTCCTCCTGTCGCGCCACGCGAATACGAACTCCCTGAACCAATAATAGTTTTGTCTCTTGCCGAAGCATATTCACTCCAACCGGAAGGGCAAGAAGCCAAATCAAATGCCATCACTGCCCCGGATGGAATTGCAGATGTTTGGATTGTCCCGTCCGGAAATTTAAAACCGCCCGAAGTTGATTCAATCGTGCCGGCTACGCTTAATTTCTGTCCCGGCCCCGTGGTCCCGATGCCGACGTTGCCGCCGGTAATTAAGGCATAGCCAGAAGCTGAAGTAAAATAACCTCCTATTCCGGTACCTGTGCCAGAACCATAGACACCATAACTTGGACCGAAACCTTGAACCCCATGCCCGCTGGCTACGCCTGAGCCAAGGATTACGGATTACAAAGCGTAAGCAACCCAGCATAACACGTCAAAGTCGCATACACTGAACAAATTACTACATCACCATTTTCGCCGCCAAGAGAATAGTTTGGGTAAGCACAGGTCTCACGAGTCGCACTAGTTCCCCAATCGTGGTTGCCCGTCGTACACGAAGCACAATTAGAAATTGATTGACACGTTGATGGAATTGTTCGATACGATATAGTAGTGTCGCCAGGCGGACAAGGAGAATCCCGAATAATATAAGTTATTGTTGAACCACTGCCGCTGATTTTAATATTGCCGGCAACCTCCAGCTTCGCCCCCGGACTCGCCGTCCCGATGCCGACGTTGCCGTCTGTGGTTATCCGAACTTTTTCCGTAGCATTAGTCCAAAGGGTCATAGCTCCGCCAGTTCCTGCATAAATATTAAGAGAGTTTGGCCCACCCCATGCAGTTGAGTTTTGATTGGCTGTCCATAAATAATTAGTCGCCGATCCTGCTTTTAATAAAACTTGAGCATAGGTATTAGCTGTTGTATCAGTATTCTCAAAAGTTATAAAATGATTATTACCAACAACATGCAGTTTTTGCGCAGGTCCCACCGTCCCGATGCCGACGTTGCCGGAACCAGTAATCCTCATAACTTCATTTACTCCAGATGTCTGAAGGTCACCTCCGGTATTGAACGACCAATGTGCAGCGGGAGTAGTAAAGAACTGGATTTCGCTAGACCTGACACCAAAACCAGAATTACTTCCAGCACCCCCCTCATATAAAAACATCGCGGGAGAATCATAAAAGGTTCCAAAAGACAATTTCGCCCCAGGATTGGTCGTCCCGATGCCGACGTTGCCGGCATTCGTTGCCGTGAAAACCGAACTATTGGCGCTGTTGTTTATCTGAAAATTAGCCGCGCCGACGCCGTCGGCATTGATTCTAAACTGCAAGCCGTCGTAAGAATTAAGATAAAATGAATTATCCGCCTGATGGTCAATCGTCTGGCCGTTAACTATCAGCCCTAAACTGGTGCTATTGCCGC
>Ga0265296_1000479_pt1 | contig 61110 bp, 71 predicted proteins | sample MunlanPumphouse1_FD_189073 | JGI IMG/M metagenome (GOLD analysis project Ga0265296, IMG submission 189073) | Groundwater microbial communities from a municipal landfill in Southern Ontario, Canada - Pumphouse #1 | ecosystem: Environmental > Aquatic > Deep subsurface > Groundwater | place...
GAACACAGCGGTGACCCCGCCGAGGGCGGCGGCGCGGCTGCCCGTCTCGAGGTCTTCCTTCCACTCCAGCCCGGGCTCGCGGAAATGGACCTGGGTGTCGATGACGCCGGGCAGGACGGTCAGGCCCGTCGCGTCGAAGGTCTCGCCCGCGCTGGCCTGCGACAGGTCGCCGACGAAGACGATCCGGCCGTCGGTCACGCCGACATCGGCCAGGCCGCGGCCCGCGTGGTTGGCCACTTCGCCGCCGCGGACGATCAGGTCATAGGTCTGGGTCATGGGCGTCCCTTAAACCCGCGCGCGTCGCTGATCCAGCGCCCCGATCTAGCGCGCTGCGCGTCCGGCCAGCAGCTTCGTCGCCGCCTTCAGCACCCGATCGGCGGGCAGATCGTTCATATGCTGGATGGCCTGGTTCAGGTTCGGGTCGATCTTGCGGTACTCGTCGACCGAGCGCGGACCCCGCACGGCGATCCCGCCCCAGGGACCATGCTCGGCCTCGTCCGACGGACCAAAGACGGCGACCACCGGCGCGCCGCTGGCCACGGCCAGATCGGTCCAGATCGTGTCCGCCCCCACATAGAGCGCCGACCGGCCGAGGGCGGCGACGGTCTCCAGCGGGCTCAGCCGCCCCTGCAGCTCGGTGACCCGGTTGCGCGGCAGCGACAGTCGCAGGACATGGGCGGCCTCACGGGCGTTGTCGTCGCCGACAACGATGACCCGCCCACCCTCCAGCGGACCGCCGTCGCCTACCAGGGCCACAGCGACCTTGGCGTAGCGTTCGGACGGCCAGACCTTGCCCATCCAGTCCGCGCCGGGACCGATGGCGAGGACCGCAACCGACTCAGCCGGGATCAGGGAGTCCGCCTTCGCCCGGGTCGCGTCCGACACGAACAGCTTCGGCGCCGGAACGTCTTCCAGCTGCAACACCCGCGCGGCCTGTTCGACCGCGTGGACGCCGACCTCCCATGCCCCGCGCACGGCCCGCTTCTGGCGCTTCAGCTTGCCCGACAGGGTGGTGCCGCGCATGTCGATCACCAGCCCCCAGCGCGTCTCGCGCACCTTGTTCCACAGACCCAGCCAGTCCAGCCGGCTGTCGCGCTCCAGCACGATCAGGCGATCGAGGCGCGGCGTGTCGGCGAACAGCGGCGCGCTCCTCGGCGAGCCGACCACGGTGAAGCTCGCCTGCGGCATGGCCTCGACCAGGTACGCGAGCACCCCGGACGACAGGATCGCGTCGCTCGCATCGGCCTCGGCGATGTACAGAATTGGGAACCGGCTCGCCATCGATCGACCGTATACGGATTCTCTCGCCGGATCAGACATGTCACAGGTGTGGTCCACAGGCGCGAGCGGCCCTATCTAGGCGTCATGGTTCCTCGCATCGCCCGCCTCGACAGCCGCGCCCTGATCCGTGTCTCCGGCCCGGACGCCCGCCCGTTCCTGCACAATTTGCTGACCCAGGACGTCGAAACCCTGGCGCCGGGACAACTGCGGTTCGGCGGCCTGCTGTCGCCCCCGGGTCGGCTGCTGTTCGACCTGTTCATCCTGGGCCTGGAGGACGGGGTCCTGCTGGACGTCGCCGCCGACCGGCGCGAGGCCCTGCTGCAGCGGCTGTCGATGTACCGGCTCCGGGCCCAGGTCGCGGTCGAACGCGACGACGGCAAGGTCTTCGCGGCGTGGGACGGCGAGGCTGACGGCTTCGTTCCCGACCCGCGCACCCCCGCGCTCGGAGGACGACGCTACGGCGACGGCGTCGACACCAACGCGACCGAGGACGACTGGCAGGCCCACCGTCTGACCCTGGGCGTGCCCGATCCCGCGGCGGACGCCCTGTCGGACAAGACGTATCCGATCGAGGCGGATTTCGACCTGCTGAACGGCATCGATTTCCAGAAGGGCTGTTTCGTCGGTCAGGAGACCACGTCGCGCATGAAGCGGCGCGGGGTCATCAGGAACCGCATGCTGCCGATCACCTTTGACGGTCCCGCTCTGGCGTTCGGCGCCGAGCTGCTGAACGGCGACCTTCGGGCGGGCGAGGTGCTGAGCGGACGCGACGGGGCGGCCATGGCGCTGGTGCGGCTGGACCGGATCGACGGCGATCTGACGGTCGACGGACGTCAGGTTACGGTGCAGCGGCCCGACTGGGCCGGTCTCTAGCACCGGAAACGAAAACGCGCCCGAAGCGGACTCCGGGCGCGTCTCCTCAGCGGAAGAACTATTTTTCGGCGGGCGTTTCGATCGCAGCGTCGACGTTTTCGGCCGCTTGATTGGTGGCGGCGGCGGTGTTCGCGGCGGCTTCATTCGTCGCGGCGGCGGCGTTGTCGGCGGCGGCTTCGGCGTTGGCGGCGGTGTCGTCAGCGGCCGAGGCGACGGTGGCGCCGGCCGAGTCGGCGGTGGCGGCGGCGTTGTCTTCGGTCCGTTCCGAGCAGGCCGTCAGGGCGAGGGCGGCCGCGGCGGCGGCGAACAGGGCGATACGCATGGGGGTAATCTCCTTGGAGGGGGGATCCTGTTTGTTGGACCTTCACCCGGACTTGTCCAGTCCCGGCCGCCATCCTTTGACGCCGCGCCGGGGGACAACCATCATCCCCTTGCTGAAACCGGGACACGCCATGCCGCTGATCGACCTGAGCCACACCATCGAAGACGGCATGGTCACCTACAAGGGCCTGCCCGCGCCGCTGATCTGCGACCACCTGAGCCGCGAGGCGTCGCGCGCGGGCTACGAGACCGGGACGGAATTCCAGATCGGCCGCATCGACATGGTCGGCAACACCGGCACCTATCTGGACACGCCCTTCCACCGTTACGCCGACGGCGAGGACCTCAACGACGTGGGCCTCGACCGCGTCGCCGCCCTGCCCGGCCTTGTCGTCCGCGTCCCGGACCTGCAGGCGATCGACGCCGACCGGTTCGCCGGCCTCGACGTGCGCGGCAAGGCGGTGCTGGTCCACACCGGCTGGGCCCGCCACTGGCGCACCGACGCCTATTTCGAGGACCACCCCTTCCTGACCGGAGCGGCCGCCGCCTTCCTCGTCGAGGCCGGCGCGGCCCTGGTGGGCGTCGACTCCCACAACATCGATGACACCCGAACCCGCGCGCGGCCGGTTCACACCCGGCTGCTCGGCGCCGGCATTCCGATCTGCGAGCATATGCGCGGGCTGGAGCTTCTGCCCGACGCCGGCTTCCGCTTCACCGCCGCCCCGCCGAAGGTGAAGGGGTTCGGGACCTTTCCGGTCAGGGCGTTCGCGGAGGTCGCGTGACCCGGCCGCGCACTATTCCCCGGGCGTAACCGGCGGAGATTCCGCTGGCGTCGCCGGCGGATCGAGCTCGACCGGCGCGGCGGTCGGCTCCGGCACGGGCCCTTCCAGCTTCGTCCACGCCGCGCCGGCGGCCGCGGCGTTCCGTCCGCGCTCGAACAGTTCGGACATCGATGCGGGGTCGAAGTCGAGGCTCGACGCCTCAATCCCTTCGGGAATGGCCGCGACATGCAGGCTCATGCCGTTGCGCTCGGCGAAGGCCAGATTGACCGCCAGGCTGGTGCGCAGGTTCGCCTTGCTCATCGTGTCATAGGCGCGGGCCAGAATGGCCGGCAGGGTCCCGCGCGTGATCACCTCGGTGCGGGCGATCTGGCCGTTGATCAGGACATAGAGGGCGGTGCCCTCCGGGGCCTGCGTCGGCGTGGTCACCGTCAGCAGGCTTTCGGGGATGCCGAGGAAGGGCGTGATCACGCCGCCGTCGACGTGCATCTCCTCGACCAGCCGCCCCTGGCCGTCGACGCCCGGGATCATGACGGGAGGAAAGACGCCGGGAATGCTGGCCGAGGCCAGCAGGACCTCGCGGAAAAGCGTCACGGCCTGGTCCCCGCCCTGTTTCGCCAGCACGCCCATGTCCCAGATCACCGTCTCCTGCGCGTCCAGATTGGTCGTCACGATCAGCAGCCGCCGGCCCTTGTCGTGCTCGATGGCGATCTGGCGCAGCAGCTCCGGGGTGACATAGGCCTCGACCAGATCCTTCAGCACGCCGGAGTCGAACAGGCCGGGCGCGGCCAGGGCGGCGAAGCTGCGCCAGCCCAGCAGCCCGCCGGTGCGGCCCTCGGCATAGGCGCCGTGCAGTTCGTCGTCCCATTCGGGGCCCAGAAAGGCGAAGGGCGCCGCCAGGGCGCCGGTGCTGACGCCGGTGACCACGCTGAACTCGGGCCGGGCGCCGCTCTCCGTCCAGCCGACCAGCACCCCGGCGCCATAGGCGCCATTGGCGCCGCCGCCGGACAGGGCGAGGATGGACCGGCCCTCGGACGCGGCCCACAGCCGGGCGCCGATCTCTTCCGCCAGGGCCTCGACCCGGACGACGTCGCCGGCCCGGATGCGGGGGTCGTCGGTCGGGCGCCATGTCTGTGTGGTCAGCCGGATGACGCCATCGGCCGGCCGGTCGATCGTGCCGCACCCGGCCAGCCAAAGCGACGCCAGAGCGGCGGCGAAGATCACGGCGGGTCTGCGGCTCATGGAGGGGTCGCCCGTTGGAGGTCGGCTGTCTGATAGCATGGATCGACGGAGCTCGCGCCTTCACGGGACCGTCGAAGGCGCTACCCTGACCTCATGGCCGACTCACTCCACCGCTGCGCCTGGTGCGGGACCGATCCCCTCTACGTCGCCTATCATGACGAGGAATGGGGCGTGCCCGAGTACGACGCCCGGGCGCTGTGGGAGAAGCTGGTGCTGGACGGGTTCCAGGCCGGGCTGGCGTGGATCACCATCCTGCGGAAGCGCGAGGGCATGCGCGACGCCTTCGACGGCTTCGACCCGGAGACGATCGCGGCCTGGGGCGAGGCGGACGTCGAGCGGCTGCTGGGCGACGCCCGCATCATCCGCTCGCGGGCCAAGATCAACAGCGCCGTCAAGGGCGCGCGGATCTGGCTGGAGATGCGCGACAATGGCGAGGACTTCAGCGAATGGCTGTGGTCGTTCGTCGGCGGCGCGCCGATCCAGAACAGCTGGCCCGACGGCGACGCCCGGCCCGTGGCCACGCCGGAATCGGAAGCCCTGTCGAAGGCGCTGAAAAAGCGCGGCTTCACCTTCGTCGGCCCCGTGATCGTCTACGCCTTCATGCAGGCCGTCGGCATGGTCAACGATCACGGCGCCGAATGCTTCCGTCATCGGCAGGTTCGTGCGATGGCCCGGTCGTGAAGACACCGTTGAAAACTCCGGCAATGGCGAAGCTCAAGAGGGCTGTCGGGGTCGCGCGCGCGTTTCCGACGCTGGGGCTGGAGCTGGTGCTGATCCAGTCCAGCGGCGGACCGGTGTGCGGCGTCGACGAAGCGGGACGGGGTCCGTGGGCCGGGCCGGTCTCGGCCGGGGCGGTGATCCTGAACCCCGACGACCTGCCCGATGGCATCGACGACTCCAAGGCCCTGACCCACGCCCGCCGCGAAATGCTGGAGATCGAGATCAAGGCCCGCGCCGTCGCCTGGGGCGTCGGCTTCGCCTCGGTCGAGGAGATCGCCGAGCTGAACATCCTCCACGCCACCGGCCTGGCCATGTGCCGCGCCATCGAGGCCCTGTCGGTGCAGCCGGCCGCGGCGCTCGTCGACGGCAACTACCGGTTCAAACTGCCGTGCGACGTGCAGACGGTCGTCGGCGGGGACGGCCTGTCGCTGTCGATCGCGGCCGCGTCCATCCTCGCCAAGACGGCGCGGGACCGGCTGATGGTGGAGCTGGACGCGGAATACCCCGGCTACGGCTTCGCCGGCCACAAGGGCTACAACGCCCCGGTTCATTCCGCCGCCCTGAAAGAGCTGGGCCCCTGCCCGGCCCATCGGCGCGGCTGGGCTCCGATCCGGGCCTTGCTCGAGATCTAGACCTGAAGCGCGCCGCCCAGAAGCGCGCCGAGAAGGGCGGCCGCCACGCCGCCGGCGGTGATGGTCAGCCAGGCTGGAAGGTGACCGACCGGCCCGGACCGGACCACCTCCTGTTCCGATCCCACGTCGTTGGCGACCCGTGCGTCAAACCGCGTCGCCGACGGCGCGCGCCAGGCGACGGTTTCGAAGGCGTCGGCGGCTCGACCATAGGCGCGAACGCCTTCAAGGCGATGGATGGAGGTCATGGGCGTCATTTCCATTCCCGCTAAACGACAATGTCAAACCTGCGTTCCGCGACGCACTCGTCCCCCGACGGTGGCGAAAGAGAGCCCGCCTCACGCCGCGTCGGCCAGGCTGACCGGACGCTCGCTGACCACGAACAGATATTCCACGTTCCTCAGCCGGCCCACCGCCCCGACCTTCTCGCCCCTGGGATTGTGGATGCCGATGCGGGCGCCGACGTAGCGCGGCCGGGCGATCTCGATCACCTGCACCTCGCCCCGGCCCGACAGCATGCCGACCAGCTGATCCCGACCCAGATAGCCCTCGTCATTGAACGAGACGATCAGGTTCGGCGCCTTCAGCCCCTCGATCACCGCCCGCAGCGCCGGCGCGATGCCGGGCTTGCTGTTGAAGGCGCTCTTGCGGGTGCGGACATCGACCCGCTTGTTGGCGATCCCGTAGGTCTCGGGCCGGTCCCACAGGATCAGGCTCTCCCAGCAGTGGTAGTTGCCGAGGTAGGAATGCTGGTTGTACGGCGGGTCCAGATAGACCAGATCGGCCTCGACCTGCGGGGCCAGTTCCACCGCGTCCGCATGCGTCGCCTTGCACGGCCCGGCCGCCACCCCCGGCAGGACGTCGGGCATCCGCAGCTCCAGCGGCTTCAGCGCCCGCGCCGCCCATTGTTTCATATAGGCCATCTGCAGACCCGCCGTGGAATCGACCCGGTCGGCCGCCTCCATCAGGCTGACCAGGGCGATGGCCTCAAGCTCGGGGTCCAGGGCCATGGCCGCGATCCGGTCGCGCATGGCGTCGATGACGGCTCCGTTCGACGGCGTGAAATAGCGGGCGTCCTCGCAGAAGGCCTTGGTGAACCAGCCCGCTTCCGGCGTCACGGTCCGCAGCTCGGCCAGCACGGCCTCCGCCTTCTCCAGCCAGCACTCCCGGTCCGCCTGGACATAGGCGGTGGCGAGGGTGTGGGCATAGGCGTTGTGATCGTTCGACCAGACCCGGAAGCCTTCACGCTTCAGGGCGTGCCCCACGCGGGCGCTGCCCGAAAACAGGTCGCACACCGTACCCCCGTCCGGCAGGCCGGCGCGAACCGCGGTCGCGATCTGCGTCAGCAACGCCCGCTTGGAGCCGATGTATTTGATCATGCCGACCCTTGAGGATCAGGCGCGCGTCTTGCCGCCCTTGGCCGGAGCATGGGCCAGTCGCAACAGATTCGCAGCCCCCGGCGCGCCGAACGGCGTTCCGGCCAGGATCAGGATGCGCTGGCCGGGTTCCGCCATCTCGTATTCGACCGCGCTGTTGACCGCGTCCTCGGTGACGTCCTCCAGCGACGTCGGCTCCTTGCCCAGCCGCGTCTCCAGCCCCCAGACCAGGGCCAGCCGCCGCGCCGTGTCCGGATTGGGCGTCAGCGCCAGCACGGGCTGCAGCGGCCGTTCGCGCGCCATCCGCCGCGCCGTCCCGCCCAGGGTGGTGAAGACCACGATACAGGCCGTCGACTGGGCCTCGGCCGCCTTGCGCGCCGCGGCCACCAGGGCGTCGGCGTCGATGTCGTCCATGCCGGCGTGTTCGGCGTCCATCAGGCTGGGCCACATCGGATCGCGCTCGACCCGTTCGATGATCCGGCTCATCACCCCGACCGATTCCAGCGGATAGTCGCCCGAGGCGGTCTCGGCCGACAGCATCAGGGCGTCGGCGCCCTCATAGGCGGCGTTGGCCACGTCCGAGGCCTCGGCCCGCGTCGGCGCCGGGGACGAGGTCATCGACTCCAGCATCTGGGTGGCGACGATCACCGGCACGCCGCGCTGGCGGGCGGCGCGGATGATCTGCTTCTGGGCCACCGGCACCTCTTCGGGATCCAGCTCGACGCCCAGGTCGCCGCGGGCCACCATCACGCCGTCGCAGTAGTCGAGGATGCTTTCCAGCTCGAGCAGGGCCTGCGGCTTCTCGATCTTGGCCAGGCAGGCGGCGCGGCCCTTCACGATCTGCTTCAGCTCGGCCATGTCCTCGGCCTTCTGCACGAAGCTGAGCGCCACCCAGTCGACGCCGATACGCAGGGCGAAGGCCAGGTCCTCGCGGTCCTTGGGCGTCAGGGCCGAGACCGGCACCACCGCCTCGGGCACCGCCACGCCCTTGCGGTCGGACAGTTTCGAGCCGCTCTCGACGGTGACGTCGGCCCAGTCGTCGGTCCGCTCATTGACCCGCAACCGCACCCGCCCGTCGTCGAGCAACAGCAGCATGCCGGTGCGCAGGGCCCTGAAGATTTCAGGATGCGGCATCTGCACCCGAGTCTCGTCGCCCGGCGTGGCGTCGAGGTCGAAGCGCATCCTGTGGCCCGGCTTGACGTCGATCTCGACATTGGCGAACCGGCCCAGTCGCAGCTTGGGCCCCTGCAGGTCGGCCAGCACGCCCAAGGGCCGCTTCAGCGCCAGTTCCGCCCCGCGCACCGCCTTCAGCGCCGCCGCATGATCCTCATGCGAGCCGTGGCTGAAGTTCAGACGGAAGACGTCGACCCCGGCCTGGGCCAGGGCCTTGACCATGCCGGGCGCCCGGCTGGCGGGTCCCAGGGTCGCGACGATGCGGGCGCGCCGGGCTCTTTTCATCGAATATCCATAGGGCCTGAGGGGCGATTGCTCCTTGTGCCCATGAAACCGCGCCGGGTTAAGGGCGGTTCTTTGCGAGAAACACGAAGTTATGCCGATTCCGCATAACTCCGGCGGTCGCGTACAGTCGTGTTTCGCGCTACCTCACGCGCAGCAACGGAGCGGACCATGGCCGGCCTGAAGGACAAGCGCGGTTTCATCGACAAGGACCGGCTGGACCTGTCCGAACGTCAGGCCGTCGAACACTGGATGAAGCGCTGGGGCGTGACCCGCGAACAGCTGACCGCCGCCCATCGCAAGGCCGGTCGCAACGTCAAGGACATCGCCGCCGAGCTGGGCAAGAAGCGCTAGACCTCAGCCTTCGAGCAGGACCGCGAACCCGCCGTAGATCATGCGTTTTCCGTCGAACGGCACGGGGGACTCCTCCATCATCCTCGCCATGCGCGGGTCGTCCATCATCTTCTTCTGACCGGCGTCCCGGGTGGCCTTGTCCGGCCATTCGACCCACGAGAAGACGACGACCTCGTCGCCTTCCGCCTTCACCGCCCCCTTGAAATCCGTAACCTTGCCGTCGGGCACGTCGTCGCCCCAGCATTCGACCACCCGGGTCGCCCCGAACTCCTTGAACAGGACCAGGGTCTGCTCGGCCATCGCCTTGTAGGCGGCCTTCCTGCCGGCCGGGACCGGGACCACGAAACCATCGATATAGCTCATGACGCGTCTCCTCTGTCGGAGACAGAACACGCGCACCCCCGCATGGTGTCAAACACCGTGACCGTGGTGCGAGCGGCGGGGGTCGAACCCGCATGACCGAAGTCGCGGGATTTTAAGTCCCGTGCGTCTACCAGTTTCGCCACGCTCGCGGGCTGCGGCGTGATCTAGCAGCGCCCGCCGGCTTCGGCCATGCGGCCGGATCAGGTTCCGACGCTCACCGACGCCGCCGCGCCGATCAGCACGACCCAGGCAATGCATCCCAGCAGGCCGATCGACGAGCAGACAACGCCCGCGATCGCCACGCCGCGGCCTGAACCGGCGGGCCTCCTCATCGCGACAAGACCCAGAATCAGACCAAGCGGAGCCAGGATCCAGGCGATCAGCCCGAAGAACGGAATCCACACCACGCAGATGGCGAAGACGCCGAGGACCAGCGACGAAACCGCCATCGCCGTATCCTGGGGCGCGACCTGCACATAGACGTTGGTCGCCCCGGTTGCGGGATCGATCCTCACATTCGGATCAGTCATTCAAGCCTCCAGCCTGCCGGTTCGGCACGCTCCACTTTGACGTGAAACGGCCGGCGGTCAAGTTGTGGCGGCCCGCCCCGTTAGTGCCCGTCTGACGCCGGCCGCATCGCCCGGAAGTCCACGTCCGAATCCGCGATCAGCCAGACCAGAGCGGCCCAGGCGGCGACGTTCTGGCTCATCTGCTCCGGATCGATCTTGTCGAGCGTATCGTCCGCCGTGTGGTGCAGGTCGAAATAGCGGCTGCCGTCCTGGTTCAGACCAAAGACCGGCACCCCGGCCTCGGCCAGGGGCCCGATGTCGGCCCCGCCGTGCAGTTCCGGCTGGGCCGAGGGCAGCACGCCGATCGGATACAGCACCCGCGCCGCGGCCTTGGCGAAATCGCTGGTCTGGGCGCCCGGCGGCAGGCCGAGGGCATAGACCCGGTCGGCGCCGAAATCGCTTTCACCGGCGATGATATGCTTTTCGACCGCCGCGCCGATCCCGCGCAGATAGGCGCCGCCGCCGTTGCCGGTGTCGGTCGGCTGAGCCACCTCCTCCGAGCCGTACAGCACGACCCGGACGGTCCGCGCCGGACGACGGCCGCTGTCCCGGATGGCCCTGGCCGCCGCCAGGGTGATGGCGCCGCCCGCGCCGTCGTCGATGGCGCCGGTGCCGAGGTCCCAGCTGTCCATGTGCGAGCCCAGCACGATGACCTCGTCCGGACGCGAGCGTCCGGGGATGTCGCCGATGACGTTCCGGGACACGGTCTCATAGGTCCGGGCGGTCGAGGAGAGGCGCAGCCGGACCATCTGGCCCATGGCGATCAGGCGCGACACCTGGTTGGCGTCGGGCGCGCTGAGCGCGAAGCCCGGCAGGGGCACGCGACCCTCGACATAGCGGGTCGTGCCGGTGTGCGGCATGCGGTGCTCGTCCGAACCCACCGAGCGCATGATGAAGGCGACCGCGCCCTTGGCCGCGGCGGCGGCGGGTCCGGCGCCCCGGATGCGCGTCAGCGGGCCATAGCCCGAGCCGTCCTGCATCCGCACCATCTGGCCCGCGTCGACATAGGCGATCCTGCCCGCCAGCGACCCGGCCGGGGCGGCGTTCAGGGCCTCGAGGCTGTCGAAGCGCACCACCTCGGCCTCGACGACGCCGTTGGTGCCGGGGGAATGACCCAGCGCCGCCACGACCAGACGCTGGGGATGGTCGCCGACGATCGAGGCGCTCTCTTCGCCGCGCTCCCATCCGACCAGCGGGAATTCCTCGATGCGCACGTTCTGGAAGCCCTGGGCCCGCATGTAGTCGGCCGCCCAGGCGGCGGCGTCCTGCTCGGACTTCGATCCCGCCGGCCGCGGCCCGAACCGGGTCGTCAGCTGGGTCACATAGTCGAGCGCGATGTTCTCGTTCAGCGCCGAGTCGCGGATCGCCTCGGCCCGCTGGATGGTGGCGGCGTCCTGCGCGAAGGCAGGCGCGGCGAGGGTCAGCGCCAGCGCGGTGGCGGCGAGAAGGCGGACGGACATGCGCATGACGGCTCCGGGACTCAGACGGGGAGCCGGAACCTGGACCGCGCGATGGAAAGGGACAAGCCGGCCGAGCCAGAGTTTTCACGCTGCTGCCATAAGGCGTGGGCCGAAAGGGCCCTCATGGCCGCCAGAAAGGCTACTCGCCCTTGATGTACGGTTCCACCGGGCCCTGCAGCTTGACGGTCAGGGCCTTGCCGCGGCGGTCGACGCGGTTGCCGACGGCCAGACGAACCCAGCCTTCGGAGACGCAGTATTCCTCGACATTGGTCTTGTCCTCGCCCTTGAAGCGGACGCCGATCCCCTTCTGCAGCAGCTCGCCGTCGTGGAAGGGGCTGTCGGGATCGACGGACAGGCGGTCGGGAAGGGCGGCGTCAGTCATCAGGATCGCTCGAAAGGCGGAACAGTGGCGACGGCCTTTAGCCGACGGCGAGGGCCCTGTCCAAGGGACCTTGACCTGACCCCGCGTCAACCGTCTAGGTTCGTTGCGAATAGCTACGGACTCACATGAGCGACCTCGTCATCCGCGACTTCATCGCCCCGGCCGCCGACGGCTATCCATTGTCGATGCGCCTGGTCTCGGCGCCCGATCCGACCGTCGCCGTCATGGTCAGTTCGGGGACAGGCTTCCCCAAGGGCTTCTACGACCGGTTCGCCCGGCGCCTGGCCGGCCGCGGCGCGGCCGTGCTGACCTATGATTTCCGCGGCATCGCCGGGTCGCGGCCCGACGACCTGGCCGCCATGGCGATGGACTATCCCGACTGGGGCCGGCTCGACATGCCCGCCGCCCTCGACGCGCTGGCCGAGGCCGCGCCCGGCCTGCCGGTCGTCCATGTCGGTCACAGCGTCGGCGGCCATTTCCTCGGTTTCATGCCCAACCAGCACCGTATCGCGCGCCACGCCTTCGTCTCGGTCGGCAGCGGCTTCTGGGGCCGCCACCACCGGTCCTACAATCCGCTGGAGCTGACCTTCTGGCTGCTCTACGGCCCGTGGAGCCTGATGCGGCACGGCTACATCAAGGGCGGCGGCCTGTGGGCGGGGACCGACCTGCCGCGCGGCGTCTACACCACCTGGCGGCGCTGGTGCCTGAAGGAGCCCTATTTTCGCGATGAGCTGAAGGACCGGCTGCGGCCGCACCATTTCGACGCCGTGACCGCCCCGATCCGCTCATGGATCTTCACCGACGACCCGATCGCGACCCCGGTCACCGCCCCCATTCTTCTGGCCGTCTATCCGAACGCTTCCGGCGAGGTCATCGTCCGCCGGCCGTCCGATTACGGCGCGCCGCGCATCGGTCACGAAGGCGCCTTCCGGAAGGGGATGGAGAGCCTGTGGGACGAGATGTTCGACTGGCTGGTTGAACCCGACGCCGCGCGACCTAGTTAGACGGCGTCCCCCGCCCGCTTCCGGGCCCGGAGCCTTCCATGACCAACCAGCCCGTGATCACCGTCGACGGCCACGCCATCCCACTGCTGGGCTTCGGCACCTGGAACCTGACGCCCGAAGACGCCCGGCGCATGGTCGCCGAGGCCCTGCGCATCGGCTATCGCCACCTCGACACGGCCTGGATCTATCACAATGAGGCGGCGGTCGGAGAGGGCATCCGCGACGCCGTCGAGGCCGGCCACGTCTCCCGCGACGACATCTGGCTGACCACCAAGATCTGGGTGGCGCATTTCGACCGCGAGGGGCTGCTGAAGCAGGCGAAGGAATCCGCCGCCAACCTCGGCTTCACGCCCGACCTGCTGTTGCTGCACTGGCCGAAGGCGGAGCCGTCGTTCGCCGAAACCCTCGGCGCCCTGAACGAGGCGAAGGATCAGGGTCTGACCCGGGCCATCGGCCTGTCCAACTTCCCCTCGGCCGAGTTCCGCCAGGCGCAGGCCCTGTCGAAGGCCAGACTGATCACCAACCAGGTCGAATATCACCCCTATCTGAAGCTTTCGAAGCTCAAGGCCGTCGCGAAGGAACTGGGTTCCTCCATCACCGCCTGGTCGCCGCTGGCCCAGGGCAAGATCGCCGACGACGCCACCCTGATCGAGATCGGCAAGGCCCACGGCAAGTCGCCCGGCCAGGTCACCCTGCGCTGGCTGATCCAGCAGGACATCATCGCCATCCCGCGCACGACCAAGGTCAGCCGGGCGGAAGAGAGCTTCGACATCTTCGACTTCCAGCTCTCGTCCGAAGAGGTCGACCGCATCCACGCCCTCGCCCGTCCCGACGGCCGTCTGGGCGACTGGATTGATCCCGCGTTCAAATGGGATGAAGAATGGGCCTGAAGCGCCGCGAACAGTCGGCGCGCCAAGGGAGCGAACCATGGGCTCGGTGCTGGGGTTTCCCGGCGTCGATCCGCTTGACGCGGCGGTCGGCGCAAGACTGAAGCGGTGGCGCCAGACGCGCGGCATGGCCATTGAGGACGTGGCCGCCGCCCTGCACATGCCGGTCGAGGAGGCCCGCCGCGCCGAGGCCGGCCGCGCCCATCTGACCACCGCCCAGATCGGCGCCGCGACCAGCGCCCTGCACCTGCCGCTGTGGGCGCTCGTCTCGGACACGCGAGCCTATTAGTCGGTAGAGAGCTCGACCCCGCCAGAGGCGCCGTCATAGGTCAGACGATACTGGCGCAGGAATGTGCGACCGAGAATGAGCCGATGCCACTGACCACCTTGGTGCAGTTTCACACCTGTGAAGGGCTGAAACAGCAACCGGTCAAGCGAGGGCACGTAAACCCGCGCCGTATAGACGACCGCGCAATGGCGACCAACGACGCCGCTGATCTCACCCTCGTCCGTTATCGGCAGCCCCAACCGCTTGGCCAGTTCGTCGTCGATGCAATCACCGCCTGCGCCGGTGTCGATCAAGGCTCGAATGCGTTTCTCCGCCAGATCCGGCAGACCGCCCGCGACGCCCCGTGATTTCGTCCCGATATCGACCCATACAGTTGGCCCGAGCTCCACCAGCAAGTCCGCCGGCGAAAGCCCATTGGCGCCGGCTCTAAACCCGGCCTGAGACGACGGCATGCGAGGGCGTGAAGATCATGCCGCCTGAAAGGCTCACGGTCGCCGGCGCGCCGACTTGCCGAATGAGATACGGCCCTTCGTCAAAGCGCTCCAGGGCATCCGCGGCGGCGGCCTGAAAATCTGTATAGGCGTTGATATACGCCCCATCGTGAAAAACGACCCAAGCGCGTGGATGGCTGGCTTCAAGCTGCGCCCGCATTCGTTCGAAGGCGGCGATATCCTTGCCGAGAACGCTCATGCGACCCGTCGAGCCTGAAGACCTGGGTGGTCGGGATGATCTGAGGATGCCTGAGTCGTGACTGGAAGGCCAATACGCCGGCTCGCTCCTCGTGACAGCAGCGCCCCGCCCGCCTAAGCCTCCCTGCATGGCATACAAATCCCTGCGCGACTTCATGGCCATGCTCGAGGCCGAGGGCGAACTGGTTCGCGTCGCCGAGCCCGTCTCCACCCATCTGGAGATGACCGAGATCCAGACCCGGCTGCTGCGCAACGGCGGCCCGGCGGTGCTGTTCGAGAAGCCGGTCATGCCCGACGGCTCGATCAGCCCCATCCCCTGCCTCGCCAATCTGTTCGGCACGGTGAAGCGGGTCGCCATGGGCGTGACCATGGACAAGAAGGCCCGCACCACCGCCGCCGAGTTGCGCGAGGTCGGCGAACTCCTGGCCTTCCTGCGCAACCCGACGCCGCCGCGCGGCCTGTCGGACGCCATGGAGATGCTGCCGCTGGCGCAGACGGTCATGTCCATGCGGCCCAAGATCGTGAAAACGGCCCCGGTCCAGCAGGTGGTGCTCAAGGGCGACCAGATCGACCTGACCGCCCTGCCCGTCCAGGGCTGCTGGCCCGGCGAGCCCGCCCCGCTGATCACCTGGGGCCTCGTCGTGACCAAGGGGCCGTCGGACGACCGCGAGGACGACTTCAACCTCGGCATCTACCGCATGCAGGTGCTCGGCAAGGACAGGGCCATCATGCGCTGGCTGGCCCATCGCGGCGGAGCCCAGCACTACGCCCGGCACAAGAAGGCCGGCAAGAAGGGGCCCCTGCCCTGCGCCGTCGTGCTCGGCGCCGATCCGGGCACCATTCTGGCGGCGGTGACGCCCGTCCCTGACACCCTGTCGGAATACCAGTTCGCCGGCCTGCTGCGCGGCGCCAAGGCCGAGCTGGTCCCCTGCAAGACCGTGCCGCTGATGGTCCCCGCCAACGCCGAGATCGTGCTGGAGGGCCACGTCCTGTTCGACGAGCACGCGCCCGAAGGCCCCTACGGCGACCACACCGGCTATTACAACTCGGTCGAGACCTTCCCCGTCTTCCAGGTCACGGCCGTCACCATGCGCCGCGATCCCATCTATCTGACCACCTTCACCGGCCGTCCGCCGGACGAGCCCTCGGTGCTGGGCGAGGCGCTGAACGAGGTCTTCATCCCCCTGCTGCGAGCCCAGTTCCCCGAGATCACCGACTTCTGGCTGCCGCCCGAGGGTTGCAGCTACCGCATCGCGGTGGTCTCGATGAAGAAGGCCTACCCCGGCCACGCCAAGCGGGTGATGCTGGGCGTCTGGAGCTATCTGCGCCAGTTCATGTACACCAAGTGGGTCATCGTCGTGGACGACGACATCGACGCCCGCGACTGGAAACAGGTCATGTGGGCCATCTCCACCAAGATGGACCCGGCGCGCGACATCACCGTCATCGAGAACACCCCGATCGACTACCTCGACTTCGCTTCGCCCGAGAGCGGCCTCGGCTCCAAGATCGGCCTCGACGCCACCGACAAATGGCCGCCCGAGACGAAGCGCGAATGGGGCGAGGAGATTCGCATGGACGCCGGGGTCGTCGATCGGGTTTCGGAGATGTGGAGCAAACTGGGGCTGCCGGGGGACGGCGCGCCGATCTGGAAATAGCGGGGATCGCGTTTCCTGGCCGATTGTGTCCAAATAACGCTTTCCAGGTGACGAAACGGTAATCTAACGTGCGGGTTCGGCCTTACCTCCCGATGGAACCGTCCCGATGAAATCTGCTCTCGTTCTCGCTGCCGCCGTCGTCCTGGCCATGCCTGTCGTGTCAGTCCCCACCGTCTCCGACGCCCAGGTGCTCACCGGCCGCGGCCGGGCCACCCCTGCGCGCCGCGCCCGCCCGGCTCCGCCGCGGCTGACCGAAGCCGAGGAAGATCGCCTGTGGGACGCCCAGACCGAGCTGGGGACCCTCGACGGACAGATCGCGGCGCTTCAGGCCGCCGTCCAGACCCAGGGCGCCGCGTCCGCCGAGCAACAGGCGCAGCTGAACGCCCACGCCGCCCGGCGCACGGAGCTTCAGACCGTCATCACCCGGCTGGAAGCCAAGCGCGACCGCTAAATTTCGCGGGTCCATCGGTATAGAGCCGCCGGACGCCTGGCGGTTCGCACGTCGCCGCCTGTCCAGGGTGATCACTGGAATCGCGACCGGGGGGCCGCATGAGCGCGTTCGAGTTCTTCTTCAGCTTCTACGGTCTCCTGCTCGGCCTTTCGGTGGCCGAGTTGGTCGGCGGGTTCGCGCGCATCCTGCATCGGCGCCGGGCCGTGCGTTTCGGCTGGCTGACGCCGCTCCTGGCCGTGTTCGTCGCCGTCGATATCGTTACGTTCTGGAACCAGGCGTGGGTGCTGTTCCGCTTCGCCCCCTTCAACATGGCCCTGCTGGTGGTGGGTCTGGCCGTCGCCGCCGTCTTCTACGTGGCGGCCAGCGTGACCTTCCCCGGGCGCGACACGGCTGAGACCTCCACCAATCTGGACGATCACTTCTGGGCCCATCGCCGCACCGTCTTCCTGTGCGTTCTGATCGCGAACCTGATCATCATGGCGGTGTTCTTCGCCAACGCCGGTCTCCGGGGCGAGATGGTCCGGTCGATGCTGTCGCCCGTCTTCTGGATCGGCCTGGTCCTGTTCATCGGAGGGACCGCGGTCGCCGCCTTCGCCCGGTCGCGAAGGATCGTGGTCGCGGCCCTGATCGTGCTGGTCGCCTATCACGGCTTCAACGTGGCCCGTTCGGCCAATGTCCTGATCCAGTCCGGCGGCTGGTCGTTCACCCCGCCCGCGGCCGCCGACCCGACCTGATCGAAGGGCGCCATTCGCACGCGTGCTCTGGCGCCGCCGGACGAAGCCTTTAGAACCATGCCTGTCCGCCGCCGCCTCACGGAGCCCGCATGACCCGTCTCCAGATCCTGGGCTCCGGCTGCGCCGCGGCCGCATTCCTGTTCGCGAGTTCCGCCATGTCCCAGATCACGAGCCCCACCGTCCCCAACGCCGCGCCGTGGGACCAGCCCTTCCTGCCGTCCGCGCCGGAATGGGACGGCGCCTCGAAGGGCCTGCTGCGTTCGGCTTCCGACCCCTGGGCCACGGCCTTCGAGACCGACCCCGACCACGACTTCAGCCCGACCTATGCCGACACCCGCGCCTGGTTCGACCGGCTGGACGCGGCCTCTGACCTGATCCGCATCGAACAGTTCGGCGTCTCGCCCGAGGGCCGGCCGATCTACGCCGTCATCGCCTCGAAGGACGGCGCCGCCTTCGACCCGTCCAAGCCCGTCCTGCTGGCCCAGGCCGGCATCCACCCGGGCGAGATCGACGGCAAGGACGCGGGCATGATGCTGCTCCGCGACATGGCCTTCAACGGCAAGGACGAGCTGCTCGACCGGGTCAATCTGATCCTGATCCCCATCCTGTCGGTCGATGGTCATGAGCGGGCCTCGGCCTACAGCCGCCCCAACCAGCGCGGGCCCCGCATCCAGGGCTGGCGCAACACGGCGACCAACCAGAACCTCAACCGCGACTATCTCAAGCTCGACCAGCCCGAGATGCGGGCGGTGCGCGGCCTGATACTGAAATACAAACCCGACCTCTACATCGACATCCACGTCACCGACGGCATGGATTACCAGTACGACGTCACCTGGGGCTTCAACGGCGAGAACGGGGCGTATTCGCGGTCCCCCGCCACCTCCCGCTGGCTCAACGACGTGTTCAAACCGGCGATCAACGCCGGTCTCGAGGCCCAGGGTCACATCCCCGGCGAACTGGTCTTCGGGGTCGACGACAGCAATCCGCGCGCGGGCCTGTCGGACGGCGGACTGGGCGAACGCTTCTCCAACGGCTGGGGAACCGCGGCCCATGTGCCGACCATCCTGATCGAGAACCACAGCCTCAAGCCCTTCGAGCAGCGCGTGCTGGGGACCTATGTCTTCCTCGAGGACGCCCTGCGCCTGCTGGCTCGCGACGGCCGCGACCTGCGCGCCGCCATCGCCGCCGACAGCGCCCTGCGCCCGGCCGCCATCCCGGCGAACTTCCAGGCCGAAACGACCCCGGCCTACACCCGCAGCTTCAAGGGCATCCGCTACGAGACCTGGGACAGCCCCGCCTCGGGCCGGCGGGAAATCCGCTGGCTGGGCCAGGCCGATCCCGAGCCCTGGCCCATGCCCTTCTTCGGCTCGAAGCCGACCCTGACCCTGGCGCGGCCCGAGGCCTACTGGGTGCCGTCCTACCGCACGGACATCATCGAACGCCTGCGCATCCACGGCGTGACGATGGAAACCCTCGACGCGCCCCGCACCGTTTCGGTCGAGATGCTCAGCCTCGACGATCCCAAGGTCGCCACGCGCCACAACGAGGGCCATCTGCAGGTCTCCGTCACCGCCGTGACGCCCCGTCGGCGCGACTGGACCTGGCCCGCCGGCTCGGTCCGCGTGCCGACGGACCAGCCGCTGGGCGACGTCGTCGTCCTGCTGCTGGAGCCGCAGTCGAACGAGAGCTTCTTCGCCTGGGGCCTGTTCCCCGAGGTGCTCAGCCGCGTCGAATATATCGAGGGCTACGCCATCGCCCCGCTGGCCGAGGCCATGATGGCCGCCGACCCGGCCCTGAAGGCGGCGTTCGAGGCGAAACTCGCCGCGGAGCCCGAGTTCGCCGCTGACGGCGACGCGCGTTTGCAGTGGTTCTACGAGCGAACTCCGTTCTATGATGACCGCTACCGGCTGTATCCGGTCGGCCGCGAGACCTGAATCATGACACTGACTGGAATGACTCCGATCCAGTCCGCCGCTCTCTGGAGCGGTTTGCTGATCCTTCTCCTGGTCATCCTGTCTGTCCGCGTGGTCCTGGCGCGCCGGACGCACCGGGTGCTGCTGGGCGACGGCGGCGTCTCCCAGGTCACCGTGGCGACCCGTGTGTTCGGAAACGCGGCGGAATATGTTCCCGTGGGCGTCGGCGCCCTGGCCTTGCTGGCCATGCTGGGCCTGCCGGCCATGGCGGTGCATGCCGTCGGCGGCGTCCTGCTCGCCGGGCGTCTGGCGCACGCCGTCGGCCTGAGCGACAGAAGGCCGACGATCGCCCGGGTCGCCGGCATGGTCCTGACCTACTTCGCCCTGATCACCGCGAGCGGCATGCTGGTGGTCCACGCCTTCGTCTGAACTTGCACAGCGCGGTTGCGGCGGCGCCTCCGCCCGGCCATATCGGGGCATGCCTGACCCTACTGCGTCCGCCTCTCCCGACATCCTGCCCGAACTGGTCGCCGCCGCCCTGAGGGCCGGCGCCGACGCCGCCGAGGCCGTCTCCGCCGAGCGCGCCTCCCTGTCGATCGGCGTCCGCAACGGCGCCCTCGAAGAGGTCGAGCGCGAGGAAAGCCGCGACCTGGGCCTGCGCGTCTTCATCGGCGCCCGCCAGGCGACCGTCTCCGCCTCCGACCTGTCCGAGGCGACCCGCGCCCGGCTGGTCGAGCGCGCCGTGGCCATGGCCCGCCTCGCCCCGGAAGACCCCTGGGCCGGCCTCGCCCCGCAGGACCGGCTGGCCCGCGGTCCTCTTCCCGACCTCGACCTGTACGACCCGGCCGAGCGCAGCGCCGCGGAACTGGAAGCCGTCGCCGCGGAAGCCGAGGCCGCCGCCCTCGCCGTGCCCGGCGTGGCCAAATCCGAGGGCGGACACGCCTCGGCCTCGTCCAGCCGCTGGCGGCTGGTGACCTCGCACGGCTTCGACGGGGCCTATCACGGCTCGGCCTTTTCGCTGGGCGTCGGGGTCATCGCCGAAAAGGACGGCGCCATGGAGCGCGGCGGCGAGCATCGCGCGACCCGGCATCTCTCCGACCTGCCGGACGCCGGGACGATCGGCGCCGAGGCCGGCCGCCGCGCCGTCGCTCGCACCGGTCCACGCAAGATCGCCTCCACCACGGCCGCGGTGATCTTCGAGAATCGCGTCGCCGGCCAGGTCCTGTCGCCCCTGCTGGGCGCGATCTCGGGCCCGTCGGTCGCGCGCGGAACATCCTTCCTCAAGGATCGGATGGGCCAGCCGGTCCTGCCGGCGGGCGCCAATCTGATCGACGACCCCTTCCGCCCGCGCGGCCTCGGCTCGACCCCCTTCGACGACGAGGGCGTCGCCGTCACCCGTCAGGCCATCGTCGACGACGGCGTCCTGACCACCTGGCTGCTGAACAGCGCCGCCGCCCGGCAGCTGGGTCTGGCCTCAACCGGCCACGCCTCGCGCGGCCTCGCCGGCCCGCCCGGCGTCTCGACCCACAACCTGCATCTGGAGCCGGGCGAGACGGATCTTGCCGGCCTGATGGGCGAGGCCGGAACCGGCCTGCTGGTCACCTCCATGTTCGGCCCGTCGCTGAACGCCCACACCGGCGACTGGTCCGCCGGCGTCTCGGGCTTCTGGTTCGAGAACGGCCAGATCGCCTGGCCCGTCAGCGAGGTCACCGTCGCCGGCAAGCTGCTGGACCTCTACGCCCGCATGCGACGCGGTTCGGACCTGGAGTTCCGCAACTCCTTCAACAGCCCGTCCCTGCTGTTCGACGGCGTCGCCATCGCCGGCAAATGACCGACCTCGCGACCGACCTGGCCCTGATCCGCGACGCGGCCCTCGCCGCCGGCGAACTGGCGCTGGCCGAGCGCGAGGCGGGGCTGAAGATCTGGTCCAAGTCAGGCGGCTCGCCCGTCACCTCGGCCGACATGGCCGTCGACGCCCTGCTTAAGGACGCCCTGCTCTCCGCCCGTCCGGACCATGGCTGGCTGTCGGAAGAAACCCCCGACAGCGATGCGCGCCTCTCGCAGCCCCGCCTGTTCGTGGCCGATCCCATTGACGGCACGGTCGCCTATATGAAGGGCAAGCCGTGGTGGTGCATTCCCATCGCCATCGTCGAGGACGGCCAGCCCGTCGCCGCCGTCATCCACGCCCCCGCCCTGGGCGAGACCTTCACCGCCATGCGCGGCGGCGGCGCGTTTCTGAACGGCCGGCCGATCACCGCTTCCGACACCACCGATCTCGATGACGCCTCGGTTCTCGCCGACGCCCGGCTGATGGAGGGGCCGCACTGGCCCGAGCCCTGGCCCGTCATGCGCTATGAGAAGCGCAACGCCATCGCCTACCGCATGGCCCTGGTCGCCGCCGGGGCCTTCGACGCCGCCATCGCCCTGACCGCCAAATGGGACTGGGACGTCTGCGCCGGAGCCCTGATCGTCGAGGAGGCGGGCGGCCGCGTCAGCGACCATCACGGCGGACCGTGGCGCTTCAACCAGCGCGATCCGCGTCAGAACAGCCTGATCTGCAGCGCCCCGGCGCTTCACCCGTTGATCGTGCGCCGCACAGCGCCTATTCCGCTCGCGCCCCGCCAGAACGACCGGACCCTCTGATGACCACCGCAACCGACGCCCCCCAGCTGCTGCATCTCGTGATCGGCGGAGAGCTGCGCCACCTCGACGCCCCGGTGTTCCGCGACCTGTCCAAGGTCGAATTCGTCGGCGCCTTTCCCAACTATGAGGAAGCGCGCAAGGCGTGGAAGGCCCGGGCCCAGGCCACGGTCGACAACGCCCACATGCGGTATTTCATCCTGCACGCCCACCGGATGATCGACCCGCGCGGCGACGATCACGCGCACTGAGGGGGAACTCCCCCTCGGTCCGGGACGCTTTCAGGCGTATATCGCCAAGCCTGAAAGCGGAGAGATCCCATGACTCCCACCCTTATCGTCCTGATCCTCGCGGCGCTCGGCGTCGCCATTGTCGTCTGGGCCACCCGCCGCAAGCCGGACACCACGCAAACCGGCCCGCGGGAAGGCGACACGGCCTGGAACGACCCCATCACCCCCGGCGAGCCGGCCCGCCCGACGACGCGGCCTGACACCTTCGCGACCGAAACGCCCCCGGCCCGCGACCTGCCCCGCGATCCGCAGCCATGACCCTGTTCGGACGCACCCTCGACGGGACCGAGATCGCCTCCCTGGTGTCGCTGCTGCTGGTTCTGGTCCTCTGGATCGGCGCCTGGCGCGGCGAACGCGACTGGACCCGCTGGTTCCGGACTTGGGAGGCTGACCGCAAGGCGCGACGCGACGCCGAGCGGGCCGCTGAAAACGGCGGCGACGGCCCCGCGGCGCCCGGCGCGCCGCGCGGTCCGTGGAGCTGAACCCTATTCCCGCTTCAGCAGCTTCTCGGTCAGCACCGTGCCCCACCAGCCGGCCTTGAACTCGGCCCGGATCGCCTTCGGGTCGTAGGCGTCGCTGTCGACCCAGTCGATGAAGCTGACCCCCGTCGGCTCGACCTCTTTCAGGTATTTCTCCAGCGTATAGTCCAGCACCCCGGTCAGGCCTTCGCGGTGGTGCAGGTATTTCTTCGACAGCTGGTCGATGGCCACGCTGATCGGTTCGCCCAGATGGAAGTGGCGATAGAAGACCGCCATCATCCCGGCCCGGTCGGCCCCCGACTTGCAGTGGATCAGCACCGGATATTCGATCGTTCGGAACAACTCCCGGGCCCGGTGCACCCGGTCCTTCTGCGGCGGATCGCGCGAGTCCAGCGGCGCGTCGATCAGGGTCAGGCCCAGCCGCTCGCACGCCGCCTTCTCCAGCGCATAGTAGGCCTCGTCCCGCGCCCCGCGCAGGTTGATGACGGTCTTGATCCCCTGTGACTTCCAGTAAGCCAGCTGCCGCGGCGACGGCTGGTTGGTCCGCACCAGATCCGGCCCCAGCCAATGGGCGTTCATGAACCACCGCCTGAGGAAGGCGTGATCCTTCCAGACATAGTCCCACCGCGCCTTGAACCGGCCGGCGGGGGTGGTGAGATCGTAGCGGGACATGGGGAGGAGATAGCCTCGGCCGCGTCACGACGCCACTCTCGGAAAAGCAGGACAATTCATGCGAGACATCCTCGACACCGGGTCCGACACAACCGCGACATCCGTGACAAGGCGGACACCGCTTGACTTCCCCCCCGCGCCGTCCGACCTCGGACCGATGACGACGCCCGCGCCCGCCGCCGACGAGAAGGAGCCCCTTCGCCCCCTGCTGGCGCGGATCTGGCGCGACTACCTCTCGCATCACAAGGCGCCCCTGTTCCTGTCGATGCTGTGCGCCGCCGTGGCCGGCGGCCTGTCCGCGGCCACGCTGAAGTTGCTCGAACCCGCCATCAACGGCCTGTTCCTCCAGACCGACACGCCGATCAAGCTGTGGGGCCTGATCGACATCCCGCCCGGACAGGCCCTGGTCTACATCCCCGCCGCCATCGTCCTGGTCGCCATCGTCTGGACCGCCGCCTCCCTGGGACAGGCCGCTCTCGTCAACCGGCTCGGCCACGGCATCGTCGGCGACATCCAGGTGCGGCTGTTCGGGGCCATGATCCGCGCCGACCTGTCCCGGCTGCGCAGCCAGCACAGCGGCAGCTTCGTCTCCTCGGTCCTGTTCGACGCCAATCTGGTGCGCGAGGCCTTCACCAACGGCGTCGTCAACTACACCCAGCACAGCCTGACCCTGGTCTTCGTCATCGCCGCCATGGCCTTCATCGACTGGCAGCTGACCGCCATCGTCCTGCTGGGCGTGCCCCTGATCACCCTGATCCTGCGCCGCTTCTCGAAGCGCACGCGCAAGGCCACCACCGGGGCGATGAAGGAGACCGAGAACCTCTCCACCGCCCTGATGGAAAACCTCGACGGCGTCCGCCTGATCAAGATCGAGAACCGCGAGGCGGCCGAGCAAGCCCGTGTCGGCGAGGTCGTCTCGCGCCGTCAGCGCCACGTCATCAAATCCGCCGACAGCCGCGCCTTCGCCGGCCCCTTCAGCAATCTCGTGGCCATGATCGTGGTCGCCGCCGTCATGGCCTACGCCGGCTGGCGGGCGCGGGACGGAGCCATGAGCGTGGGCGCCTTCGCCGCCTTCATCGGCCTGCTGATGGCCGCGGGCCAGTCGCTGCGCCAGGTGACCAATCTCCAGACCGTCATGACCGAGGGCCTGACCGCCGCCCGCCGCCTGTTCGCCGCCCTCGACATCCAGCCCGAGATCCGCGAGACGCCGGACGCCGCGCCGTTCGAACACGGCCCGACCACCGTCGCCTTCGACCATGTGTCCTTCGCCTATGGCCCGGCGTCCGACGGAACGGCGCCGACCCTGTCGGACGTCAGCCTGACCGTCGCCCCCGGCGAGACCGTCGCCCTCGTCGGCCCCTCGGGCGGCGGCAAGAGCACGATCCTGAGCCTGCTGCCCCGCTTCTATGACGTGACCGGCGGGGCCGTGACCCTGAACGGCCGCGACATCCGCGAGCTGAAGCTGCACGACCTGCGCGCCGCCATCGCCCTGGTGACGCAGGAGCCCTTCCTGTTCGACGACACCGTCGCCGCCAACATCGCCTACGGCCGCCCCGGCGCCACGGCTGAAGACATCGTCGCCGCCGCCCAGGCCGCCGCCGCCCATGACTTCATCACCGCCCTGCCCGAAGGCTACGCCACCCGCGCCGGCGAGGCCGGCCTGCGCCTGTCCGGCGGCCAGCGCCAGCGCATCGCCATCGCCCGCGCCTTCCTCAAGGACGCGCCCATCCTCCTGCTGGACGAGGCCACCAGCGCCCTCGACACCGAGAGCGAGGCCCTCGTCCAGGCCGCCCTCGAACGCCTGATGCGGGGCCGCGCCACCCTGATGATCGCCCACCGCCTGTCGACCGTCCGCAACGCCGACCGCATCCATGTGATCCAGGCCGGCCGGGTGGTCGAAACCGGCTCCCACGCCGCGCTGGTCCGCAAGGGCGGCCTGTATTCGCGGCTGGCGAAGCAGCAATCGCTGGACGGCGACCCGGTCACGGTCGCGACCGTGTCATGAGGCCCCTCCGCAACCCCGTCATCCAGGCCATCCTCGCCTGGACCCTGGCCCAGTGGATGCGCTTCTGCTTCGCCACCATCCGCTGGACGCATCACAACCAGACCATCGCCGAAAAGGTCTGGGCCGACGGCGGCGGCGTGCTGTGCGCCTTCTGGCATTCGCGCATCGGCCTCAGCCCCGCCTGCTGGCCGCTGGACCGGGCCCAGCCGGCCAAGGCCCTGATCTCGCTGAGCCCCGACGGACAGTTCATCGCCAAGGCGGTGGCCCTTCAGGGCATTCCGGCCGTGCGCGGTTCGTCCGCCAACAAGGACAAGGCCGACCGCGCCAAGGGCGGCTCCCAGGCCCTGCGCGACGGCCTGCGCCAGCTCAAGGTCGGCGCCCTGGCCATCACCCCCGACGGCCCGCGCGGCCCGATGCGCGAGATGGCCGAGGGCCTGCCCCTGCTGGCCCGGCTGTCAAAGGCGCCGGTGCTGTTCATCGGCATGTCCTGCAACCCGGCGATCCGGCTGAACAGCTGGGACCGCGCCATCCTGCCCCTGCCGTTCGGACGCGGCGCCATCGTCTGGGACGTCGACCGCTATCCCGAGGGCGCCGAACTGGCCGACGTCGCCCGCGCCTGGACCGAACGGCTGACCGCCGTCGAAGCCGCCGCCGACGCCCACGTCGGTCTGGAGCGGGTGTGACGTGAGCCCGGCCCTGATCGTCTACCGTCTGCTGACCCGGATGCTTGAGCCCCTCGCCCCGCGCCTGCTCGACGCCCGCGTCAAACAAGGCAAGGAGGACGCCGCCCGCGTCGATGAACGCCTTGGCCTGACGTCGATCGCCCGGCCCGCCGGCGACCTCGTGTGGCTGCACGGCGTCAGCGTCGGCGAGACCCTGTCCCTGCTGCCCGTGGTCGACCGCCTGCGGCAGGCGCGGCCCGACCTGACCGTGCTGGTCACCTCGGCCACCCTGACCTCGGCCAGCCTGCTGGCGCGCCGCCTGCCGCCCGGCGTCATCCACCAGTTCGCCCCGGTCGACGGCCCCGCCGCCGTCGCCGCCTTCCTCGACCACTGGCGGCCGTCCGTAGCCCTCTTCGTCGAGAGCGAGCTGTGGCCCAACCTGATCCTCGCGGCCCGCAAGCGCGGCGTCAGACTGGTCCTCGCCAGCGCCCGCATCACCGAAAAGACCGTCGAGGGCTGGCGCCGCTTCCCCGGCGCCGCGCGGGAGGTCCTCTCGGCCTTCGACCGCATCCTGCCGCAGGACGAAACCTCCGCCGCCCGGCTCGAGAGCCTCGGCGCCCGCATCGACGGCCATGTGAACCTCAAGCTCTCGGGCGAGGCCCCGCCGCACGATCCCGCCGCCTTCACCCGCCTCAGCGCCGCCATCGGCGACCGGCCCGTGGTCGTCGCCGCCAGCACCCATGACGGCGAGGAGATCGCCCTCGTCCGCGCCCTCGACAAGCTGACCGACCGTCTGTGCCTGATCCTGGTCCCGCGCCACCCCGGGCGCAGCGCCGCCATCGCCGCCGCCCTGACCCGCGACGGCTATCGCTTCGCCCTCCGCTCCGAGGGACGCGAGCCGGACCGCGACACCGACCTGTATCTCGCCGACACCCTCGGCGAGATGGGCCTGTTCCTGCGGCTGGCCGATGTCGTGGTCATGGGCGGCTCCTTCTCCGCCGCGCTGCAGAAGCCCCCGGTCGGCGGCCATAATCCGCTTGAGCCCGCCCGCCTCGGCAAGCCCGCCGTCACCGGCCCCGACATGACCAACTGGGCCGCCGTCGCCGAGGCCCTCGTCGCCGCCGGCGGCCTGACCGTCGTCCAGGCCCCCTGGGACCTGCCCGCCGTCATCGGCCCCCTGCTGGCCGACGACGCCGAGGCCAAACGCATCGGCGAACGCGGCCGCCGCGCCGCCGCCGAGGCCGGCTCGGGCCTCGACCGGCTGTGGGACAGGGTGGAGCCTCTGCTGCCCCGCGCCGCGCCGCGAGGCCGCCGATGAAACTGAACACCCCCCGCTGGTGGTATGTCCGCGAGCCGCGCCACGCCTCGGTGCTGCGCTTCCTGCTCAAGCCCCTGTCCTGGATCTGGGCCGCGGCCACCGCCCGCCGCATCGCCCGCGCCACGCCGGTCGATCCGGGCGTGGCGGTGATCTCGGTCGGCAATCTGACCGTCGGCGGCTCGGGCAAGACCCCGGTGACCCGCGAGGCCATCCGCCTGCTGCACGAGGCCGGCGTCGACGCCCACGCCCTGTCGCGCGGCTATGGCGGGCGCCTGCGCGAGCCGACCCGGGTCGATCCGGCCAAACACACCGCGGCCGACGTCGGCGACGAGCCCCTGATGCTGGCCCTCGGCGGCCCCGCCTGGATCGCCCGCGACCGGGTCGCCGGGGCCCTCGCCGCCGCCGAAGCCGGCGCCCAGGCCCTGGTGCTGGACGACGCCCACCAGAATCCGGCCCTCAGCAAGACGCTCAGCCTCGTGGTCGTCGACGGCGAGACGCGGGGCGAGGAATGGCCCTTCGGCGACGGCTCGGTCTTCCCCTCGGGTCCGATGCGCGAGCGACTGAGACACGGCCTGGCCCGCGCCGACGCCGTGGTCGTCCTGCTGCCGGCCGACGCCCCGCACGCCGATCCCGAACTGCTCGAGGCCTTCGGCGGCCTGCCGGTCCATATCGCCCGGCTCATGCCCGCGGGGCCGCCGCCGAGGGGGCCGATCCTCGGCTTCGCCGGCATCGCCAAGCCGTGGAAGGTCGAGCGCGCCCTCGACGCCGCCGGCGCCGAACTGGTCGACTTCGCCCCCTTCCCCGACCACGCCGCCTTCCGCGAGGGCGACCTGGCCTTCCTCGCCGACCGCGCCTCCCACTTCAAAGCCCGGCTGGTCACCACCGAAAAGGACTGGTTCCGCCTGCCGCCCGAATGGCGCGGCCGGGTGCTGTCGTGGCCGGTCAAGGCGACGTTCGAGGACGAGGCCGCCTTCCAGCGGCTGTTGCTGGGCGCCGTGCGGACCTATTCGGCCCGGTAGACGATCCCGCCCCGCATCACGAACCGCACCCGCTCCAGCTCGGTGACGTCGCTCAACGGGTCGCCGGTCACGGCGATCAGATCCGCCGGCATCCCCGCCGCGATGCGCCCCGCCTCGTTCGAGATCTTCAGGTGCGCCGCCGCCCCGACCGTGGCCGCCTGCACCGCCTCCAGCGGCGTCATCCCGGCGCGCACCAGCAGGGCGAACTCCTGGGCGTTGTCGCCGTGAGCGGAAACGCCCGAATCGGTGCCGAACGCGATCCGCACCCCGCCCTCATGCGCCCGCCGCGCCATGTCCAGCATCTTCGGCCCGGCCTCCAGCGCCTTGGCGGTCTGGTTCGGGGTGAAGAAATTGTTCGGTCCCGAGGCGATACGCGCCACGAAATCCCCGGCCAGCAGGGTCGGCACCAGATACACCCCGTCGCGCCGCATCAGCCGGATCGACTCATCGTCCAGCCATGTGCCGTGCTCGATCGAATCGCCGCCGGCCCGCAGGAAGCTGTTGATCCCGTCCGCGCCATGGGCGTGGGCCGTGACCTGCCGCCCCATCCGGTGCGCCGCGCCGACGATGGCCGCCAGTTCCTCGTCCGAGAACTGCTGGCCCAGCCCCGCCGCCGTGTTCGACAGCACCCCGCCGGTCGCCGTGATCTTGATGATGTCGGCCCCGGCCCGCACCTGCAGCCGCACCGCCCGCATGCAGTCGTCCGGACCCGAGCAGATGCTCTCGTCCGACAGCAGGTGCATGACGTCTTCGCGATAGCCGTTGATGTCGCCATGACCGCCATGGATCGACACGGCCGAACCCGCCGCGATGATCCGCGGTCCGGGCACGTCGCCGCGCCGCACGGCGTCGCGCAGGGCGAAGATGGATTCATTGGTCGCGCCCAGATCCGCGACCGTGGTGAAGCCGGCCAGCAGGGTCCGCCGGGCGTAGCGCGCGCCGACCATGGCCTGTTCGGAATTGGACTGGGTCACCGTCTCCAGCCGCCCGTTCGGGTTCTGTTCGCCGGTCAGATGGACGTGGCTGTCGATCAGTCCGGGCAGCACGAAAGAGTCGCGCAAATCGACGATCCGGCCCTCGCCGACGAAGCCGTCGCGCACTTCGACGACCTGGTTCCCGCTGATCACGAGAGTTTTATCGCGCTGCACAACGCCGGTCGCCGGATCGGCCAGAAGCCGGCCGATCTGCACGAACGTCGTTCCCTCCGAGGGCGAAAGCGGCGCGATAGCGGGCGTTTGCGCCGCAACACTGGTGGCCAACAAGGCAGCCGCGGCCGCCAGCAACGATGTGATCGACTTCACGAAACCCTCCCGAAACAGACTTCTACCTTAGACCTCGGAGCGGTTTCGCCAAGGCGCAGGTTGATCCTTCCGTTACGAACTGAAACAACCTGTCACTTCCGAAATATGCGAGGGGCGTCGCATGCGGCTGGCGAGACGTGGATTCATTCTGGGCGGCGCCGCCCTTCTGTCGGGCTGCGCCACGGCGTCGGCCGCCACCCGGACGGCGGAGTTCCGCCCGCTGCCGGGCCTGGCCCGGACCCCGGTTCCGACCGTCGTCATCTCGCAGGCGCCCGAGACCATCACGGCCCAGCTGAACACCACCCGTCCGCTCGATCCGCGCGGCCAGGTCCGCAAGGAGCTGATGGACCGGGCCCTCGCCGCCCTGGACATCCACAAGGACAGGATCACCCAACGCGACCGGATGTATCTGGTCGACTTCCAGAAATTCTCGGGCGACGAGCGTCTGTACGAGGTCGATCTGCACGGCGGCGTCGTCACCCTGATGCGCACCAGCCACGGCCGCGGCTCCGACCCGACCCACACCGGCTTCGCCCGCGACTTCGGCAACACCCCCGACAGCTACATGTCCTCGGTCGGGGCCTTCGCCACCGCCGGCGCCAGCCACGGCGCCCAGCAAGGGCCGAACGTCCTGCTCGACGGGCTGGAGTACACCAACAACATGGCCCGCGAGCGCGCCATCATCATCCACGGCGCCGACTACGCCGACCCGGCCTTCCTGGCCCGCGAAGGCAAGCTCGGCCGCTCGTACGGCTGCTTCTCGGTGGCCCACGCCGATCTGCCGCGCCTGCGCGAGCGCATGGGCGAAGGCCGGCTTCTGTTCGCCTGGGCCTGAGACCGGTCTATTTCAGCACGGCCAGCAGCACGGCCACCCAGTGCACGGCGGCGGCCACCACGACGTGGCCGTGCCAGATGGCGCGCCGGAAACGCATGGCCTTGTTGGCGTAGAAGATCACGCCGACGGAATAGAGCACGCCTCCGACCGCCATCAGGATCAACGGGGCCAGCCCCAGGCTCTGCATGATCGGCTGGACGGCGATCACCATCAGCCAGCCGAGCGCCAGATAGACGACGATCCAGAACCCCTTGCCCAGCCCCGGCAGAAACAGCTTGGCCAGGGCGGCGAAGATGGCCGTCGCCCACACCGCCGACGTCATCCCCCAGGCCCAGGCCCCTGTCAGGTGCTGGGTCGTGAACGGCGTGTAGGACCCGGCGATCATCAGGAATATGCCGGCGTGGTCGAACCGCCGCAGCAGCGGCTGGAACCGCGGCGCGGCGAAATTATACGCCGTGGACAACCCCAGCATGGTCAGCAGGCCGACGGCGTAGATCGCCGCCGCCGTCAGCCGCCCGATGTGGCCGTAACCGATCGCCAGCCCCAGCAGCATCCCGCCGCCGACCAGGGCCAGCGCCAGTCCGGTCAGGTGGACGATCAGGTCGGCGAGCCGCTCCTTGCCGTCGCGATAATGGCTCGGCGGCTCGGGCGGCAGGACGTCCGGCATGCGGTCAGCTCCCACCGTCCCGTTCCAGCGCGCGCCAGCCGATGTCGGTGCGGTGGAAACCGCCCGGCCAGTCGATCTTCTTCACCGCCGCATAGGCCCGCGCGCGCGCCTCGGCGATGTCCTTGCCGCGCGCGCAGACGTTCAGCACCCGGCCGCCCGCGGCCGCCAGTTGCCGGTCCGCCCGCCGCCGGGTGCCGGCGTGGAAGACCTGCACATGCGGGCCGAAATCCTGCTCGGCCCCGCGGATGATCGATCCCTCCAGCGGACTGTCGGGATAGCCCGACGCCGCCAGCACCACGCAGACCACCGTCTCGTCGCGGAAGGCGGGCATCGGAGCCCGGGTCAGATCGCCCCGCGCGCAGGCCAGCAGCAGGGGCACGATGTCCCCGTCCAGCCGCATCATCAGCACCTGGCATTCCGGATCGCCGAACCGGGCGTTGAACTCAACCACCTTGGGGCCTTCGTCTGTGGCCATCAGCCCGGCGTACAGCACGCCCCGATAGGGCATGCCTTCCGCCGCCATCGCCGCCACCACCGGCTGGACGATCAGCCGGTCCGCGGCCTCGACCAGTTCCGGCGTGAACACCGGCGCCGGCGAATAGCTGCCCATGCCGCCCGTATTGGGGCCCAGGTCGCCGTCATAGGCCCGCTTGTGGTCCTGCGCCCCGCCCAGCAGGACGGCGCGGCTTCCGTCGCAGACCGCGAACAGCGAGCCTTCCTCGCCGGCCATGAACTCCTCGATCACCACCCGCGCGCCGGCGGCGCCGAACCGGCCGCCCAGCATCCGCTCGATCTCGGCCTCGGCCTCGCGCTTGTCGGGGCTGATCGCCACCCCCTTGCCGGCGGCCAGGCCGTCGGCCTTGATCACATAGGGCGGCTTGAACACCGACAGGGCCTGCCGCGCCTCGTGCAGCCGCTCATAGACGCCGTAGCCGGCGGTCGGAATCTCGTGCCGCTCCATGAAGGCCTTGGAGAAGGCCTTGGAGGTTTCCAGCTGCGCCGCCTTCGCCGTCGGTCCGAAACAGGGAATGCCCGCCGCCGCCAGCCGGTCGGCCAGTCCGGCCTCCAGCGCCGTCTCCGGCCCGACGACGACCAGATCGGCCTTCATCTCGCGCGCCAGGGCCGTCAGCCCCTCGGCGTCCGTGACCTTCAGCGGCGCCAGCTCGCCCAGCTTTTCCATGCCCGGATTACCGGGCGCGATGATCAGACGCCGCAGCAGCGGCGACTGGGCGATCTTCCACGCCAGGGCGTGCTCTCGCCCGCCCGATCCGACCAGCAGGATATTCATGCGCGGGCAATGACCGCACGCGCGAAGGCGGTCAAGTCGCGGATCGCATCAGACAAATACAGCAGAGATCACATAGACCGCGAGGCCGAGCAGGATGATCCCGCCGATGACCAGCCACAGACTGGTCGACGCCCCGTCGCTGCGCCGTCCCATCTCGCTTTCGCGCGGGTCCTTGTCGATAGGATCGGTGTCGCGGGGATCGGCGGCCATGGCTCGCCAACGGTTACTCGCATCCGCCGTTCCCGCAAGCCCCGACTGTCGCTAGTCTGCCCCGATGAGCGACGACTCCTACGTCTTCGAGGGCCCGGCCGACGAACCGCCGCCCCTGCGGGACAACAATCCGCCCCAGACGGTCTCGGAACTGTCGTTCGCCCTCAAGCGCACGCTCGAGGACCGGTTCGGCCATGTCCGGCTGCGCGGCGAGATCTCCAAGGTCAATCATCACGCCTCGGGCCACGTCTATCTGACCCTCAAGGACGACAAGGCCGCCATCGACGGGGTCATCTGGAAGGGCTCGGTCCGCGGCCTCGGCGTCCGGCCCGAGTCCGGACTGGAAGTCATCGTCACCGGCAAGATCACCAGCTATCCCGCCCGCTCCTCCTACCAGATCGTCATCGAGACCATGGAGGCCGCCGGCGCCGGCGCCCTTCTGGCCCAGCTGGAACGGCTCAAGGCCAAGCTGGCGGGCGAGGGTCTGTTCGAACCGGGCCGCAAGAAACCCATACCGACCTTCCCCGCCGTCGTCGGCGTCATCACCAGCCCGACCGGGGCGGTGATCCGCGACATCCTGCACCGCATCGCCGAGCGCTGGCCCTGCCGCGTCATCGTCTGGCCCGTGGTCGTCCAGGGCGACGCCGCCTGCGGCCAGGTCTCCAACGCCATCCGCGGCTTCGACGCCCTGAAGCCGGGCGGCCCCATCCCCCGGCCCGACATCCTCATCGTCGCCCGCGGCGGCGGCTCGGTCGAGGACCTGTGGTGCTTCAACGACGAGGGCCTGGCCCGCACCGTCGCCGCCGCCGCCATCCCGATCATCTCGGCCGTCGGGCACGAGACCGACACCACCCTGATCGACTTCGTCTCGGACCGCCGCGCGCCCACGCCCACCGGCGCGGCCGAGATCGCCACCCCGGTGCTGGCCGACCTGCGCTACGCCGTCGCCGACCTCGACCGCCGCCTCGCCCGCGCCGGCGGCCGCATCCTCGAGGACCGCCGCACCCGCCTGCGCGCGGCCGCCCGCGGCCTGCCCGCCCGACCCGAGGACGTCCTCGCCTTGCCGCAGCAGCGGCTCGACCACGCCGGGAGCCGGCTGGCCTCGGGCCTGACCCGGAACCTCGTCCTGCATGAGCGCGCCCTCGTCGGCGTCACGGGCCGCCTCTCCCCCGCCCTGCTCGACCGCGCCATGGAGCGCCGCCGGGACCGGCTGGAGTCGGTGTCCGCCCGCCTCGGCTCCGGACTGACCGCCAATGTGAAGGCGCACGAACACCGCCTCCTGCGCGCCCTCTCCCGCTTGTCGCCCGAGCCCCTCCATCGCCGGCTGGACCAGCGCGCCGCCCGGCTGGAGTCGGTCGGGACCCGCCTCGTCGCCCTGCCCAGACGGCTCGAACGGGACGAGGCCCGCCTCGCCGCCCTCGCCCGCGCCCTGGCCGGTCTCAATCCGAAAACCCCCAAGCCCGGCTTCGCCCGGGTCGAGAGCGAGGACGGCGTCATGATCGCCGCCGCGGCCGCCCTGCAGGACGGTCAGGCCGTGCGGCTGGTCTTCGCCGACGGTTCGAGAGGCGCGCGCATCGAGGGTGAAGACCCCGCGCCGCCCGCCCGCGCCCGGTCTTCGCCGGCTCCGAAGCCCAGGACGCCGCCTCCGGGCCAGGGCGACCTTTTCTGAGGGAAAATCCGTGGCGCGGTCTCCGGCGTCACGCTAGCGTGGGGATCATGGTGAAAACTCCTTCCGGCACGGCCACCCTTCACTACGGCGACGGCGAATTCGCCGTGCTCAAGCCCGGACGCACCGTGACCTGCGCCGTCAGCGGCAAGCCCATTCCGCTCGAAACCCTGCGCTACTGGTCGGTCAGCAAACAGCAAGCCTATGCGGGCCCGAACGAAGCCTTCCAGAGCCTGGTCCAGCGTCCGTGATCCTGCCGCGCCGCCATCTCCTGATCGGCGGCGGCGCCCTGGCGGCCGCCGGACTGGCGCCGCGGGCCGCGGGGGCCCAGGCGCCGGCGGACCTCGTCCTGACGGGCCGGTTCGTCCAGGGCGGCCACGCCATCGGCCGGACCTGGCCCCGGGCCCTGATCTTCGTCGACGGCGAATCCCTGACGGCCGCCTCGGCGGACGGCGCCTTCATCGTCGGCTTCGACCGGGACGCGGCCTCCAGCGTTCAGATCGAGGCGCGATCCGGCGCCCGGTCCGCGACGCGGACCCTGACCATCGCGCCCGGCCAGTTCACCTCGACCCGCATCGACGGCCTGCCCCCCGCCACCATCGAGCCGGGCGACCCCGCGCTTCTGGCCCGCATCCAGCGCGAGGTCGCCCTCAAGACCGAGGGTTTCGCCAGCCGGACCGACGCCGACCATTTCAGCGAGGGCTTCATCTGGCCGCTCGAACGCTTCCGCGTCACCAGCCGCTGGGGCAGCCAGCGCGTCCTGAACGGCACGCCCGCCCGGCCGCACTACGGCATCGATCTCGCCGCGCCCCAGGGCGCCCTGATCCGCGCGCCCGCCGCCGGCCGGGTGACCCTGGCCAAACCCGATCTTCATTTCGAGGGCGGCCTGGTCCTGATCGACCACGGCCAGGGCCTGATCACCGCCTGTCTGCACCAGTCGCGGCTCGACGTTCGCGCGGGGCAGGCCATCCGACGCGGCGACCCGATCGGTCGGGTCGGCATGACCGGCCGGGCGACCGGTCCGCACCTGTGCTGGCGAATGAAATGGCGCGATCGAAACCTCGACCCGTCACTCATGGTTGAAACCGGACAATCGTAACCGCTTACGACCGGGGTGATCGCTGATCGGTGATAGACGCGGGCCGAATCGGCTCGTAGAGCGTCGTTATGCCCGGTCAAGCCGGGCCGTAGCGAATTGATCCATGGCCTCCCTCGGCGCCCTTAAAATCCTTCTCATCGACGACAACGCCCACATGCGGGCCATCACCTCGGCGGTGCTGCAGTCCGCCGGCATCCGTGAGGTGCGCGAGGCGGCCGACGGCAGCGCCGCCCTGACGATCCTGCGCGACTACATGCCGGATCTGGTGATCGTCGACTTCAACATGTTCCCGCTGGACGGGGTGGAGTTCACGCGGCTGGTCCGCAACAGCCCCGACAGCGCCAACCCCTATCTGCCCATCATCATGATGACCGGCCATTCCGAGAAGAGCCGCGTCTATGAGGCCCGCGACGCCGGGGTGACCGAATTCGTGGTCAAGCCGATCACGGCCAAGGCCATCCTCGACCGCATCCAGTCGGTGATCTTCCATCCCCGTCCGTTCGTGAAGACCGACGGCTATTTCGGCCCCGACCGCCGCCGGACCCAGTCGCCGAACTACAGGGGCGCGATGCGCCGCGCCTCGGATCAGTCGCGGGCGCCGAATTCCAGCGCCGCCTGACCGCCTTCGGGGGCCGACCACACACGAACCCTTAAGCTCGTCCGGCTTAAGGTGACGCTCGAACCTGGTTCGAGAATTCCGGACGCACCGATGTCGACGCTTAAACATCTCCAGGTCCTGCTGGTCGACGACAATCCTCACATGCGCGCCATCACCGCATCGGTGCTGCGCTCCATCGGCGTGGGCGGCATATGGGAGGCGTCGGACGGCGCCAAAGCCATGGAGAGCCTTCGCGAGCACGCGATCGACGTCGCCTTTGTCGACCTTGAAATGCAGCCGCTCGGCGGACTGGAATTCACGCGCGCCGTCCGCACCAGTCCGGACAGCGCCAATCCCTACCTGCCCATCATCATGATGACCGGCCATACCGAGGAACATCGCGTCATCGAGGCCCGGGACATCGGCGTGACGGAATTCCTCGCCAAGCCGATCACCGCCAGAACCCTGATCGACCGCCTCAATTCGGTGATCGTCAAGGCCCGTCCCTTTATCAAGACCGAGGGCTTCTTCGGCCCGGACCGGCGGCGGGTGGGCGACGGCTCCTACAAGGGCGCGCCCCGCCGGGCCCGGGATCAGTCGGACGACGACGCCAACGCCGCATAGACCCGGTCGGGCCACCGCTTGTGGACCCAGAACCAGTCGACGGGGCTCTCGCGCACCCGGTCTTCGATAAAGCGGGTGATCGCCTGCACCCCGCGGGCGATGTCGGCCGACCGGTCGCCGGTCTTCCGCAGTTCGATCGGCTCATAGACCGTCAGCCGGAACCGCACCCCCGGCAGCCGCACCACCGACATCGGCTGCAGCACCGTCCCGAAGCGCAGCGCCAGCCGGCTGGGCCCCGGCGCCGCGTTCACGGGCTGGCCGAAGAAGGTCACCTCGGGCCCCTCCGAAAACTTCTGGTCATTCATCAGGGCCACGGACTCGCCGCGCGCCATGCCCGCCAGCAGCTCCCGCGCCCCGTCCCCGCCCTTGGGCGCGAACAGCCTGACGCCGTAGCGCGCGCGCGCGGCGATGATCTGGGCATCGACGTAAGGGTTGTTGGCCGCGCGATAGGTGATCTGGCACGGCACGCCCGAGCCCGTGATCGTCGCCGCCAGCGTCTCGATATTGGCGAAATGCCCGCCGACGAAGACCACCGGCCTGCCGCTGTCCCGAATGGCGTGCAGCCGCTCCTGTCCGACCACCTCGATGCGGTTCTGCTTGACCAGAAGGTCCATCACCGCCGTCTCGGCGAAGGCCCGGCCGGTCTGCTCCCACTGCGCCAGCGCCAGGGCTTCGCGCTCGTCCTCCGGCATGTCGGGGAAGGCGATGCGCAGGTTCCGCATCACCGTGCGCTGGGTCCCTGTCTTCGGCCCCAGGGTCCGCAGGGCCCAGCCGCCGAACGCCGAGGCCCGCTCCACCCCCAGCAGCCGCATCAGCCCGACGAAGCTCGCGAACCCGGCCGCCTCCAGCCGCCAGATCAGGTCCTGACGCAGGCTTGCAGGCTTGCCGCCTTCACCACGCAATGGTGATCCCGCCGTCCACAACCAGGGTCTGGCCGGTCATATAGGCCGAGGCCGGCGCCGCCAGATAGACCGCCGCCCCCGCGATCTCGTCCGGCTGGCCGATGCGCTTCAGCGGGGCGGGGTCCGTGACCTGCTTCAGCAGCTCGGGGTTCTCCCACAGGTATTTGGCGAAGTCGGTCTGCACCAGGCCCGGGGCGATGGTGTTGCAGCGCACGTTGGACGGCCCCCACTCGACCGCCAGATTGCGCGCCAGCTGCATGTCCGCCGCCTTGGAGATGTTGTAGGCGCCGATCAGGGCGTTGCCCCGCAGGCCCCCGATCGACGAGACGATGATCACCGACCCGTCCCTCCGCTCCAGCATCTGCGGCGCGACCATCTGGATCAGCCAATGGTTGGACACGACGTTGTTCTGCAGAATCTTGCCGAACTGGTCGTCGCTGATCCCCGCCATCGGCCCCGCATAGGGATTGGTCGCAGCGTTGCAGACCAGGATGTCGATCTTGCCGAAGGCGGCGTTGGTCTCGTCGACGAGCCGTTGCAGATCCTCTTTCGAGGCGATGTTGGCGGGAACGACCATGGCCCGGCCGTCGCCGTGCTTCGCATTGATCGCGTCGGCGACTTCCTGGCACGGGCCGGCCTTGCGCGAACTGATCACCACCCGGGCGCCGTGCTCGGCCATCCGCTCGGCGATGGCTTTGCCGATCCCCTTTGACGAGCCGGTGATGACTGCGACCTTGCCGGTCAGATCGAACAATTCCATCGTTAACCTCGAAGAAGTGGGGAGAATCCGTGCGACGCCCTAGGCGATCCGTACTGTTACCCCGATACTCGGGCGATTCCATCCGGGAAGACGGACGATCCGTTTCCAATGCGCGCACTCACCCAGGGCTTCCTGTTCTTCACCTACCTGTTCCTGGCCATGACGGCCGGGGCCTTCCTGTGGAGCGCCAATCTCGGCGCCGGCGCGGGCGTGGCCGCGGGCTTCGGCGTGCTGGGCCTGTTTCTGGCCGCCCATACCCTGATCACGGCCAAGGCCGACAAGGCCGCCCTCAGGACGGAGATCGACCAGGTCCGCGAGGCCCACCGCCTGCTGGCCGACGCCATGGACTCGACCCAGGGCGCCCTCACCGAACTGGCCCAGGCCATTGAGTCGGGCGCCGTCACCTCCAACGAGGCCCTGTCCGGCGAAGTCCGCATGCTGGAGACGCTGATCTCGCAGATGAGCGAGTCGCTGGACCACCGCATGGCCCAGCCGACGCCCGCCAGCGCCTTCGAGGCCCGCCACCGCGACCAGGCCAATGTCCTGCTCCAGACCATCCACGAGGCCCTGGCCGAGAACCGCGTCGACCTCTACCTCCAGCCGGTCGTCTCCCTGCCCCAGCGCCGGACCATCTTCTACGAAAGCTTCACCCGCCTGCGCGCCGCCGACGACCGGGTGATGATGCCGGCCGAATACCTCTCGGTCGCCGAGGGCGAGGGCCTGGTCCCCGCCATCGACAATCTGCTGCTGTTCCGCTGCGCCCAGATCGTCCGCCGCCTGGCGCGTCAGGACCGCAAGGTCGGCGTCTTCTGCAACGTCGCCCTGTCGTCCCTCGGCGACGAGACCTTCTTCCCCCAGTTCCTCGATTTCCTCAGCGAGAACCGCGACCTCAACCAGGCCCTGATCTTCGAGCTGGGACAGGCCACCTTCGACGCCCGCGGCGCGGCCGAGGCCCGCAACATGGCCAAGCTGGCCGATCTCGGCTTCCGCTTCTCGATCGACAAGGTCCAGACGCTGGACCTGGACTTCGCCGACCTCCAGCGCTCCGACGTCAAGTTTATGAAGGTCGCGGCCGACCTGCTGATCGAACAGCTGCTGGACATGGACGGCGCCTCGGCCCTGCCCAGTCTGCGCGACATCTCCGCCGCGGACTTCGCCGGCCTGACGCGCCGCTACGGCATCGAGCTGATCGCCGAGAAATGCGAGACCGAGCGCCAGATCGTCGACATCCTCGAGCTCGACATCTCCATGGGCCAGGGCCATCTGTTCGGCGAGCCCCGCGCCATCAAGGAAGCCGTGCTGGCGGAAACCGATCCCCCGGCCGACTTCATCCGCTCGACCCTGCGCAGCGCCGACCACCGCCGACGGTTCGGCTAGGGCCTCCGCGCCCGGAAAACTCTTAACCCCTGGCGTGCCCGATCACGGTAAACTCGCCGGGCCATGGCAGCCTCCGCCGATCTCCCCCCCGACGCCCGTCGCCTGCCGCGCCCCCGCGTGGCCATGAAAGGCCAGTTGCTGCACGGCATTCACCGGGAAGCGGCCGATGTCGTGATCCGCAATCTCACCGAAGGCGGCGCCAAGGTGCGTCTGACGTCCACCGTCAACGCCGCGACCGGGGACCGGCTCGTTCTGCGTCTGCCCACCGGCGATCGCCCGTGCGCGGTGGCCTGGAAATCCGGCGACGAGATCGGCCTGCGCTTCGATCCTGCCTAGCGATAGTAGCCGTAATCACCGGGCCGCGGCACGCGCGTATAGCCGTACCGGCCGTCGCGGTTGTAGCCGCCGAAGCCATAGCCGCAGGGATCGTCCCGCTCCGACAGCTGGTTGCCCAGCAGGCCGCCGGCCAGGGCGCCGATGGCCGCCCCGCGCTCCCGGTCGCCTTCGCCCGCGATCGCCGCCCCGACCGCCGCGCCCAGCGCCGCGCCGGACGCGGTCACATACTGCCGGTTCCGCTCATAGTCGCGCTGGCAGGCCGAAGCGTAGTTGTCCGTCGTCGCGCAGCCCGTCAGCGTCAGCCCGCAGACGGCCACCGCCGCCAGTTTGATCATCCCGTGCATTCCATCACTCCTTGCAGCCCGTTGATCCAACTCCGGAAGGACGCGGTGTGTTCCGGGCCGCGCCCATCCCGCCCCCCGTCCGTGCATCCCCGCGACCCGAAGGGCGGCGCGTAGCAGCCAAGGCGGGGACCCGGTTTGAGCGACAGCGAGGCTGGTTGAACGAACCGGCGCTCGGTCAGACACCGGCGGTGCGGCCAAAGCCTGGGTCCCCGCCTTCGCGGGGATGCACGGTGAGTTCCGGTGCGAGACGTTCGCCGTGAAACAGACGATCTCGCCCCGTTAAACAGCTGATATCGATACACTCTCCGGCCCGACTAGCGTCATTTGCCCGCCATAGCTGGAGCGGCCCTTATCCTTCTCCCCATCCCGTCGGTGGGGAGGGCGTCGGATCCACGCTTCTCGATGGCGGCGGGCTGTGGTCGAGCGATGAAGCCCGGGGGACGCAGACCTCGGGGGTCCTTGAGGACGTCGATGGATGGCGTCTTCCTGCTCGCCGCGCGCCTCCTGTGTGGGACCTCTCGGGCTACAGGCCTGCACGTCCTCCCCCGTCCGGGACCGCGAGGAACCGTCCGGGAGTCGGCAAGGCCCGAACAGGGCCGGCGGCCGGCGGGCGCGTGGAAAACGACGACGCGGGGCGGCTGTCTCGTCGAAACGGTAAAACTGCAAACGCACCGGGCGAGCCCGGTCGCCCCGCGCCCTCCCCGAACTTTTCGGCGAATACGCCGAAGAGCGATGACGCACGTCCTTGGCGCAGCGACCGGGTGGGGGCGGCTCGGCGATCCAGACACCGGCGCCCGCCTCGCCCGGCCCCTCCCACCCTGTCGTCGCTGGCGCGCCGACATCCCGCCCTCGAGCGGGAGGAAGAATGAGTCACCCCTACCCCTTAAGCCCTAACCCCTGACCCCCGCCCTTCACCCCTCCCCTCCGACAGGCTATCTCCCGCCCCATGACCCTCCCCCACGCCCTGAACGGCCTGTCCGACATCGCCGCGGACTACGACATCCTGCTCTGCGACGTCTGGGGCGTGATCCACAACGGGCGCGAAAGCTGGCCAGCCGCCTGCGAGGCCCTGACCCGCTTCAACGACGGCCACGGCCACGTCGTCCTGATTTCCAACTCCCCGCGTCCCTCGTCCGACGTGGTCGCCCAGCTCGACGGCCTCGGCGTGCCGCGCGACAGCTGGCGCGCCTTCGTCACCTCGGGCGACGCCACCCGCATGGAGCTGGCCAAACGCGCGCCCGGGCCGGCCTGGATCATCGGTCCCGACCGCGACTGGCCCCTCTATGACGGCCTCGGCCTGAAGCCGGCCGGCGGCGCCGAGGACGCGGCCTTCATCTCGGTCACCGGCATGATCGACGACGAGACCGAGACCCCCGACGACTATCGCGACCGCCTGACCGCCGGCGCCGCGCGCGACCTGGAGCTGATCTGCGCCAACCCGGACCGCGTGGTCCAGCGCGGCGACAAGCTGATCTGGTGCGGCGGTTCGCTGGCCGATCTGTACGAAAGCCTCGGCGGCCGCGTCACCATGGCCGGCAAGCCCTTCGGCCCCATCTACGATCTGGCCCTGCACGAAGCCGCCGATCTGCTCGGCAAGCCCGTCGACCGCTCGCGCGTCCTGTGCATCGGCGACGGCGTCGTCACCGACGTTCTCGGGGCCAACAAACAGGCGCTGGACTGCCTGTTCATCGCCCAGGGCATCCACGGCGACGCCGCCCGCGGCCCGGACGGCCGCCTCGATCCGGCCCGCGCCGCCGACCTGCTGAAAGCTGAAACAACCTACGCCCGACACGCCATGCTCGATCTGACGTGGTGAGCGGGTGCAAATCGCGCTAAGGCCGGATCATGGCTGAACTTGTCACGCAACACCCCTCCGGCGGCTACATCCTGGAGGAGCTTCAGGTCGGCATGACCGCCGAGAAGATCATCCCGGTCACCGAACAGCGCATCCAGCAGTTCGCAGAGGCCTCGGACGACTTCAACCCGGTGCACATGGACGAGGCCTTCGCCTCGAAGACGGCCTATCGCGGCCGCATCGCCCACGGCCTGCTGTCGGCCTCGTTCGGCTCGGCCGTGGTCGGCACCATCCTGCCCGGCGCCGGGGCCATCTACATCTCCCAGACCCTGCAGTTCCACGCCCCGGTCCGCATCGGCGACGACGTCGTGGTCCGCATCAGCGTCGTCTCGGTCGATCCGGAAAGCGCCCGGGTCGAGCTGGATTGCGAAGGCTTCGTCGCCGGCAAGCTGATCATGGCCGGCGTCGCCACGGTCCGCGTGCCCCGCCGCCGGCGCCCCGCGAAAGACTGACTTGGTCGCGATCGTCACCGACTGGCGCGGCCTGCCCGACGGGCTGAAGGGCGCCGCCGTCGCCATCGGCGCCTTCGACGGCGTCCATCGCGGCCACCAGGCCGTGATCGCCAGCGCCCGCGAGGCGTCGCGACGGATCGGCGCTCCCCTCGGCGTGGTCAGCTTCGACCCCCATCCGCGCCGCTGGTTCCAGCCCGACGCCGCCCCCTTTCGCCTGATGACCCCCGACCAGATGGCCCGCGCCATGGAGCCGCTGGGCGTCGACCGCCTCTACCTCCTGCGCTTCGACGCCGAGATGGCCGGCATGTCGGACGAGGCCTTCGCCCGCGACGTCCTTTCGGCCGGTCTCGGCATTCGTCACGCCGGCGTCGGTTTCGATTTCACCTACGGCAAGGGCCGCACGGGCTCGCCCGAGGCCCTGCGTCGCCACGGCGAAACCCTCGGCTTCACCGTCAGCGTCACCGAACGCATCGACGATCCCGACGGGCTGAAACTGTCATCCTCCGCCGTTCGCGAAGCCCTGAAAGCCGGCGACATGGCCCGCGCCAACGCCATCCTCGGCCGCCCCTTCGCCATCCAGGGCGAGGTCGTCCACGGCGACAAGCGCGGCCGAACCATCGGCGTCCCCACGGCCAACGTCCGCATGGGCGACTACATGCGCCCCGCCTACGGCATCTATGCGACGCGCACCCGCCTTCCGGACGGCCGCGTCATCGACGGCGTCGCCAATCTCGGCGTTCGTCCCATGTACGAACTGCCCGAACCCCTGCTCGAGGTCTGGCTGTTCGATTTCGACGAGGACCTCTACGGCCGGACGGTCGAGACCGAGCTGGTCGCCTTCCTGCGCGGCGAAATGACCTTCGACGGCCTCGACGCCCTCAAGGTCCAGATCGACGCCGACGCAGCCGCCGCGCGGGCCGCCCTCAGCTGATGGCGGCCATCAGCTGCTCGGTCAGAGGCTTTTCACCGGGCACGAGGACGTCGCTGACCTTCCACATCGCCCCCTCCTTCACCAGCTTCAGCGTCTGCCGCTTCGTCTCGCCCATATTGGTGAACACCACCGCCGCCTCGGCCGCCTGCGGCCCTGATTGAGTCACCGTCACCGAATCCAGGGTGAAGTCGCCGCTGTCCTGACAGGCGCAGATCGGGTCGTAATTCAGCGTCGGAACCTCGCCCGCCGCCTTGGCGAAATCCGCGCCGATCATGGCGTTCAGCATCCGGTCGTAGATCGGATCCCGCCCCGGCGCCGGCGCCTCGCCCATCCCGGCCCCGGGCGTAGCGTGCACGGCGTACAGGGCCCGGACGAATTCCTCGGGCCCGACCTTCGCGGCCTCATAGACGGCGGGCCGCCCGGGCGGCAGGGCGGCGGGCGCATCGGCCGGCTCGGGCGCGGCCCCTTCCGGCGAACAGCCGGCGAGACCGGCGAACACGGCGGTGGCGATCAGGACATGACGCATCGGACCCTCCCAGGACGCCCGACTATCCCGCCGCCATCCCCGCCTGGCAATCCCGACTGGCGTCCGGCCCTCGCCGTCTGCTAGACCGTGTCCACCATGACCGTCCGCGTGTTTCGCCCGATTTCGATTAGCCGCCCGGCGTAGCGCCGCAGGGCCGAAAGGCCTCGTGCACGCCGGGATCGACACGCGCCGAACCAGCCTTCCCGGCGATGGCGCATCGAAAACTACGCGAACGATCACAAACGACGAGACGAGACTTCATGGCCCCCGAGTCCGACAAGCCCAGCGACACGCCCTCCACCGCCCGCGATTATCGCGAGACGGTCTTCCTGCCCGAGACGCCCTTCCCCATGCGCGGCGGCCTGCCGCAGAAGGAACCGGCGATCATCGCGCAATGGGGCGACCTCTATTCGGCCCTGCGCAAACAGCGTCAGGCCGAGGGCGCGCCCCTCTACGTCCTGCATGACGGCCCGCCCTACGCCAACGGCGACATCCACATCGGCCACGCCCTGAACAAGACGCTGAAGGACTTCGTCGTCCGCAGCCGCTTCCTGCTCGGAAACGACGTCGACTACGTCCCCGGCTGGGACTGCCACGGCCTGCCGATCGAATGGAAGATCGAGGAACGCTATCGCGCCCAGGGCAAGCGCAAGGACGAGATCTCCAGGGCCGAGTTCCGTCAGGCCTGCCGCGAATACGCCACGGGCTGGATCGACGTGCAGCGCGACCAGTTCAAACGGCTGGGCGTCCTCGGCGACTGGGACCACCGCTACGCCACCATGGACTTCACCACCGAAGCCGCCATCGTCGCTGAATTCCACAAGTTCAAGAACTCGGGCCAGCTGTACCGCGGCTCCAAGCCCGTCATGTGGTCGCCGGTCGAGCGCACCGCCTTGGCCGACGCCGAGATCGAATACCACGACCACGTCAGCCCGACCGTCTGGGTCAAATTCCCGGTCACCGGCGCGACCGACGATCATCCCGACGACCTGCTGGCCTTCCGCCACGCCAATCCGTCGGTCGTGATCTGGACCACCACGCCATGGACCATCCCGGCCAACCGCGCCATCAGCTACGGCCCCGAGATCGCCTATGGCCTCTATGAGGTCACGGCCATGGAGACCGGACTCGAGTTCGAGCCCTGGGCCAAGCCGGGCGACCGGCTGATCGTCGCCGACAAACTGGCCGGGGACGTCTTCAAGGCTGCCAAGATCGCGACCTGGACCCGCGTCGACGGCCTGAACCCCTCGGGCCTCGAATGCGCCCATCCGCTGGCGGCGCTCGCTCCCGGCTACGGCTTCTCCGTGCCCCTGCTGGCCGGCGACCACGTCACCGACGACGCGGGCACGGGCTTCGTCCACACCGCCCCCGGCCACGGCGCCGACGACTTCGAGGTCTGGAAGGCCCACGGCCACCACGAGGTGCCCGACACCGTCGACCCCGACAGCGCCTACTACGACCACGTCCCCCTGTTCGCCGGCCTCAAGGTGCTGGAGACCGAGGGCAAGAAGACCGGCAAGTTCGGCCCCGCCAACGGCGCGGTGATGGATAAACTGATCGAGGCCGGAAACCTGCTGGCCCGCGGCCGGATGGAGCATTCCTATCCCCACAGCTGGCGCTCCAAGGCCCCGATCATCTTCCGCAATACGCCCCAGTGGTTCATCCGCATGGACACGCCGCTGGAGGATGACGGAACCCTGCGCGAGCGGGCGCTCGAGGCGATCGACAAGACCGATTTCCACCCCGAGGCCGGCCGCAACCGCATCCGCTCCATGGTCGAGAGCCGGCCCGACTGGCTGATCAGCCGCCAGCGCGCCTGGGGCACGCCGCTCGCCATGTTCGTCGACAAACAGACCGGCCAGCCCCTGATCGACGCCGACGTTGACGCCCGCATCACCGCCGCGGTGGCCGAGGGCGGCGCCGACGCCTGGTTCACCCGCCCCGACGCCGACTTCCTCGGCGCCTACGACCCTGCCCGGTTCGAGAAGATCGAGGACATCCTCGACGTCTGGTTCGACTCCGGCTGCACCCACGCCTTCACGCTCGAGACGCGCGACCCGACGCACGGCTACACCGGCGACCGCCCGTCGCACTGGCCGGCCGACCTCTATCTCGAAGGCTCGGACCAGCACCGCGGCTGGTTCCAGTCCAACCTGCTGGAAGGCGCCGGCACCCGCGGCCGCGCCCCCTATGACGCCGTCCTGACCCACGGCTTCACCCAGGACGAGAACGGGGAGAAGATGTCCAAGTCGCGGGGCAACACCACCGATCCCGCGACCATCATCAAGGAATCCGGCGCCGACATCCTGCGCCTGTGGGTTTCGCTGGTGGACTATGCCGAGGACCAGCGGATCGGGAAGCAGATCCTGCAGACCACGGTCGACGCCTACCGCAAGCTGCGCAACACCGTCCGCTATCTGCTCGGCGCCCTGGTGGGCTTCGACGAGGAGGAGCGCCTGCCGCTGGACCAGATGCCGCCGCTGGAGAAATTCATCCTGCATCGCCTGTGGGAACTCGATGGCGACGTGCGCAAGGCCTACGCCGAATACCGCTTCCAGGACGTGGTGCGGCCGGTTCTGGAATTCTGCTCCAACGACCTTTCGGCCCTCTATTTCGACATCCGCAAGGACAGCCTCTACTGCGACCGGTCCGACGCGATCCGCCGCCGCGCCGCCCGCACGGTCATGGACGCCGTCTTCCTGCGCCTGACCGCCTGGCTGGCCCCGCTGACGCCCTTCACCATGGAGGAAGCCTGGGGGACGCGCTTCCCTGACGCCGGCTCCAACTGCGCCCGGGTGATCCCTGAGACGCCGGATAAGTGGCGGAACACCGGCGAGGCCGAACGCTGGGCCGGCGTGCAGACGGTGCTCGAGATCGTCAACGAGTCGCTTGAAGCCGCCCGCCGCGAGAAGATCATCGGCGGGGCGCTGGACGCCTGGCCCGTGGTCACGGGCCCCGCCGACATATTCGCGCCGTTCGAAGGCCTGGACGCGGCCGAGGTGTTCCGCACCTCGGGCGCGGAGCTTGTCCCCGGCGGAGACGCGGTGACGGTCGATGTGCGTCTGGCCGACCATCCCAAATGCGCCCGCTCGTGGCGGCGCGTGCCGGATGTCGGCTCCGATCCCGCCTATCCGGAACTCAGCGCCCGCGACGCGGACGCCGTGCGCTGGTGGGATTCCCGGAACGCGTAGGACGGATCGAAAATCGGCGGAGCCCCGGACCGGTGGAACTCGCCTGCGTCCGGAAATGACGCAGGCGCATGTTTCCCTGACCGAACCCGCCGGGTCCGGTCTTTGACAATCGAATGCAGGGGAGGACGCCTCCACCAACCCGCTTGTCCGGACGATCCGGACGGTGTTTTCCGCCGTCCGCGCCGGTCCGCGCCATGAGGTGCCCGGGCGCGGGCCCCGCCCGGTGTTGTCGCTGACAGCCCCGCTATCGGCCGGTCTGGCGTTCTTTCACGGGGATCATCAGATAGCGGACGCCGTTGGCCTCTGCCGGGGGGAAGCGGCCGGCGCGTATGTTGACCTGGATCGAGGGCAGCAGAAGCTTCGGCGCGGACAGGGTGGCGTCACGCGTGGTGCGCATCGCCACGAAGTCGTCCTCGCTGACGCCGTCGCGAATGTGGATGCTGTCGCGGCGCTGGTCGGCGACGGTGGTTTCCCAGGCGTAGTGGTCGCGACCGGGGGCCTTGTAGTCGTGGCACATGAACAGCCGCGTCTCCGACGGCAGATCCAGCAGCCTGCGGATCGACTGGTACAGTTGCCGGGCGTCGCCGCCGGGGAAGTCGGCGCGGGCCGTGCCGTAGTCCGGCATGAACAGGGTGTCGCCGACGAACACGACGTCGCCGATCCTGTAGCTGACGTCCGCGGGCGTATGGCCCGGCGTGTGCAGCACCTCCACCTCCAGCCCGCCCAGGGTCAAGCGGTCGCCGTCGCTGAAGAGCCGGTCGAAATCGCCGCCTTCGACATCGAGGTCGTTGGCGTTGAAGACCGGCCGGAAGATGCGTTGCACATCCTTGACGTGCTCGCCGATGCCGATCCGGGCGCCCGTCCTCGCCTTGATGAACGGCGCGCCGCTGAGGTGGTCGGCGTGGACATGGGTCTCCAGCGTCCAGATCACGGTCAGGCCCAGCCGCCGGGCTTCGTCCAGAATGGCGGCCGCCGAGCGGGTGTCGACCTCGCCCGAGGCCGGATCGTAGTCGAGGACCGGGTCGATGATGGCGGCTTCGCGCGTGACGGGGTCGTGGACGAGATAGCTGACGGTTTTGCTCGGCTCGTCGAAAAAGGCGCGGATTTCAGGGCGGGTGGGCATTGCAGGGCTCCCTGTGCATTCGTTGTTGACACATATATTAGCTCTTCCTAAATTAGGCAACTCTAATGGATTAGCCATGACGCAGCCCGCCGCCCCGACGATCGAAGCCCTCGCCCCGAAAGCGGCCGAGGCGTCGCGTCTGCTGCGCACACTCGCCAACGAGCACCGGCTGTTGATCCTCTGCCACCTGTCGGGGCGGCCGGAGATGCCGGTCGGCGCCCTGGTGGCCGAGGTCGGCCTCAGCCAGTCCGCGCTGTCGCAGCACCTCGCCCGCCTGCGGGCCGAGGGCCTGGTCGCCTTCCGCCGCGACTCCCAGACCCTGTACTACCGGATCGCCGACGCGGCCGTGCTGCGCGTCCTCGACGCCCTGAGCGACATCTACTGCCCCCAACTGGCGGGCGCCGCCCGCCGCCAAAACCAAGGAGACTGATCATGAGCGCCAGACCCGTCACCCCGGAAGACGCCGCCCGCCTCGTCGCGGAAGGCGCCCTGCTGGTCGATATCCGTGAGCCGGGAGAATGCGCCCTGGTGATCGCCGGCGCCCATCCCGCCCCGCTGTCGACCGGCGCGGCGGGGATCGCCGCCCGGCCCGGCCAGCCGGTCATCTTCCACTGCCGCAGCGGCCGGCGCACCCAGATGAACGCCCGCGCTCTCGCGGGCGCCGTGGCCACCGACGACGTCTACCTCCTCGAGGGCGGAATCGACGGCTGGCAGGCCGCGGGCCTGCCCGTCCAGCGCCGGCTCTAGGCGGACGCAATGGATCCGCTTCAGTCCGTCCTGGCCCTGGGCTCCGGCTCGGTCGTCGGCTTCACCCTCGGCCTCGTCGGGGGCGGTGGTTCCGTTCTCGCCGTGCCCTTGCTGGTGTACCTTGTCGGTATCTCCAATCCCCACGCGGCGATCGGCACCAGCGCGGTCGCCGTGGCCGCCAACGCCTTGCTCAACCTGGTCAACCATGGCCGGGCCGGCGCCGTGAAGTGGCGCTGCGCCGCCGTCTTCACGGTCGCCGGGGTGCTCGGCGCCTTCGTGGGGGCCTGGTTCGGACGGCAGGTCGACGGTGAAAAGCTGCTCGCCATGTTCGCCGTGCTGATGATCGTCGTGGGCGGGCTGATGCTGCGAAACCGCAAGGGCGAGGGTCTGCCCCACGTCCGGCTGGACCGTGACAACTTCCCCAGGCTCGTCGGCTTCGGCGTTGGGGCGGGTCTGCTGTCAGGGTTTTTCGGCATCGGGGGGGGCTTCCTGATCGTGCCCGGCCTGATCGCGGCGACCGGCATGCCGATCCTGAACGCCATGGCATCGTCCCTGCTGGCGGTCACCGGGTTCGGTGTCACCACGGCGACCAGCTACGCCTTCGCGGGTCTGGTGAACTGGAGCATCGCCGGCCTGTTCGTGGTCGGCGGTCTCGGCGGCGGGCTGCTCGGCTCAAGGGCCGCGCGCCGGCTCGGCCAGCGCCGCGGCGCGCTGAACATCCTGTTCGCCGGCCTGATCTTCGTGGTCGCGATCTATATGCTCGTCCGAACCGCCGGCGCCTTCTGACGCCGCCTGCGGACTGCCAAGGAAGCGGACGCCTAGACCACCGTTCCGAACAGACGGCCGATGCCCGCGGTCGCGGCCATGGCGATCACGCCCCAGAACGCGACCCGCAGGACCGAACGGCCCAGGTTGGCGCCGCCCGCCAGGGCGCCCAGGGCGCCCAGTCCCATCAGCGCCGCCAGGGCCGTCACGCCGACCCAGATGATCAGGCCGGACAGCGGCGCCACGATCACCAGCAGCAGGGGCGGAAGGGCGCCGAGGGCGAAGGTCAGTGCGGACGTCAGCGCCGCCTGAACCGGTCGCGCCGTGGTGATCTCCGAGATGCCGAGCTCGTCCCGCGCATGAGCGCCGAGCGCGTCCTTCTCCATCAACTGTATGGCCACCTGCCGCGACAGATCCGGGTCGACGCCGCGCGCCGCATAGATCCCGGCCAGTTCGGCCACCTCCGCTTCGTGGTCCCCGGCCAGCTCGGCCGTCTCGCGGGCCAGGTCAGCCTTTTCGGTATCCGATTGGGAGCTGACGGAGACATATTCCCCCGCCGCCATCGACATCGCCCCCGCGACCAGGCCGGCGACGCCGGCGATCAGAATGCCGCTGCGCGTCGCATCGGCCGCCGCGACGCCGATGATCAGGCTGGCGGTCGACACCAGCCCGTCGTTGGCGCCCAGAACCGCAGCCCGAAGCCAGCCGATGCGGGAGACCAGATGGCGCTCGGGATGTAATGCAAGACGACTCATGGGACGGCTCCAGACCAGTGGCGCAGACTACGCCCGCGGGACGCGATCGTCGCCATCAGGGGAGACCCGGCGCCATGCGGCGCAGGGTCGGGTCCCTGAGCACATAGTGGTGGAAGAGGGCCGCGGCGGCGTGGAAGCCGATCAGCCAGTAGCCGACGGCGCCGACCGTCGTGTGCAGATTCTCGATCCGCCCGGCGAACACTTCATCGGGCGCCGCCAGCGGAGGAAGGGTGAGGCCGAAGAAGGGAACGGCCTTGTCTTCAGCACTTAGCAGCAACCAGCCCATGACGGGCATTGCGACCATCAGGATATAGAGGGCGACGTGCACGACGGTCGCCAGCACGCCTGACCAGGTGCGGGGAGCGGGTCCCCGCGGCGACAGGGCCCTGGCGGCCAATCGGATCCAGACCAGGACGAAAACCGAAAGCCCAAGCATGAAATGCCACGTCTTCAGTCCCTCGCGGACGTCACTGCCGCGTGGATAGAATTCCCGGAGCTCGATACAGGCGTAGACGGCCGCCAGAAGCGCCAGCATCAGCCAGTGCATCACGATCGAGAACCGGGAGAATGGCGGAGCGGGGCGGTCGGTCGGGAGGGCCATCGGGTGCTCCGGGGGTGAAGGAGATCAGGTTGCACAGGGAGATGAAAGCCGGTGACTGCGCCAGGGCGCTGGGGCGAAACCGCCTTACGAGGCAGCCACACGGGGACGATAGGGACGCAGCAGCGACAGACCCGCGCTGACCGCGAACAACCCCGCGCCGAGGCAGGCCAACGCGCCGATGCACGTCAGACAGTGTTCTGCGTTCGAACCGCATACATTGGCCGCCGCCATCATATGGTCGAAGGCCGCGACGCTCAGGGCCGCAGATAACGCTCCGAGAGAGCACCCGAGGGCCAACAGCCCGCTCCCCAGGAATTTGCGTTCAGACTGGTCAGTGATTGGCATAGGTCCTCCGCCCGGCAGCCGAGCAGACATTTCGCGACGCCGCATTGCGCTAGATCAAAGCGGCCTATCCCGCAGTGCGGCAAAGCCCCTTCAAGCCGAGGGGACCCGAATGCCGAATCGACCACAGGAAGACGAACTCATTGGCGGCTTCGTCCCGCTGTTTGTGACCCTCGGGGCGTTCACCGTCCTCGCCTTCCTGGCGACCGCCTTCACGGACGACGCGGCGTTCCGGTTTCACGGATACATTCTGCTGGCCGCAGGTATCGTGGCGCTCTCGGCCCTGACCCTTGGGGTCACCAACGGTCGCTTCCGGGCTGATCCCTCCCGCTACTCGGATGGCGTGATCCGCGCCGGGGTCATCGCCACCATGTTCTGGGGCGTCGTCGGCATGACAGTCGGCGTTCTGATCGCCTCGCAGCTGTCGTGGCCGAACATCTTCTACTTCCCGGACCACGGCTGGCTCAACTTCGGCCGCCTGCGTCCCCTGCACACCTCGGGCGTCATCTTCGCCTTTGGCGGAAACGCGCTGATCTGCACCTCCTTCTGGGTGGTGCAGCGGACCAGCCGGGCGCGTCTGGCGGGCGGCATCTGGCCCTGGTTTGTCTTCTGGGGCTACCAGCTGTTCATCGTTCTGGCGGCGACCGGCTATCTCGCCGGCATCACCCAGTCGCGCGAATACGCCGAGCCCGAATGGTACGTCGACATCTGGCTGACCATCGTCTGGGTCGCCTATCTGCTGGTCTTCCTCGGCACGCTCTGGAAGCGCAAGGAGCCGCATATCTATGTGGCCAACTGGTTCTACCTGGCCTTCATCGTCACCGTCGCCCTGCTTCACCTGGTGAACAACGCCGCGGTGCCGGTCGGCCTTCTGGAGGCGCGCAGCTATTCGGCCTTCGGCGGGGTCCAGGACGCCCTCGTCCAGTGGTGGTACGGCCACAACGCCGTCGGCTTCTTCCTGACCGCCGGCTTCCTGGCCATGATGTACTATTTCGTGCCCAAGCGGGTCGAACGGCCGGTCTATTCGTACCGCCTGTCGATCGTGCACTTCTGGTCGCTGATCTTCATCTACATCTGGGCCGGCCCGCACCATCTGCACTACACGGCGCTGCCGCAGTGGGCGCAGACGCTGGGCATGACCTTCTCCATCATGCTGTGGATGCCGTCCTGGGGCGGCATGATCAACGGGCTGATGACCCTCTCCGGGGCCTGGGACAAGCTGCGCACCGACCCGGTCGTCCGCATGATGGTGGTGGCCATCGCCTTCTACGGCATGTCGACCTTCGAGGGTCCGCTGATGGCGATCCGCACGGTCAACGCCCTGTCGCACTACACCGACTGGACCATCGGCCATGTGCACTCCGGCGCGCTGGGCTGGGTCGGCTTCATCAGCTTCGGCGCCATCTACTGCATGGTGCCGTGGCTGTGGAAGAAGGACCGGCTGTACTCCAACGCCCTCGTCGAGTGGCATTTCTGGATCGCGACCACCGGCATCGTTCTCTACATCACCGCGATGTGGGTCTCCGGCATCATGGAGGGTCTGATGTGGCGCGAGTACACGCCCGACGGCTTCCTCGCGAACAGCTTCATCGAGACCGTATCGGCCAAGCACATCCAGAACGTCATCCGCACCGTCGGCGGCCTGATGTTCCTGAGCGGCACGGTCATCATGTCCTACAACCTGTGGCGAACGATCCGCATGCCGTCCTCGCAAACTTCCGCGAACGTGCCGGCGACGACGATCGAGCCGCAACTCCTGCCGGCCGAGTGAGGATCGCACCATGTGGAAGAAGCACGCGAAATTCGAGCGTCACTCGCTCTGGCTGGTGATCGGCATCACCATCGTCGTCTCGATCGGCGGTATCGTTGAGATCGCCCCGCTGTTCTGGGTCGAGAGCACGATCGAGGAGGTGGAGGGCGTTCGGCCCTACACTCCGCTCGAACTGGCCGGCCGCGACATCTACATCGGCGAGGGCTGCTACAGCTGCCACTCGCAGATGATCCGCCCCCTGCGCGACGAGGTGGAACGCTACGGCCACTACAGCCTCGCCGCGGAGAGCATGTACGACCACCCGTTCCAGTGGGGGTCCAAGCGGACCGGGCCGGATCTGGCGCGGGTGGGCGGCAAATATTCGAACGAGTGGCACCAGGAGCACCTGACCGACCCGCGCGCCGTGGTGCCGGAGTCAAACATGCCTCCCTACCGGTTCCTGGCCGATCAGGACCTGGACCGGCACGCCATCCGCGCCAAGCTGCGGGCCATGGTGGCGGTCGGGGTCCCCTACACGGCCGATCAGATCGAGAACGCCGAGGCCGACCTCCAGGCCCAGGTGGATCCCTACGCCAGCAAGACCTCGGCCCTGCGCGGACGCTATGGGCCCAAGGTGGTTCAGGGCGATTTCGACGGCGATCCGAAGCGTCTGACGAAGATGGACGCCCTGATCGCCTATCTGCAGCAACTCGGCACGATGGTGGATTTCCGAACCTACCAGGCCGAAGACCCGGACAACATGCGATGAGCGGCCTCGACTATGAAACCGTGGCGCGGTTCGCCCAGCAGGGCGGCACCCTCTACTTCGGCGCTGTCTTCATCGCCGGGCTGATCTACGCCCTTTGGCCGAAGCATCGCGAGACCTTCCGCCGCCTTTCCCACCTGCCGCTCGAGAAGGACGAGGACGATCATGTCTGAACGCGAGCGCGACGAACATTCCGGCGTCGAGACGACCGGCCACGAATGGGACGGCATCAAGGAGTTGGATAATCCGTTGCCACGCTGGTGGCTGTGGGTCTTCTACGGCTGCATCGTCTTCTCCATCGTCTATTGGGTGCTGATGCCGGCGTGGCCGGGGCTCAAGGGCTACACGCCCGGGCTGCTGAAACAGTCCGACCGCGGCGACGTGGTCGAGCAGTTGGCCGCCCTCCAGGCGCAGCGTGGACGAGGCGAGACCCTGCTGATGTCGGCGTCGCTGGATCAGATCGAGGCCGATCCGGATCTGCAGGCCCATGCCCTCGCGGTCGGCCAGTCGGTCTTCGGCGACAACTGCGCCAGCTGCCATGGCGTCGGCGGCGGCGGGGCCAAGGGCTATCCCAACCTGCGCGACGACGTCTGGCTGTGGGGCGGCACCCTGGCCGAGATCGAACACACGCTCCGCGTCGGCGTCCGATCGGCCCACCCGGAAACGCGAACGTCGCAGATGCCGGCGTTCGGACGGGACGGCATCCTCAACCCCGGACAGGTCTCCGATCTGACCGAGTATGTCGTCGCCCTCTCCGGACGTCAGGCGGACGCCGCCGCCGCCGGTCGGGCGCGGCAACTGTATGCGGACAACTGCGCGGTCTGCCACACCCCGACGGGCGTGGGTAATCGCACCCTGGGCGCGCCCAACCTGACCGACCGTGAGTGGCTGTATGGCTCGGACCGCGACTCCATCCGGGGCCAGATCCACAACGGCCGCAACGGGGTCATGCCGACCTGGGAGGGCCGCTTCTCGCCCGCCGTGATCAAGGCCCTGGCGGTCTATGTCCACGTCAACGCCGGCGGCGGCGAAGCCTCCTCCGATGCGGGCGCCCCCGCAACGCCATGACGATCATCATTGACCGGACCCGCGAACGCCCGGCGACGACGGGTCCGGTCTCCGTCGCCGAGCAGCAGCGCGAAAAGGCCCGACCCAAGGGCCTGTATCAGGCTCGGGTGCCGATCTATCCCAAGCTGGTCCACGGCCGCTGGCGGTGGCTCAAATGGGCGCTGCTGATCGTCATGCTGGCGATCTATTACATCACGCCCTGGCTCCGCTGGGACCGTCCCGGCTCCCTGCCGGACCAGGCGGTGCTGGTCGATTTCGACGGCGGCCGCTTCTACTTCTTCATGATCCAGCTGTGGCCGCAGGAGGTGTATTTCATCACCGGCCTGCTGGTGGCCGCAGCCCTGGCCCTGTTCCTGGTGACCGCCCTGTTCGGGCGGCTGTGGTGCGGCTACGCCTGCCCACAGACGGTGTGGACCGACCTCTACATCCATATCGAGCGGATGTTCGAGGGCGACCGCAACGCCCGCATGCGGCTCGACGCGGCCCCGACGTCCTTCAACAAGCTGTGGCGCAAGGCCGGCAAGCACCTGGTCTGGATCGGCGTCGCCTTCGGCACCGGCGGGGCGTGGATTTTCTATTTCCACGACGCGCCCGACCTGATCCGCACCTTCTGGGTCGGGACCGCCCCGATGACGGCCTATGTGTCGTGCGCCATCCTGACCTTCACTACCTACATCTTCGCCGGCCATATGCGCGAGCAGGTCTGCACCTACATGTGCCCCTGGCCGCGTATCCAGGGGGCGATGCTGGACGACCAGTCGTTCCAGGTGACCTACCGCTACGACCGCGGCGAGCCGCGCGGTCCGCACAAGAAGGCGGAGTCCTGGGAGGGCCGCGGCGACTGCATCGACTGCAACCAGTGCGTCGTGGTCTGTCCGATGGGCATCGACATCCGCAACGGGGCCCAGCTCGAGTGCATCAATTGCGGTCTGTGCATCGACGCCTGCACCGAGATCATGGACAAGGTCGGGCGGCCCCGGGGCCTGATCGCCTATGACACCGACTCGGCGGTCGCGGCCCGGAACTGCGGTCAGAAGCCGGAGCACCGGCTGGTTCGGCCGCGCACCCTCTACTACGGCCTGGCGCTGATGCTGGTCGGGGGCCTGATGATCTGGGGCTTCAGCACGCGCGAGCAATTCGGCGTCCATGCCCTGCGGGACCGCAACCCGGCCTATGTCCGGCTGCACGATGGCGCGATCCGAAATGGCTACACTCTGAAGATCGCCAACCACGGCTTCGAGACCGCGACCGTTGAGATCAGCTACGCCGGAGTCCCCGGAGCGGCGCTGAGGATTCCGGGTCAGCCGGGCGCCGATCCGCTGCGCGTCGAGGTCGAGCCGAACCGGGTCACCCCGCTGCGCATCTTCGTCACCGTCCCCGCGGATCAGGTCGGCGAAGGCAGCCGGGACGCCGCCTTCGAGATCCGTTCCGCCGGGAAGACGACGCTCGTCCCCACCGCCTTCGAATATGGGAGCCAGCCGCAATGACCACCGGGACCAGGCCGGCGAAACCGCCGTTCGTCGTCAAGGGGTGGCACGTCGCAGCGGGCGTCGTGGCCTTCTTCGCCCTGGTGGTCGGCGTCGACGCCGCCTTCCTGGTGATGGCCTATCGCACCCATCCCGGCCAGGTCGCCCCTCGACCCTATGAGGCGGGGCTGATCTACAACGCCGAACTGGAGCGGCTCCGCGTCCAGGAGGCCCTGGGTTGGCGGGCGGGGGCCGAGGCTCGTCCGAACGGCCTGGACGTGCTGATGCAGGATCGCGACGGGCGGCCCCTCGCCGGACTCAAGGTTTCGGTCACGCTGCAACGCCCCGCGACCGAAAAGGGCCGCGCCGAGGTCGTCCTCAGGGAAACGGCGCCGGGCCAGTACGGCGCCGAACGCGCCCTCTCCGGCGCCTGGGACGCCCGGATCGAGGCGGTGGATGGCGCGGGCCGCAGCTTCATCGCCGACCGGAGGCTGACGTGGCCGTGACCTTCGACGCGGCGACCACCCCGGACATGTCGGCCTTCCTGCGCCGGGAGGAGAACGGCCGCGCCCGTCTCGACCTTCTGGTGACGGGCGCCCGTTGCGCCGGATGCATCTCGAAGATCGAACGGGAAGTATCGCGCCTGCCCGGAGTCGACTCCGTCCGTCTGAACCTGTCGACCGGACGCCTCGCCATCGGCCTGGCCAGCGCCAGCATCGATCCGGCCCGGATCATCTCGGCGCTCGACCGGCTGGGCTATCCCGCCACGCCGTTCGACCCCGGCGCGGCCATGGTCCAGCGCGACCGCGAGGGACGCCGGCTGATCCTCGCCCTGGCCGTGGCGGGCTTCGGCGCCATGAACGCCATGATGTTCTCGGTGCCGATCTGGGCCGGGCTGTTCGGCCAGGAGCTGGGGCCCGCCACCCGCACCATGATGATGTGGATGTCGGCCGCCGTCGGTGCGCCCTGCGCCATCTTCGCCGGCATGACCTTCTTCAAGTCGGCGTGGCGGTCCTTGCGCGCCGGGCGGGCGAATATGGATGTGCCGATCTCGGTCGGGGTCATCCTGACGCTGGCGATCAGTTTCTCGGAGACGATCCTGAACGGCCGCGACGCCTATTTCGACGCCGCGGTCTCCCTGCTGTTTCTTCTGCTGATCGGGCGCTGGCTGGACCATCGGTTGAGAGCGAACGCCCGCAGCGCCGCCGGAGACCTTCTGGCCCTCCAGACCGCCACGGCCTGTGTCATCGACTCCTCGGGACGCGAACGGTCGGTTCCCCTCGACGACGTCCGGCCCGGCGACCGTCTCCGGGTCCGGCCCGGCGACCGCATTCCGGTAGACGCCACCCTGGAGGAGGGTGACGCGCTCCTCGACAACAGCCTGCTGACCGGAGAGAGCCTCCCGGTACGCGTCGCCCTCGGCCAGTTATGCCGGGCCGGCGCCGTCAACACGGCCGGGCTTCTGACCCTCCGGGCCCGGGCGGCGGCGGAGGATTCGTCGCTGGCGGCCATCGCCCGCCTGATCGAGGCCGGGGCGCAGTCCCGGTCGCGTTATGTACGGCTCGCTGATCGTGCGGCGACCCTCTATGTGCCGGTGGTCCATGCGGCGGCTCTGGCGACCTTCGCCGGCGGCTGGGCGCTGGGCCTCGAGCCTCGCGAGGCGCTGATCCGGGCCGTGGCCGTGCTGATCGTGACCTGCCCCTGCGCCCTGGGCCTCGCGGTGCCCGCGGTCCAGATCGTCGCGTCGGCGCGGCTGTTTCGCCGGGGCGTGCTGGTCAAGTCCGGAGCCGCCCTCGAACGTCTGGCGGAGATCGATCACGTCATTTTCGACAAGACGGGCGTACTCACCGAGGGCCGGCCCAGCCTGATCGAGACGTCGGCGACCGTCATCGCCATGGCCGCGCCGCTGGCCAGGGCCTCCAACCATCCCATGTCGCGGGCCGTGGCGCGCGCAGCCGGTGACGGCCCGGTCGCCGACGGGGTGGTGGAGCATGCGGGCCTCGGGGTCGAGGGGTTGATCGACGGTCGACGGGCGAGACTCGGGCGTGCGGCCTTTGTCGGGGTGACCACCCTGCATTCGGTCGAGACCGAACTGTGGTTCGGCTTTGACGACGGGCCGAAGGTGCGGCTGCGGTTTTCCGACACGCCGAGGCCCGACGCGGCTCGAACGGTCGCGGCCCTTCAGGCCCGTGGTCTGACGGTCGAGATCCTGTCGGGCGATCAGGCCAGCGTCGTCGAGGCGGTCGCCCGGGCGGTCGGCGTCACCGCCTGGCGCGCCGGCCTGCTGCCCACGGACAAGGCCGAAGCCGTCGATCGTCTCGCCGCCGGGGGGCGCAAGGTTCTGATGGTCGGCGACGGCCTGAACGACGCCGCGGCCCTGGCGCGCGCCCATGCCGCCATCGCGCCGGGTTCCGCCATCGAGGCCAGTCAGAACGCGGCCGATCTGGTTCTGACCGACGATGCGCTCATGGCCGTGGTCGAGGCGATCGACGTCGCCCGCTCCGCCCGCCGCCGCGCGCTCGAGAATTTCGGATTTGCGGCGCTCTACAATCTCGTGGCCGCGCCGGCCGCCATGCTCGGGTTCGTCAACCCGTTCGTCGCCGCCCTTGCGATGTCAGGGTCGTCCCTCGTGGTCACCCTGAATGCGCTGAGGCTCAGGGGCGCGCGATGAACATCCTTCTGTTGCTCGCGCCCTTTTCGGTCTTCCTGGGGCTGATGGCGGTTGCGGCGTTCGTCTGGACGCTTCGGGCCGGACAGTACGACGACATTCGGGGAGCGGCCGAGAGAATCCTCCTCGATGACGCCGATCCGATCCCCGCCCGCCCTGACCCGGAGCATCAAGAACCGGGAGCGTCGCAAGCCGACCTCCCCGACGGCTCCTCCGGGTCGGATCCGGACGGTCCGGAGCGAAACCAGAGGGCCGGTTAACCCGCGTTCTCGCCGGCCCAGGCGGAGCTGTTGAGACGGGGGCGCCCACGGGCGGGCTATTCAAACGCCCCGGCCCTGTGGAAGCGATCGCTCCGGGTGTGATGGATCAACCTCACTGAACCCCGGCAGCGCCCGGAGCCCCGTCCCCGGGGCGGCGAATGGACCGCCTCGATCATCCAGGGCGTGCGCAGCCAAGGGAGCTCGGCCGCACCGCGTCGCCGCGGAGCGACGGCCCGAGCCCGTGCCTGCCGCAGTAGCGCGGCGTGGAGGCCCGCCACCGCCAGCACCGCGACACCATGCTGGAACCCGGACCACCGCACTCTCTGATCTGGCGGCCTTTGCCGGATCGAAATCCCGCGCGTCGAGAGAGTGTCCTACGATCCGTTCCACTGCCGCGGCGACGTTTTGCACGTCGCCCTCCGGGTCGCCCGGTTCTGCGATAGCGTGATCGTCGGCGGCGGCGTCATCGGCGGACCTCTCCGGGTCCGTCCTGAAAAATCCCAACCCGTTGGCTCGCCGGGCGGTCGGGACCTCCGACAGCCCGTCCTGCGTCACGCCGCCTGCCTTCCGGCCGCGAGCGGGCCTGGGCGCGAACCATCTCCGGCCCGTCCGGATTGTCGGCGACCCGCGCCACGGCGATGGCCCCAGGTACGGGCGGAAGATGATCGCCATGAGCGACAATGACTGAACCGGGATCCTTGCGCCGTTGATCGTCGCGCTCGCGCGTCCGGCCCAGCGGCGTCTGGCCGAGGCGCCTTGCGGCTGGCCCCGGGCTGCTGACGCCGTCGCAGGATGCCCCCGCAGGACGGCGTCTCGCCTGCGCATTCCGCGCAAACGAAAGCCCCCGCTTTCGCGGGGGCTGAACTTGTTGACTTTACTCAACAATCTTGGGTGCGGGAGCAGGATTTGAACCTGCGACCTTCAGGTTATGAGCCTGACGAGCTACCGGGCTGCTCCATCCCGCGGCAAACGGTAGTGTAAGGGAAGAGCGGTTCGAGAGATGGGCGACGGCCCAAAAATACAATCATCTATCCGTCTGGTAGACCCGGCGGCGACCTACTCTCCCGCGCCTTAAGACGAAGTACCATCGGCTCTGGAGGGCTTAACGACCGAGTTCGGAATGGGATCGGGTGGGGAACCTCCGACATAGCCACCAGGTCAACCAGGCGGATAGACGATTGTGAGAAGACATTGTCAGTCTTGGGGATTAGCCAAGTAAAAAATCGAATGAGTTTTGCTGAGAAACGATCAAGCCGATCGGATTATTAGTACCAGTAAGCTTCATGGGTCGCCCCACTTCCACACCTGGCCTATCAACGT
>Ga0265296_1000480_pt1 | contig 61072 bp, 63 predicted proteins | sample MunlanPumphouse1_FD_189073 | JGI IMG/M metagenome (GOLD analysis project Ga0265296, IMG submission 189073) | Groundwater microbial communities from a municipal landfill in Southern Ontario, Canada - Pumphouse #1 | ecosystem: Environmental > Aquatic > Deep subsurface > Groundwater | place...
AGAAACAGACCATCGAACATCGCCGCTTGCAGCACCGCAAGCTCGCCGCCTAAAAGCCAACCCCTGACGAGGCCCGCTCTCCGTTAACGCCACGCCAAACCTGCGCCAAATGTTTCGACGACGGACACGCCTGGACATCGTCGCCGAGTCCGGCGCCGCCTTGCTGACCATCCTCAACGACATCCTTGACCTGTCCAAGGTCGAGGCTGGCAAGATGGAGCTGGAAAGCGTGGCCTTCGATCTGGGGATCCTGCTGGGCAATCTCCGCTCGACCTATGCGTCCACCGCTGACGATCAGGGCCTGATCCTGGCGCTGGATCTCGGCGACGCCTCCGGCCTCTATCGCGGGGATCCGACCCGCCTGCGGCAGATCCTGTCGAACCTGATCTCCAACAGCCTCAAGTTCACGGCTCAGGGCCGCATCGACATCGCTGCGCGCCGCGACGGCCAGACCCTGGTCCTGACCGTCGCCGACACAGGCGTGGGCATGACGACCGAGGTCATCGCGCGCATCTTCAATCCGTTCGCCCAGGCCGACGCCTCGACCACGCGCCAGTTCGGCGGCACGGGACTGGGCCTGTCGATCGTGCACGAATTGACCCGGCTGATGCAGGGCCGGATCGACGTCGACAGCCGGCCGGGCGAGGGGTCCCGTTTCACCGTCGTCCTTCCCCTGCCCTGGCTCGGCCCAGCGGTCGGAACGCCCGCCCCGTCCGCCTCCGACGTCAGACAGGGCGACGCCGGTCTGCGGGTTCTGGCCGCCGAGGACAACGCCATCAACCGCCTGGTCCTGCAAACCCTGCTGGGTCAATTCGGCATCGAGCCGACGATCGTCGAAAACGGCGCCCAGGCGGTCGAGGCCTGGCTGGGCGGCGATTGGGACATGGTCCTCATGGACGTGCAGATGCCGGTCCTGGACGGTTTCGGCGCCGCCCGCGCCATCCGCGAACGCGAAGCCGCCCAGGGTCTGCCCCGTACTCCGATCATCGCCCTGACCGCCAACGCCATGCCGCATCAGCGCGACGAGTGCCTGGCCCATGGCATGGACGCCGTCGTCGCCAAACCCATCGACGTCCGCGCCCTGATCTCGGCCCTGGAGACGGTGGGCCAAAAGGGCGCGCACCTGACGGAAAGCGGCCGCGCCACCGCCTGATCAGCCCCGGGCCGCCTTGAGGTTCCGGGTCAGCGTCTTGCGGCGCGCGCCATAGGCCTGTTCCAGGTCCGCCCGCTTCGCCTTCAGTGCTTCAAGCTGATCGTCGAGGGACGACGAGGCGGCCTGATGGTCGGCGTCCAGCCGGTCCAGCTCGGCTTGCAGTCTTTCGAGCTTCGCACGCCGGGCTTTCGGCGGTCCTGAAGCCTTCGGCCTGGCCGCCTTTCCGATCTTGCCGACATCGATCGCCAGGCCGCGCTCGATCACCTCGCCCGGCGCCGCCAGGGCGGCGTCATGGTCGGGACCGCCGCTCAGTTGGCTGGCCAGGCCAGTGGCGAACAGGTCCTGCTTCGACCCCCAGGCCTCCAGCGCCTTGGGGCGCGAGCTGGCGGCGACCGTGAAGGCGTGAAATCCGTCCGACCAGGTGAAGACCTTCAACCTCGGCGCCATACGACTGTCCCTCTGGCGACCGGATCGGCGCCTTAGCGGCAGAAACGCGTGTCGGTCGCTTCCAGATGCAGGTGGTCATAGTGGACGGCGTTGTAGTCGGGGCTCAGCACCGTGCCGAAGATGCGGCAGGCGTCGTCGCGGATACGGCGCAGGAACCTGGCCTCAGGCGCGTCGCCATTCCAGTCGGCGGTGACGCTAATCCGCCGCCCGTCCCTCAGCCGCACCCCTGCGAAATCCAGGGCCGCCGCCTGGGCGTGGGCGCTGATCCGGGTCGAGCCGGCGCCATTGTTCACATTGCGACAGGCGTAGGCGCCCATATGGTCGATCTGGACCACGTCCGAGCCCAGAATCTGACGCGCCGCCGGCTCCAGCGACTGCCGCCGCCAGATGCTCAAAGCCAGGGCCGTCTGGCAGGTCATCTGCACATCGCCCGGCGCCATCCGCGCCACCGTGCCCAGGTCGGGCCCCAACGCCCCGCCCTGTCTCAGGCCGCAACTGGCGCTGTTGGTTCGATCCGGGGCGGGGCTGAACGTCACGCGCGCGGCGCTCAGTTCGGCCAGGCATCGCCCCAGGTCCGCGCCCACGCGCACCACCGCCCCCTGGGTTCCCCCATCGACGGGCCGGTCGATCAGCCCCCCGACCAGGGGCGCTGGCGTCCGTCCCGGATAGGGCGACGGCCGCAGCGGCTCGGGCGCGCGCCGCACGCAGCCGCTCAGGATCAGCAGGACCGCCAGACCGACCGACACACGCATCATCAGGACATTGGAAGCCATCGCTCGAATCCTATCCGATTCCCGATGGCGCGTCGGTCACGAGGCGGAGAGCCGCCTATCGCCGTTCGGGGGCGGCTCCGGCGGCCCGACACCGATCCGAACAGAACCGCACCTGATCCCAGTCCCGCGCCCACTTCCTGCGCCACGCGAACGACAGGCCGCAGGCGACGCAGCGCTTTTGCGGCAGGTCGGCCTTGTCGGGCGCGCAGCCCAGATTGACGTGTTTTCGACCCATCAGACCCCAGACCAGCAATTCAAGACGACGGCAAGTCCGACCTATTCCTGCGCCCCTGGTGGCCGTTCCAGAGAAAGGTCGGGCCTGTTGCGACCACCCCGCAAACTGATATATGCGCCCCGTCGCCTCGGCGATCGTAAGCGTCTCACGTCAGGCAACGCATCCATCCCGGTTTTCGGCCGGGGCCGGACTTTCCGGCGGATGCCCATTGCCGAAGACCAAATTGAGAGACGCACACATGCACCCTCACCCTGCGATCATCCGCTTCCGCCGACTGCCCGCGCGCTATGCGCCGGTCATCATGCCCCTGATCCTGTCACTGTTCATGACTTTCGTGGTCTCGGCCATCGCCACGGCGCGCAATCTGGGCTTCGTTCCGGCCTTCCCCTCCGCCTGGATGCAGGCTTGGGGCCTGTCTTGGCTGATCGCCTTCCCAGTGCTGCTGCTGATCCTGCCGCTGGTTCGGCGCATCGTCGGCTTGGTCGTCGAAACGCCCAGCTGACGGCAAAAGGGGCGGCCCTTTCGGCGCCGCCCCTGATCGTCTTCAGCTGTCCAGGAAGGACCGCAGCTTCCGCGACCGGCTGGGGTGTTTCAGCTTGCGCAGCGCCTTGGCCTCGATCTGACGGATCCGCTCGCGCGTCACCGAGAACTGCTGGCCGACTTCTTCCAGCGTGTGGTCGGTGTTCATGCCGATGCCGAAGCGCATCCGCAGGACCCGTTCCTCGCGCGGCGTCAGGGACGCCAGCACGCGGGTGGTGGTCTCGCGCAGGTTCGACTGGATGGCGGCGTCGATGGGCAGGACGGCGTTCTTGTCCTCGATGAAGTCGCCCAGGTGGCTGTCTTCCTCGTCCCCGATGGGGGTTTCCAGCGAGATCGGCTCCTTGGCGATCTTCAGGACCTTGCGCACCTTCTCCAGCGGCATGGCCAGCTTCTCGGCCAGTTCTTCCGGGGTCGGCTCGCGGCCGATCTCGTGCAGCATCTGGCGGCTGGTGCGGACGATCTTGTTGATCGTCTCGATCATGTGCACCGGGATCCGGATGGTCCGCGCCTGGTCCGCGATGGACCGCGTGATCGCCTGACGGATCCACCAAGTGGCGTAGGTCGAGAACTTGTAGCCGCGACGGTACTCGAACTTGTCGACCGCCTTCATCAGACCGATGTTGCCCTCCTGGATCAGGTCCAGGAACTGCAGGCCGCGGTTGGTGTATTTCTTGGCGATGGAGATCACCAGGCGCAGGTTGGCCTCGACCATTTCCTTCTTGGCCTGACGGGCTTCGCGCTCGCCCTTCTGCACCGTCTGGACGATGCGGCGATAGTCGTCGATCGGCAGACCGGCTTCCAGGGCCACGGCGGCGACGTCGGCGCGGATGGTGGAGATCTGGCTGGCTTCGTTGTCGCTGAACTTGGTCCAGCGCACGCCCTGTTCCTTGATCCGCTCGGTCCAGGTCGGGTCCAGTTCGGCGCCGAAATAGGCCTTCAGGAATTCGGGACGCGAGATGCCGTAGCTGTCGGCCAGGCGCAGCAGCCGCCCTTCCAGACCGATCAGGCGTTTGTTGATCGCATAGAGCTGCTCGACCAGGGCCTCGATACGGTTGTTGTTCAGCTTCATCGTCTTCAGACGATCCGAGATGGATTTCGTCAGCGTCTGATAGGCCTTGGAGTCCTTGGCGCTCAGCACCTCGCCCTTCAGGCGGGTCTGGACCAGCTTGTCCTGCAGGCCCCGGAACTCGCTGAAGTCGGCGGCGATGAGGTTCAGCACCTCCATCACCCCGTCGCGCAGCTCGGCTTCCAGCGCCGACACGGACATGCCGCCGCCGTCGTCGAAATCATCGTCGTCGTCGTCGTCTGACTCGGGCTTTTCTTCAGCGGCCGGCTTTTCTTCGGCCTCTTCTTCCTCTTCCGCCTCGGGCTGGACGGCGCCGGGCAGGGACGAGGGGTTCAGCACGCCATAGGTGGCGTCCAGGTCGATGACCTCGCGCAGCAGGATGCGGTTGTTCTCAAGCTCGTCGCGCCACACCATGATGGCCTCGAAGGTCAGGGCGCTTTCGCACAGACCCGAGATCATGGCGTCGCGACCGGCCTCGATCCGCTTGGCGATGGCGATTTCGCCCTCGCGGCTCAGCAGTTCGACCGAGCCCATTTCGCGCAGATACATCCGCACGGGGTCGTCGGTGCGGTCATAGGCGGCCTTGGCGGGCGCCTCGGCGACGGCGGTTCCGGCGGCGGCGGCGACGTCGGTGGACTGCTGCTCCTGCGCGTCCTCTTCCGCCTCGACGACGTTGACGCCCATTTCGGACAGCATGGCCAGGGTGTCTTCAATGGCGTCCGGCGTGACTTCCTCGGACGGCAGGACCTTGTTCAGCTCCTCCATCGTCACATAGCCGCGCGCCTTGGCCTGTTTGATGAATTTCTTGACGCCGGCGTCAGTCAGATCGAGCAGGGGGCCGTCGGTCGTAACCTCGGCGTCCTGCGTCTCGGTCTGTGCGTTCATAGTCAGTTCGTCTCCGGCCGGAGGGGGTGATCAATCCACCCCGGCGAAAAATACAATGCCTGGCGAGGCGTAAGGTTACGCGCCCACTCTGTCTTCCCAAGTCGTTCCGGCTTTGATCGCACGGCGAAGCATGTTCCGCGCGGCCTTCCGCCGACGAAACGCTCCATCCTCGCCCGGGGCGCATCACGCGCCTGGGCTGAGGCGCCCGCCAACCCATCCAAACCAGGAGGTTGGAACGTCGAACGCCTGCGACCATCGGACCCTTGCCTCGGCGAGGGGCGCATTTGCGGCCAGGAATGGCGCGTCGGGCTTTGCCGCCGCCTTCTCGACCTCGCGCACTAAGGCATCATGATCCGATTGCGCCAGATGGCGTCGCGCGCCCGCAGAGTCAAGGCCGCCTAACCAGGACGTAGCCAGTTCTCAACCCGCAGTCCGGGCACACGCAGAATTCACGTTCATTGTCGGTGACGAGGATACAGTCCAGCGCCAGGGCGTGAGCGGCGAGCAGCAGATCGTTGGCGCCTATGAGTCGGCCTCGCCTCTGCAGGTCGGCGCGGATGTCGTCGTAGATGTAGTCGGCGGGCGCTTCCCACGCCCTGATGGACAGACCCGAAAGCACGGTCTCGAGTTGCGCGGCGATCCGGAGAGAACCGGACTTGGCGACGCCAAACCGCAACTCCGCAACGACGATCAGACTGAGACAGACATCGCCCGTAGCGACCATCGCCATGCGCTGTCCGACCGGGCCGAGCGGATCGTACATCAGATCCGACACCGCATTGGTGTCCAGCATATAGCCGCTCAAAGATCGAGCGGCTCTGGAGGCGGGTCATCGAAGGGGGCGAGCCGTTCGTCGATAGGCTCCATGGTCGCCAGAACAGCCAGAAGTTTTTCGACAGACCCCATCCGCGGCCCCGCCCGTTCGATGATCAGCCGCTCACCCTCCTGACGCACCACGGCGTCCGCCGGAACGGCGACGCCGCTCGGCAGGTGGACGACCTGATGATCGCCCTCGCGCGTGATCCTGACAGGCTGGGAACCATCCATAGCGCGAGACTACTCCAGATCGTGAAGCCCGCCAATCGGCGCGGATCAGATCAGGGTGGTCCAGAAGTCCGGCGCCGCGAACGAACGGGTGATGGCGTCGCGTTCGGCCTTCAGCCGCACCAGGGCGTCGATGCCCGTGCCCTGGCCCATGTCCTGTTTGGCGGTCTCGATGGCGCGCGACAGGGCGGCCAGATGGGTCATCAGGCCGAACACCTTCAGCCAGTGGGCGCGCGATTCCGCCACGGTCAGATCCGACGACAGGAAGGAGGCGCCCGACTTGGACGCCGCCTTCTCGATCTCCTTCAGCAGGGGATCAAAGCCGGAATCGCGCAGTCGACGCCGCACCACGGCCGCGTCCGACGGCTGTCCCGACAGCCGCAACCGCACCAGTTCCTGGGCCAGCCCCTCCAGCGCGGCGTCGCCGAAGCCCTGGACGCTGACCTCTTCCAGATGGTCGTCCAGCCGCTCGATATCGTCGATGGCGGCATAGGCCAGGGCGGCCGCCACCGGGCTGACGGCGCGGAACAGGGACTGCATCGCCTGTGCCCCCTCGACCGTCTGACCCAATTTCGGCGGCGGCCCGAACCGGCCCCGCCCCTGCCCCGGCGTCCAGGGCGCACGCTGGGGGGCGCGCGGAAACAGGGCGTCGAACCGGTCGAACAGATCGCGGCGGTACTGTTCCGCCAGGTCCTTGTCCTGAATGGCCGAGGCGGCGGTCCGCAGCCGCGCCTTGAAGCCGGCCTTGCGCTCCGGCGTATCCAGCGGCTCGACGTCCTGCTCGCGGCGGAACAGCACCTCGGCGAAGCCGTGGGTGTCGGCCAGGGCCTGGCGCAGGGCGGGCGCCCCCTTGTCGCGCAGGATGTCGTCGGGGTCCTGACCGCCGCTCAACAGCGAGAACCGGAACGACCGTCCCGCCTTCAGCAGCGGCAGCGACCGTTCGATGGCGCGATAGGCCGCCCGCAGCCCCGCCGCATCGCCGTCGAAACACAGCACCGGCTCATGGCTGACCCGCCACAGCCGCTCCATCTGTTCTTCGGTCAGGGCCGTGCCCATCGGCGCCACGGCCGGCAGGCCCGCGCGCTGGCAGGCGATGACGTCCATATAGCCTTCGACCACGATGATGGCCTGGTCGTTCCGGCTCTCCGCCCCCAGGATACGCCGCGCCTCGGGCAGGCCGTAGAGCGTCGCCCCCTTGTGAAACAGCGGGCTTTCGGGACCGTTCAGATATTTGGCCCGGTCGTCGGGGTTCATGGCCCGGCCGCCGAAGCTGACGATCCGGCCGCGCGCGTCCAGGATGGGGAACATCAGCCGGTCACGGAACCGGTCATAGGGCTGCCCTCCGCTTTCCGGCGAGATCAGCAAGCCGGCCTCGACCAGCTCGGCCGGTCGCGCCCCGCGCTGGACCAGGGCCTGTTTCAGTCCCTCGCGGTCATTGGGCGCATAGCCCAGGCCGAACCGCTCCCACTGATCCTCGGGCAGGCCGCGCTTTTCCAGATATTCGCGCGCCGCCTTGCCCGGCGTGCGCCGCAGATTGGCGGCGAACCACTTCTGGGCCAGGTCCATCCAGTCCGACAGGCCCTGGCGCTTCTGCTCGCGCTCGGCCTCCTTGGGGTCTTCGGCCGGCAGTTGCATCCCAGCCTCGCCGGCCAGCCGCTGCACCGCCTCGACGAAGCTGAGCCGCTCGGTCTCCTGCAGGAAGGAGATGATGTCGCCGTGTTTCCCGGACGAGAAGTCGTGGAAGAAGCCCTTGTCGTCATTGACGAAGAAGGACGGCGACTTCTCCTTCGAGAAGGGCGACAGGCCGACATATTCCCGCCCCTGCCGCTTGAGCTTCACCGTCCGCCCGATCACGTCGGACGGGCGAAGGCGGGCCTTCAGTTCATCGATGAATCTTTCGTCGAAACGCACCGGGCGATCCATAAGCCTTGCGGCGCTTCACGTCGATGATCGGAGAACGATCAGGCGGTTCGTCCGGGCATCCCCCGAAGTCCGAACGAACCGCCGCATCGCAGAAGGCGTAACCGCAGCGTCCCCCAACGCCTTGGCTTAACGAAGTCCTAACGCCTCGCGGACCTGCATCTGACGTGCAGACGCAGGATGTGTCGAGAGGGCGTCAGGCGCGGGCCGGCAGATCAAGGCGAGACTGTGTCTTTTGCGTCTCGGGCGGTTCGCCTCAGCCGCGACCGAAGGGCGCTACCTTGTTGGCGTCGTCGTGCCCGATATCGGCCGGTCCCAGGAATTCTATGCCGGATCTCAGGCACCAGTATCGAACAATCTCCTCCGGAGTCTGTCCGAAATCGGGATCGTTTGGCGTGACATCGGAAACACGTCCCAGGCGAATTCCGGCAACACGTCGGATCGACTCCTGCCCCGTCAAGTGAAACATCATCCGGTCGATCCGATAGGCGGCCTCCGACACCTCCTCCAGCATCAGGACGTGGCCCGACAGATCGGGCTCCAGCGCCGTGCCGACCAGTTGGTCCAGGATGGTCAGGTTGAAGGCGACGGCGGGTCGCGGATCGATCGCCAGCGAGGGTTCGATCCAGTCGGTGCGTCCGGTCGTCAGCCAGGCCAGGGCGCCGCGCGCCGCCTCGTCGCGGCGCACCGCATCCGAGGCCATCGGGCCGTGGGCCAGATGTTCGAACCCGGCCCTGTACATTCCGGCCAGCAGGCTTCCTGCGTCGGAATAGCCCATATAGCGCTTCTTTCGGGCCACGGCGTTCAGGCGCGGAATGACCGACTCGGCGATGCGGCAGGATCCATAGCCGCCCCGCGCGAACCAGATCGCATCAATGCGCGGGTCATTGGCGAACTCGACGAAGGCGTCGGCCCGCGCCCGGTCGTCCCCGGCGAAATGGCCGTGTTTCAGGAAACAGGCGGGGTGGAAAATCACCGCCACATCCCTGTCGGGATGATGCTCGGCCATCCAGGCCTCGACCGCGTCGGCCCGCTCCTTCGAGAAGCGCGAACTGGCGCAGACCACGCCGATCTTGAAGCTGTTGCTGTTCACGTCCGTCTTCTTCGTCGAATATTGCGATCCTGCACTGGCGGACCGGCCCGATCCCCTGTTCTAAGGGGGCATGAACCAAGACGCCTCCTATTTCTTCTGCGGCATCGGCGGGTCGGGCATGCTGCCCCTGGCCCTGATCGTCCAGGCCCAGGGCCACGCCATCGAAGGCTCCGACCGCGCGCTGGACCAGGGCCGCACGCCCGAGAAGTTCGACTGGCTGCGCGCCCATGGCGTGACCCTGCATCCCCAGGACGGTTCCGGCGTGACCCGCGCCGCCCAGACCGTCGTGGCCACCGGTGCAATTGAAGACACCGTGCCCGACATCGGCGCCGCCCGCCGCGTCGGCGCCGTCATCAAGACCCGGCCCCAGCTGCTGAGCCAGTTGTTCAACGCCGCCCCGACCTCGGTCGGCGTCGCGGGCACCAGCGGCAAGTCCACCATCACCGGCATGATCGCCTGGATTCTGAGCCAGGCCGAACGCAACCCCACCGTCGTCAATGGGGCGGTGATGAAGAATTTCGCCGACGCCGATCATCCCTTCGCCAGCGCCCTGGTGGGCGGACCGGACCTGTTCGTCGCCGAGGTGGACGAGTCCGACGGCTCCATCGCCGGCTATGACCCCACCGTCGCCGTGGTCTCCAACATCTCGCTGGATCACAAGTCGATGGAGGAGCTGCGCGACCTGTTCGGCGGCTTCACCGGCCGCGCGGCCACGGCGGTTCTGAACCTCGACAATCCCGAGACCGCCGCCCTGGTCCAGACGCTTCCGGCCGGGAAAGCGATCACCTTCGCCCTGGGCGAGGAAAAGGCCGACCTGTCCGCCTACGACCTTCAGCCGATGCCCACGGGCATGAAGTTCCGCCTGATGGAGGGCTGGAGCGAATACGACGTCGTCCTGAACGTCCCCGGCGCCCACAATGTCGCCAATGCGCTTGCGGCCCTGGGTGCGGTCAAGGCGCTGGACGTGCCGACGGGCCAGGCGGTCAAGGCGCTGGAGACCTTCGCCGGCATCCGTCGCCGGATGGAGGTGGTCGGGACGGTGAACGACATCACCGTCATCGACGACTTCGCCCATAACCCGGACAAGATCGCCGCCACGCTCAAGACCCTGCACGCCTTCGACGGCCGCCTGCTGATCCTGTTCCAGCCCCACGGCTTCGGCCCGCTGAAACTGATGAAGTCCGAGTTCATCGACGGTTTCGCCGGCCTGATGCGCGAGACCGACGTCCTGCTGATGCCCGAGCCGGTCTATTACGGCGGCACCACAGACCGCAGCGTGGGCTCGGAGGACATCGCCTCGGGCGTCCGCGCCGCCGGCCGTCAGGCGGAGGCCCTGCCCACCCGCGCCGACTGCGGCGACCGGATCATCGAGATCGCGCAGCCGGGCGACCGCATCATCGTCATGGGGGCCCGCGACGACACCCTGTCCAGCTTCGCGGTCGACCTGCTGGGCCGACTGGATCAGTCGGCCGGCTGATAGACCCGGACGTAGTCGACCTCCATCCGCTGCGGGAAGACGACGTCATCGACGCCCTCCTCGCCGCCCCAGGTTCCGCCCACGGCGACGTTCAGGATCAGATGGAACGGCTTGTCGAACGGCCAGGTCTCCACATCGCCCGTCTGATCGTTGGCGAAGCGGTGGAAGGGCTGGTCGTCGATCAGGAAGACGATCTCGTCCGGCGTCCAGCGCACCTGATAGCGGTGAAAGGCGTCGCAGGCGTCCGCGACCTGGTGCGTCGCCGTGCTCTGTGTGCCCTTCACATGGTTGTAGGCCTCGGTGTGGATCGAGCCGTGCACCACGCCGGGGCGATGGCCGACGTGCTCCATGATGTCGATTTCGCCGCCGATGGGCCAGCCGACCGCCTTTTCGGGCAACATCCAGATGGCCGGCCAGCTGCCGCGTCCGCAAGGAATCTTGGCGCGCGTCTCGATGAAACCGCGCGACCAGGCGGTGGTCGAGATCATCCGCGCCGAGGTGTAGGCCTGTCCGCCCCAGTCGGCCGGGGGCGGGTTGAGGGTCTCTCGCCGCGCCTCGATGAGCAGGACGCCGTCCTCGATCCGGGCGTTCTCGGGCCGCGCGGCGGAATAGTACTGCAGCTCCTCATTATACCAGCCGGTCTTGTTGGCCTGGGTGTCGTATCGCCACTTCGAGGCGTCGGGCAGGCCGTCGCCAGCGAATTCGTCGGACCAGGTCAGGGCGTACCCAGCCGGAGCGGCGGGCGTTTGCGGCAGGGTCGAAAGCGCCGCCGCCAGCAGCATGGAAATCATCGGTTCCTCCCTTTCTTTGCCCCATTGATGGCAGGAAGGCCCGGCGGGCGGCAGCCCTAATAGACGTCGCGGCGGTAACGACCGGTTTCGAGCAGGTCCAGCAGAGCCTCGGCGCCCAAGGCGGTCTCCAGCGCCGCATGAACGCCTGCGGCCATGCCCTCCAGACTGCCGCAGACATGGATGGTGGCGCCGCGACCGATCCAGTCGCGCAGTTCGTCCGCCGCCCCGGCGACCAGATCCTGCACATAGCGGCCGTCGCCCGCATCGCGAGAGAAGGCGCGGTCCAGCCGGCGCAGCACGCCCGACTCCAGCCACCGTTGAAGCTCAGCGTCGAAGAAGGCGTCGTGCGCCTGCGTCCGTTCGCCGAACAACAGCCAGGCCCCGCCCCCGGCCGGGCTCCGGGCCTTCAAATGCGCCCGCAATCCCGCGATTCCCGTGCCGTTGCCGATCAGGATCATCGGCGTCTCGTCCGCCGGCCCGTGGAAGCTGCGGTTGGTCCTCAGCCGCATGCCGATCTCGTCGCCGACCGCCAGATCCCGGGTCAGCCAGCCGGACGCCAGACCCGGCGTCCCGTCGGGGCGGCGCATCAGGCGGATCAGGCACTCGACCCGCCCGTCAGACGGCAGGGAGGCGATGGAATATTCGCGCGCGCCGGGCGTGACCCCGTCCCGCTCCGGCAGGCCGACCTCGGCGATATCGCCCGCCGCCCAGTCCGGCGCAGACCCGACCGGTTCGAACGCGAGGTGATAGGCCGGCCCGCCCGGACTGCCCGGATTGACCAGGGTCCGCTCGACCAGCCGCCACGGATAGAAGGCCGCCGGCGCCCAGTCGGGCGCCGCGAGACGGCCGGTGATCTGGTTCAACTGGTGCTGCCAGCGGCGGATGGCCCCGGCCTCGCCGTTGTCGACCTCGACCAGGTCGAACAGGGGTTCGGCGCCCGACCGCCGCAGCCAGCCGTCCACCGCATGGCCGAAGCCGCAGAAATGGTCGTAGCTTCGGTCGCCCAGGGCCAGCAGGCCGAAGCGCAAGCCCGTCAGATCCGCCCCCTGCCCCATGGTCTTGCGCACGAACCGCGCCGCTGTATCGGGCGGGTCGCCTTCGCCCGTCGTGGACACGATCAGCAAGGCCCGGCCTGCGGCCTTCAGCGTCGCGCTGTCCAGATCGGCGAAGGACAAAACCCGCGCCCCCAGCCCGCCGTCCTGCAGGGCCCTGGCCGTCATCCAGGCCAGTTGCTCGGCGAAACCCGTCTGGCTGGCGAAGGCGACCAGCACGCTCTCGCCGTCTCCGGCCATGGCGTCCGATTGGGCGCGCGCCGCCGCCTTCGCCCGGCGTTCGCGCCAGACGATGAAGCCGGTCAGGACCAACCACAGGACCGTCGCTCCGGCGGCCCACAGCCAACGCGCCGGCTCGTGCGTCACCCCGGCCCCTCCAGGGCGGGGTCGTCCATCATGGCGGCGAAGGCGGGCGTCATCCGTTCGACCAGGCCGCGCTCGGTCCGCTCGACGAAATGGGCGGCCAGGCCGACCGCCTCGGCATAGTCGGGGCCCTCGAACGGCCCCATGACCGTCAGGGCCGTGGCGTAGGCGTCGGCCTTCATGGCCGAGGCGTGCAGCACCGTCACCGACGCCAGGGCGTTGCTCACCGGCCGCCCGGTCGATCCGTCCAGCGTATGCGGATACAGGCGGCCGTTATGTTCGAAGGCGCGGCGATAGTCGCCGCTGGTCGCCATGGCCATGTCGTACAGGGCCGCCACGGTGCGCGGCGCCGGCGATCCTGCGACCCGCTCGATCTCGACCCACCAGGGCTGGGCGTCGGGCTTGACGCCGCGCCCCTTCAACTCGCCGCCGATCTCCACCAGGTGCGAGGTCGCCCCCATGGCCGTCAACCGGTCCGAGACCCGGTCCACCGCATGCCCCTTGGCGATGCCGGAGACGTCCAGCCTCATGCCGCCCAGCTGCATGACCGCGCGCGCCTCGCGGTTCAGCCGCAGCTTTTGCCAACCGGACAATTTCAGCGCCGCCTCGACCTCTTCGTCCGAGGGCACGGGCAGCAGGGGCGAACGCGGTCCGGGCGGGCCGAATCCCCACAGGTCGACCAGGGCGCCCAGGGTCGGATCGACCGCGCCGTTCGTCTCGTCGCCCAGGTCCATGGCCGCGTCCAGCAGGTCCCAGAAGGGCTGGGACACCGCCCACACGCCTTCGGGCGCGGCGTTGAAGCGGCTGATCTCGCTGGACGGCTCCCACGGGCTGAAGACGGCGATCACCGCCGCCAGTTCTTCCTCCACGGCCGCCTGGACCGCCGTCTCGCTCAGGCCCGGCGGGCCGATCACCCGCGCGCTCCAGGTCGTTCCCATGGTCGGGCCGCCCAGCGACAGGATGCGGTCGCCGGGCGGACGGGGCGGAACCCCGTCCATCGGCGGAATCAGCACCCGGTTGTCGGCCCGATCCGCAAGCGGAACCGGGTCGCCGAGCGTGACCGTGGGCGGGGCGGCGCGGGATCCGCGCGAGAAGGGGGTGTCGGACATGCCCGTGGCTTAGGGCAGGACTTCCATCACCGCCACATAGGAAGCGCTCGAAGCTATCGTGTCGCCCTCAGCCGGGGTGCGGACTGAAGCGTTCAGCCAGTACAGGCCCGCTTCCGGCCAGGTGACGGTGAAGGCGCCGTCGGCGCCGGTCTTGACCGTCATCTCCTCGGGATTGTCGCGATAGCGGAGGCCGCCACGCGCCACCGTCACTTCCAGGCCGGCGGCCGGCAAGCCGTCTTTCGACAGTTTGAAGGTCGCCGGTTCGCTCGCCACCAGATCATTCGGGTGGGTGACCGGGATCATCTCCAGACCGTCCCGCGCATTGGTGAAGACCGTGTCGGTCGGGTTGTTCAGGGTGACGAAGGTCTCGATCCGGCTTGATGTACGGGTCGCCTGCACGTTGGTCGCGCCCTGCGGCAAGGCCGAAGGGAACTCGGCCGCCGAGCCGCGCCAGCGCTTTTGTTCACCGTTCAAGGTGTAGCTGGCCATGATGCCGTTCATCACATTGGCGACCTTGTAGGTGCCGTTCTGCGTCAGATGGACGTCGAAGGTGGTGCGGTACTGGCCCTGCATCAGATGTTCGGGCTGAACGGTCGAGCCGTCCGGCGCCGTCACCACCAGACCGCCCATCCGCATGGCGGCGTGGTCGGGGATGAAGACCCCGTTCGACATGCCGGCGTCGAATCCGACCCAGGCGTCATTGCCCGACAGGCTGGTCGAGGTGGGGGCCATCCAGGCGCGGTGAGCCTGGGCGGCCAGGGGCGCGGCCAGGGCGGCGGCGAAAGCAATCAGGGCGATCGTCTTTTTCATGGATATGTTCCTCAGCGAGAGACGGTGACGCGCACGGCGCCCAGTTCGGTGGAGCCGGAAGCATTGGCGGTATTGGCGCCGCCCCAGCGGAAAGGCACGCGCACGACCTCGCGGCCGCCCAGTTCGCGGGCCGCCTCGACAACGACGGTGTACTGGCCCGGCTGCAGGCCGCGCAGGCGGGCGGCGGGCACGGTGATGGTCTGGCGACCCGGCGCGCGGGTGGCGCCGGAAACGCCGTCGGCCGGCAGGCTCATGGCCCGGCCGCCCTTGCGCCACCAGGTGCGCAGGTCCTTCAGCCAGTCCTTGCCGTCGCCCTCGTTGTTGCGGGTCTGCTGGTACCAGACCGCCAGGGTCTGGACCGCCGTCTGGTCCGGTCGTTCGATCCACACCGCCACATAGGGCCGATGATAGGAGGCGGTGTTCAGCCGCGGCACATCGACCGTGACCGACAGCTCCGCAGCCAGGGCGGGCGCGGCGGCGGCCAGGCCGACGGTGGTGACGACGATGGGGAGAAGGCGCATCCGGGACACTCTCAGCGAAGCTCAGCTCAATGAATGAAGATCAGGGCGATGACGACGGGCACGAGCAGCCCCAGGGCCGCCAGCGGCCAGGTGGAGGGCCGCCCCTTGGCGTGCAGCCACATCAGCCCCAGCCCCGTCAGGGCGAAGATCAGGCAGGCGACGGCGAAGACGTCGATGAACCAGAACCAGACCGCCCCGGCGTTGCGCCCCTTGTGCAGGTCGTTGAGGTAGGCGATCCATCCCCGTGTCGTCGTCTCGTGCAGCACATCACCCGTTGAACGGTCGATGGTCACCCATCCGTCGCCGCCGGGCGTGGGCAGGGCCACATAGATTTCCTCGGCCGTGGTTTCGGTCGGCTTGCCGGCGATCTCGGCCTTCAGCGTCTGCGCCGACCAGCGCGCCACGGCGTCGGGGACGGGGTCGGTCGTCTCCTCGGGGAAGTCGGCCAGACGCGCCGCCAGGGGCGCCGGAAGGGCCGCCGTCTGTTCGACCGTCACCGGATCGGCGGGGATCGAGGCCGCGTGATTCAGGGTGACGCCGGTGACCGCGAACAGGATCAGCCCAACCAGACTGACCGCCGCCGAAATCCAGTGCCAGGAATGAAGCTGTTTCAGCCAGAAGGACCGCGCGCCGTTCAGCGCCGCCTTCGGCTTCTTCGAGTCCTTGGCGGGGAGCTCGGCCTGAGGGTGTGCGGCGCGTTCGGTCACAAGGTGGCTGTGCCACTGTTGCGAACCGTTTTCAATAGCAGTCCGTGCGACGAAATCGCCGCAGAGAGCGTCAGTAGCTGAATCTCACCCCGGCCCGCACCGTGCGCGGCGGCGCATAGCCGGCGACGTCGGTCCCGGTCATCGACACCTCGACCTCTTCATCGAAGGCGTTGTCCACGGCGGCCCAGACCATGACGCCTTCGCGCGCCAGCCACTCCGCCCGGGCGTCCAGGGTCACGGCGGGGTCCAGGGTCCGGCTGTTCAGGTCATCGTCGAACCGCGCCGATTCATACCGCGCGGCCAGCCCAAGGGTCAGCCGCTGCGTCGCACGCCAGTCCAGGCCCGCTGTCGCGCTCCACTCCGGCGCCTGGGCCGGACGCAGGCCGGTCAGCTGCGGCGCCGCCGTCCCGCCGTCCACCTCGGCGTCGGTCCAGGACAGGGCCGCGTTCAGCGACAGGGCCTCGGTCGCCTGGATGGACCCGTTCAGCTCGACGCCCCAGGCCTCGATGGTCCCGGCGTTCTGGCGCTGGCGCAGCACGCCCCCGGCCGGCACGAAGCCCGCGCGGGGGAAGGTCCCCGGCCCCTCGCCGATGGTGACGTTGACGATGGCGTCCTCGATCTCGTTCCAGAACACCGTCGCCCCCCACGTGATCCCGTCCCGGTCGTAGGCCAGGCCCGTCTCGATCCCGCGCAGGGTCTCGGGCTCCAGCGCCGAATTGGCCTCGGTGATGTCGTTGCCGACCCGGAACGGCCGGTGCAGTTCGTTCAAGGTGGCCGGCCGGAAACCGGAATAGGCGGCCGCCCGCCAGGCGTAGCCGGCGCCCAGCAGGCGGCTCAGATCGCGTCGCGCCGCCAGACGGGCGCTGAACACCTCGCCCGACCGGTCCACATCCGTCTCGTCCAGGATCGGGACGCCGGTCGACAGGGTGTATTCGTAGCGGAATCCCGCCTCGTTCTTCCACTGGTCGTAACGCAGCCCGCCCGCGATCAACCAGTCCCCGCCGGTCCACGACCCGTCCACATAGGCCCCGGCCACCGAGGTCTCGCCACCCGCCCGCCGTCCCCGGGCGAAGCCCGCGCCGGTGGGATTGCTGAAGAACTCGTTGGTCTCGCCCTCGTTGAACCGGGCGTCGGCGCCGACCTCCCATTCCAGCCGCCCGCCGGCGACGTCGGCGGTGCGGCGGCGCAGGGCCGCGTTCAGCCCCCAGCCCGTGGCGGGGGTCTTGTACTGACTATTGGCCGGCGTCGTGGTCGACCGGTCCGCCGCCACCGAGGCTGAACTGTTGGCGAAATTGCTCTCGATCCGCCAGGCCTGCAGCCGCCAGCCGTACCCGTCGACGGGCGGCGCCTTGGCCGCCGTGGCGCTCAGGCTGTGGCCGCTGGCGTTGGACCGGGCGTTCAGCAGGCCGGAGCCGCGATCCTCCTCCCAGGTCGCCGCCCGCAGCGACAGGTTCGCCCCGTCCAGGTTCAGTCCGTCCAGCGGCGCATCGACCCGCAGGGCCGCGCTGCGGCTGTCCAGGTCCAGCGGCCTATCCGCCGCCCCCGCCGCCGGCCCGCGCACCGGCGTATAGCCGTCGCTGGTCTCGTACAGACCCGACAAGGTCACGCCGAACAGGCCCATCCGGGTCGAGCCGGAGCCCGCGACCCTGGCCCCGCCGCGCTCGGCGGCCGAGGCGTCCAGCACACCGCCGCTGTCCCGTTCCGTCAGGCCGATGACCCCGGTCAGGGCGCCGGCGCCATAGGGCCCCGCCCCCGCGCCGCGCACGATATCCACCCGCTCCAGCGATTCCGGCGCGACCTGGGACCAGATCACCCAGCCTCCGAACGGATCGTTCAGCGGAACCCCGTCCAGCGTCACCAGGGTCCGACCCGCGCCGGACGGCGCGATGGCCCGCAGCGAAATCCCCTGGGTCGTCGGATTGGCGGCCAGGCTGGAGGTGCGGCGGAACAGGGACACGGCCGGCACGGTCCGCAGCGCCTCGTCCAGCCGGGCGGATCGCTCCAGCACCCTCTGGTCCAGCCGCACCACCGAAAAGGCGGCGTCGGCGGCGGCGGGCGGCAGACGGGCGGCCGTCACCGTGATTTCAGACAATTGGGCGGGCGGTGCGGGGGGCGTGTCTTGGAACATCCCGGTCACAATAGACCAGCCCCGCCTTGGTTCACCGCTGCGACCTTATAACTCCGATTGCGGCCCCGAGGTCACAGGGACCGGGCCGGCGTCAAACCTCGGACCAGCGCCGCAGCAGGTTGTGATAGACGCCGGTCAGTTCGATCACCGCCTGATCCTTCGGCCCCTTCTCCGTCGCCACCCGCTGGGTCGCCACGTCCAGACGGAACAGCATCTCCCGATCGCCGTCGTCGCGGATCAGGCTCTGCATCCACATGAAGGACGAGACCCGCGCCCCGCGCGTCACCGGCATGACCTTGTGCAGGCTCTTGGACGGATACAGTACAAGGTCCCCGGCCGGCAGCTTGACCGACTGCGGCCCGTACATCTCCTCGATGATCAGCTCCCCGCCGTCGTAGTCCTCGGGTTCGGACAGGAACAGGGTCGCCGACAGGTCGCTGCGGATCCGGATCGAACCCCCGCCGCGCTGCTGGCGGATGGCGTTGTCCACGTGCAGCCCGAACTCGCCCCCGCCTTCATAGCGATTGAACAGGGGCGGAAAGATCGTGTGCGGCAGGGCGGCGGCCACGAACATCGGATTGGCGTTCAGCGCCTGGACGATTAGGGCCGAGACCTCCTTCGCCACGTCCGAGTCTTCCGGCAGTTGCTGGTTCCGCTTCGCCGTCGCCGACTGGTGGCCCGAAGTCATATTGCCGTCGGCCCAGGGGCCTGCGTCCAGCCGCTCGCGCAGGGCCTTCACTTCGGCCTTGGAAAAGACTTCGGGGATCTGGAGCAGCACGGTCGGGTCTCGCTCGAAAAGAAAAGACGGCCCCGCCGGAAGGACGGGGCCGCCAGATATAGGCCGGGGATCGTGGCCTTTAGAAGCGCAGGTTCAGCGCCAGGATCGCCTGCCGCCCCGGAGCGGGGTCGGCATGGTGAACCCCGTTGGTCCGCATGATGTATTCCTCATCCGTGGCGTTCTTGACGTTCAGCTGCAGGCTGGCGCGGTCTGTCACGTCATAGGAGGCGAACAGGTCCAGGCGGGTGTAGCTGGGCGCATAGACGGCGGCCGAACCGCCGCCGGCCCCGCCCTGGTTCCCGCCGAACCGGTCGTCCACATAATAGACCCCGCCGCCCAGGCTCAGCTTGGGCAGGACGCGATAGGTGGTGAACAGGCTGAAGCTGTTCTTGGGCGTATTGGCTAGCGGATCGCCATCGAAGGCGCTCGGAACAGGCGCGCCGTTCACGATGGTGACGGCGCCCCGAACCAGCTCGGAGTCCATATAGGTATAGCCGCCGAACACGGTCCAGGCCGGCGTGACGCTGCCCGAGAAGCCGAGCTCCAACCCTTCGACCTTGACCTCGCCGACCTGAGCGTACCGGTCGGTGTCGACCAGCACTTGCGCGTTCTTGCGCGTCGTCTGGAACAGGGCGCCGCTGAGGGTCAGCCGCTGGCCGAACAGTTCGGCCTTGGCGCCGATCTCATAGTTCTCGGTGTCTTCCGGATCGAGGAGCTGGCCCGACAGATTGCCGCTGCCCTCGCCGCCGCTCGCGCCGTTCTGGTCGCCGCCGGACACGGTGGGCGGCGTCGAGGAGGTGGCGTAGGACGCATAGACGCTGGTGTTGGAGGTGGGCTTGTACACCAGGCCGACCTGATAGTTGACGAAGTCCCATTCGCCCTCGTGGAAGGTCGGCGTGGCGGCGCCGCGGGCGATGGACGTGCCTTCGGTCTCGTAACGGTCGTAGCGCAGGCCCAGGTTCAGCAACCACTTCGGCCCGAAGGCGATGGAGTCGGCGCCATAGACGCCCCAGCTGGTCGTGTTGGAATGGGTCTCGGCGCCCCGTGTGATCGAACCGGCCCAGGGGTCGTTCGGATTGGGATCATAGACCTGGGTGCAGTCGAAGCCCCCGATGGCGGTCGGACAGGCCGAGCCGCTGGTGGTCGTGACCGTGTAGCTGGCGTTCCGGTTGATCTCGCGGCTGTATTCCACGCCCAAGTCGAAATCATGCTTCAGCGCCCCCGTGGTGAAGCTGCCGTACAGGTCCGTGACATTGGCGAAGGTCTCGGCCGGGTTCCAGCGCGACTTGGTGCCCCGCTTCATCCACCAGGTGTCGCCGACCAGAACCGCCGTACCGCCGTCGCCCGGATTGGTGACGACATAGTCGTTCAGCGTCTCCGAATAGCGGGTCAGGTTGCGCAGGGTCAGGGTGTCGCTGAACTTGTGTTCCAGCTTGACCGTGACGCTGTCGACCTCGTTGCGCATATAGTCGCGCGCCTTCAGGCCGTAGAAGGTGTCGTAGGGCACGTTCAGGATCCGGCTGTCCGTCGTCTTGATCGCCCAGTTGTTGTCCAGCTTTCGGTCCAGCGGAATCCCGTAGTCCGGCATCGAGTCGGCGGTCAGGTGGTAGTAGTTGATCGTGGCCGAGGTGTCGGTTCCTAGGCCGAAGCCCAGGGCCATGGCCAGGCCGTACTTCTCGAAGTCCACCGCGTCCCGGCCCGGGACGTCGCCCTCGGTCGCCATCAGGTTCAGACGGAAGGCGCTGGTGTCGTTCAGGCGCCAGTTGCCGTCCACGGTGGCGCGGTAATAGCTGTCCGTGCCGGCGCCGAGGCTGGCGCTGACGGCGTCGGCCAGGCGCGGCTGCTTGGAGCTGAGATTGATGCTGCCGCCGCCCGAGCCGCGACCCGAATAGACGGAATCGGCGCCCTTGATGACCTCGACCTGCTCCAGGTCGAAGACCTCGCGCTGCTGGCCGCCCGCGTCGCGCACGCCGTCGACGAAGATGTTGTTGCCCGACGACTGGCCCCGGATGAAGGGCCGGTCGGCCAGCGGCTGGCCGCCTTCGCCCGCGCCGAAGGTGATGCCGGGGGAGTTGCGCAGCAGGTCTTCCAGCGAGGTCGCCGCCGTCTGGGTGATGACCTGTTCCGGGATGATCGTCACCGAGCGGGGCGTGTCCAGCAGGGGCGCCACGAACTCGGGGCTTTCCGGCTGACGCTTCTTCAGTTGGCCGTTGACGTCGATCGTGCCGAGATTGGCCGGCTGCTGTTGCTGATCGGCAGTGATGATCACGCCGCCCTCGGACGTCACATCGGCGGCCAGGGCCGGCGCGGCGACCAGCATGCCGGCGGCGCTGGAGGCGAACAGAAGCGATCGGAGCGCGGCGGCGCGGGACTCGGACATATTGAGGCGACCTTTTGGCCTGATTTTGCGATGCGGTCGCAATAGCCAGCTTAACAAGTTCGCACAAGAGGAATTGCGACTTAATCGCAGACGCACGGTTGCCTTGACGGGGGCGCGCTCTGGCGGTGGTCGTCTCACCCTCCGCGAGACGGCCTGAGACGGCGGCGGGGCCGCCCCTGGCTCAGATGACGATGCTCATGTTCCGCATCGGCGGCGACAGGTCCAGGTCCAGCCAGGTGGGATCGGGCATGGCCTTGTGGGCCGAGGCCAGGGCTTCCGACCAGCGCCGGCCCAGGTCGCGGAAATAGGGATCGTCCACGTCGATCCGGCGCTCCATCCCCGTCAGGTGGTCGCGGGGAATGACGATCAGGTCCAGCGGCGGCCCCACGGCGATGTTCGAGCGAATCGTCGAATCGAACGAGATCAGCCCCAGTTTGACCGCCTCGGACAGGGGGGTGGAATTGTGCAGCGCGCGATCCAGGATCGGCTTGCCGTACTTCAGCTCACCGATCTGCAGATAGGGGGTGTCCGGCCCGCATTCGATGAAGTTGCCCTGCCCGTAGATCAGATACAGACCCATCTTTCCGCCGGCGATCTGGCCGCCCAGCAGCATGGAGGCGTTGACGTTCAGGGCGTCGGCGGTCGGCGAGGCGGGCGTGTTGATGGTGGCCCGCACCATGGCCAGGGCATGGCCCAGGATCTGGGCGGCGCGGAACAGGGTCGGGGCGGTCTCCAGCGTCTCCAGCGCGGTCGAGTCGGGCAGTTTCACCCCCTCCGCCACCATGGCCAGGGCCGTCTGGGTGACCGACAGATTCCCGGCCGTCGCCACCGCCAGGATCCGCTCGCCGGTGGTCTTGAAGATATGCAGCTTGCGATAGGACGAGATGTTGTCCACGCCCGCATTGGTGCGGGTGTCGGCGATCATCGCCAACCCCTCGTCCACCAGCATGCCCACGCAATAGGTCACTTCGCTCTATCCGCTCCCGGTTCCGCGAATCGTTCGACGCTAGCAGATTCCCCGGCCATGGCGATCACGACCATCCCCTGGATTGATGTTGCTGCTGACTCTGTTGCACAGGCCGCACATGCAGGGCGACCGTCAGCGTCCCGATCCCGCCGCCGTAGCTGGTGCCCCGGATCGGCGTCGCGCCCAGGGCGTCCAGGCCCGTGGCGATGCGGACATAGTTGTCGGTCGGACAGATTCCGTTGGCCGCGTCGAACCCGACCCAGCCCAGCCCCTCGATCCAGGCCTCGGCCCAGGCGTGGGCGGCGTCCTGGTCATGCTGTCCATCCGAGCGGTTCAGATGGCCCGAGACATAGCGGGCCGGCACGCCCAGCGTCCGGGCGCAGGCGATGAAGATCTGCGCGTGGTCCTGGCAGACGCCGCGCCGGATGGCGAAGGCCTCGGCCGCCGTATGGGTCGCGGACGTGGCGCCGACCTCGAAGGCCACCCCGCCGTGGATCGCCCCCATCAGCCGGTGCATCCGCTCCAGCGGCGCGCCCTCGCCGATCTCCCGGGCGAAATCGACCAGGGCCGCGTCCGCCTCGGTCAGGCGGGTGTCGCGCAGATAGACGCCGGGCTGCAGCCGCTCGTTCTGGCCCCGGATCACCCCGCCGGTGTCCATGGTCGAAACCTCGCCCGTCACCCGGATGGTCAGGGCGTCGGTCGGGCGCTCGGTATAGAGGCTGTGAACGATATTGCCGAAGGCGTCCTCGCTGCGTCGCAGCCGCGCATCCACGTCGGTCTCGATGCGCCATTCGCGCACCTGCTGGCTCTCGCAGGACCGGGGCGTCAGCCGCAGCATCTGCACGATGAACCGCGCCGGCCGGGCGTAGGCGTAGCGGGTGGAATGGTCGATCCGTATCCGCATGGTCAGACCAGATACTGTTCTTGGATGGCGGCGGCCAGGGCGTTGTTCTGGTTCAGGAAACCCTGGATGTATTCGTGCAGGCCCGACTGGAAGATGTCCTCGATCTTGGCCTCGTTGAACTGGGTCAGACGGTTGGACGCCAGCCGCTGCGCCGGTCCACGCCGGCCGTAATCGGTGGCCAGCTTCTCCAGATAGCTGACGATCATTCCCTGGCAGCTGGCCAGCGAGCGCGGCATCTGCCGATTCAGCACCAGCAGGTCCGCCACCAGCCAGGGCCGCACGCTCTCGCGGTAGACCCAGCGATAGGCGGTCAGGGCCGAAACCTCGCGCAGCAGGGTGGTCCACTGGAAATAGTCCAGCTGTCCGCCCACCCGTTCGCCGGGCGGCAGCAGCAGATGGTATTTCACGTCCAGCAGGCGGGCGGTGTTGTCGGCCCGCTCGATCGCCATGCCCAGACGCAGGAACCAGTAGGCGTCGTTGCGCAACATGGTCCGCGACGAGGCCCCCTCCACCGCCAGCGACGTGGACTTCACGAAGTCGAGGAAGTTGGTGAAATCATCCCGCTTGGTCGGCTCACCCAGTTCGTTCAGCCCGTTCCAGGCGCCGTTGATCGCCTCCCAAAGCTCGATGGTCAGGGCCGTCCGCACCGAGCGCGCATTGGTCCGCGCCTTGGTGATACAGGCCTTGATCGAGGTCGAATTGTCGTAGCCGAAGGCCAGATATTCCCGGACCGACTTCTCCGAGATGGTCCGGCCCGAGGCGTCGAAGCCGCTCTTGACCCCCGACGAGGCGATGGCGCCGGCCCAGGCCGTGACCGTGGCCTGGTCCTTGGCCGGCAGGGCGGCCAGGCGAATGGCGGCCTCCAGAATGCGCGCGAGAAAGTCCGCCCGCTCCATATAGCGGCCGGTCCAGTACAGGCTGTCTGCGGTGCGAGAGAGCATCAGTTGTCCAGCACCCAGGTGTCCTTGGTTCCGCCGCCCTGGCTGGAGTTGACCACCAGCGACCCCTCCTTCAGCGCCACCCGCGTCAGCCCGCCGGGCGCGACCCTCACCCCCGCCGGACTGGACAGGACGAACGGCCGCAGATCGACGTGCCGCGGCGACAGGGCGCCGCCGTTCAGGGTCGGGGCGGTCGACAGGCTCAGCGTCGGCTGGGCGATGAAGTCGTCGGGATCGGCGATCAGCTTGGCCCGGAAGGCCTCGATCTCGGCCTTGGTCGAGGTCGGCCCCACCAGCATACCGTAGCCGCCCGAGCCGCCGACCTCCTTGACCACCAGCTCGTCCAGCCTGCCCAGCACCTCCTTCAGCGCGTCCGCCTCGCGGCAGCGCCAGGTCGGCACATTCTTCAGGATGGCGTCCTCGCCGGTGAAGAAGCGGATGATCTCGGGCATGTAGGTATAGATGGCCTTGTCGTCGGCCACCCCCGTCCCGACCGCATTGGCCAGGGTCACACGACCGGCGAAATAGGCCGACATCAGCCCCGGAACCCCGACCGCCGAGTTCGGCATGAAGGTCAGGGGGTCGATGAAGTCGTCGTCGATGCGGCGATAGATGACATCGACCCGCTTGGGCCCCTCGGTCGTGCGCATATAGACGGTGTCGTCATTGACGAAGAGATCCCCGCCCTCGACCAGCTCGACCCCCAGCTTGTCCGCCAGGAAACTGTGCTCGTAATAGGCCGAGTTGAACGGCCCCGGCGTCAGCACGACGATGGTCGGATCCTCGCCCGCCCCCGACGGGGCCGAGGCCTGCAAGGACCGCAACAGCATGTCGGTATAGATTTCGACCGGCCGCACCGCATGTTCGGCGAACAGGTCGGGGAACAGCCGCATCATCATCTCGCGGTTCTCCAGCATATAGGAGACCCCGGACGGCGTGCGGACATTGTCCTCCAGCACATAGAAGCCGTCCTCGCCCGTGCGGACCAGATCGACCCCGGCGATATGGCACCAGACGTCGCCCGGCGGCCGGCGGCCCTGCATCTCGGGCCGATAGTGCGGATTGGTCAGGATCAGATCGGCGGGCACGATCCCGGCGCGGATACAGTCCTGCGGCCCGTAGATGTCCTTCAGGAAGGCGTTGATGGCGGTGACCCGCTGCTTCAGCCCCTTTTCCAGCCCGCCCCATTCATCGGCGCCGATGATGCGCGGCACAACGTCGAACGGGATCAGCCGTTCGTTGGATTCCTCGTCGCCATAGACGGCGAAGGTCACGCCCATCCGGCGGAAGAACAGCTCCGCCTGGCGCGAGCGCGCCTGAAGCAGATCCGGCGGAGCGTTTTCCAGCCAGGCCGCCAGGGTCTTGTAGCTGTCGCGGATCGTCCCCGATCCGCCGCCGTTCATTTCGTCGAAAGCTCTCGTCATTCGCCCCCGCCGCGTTGAGATCGCAGCTTGATCGATCCCCAACGAAAAGCGCAACAGTTTTGTTGCACTGCGGCGACGACGAAGCGGCGGAGCGCCTCTCCCTCCCCCCGCGGGGGAGGGGGGCTGAGCCGAAGGCGAAGCCGGGTGGGGGCGGCAGGGCGACACGGGACATATCTCGCGAAGCAGAACCCGTGCGACCTTGCTTGGCCGCACCCACCCGGTCGCTACGCGACCGCCCTCCCCCGCAGGGGGAGGGGGAACGCCTGCATCACACCCCCACCGCCTTCATCGACACCGCCTGATCCGCCAGCTTCGCCACATCCACCGGCGTCCCCTTCCCGATCAGCTGTTTGCCGGCCATGAACTCCGGCGGCGCATTGACCGCCTCAACGCAGACCACTCGGTCCCCGTTCAGGTGAAACACCGCAAAGCCCCCCGCCGACGGATCGCCCCGCACCACCTGACGGTCCGCATCGAACGGCAGACCCGCGATCTGAAGCTTGAAGTCGTACTGATCAGACCAGAACCACGGCACCTCCGGCGCCGGTCCCGGCCGCCCGACGATGGCCGCCGCCGCCTGCTTCGCCTGTTCCAGCGCATTGGGCACGCTCTCCAGCCGGTGTGACACGCCGCCGTGAACCGGAATCGGTCGCCGCGTCATGTCGCCCACGGCGAAGATGGCCGGATCGCTGGTCCGCGCCTGCTCGTCCACCACCACCCCATCGTCGCATCTCAGGCCCGCCGACCGCGCCAGGCTTTCGCAGGCCAGGGCGCCCACGCCGACCAGAACCGCATCCGCTTGCACCACCGATCCGTCCGCCAGGGTCACGCCATCATGGGCGACTGCGACCACCTCGGCCCCGGTCAGGATCTCGACCCCGTGCGCCCGATGCTGGGCGGTGAAGAAGGCCGACAGGGTCTCCGACGCCACCCGCGCCAGCACGCGCGGCGCCCGTTCGATCACCACCGCCTCGGCGCCCAGGGCCCGGGCCGAAGCCGCCGCCTCCAGCCCCACATAGCCGCCGCCGACCACCGCCAGCCGCTTGCCCGGCCCCAGCGCGGCCTTCAGCCGTTCGGCGTCCTTCAGCGTCCTCAGCTCCAGCAGGTCGGGATGATCTCCGCCCGGAACCGGCAGTTTGCGCGCCGTCGATCCCGTCGCCAGCACCAGGACGTCATAGGGCTCGCTCGATCCGTCATGGAAGGCGACCGTCTTCGCCTCCGGATCCACCGACACGGCGACCGTCGAGGGCCGGAAGTCGATCCCCTGTTCCTCATAGAAGCTCAGCGGCCGCAGCAGCAGCGCCTCCAGATCCGCCTCGCCCTTCAGCCAGGCCTTGGAAAGGGGCGGCCGCTGATAGGGCGGCGCATCCTCCTCGCCCACCAGCACGATCGGCCCCTCATGGCCGTATTGCCGCAGAAAGGCCGCGACGGAGCCGCCGGCGTGCCCGGCGCCGATGATCAGGATCTTGGTCATGGGCGGACAGATAGAGCGGCGCGCGGGCGGGCGTAAGTCGTGATTGGTGAATCGTGAGCCGTGACTGGAGCCCGCGCGCGCCCAATCACGAGTCACGACTCACGATTCACACCCCTTGACCGTTCCACTGTTACAGCATAGTGGAACGCGCATGACGACCCCGCCCGCCCGCGACGCCCTCCATGACGCCCTGCTGTCGATGCAGACGCGCGAGGAGATCGACGCCTTCCTCGCCGATCTCTGCACTCCGGCGGAACTGCGCGCCTTCGCCGAGCGCTGGCAGGTGGCGCGCCTGCTCGACGCCGGCGGCAAATCCTATCGCGAGATCGCGGCCGAGGCCCACGCCAGCCCCACCACCGTCGTCCGCGTCGCCCGCTATCTCAAAGACATGCCGCACCAGGGCTACCGCCTCGCCCTGGACCGCCTGAAGAACACGAACTGAGTATCCGAACATGAGCACCGCCCAGGGCCGGCTTCGCATCGCCGTCCAGAAATCCGGCCGTCTGGCCGACCGCAGCCTCGACCTGATCCGCGACGCGGGTCTGAAATGGGTCAAGGGCCACAACGATCTGCTCTATCGGGTCGAGAACTATCCGATCGACCTGCTGCGCGTCCGCGACGACGACATCCCCACCTTCGTGGCCGACGGCGTCTGCGACCTGGGGATCGTCGGCGAGAACGTGCTGGAGGAAGGCCGCAACGGCGGTCCCAACGCCTCCGTGGTCATGCCCCTGGGCTTCGGCCGCTGCACCCTGAAGATCGCCACCCCGCCGACCCTGGCCTATGACGGCCCGGCCTCGCTGGACGGGCTGCGCATCGCCACGTCGTATCCGAAAATCCTGCGCCGCTTCCTGGACGAGCGGGGCGTAAAGGCGGACATCGTCGTCATGCGCGGCGCCGTCGAGGTCGCGCCCCGGCTGAAACTGGCCGCCGCCATCTGCGACCTGGTCTCGACCGGCGCGACGCTGGAGGCCAACGGCCTGGGCGCCAAGGAGACGGTGCTGGAAAGCCAGGCCGTCCTGATCCAGTCCCCCGTCGCCCCCGAGCCCGGCCTGCAGCACCTGCTGGACAGCGTCATCGAGCGGATGTCGGGCGTGGTGTCCTCGCAGGGCGCCAAATACGTCATGCTGAACGCCCCGCGTTCGGCGCTGGATGAGATCACGGCCATCCTGCCCGGCGCCGGTTCGCCCACCGTCATGCCCCTGTCGGGTCGCGACGACGCGGTCGCCGTCCACGCCGTCTGCCAGGAGGCCGTCTTCTGGGAGACGCTGGAGAAGCTGAAGGCCGCCGGCGCCTCGGCCATCCTGGTCCTGCCCATCGAGAAGATGATGTGATGAAGCTGATCGACTGGTCTTCCCTCGACGCCGCCGGCAAGAAGGCGGCCCTCGCCCGCCCGGCCCAGCGCACCGCCGGCGACGTCACCGAGGTGGTCCGCGCCATCCTGGACGACGTGCGGATGCGCGGCGGCGCGGCGGTCGCCGACTGGTGCCTGAAGCTGGACAAGGCCCCGCCCCGCCGCATCGCCATCACGCCCGAAGCCGTGGCCGAGGCCCGCAACGCCCTTCCCCCCGGCGACGTGCGCGCCCTGCGCATGGCGGCCGAGAATGTCCGCGTCTTCCACCAGGCGACCAAGCCGGAGGACACGCCCTTCATCGAGACCACCCCCGGCGTGCGCTCCAAACTGGCCTGGCGTCCCATCGCCTCGGCTGGCCTCTACATCCCCGGCGGCACGGCCCCCCTGTTCTCGTCCCTGCTGATGCTGGCCATCCCGGCCCGCGTCGCGGGCGTGGGGCAGCGCGTCGCCGTCACCCCGCCCGACAAATCCGGCGGCGTCCACCCCGCCATGATCCTGGCCGCCGCCGAGGCGGAGCTGGACGCCATCTGGCTGATGGGCGGGGCCCAGGCCATCGCCGCCCTGACCTTCGGCGTCGCGCTGGAGGACGGGATCATCCCCGCCTGTGACAAGCTGTTCGGCCCCGGCAACGCCTATGTCGCCGAAGCCAAGAAGCAGGCGTCTGCTCTTCCGGGCGGCCCCGCCGTCGACATGCCCGCCGGCCCGTCCGAGCTGATGGTCATCGTCGACCGCGACGCCGCCCCCGAGATCGCCGCCGCCGACCTGCTGAGCCAGGCCGAACACGACGCCGACGCCCAGGTCATCCTGGTCTCCACGAGCCGCGCCACCATCGACTACATCCTGTCGGAGGTTGAGGTTCAGGTCGCCACCTTGCCGCGCGAAGCCATCGCCCGCGCCTCACTGCAGGAGGCCCGCGCCATCCTGGTCCGCGGCCTCGACGCCGCCGCAGAGGTCGCCAATCTCTATGGTCCGGAACACCTGGCGATCCAGATCGACGATCCCGAACCCCTGGTGGACTCGATCAAGGCCGCCGGCGCCGTCTTCGTCGGCCGGTTCGCCGCCGAGACCCTGGGCGACTACGCCGCCGGCCCCAGCCACGTCCTGCCGACCGACGGCGGCGCCCGCACCCTGGGCGGCGTCACCACCGCCAGCTTCATGACCACCATGTCGGTCCAGTTGGTCAGCGAGGCCGGCGCCCGCGCCCTGGCCCCCATCGCCGCCCGCCTGGCCCGGATGGAGGGGCTGGAAGCCCACGCCCGCGCGGCGGATATGAGGAGCGAGAGATGAACGCGTCCGCATCATTCCTCCCCCGTTGGGGGAGGATTTCAAATGACCCTGCCCGCCCCCTATCCCCCGCTGGTCTCCGGCGGCGACGGCTTGGATCGCTATCCCGGCGACGCCTCGGCCCTCGCCGCCCGAATGGCCGCGATCTACGCCGTGCCCGCCGACCAGGTTCTGCCGGTGCGCGGCCTGACCCACGGGCTGGAGCTGGCCTATCGCCTCGCCGCCCGCGACGGCGGTTCGGTCGAGGCGCCCAAGGCCGAACCCTATGACAGTCTGGCCGCCATCTATCCGGCCAAGGGTGAACCCGCAGTCGTCGTCATCCGCGCCCTCGGCTCGCCCGAGGCCGTGGCCGAAATGGCCGCCCGCGTCGCCCCCGCCCTGCTGGTGGTCGACGAGGGCCTGATCGAGTTCTCCGACAGCGTCTCGGCCGCCACCGTCGTCGCCGACCAGCCGAACCTGGTCGTGCTGCGCAGCCTGTCCCTGGCCTATGGTTTGGCCGGCGCCCGCGTCGGCGCCGCCATCGCCCAGGCCCCGACCCTGGCCCGCCTCGCCTCGGTGCTGGAGCCCTACGCCCTGCCCGAGCCCCTGGTGCGGCTGGCGCAACAGGCGCTGGACCCGTCGCGGATGATCGAGACCGCCGAGCGCATCGCCTCGGTCCGCCGCGAGCGCGAGCGGATCGCCCGCGAACTGGGCCGCCAGATGCCGGTCGAGCCCGGCGTCGGCCCCATCGTCATGGCCCGGCCGGAAGACCCCGCCGCCGCCCTGGCCGCCTTGACGACCTATGGCGTCTCCGCCGACCTGTCCGGCGACCGGCTGCGCCTGCCCGTCTCGATCAAGCCCGAGGTCAACGACCGGCTGCTGGCCGCCTTCGGCCTGACGCCCGCCAAGCGCCGCCCGGCCCGCGTCGGCCAGGCCGTGCGCGATACGAAAGAGACCCGCATCGTCTGCGCCGTCGATCTGGACGCCCCCGGCCCCATCAGGATCGAGACCGGCGTCGGCTTCTTCGACCACATGCTGGAGCAGATCGCGGCCCACGGCGGCTTCTCCCTGCGCCTCCAGTGCGAGGGCGACCTGCACACAGACCCCCACCACACCATCGAGGACAGCGCCATCGCCCTGGGCCAGGCGCTGAAACAGGCGCTGGGCGAAAGGAAGGGCATCGCCCGCTACGGCTTCGTCCTGCCGATGGACGAGGCCAACGCCACCGTCTCCATCGACCTGTCCGGCCGCCCCTATCCGCTGTTCGAGGGCACGTTCGACACCCCCTTCATCGGCGACTACCGCACCGACCTGACGGCCCACGTCTTCCGCTCATTGGCGGAAGCGATGGGCGCCGCCGTCCACATCAAGGTCACGGGCCAGGACGACCACCACAAGACCGAGGCCGTCTACAAGGCCTTCGGCCGCGCCCTGCGCCAGGCCATCCGGGTCGAGGGCGACGCGGTGCCGAGCACGAAGGGGGTGCTGTGATGAAATCCTCCCCCGTCGGGGGAGGGGGACCGCGAAGCGGTGGAGGGGGCCGGCCCGCGCGCCGACGTCCGACGCTCCGCACCTCGTGCGCCCTCGCCCCCTCCACCACGCTACGCGCAGTCCCCCTCCCCCAAGGGGGGAGGCTCGCATGACCGAAGTCGCCGTCATCGCCTATGGCGCCGGCAATATCGCCTCGGTCCAGTTCGCGCTCGAGCGTCTGGGCGCGACCGTGCGCCTGACCGACGATCCCGCCGTGATCGCCGAGGCCGAACGGGTCATCCTGCCCGGCGTCGGCGCGGCCGGCTACGCCATGGCCCGCCTGTCCGAACTGGGCCTGGTCGAACCGATCCGCGCCTTCCCCCGCCCCCTGCTGGGCGTCTGCCTGGGCCAGCAACTGCTGTTCGAAGCCAGCCAGGAGGGCGAGGCCGTCGATCTGCTGGGCTTCATCCCCGGCGCCGTGTCCCGACTGGAGCCGGCGGGCGCCCTGCCCGTGCCGCATATGGGCTGGAGCCGGCTGACGCGCGACCGCGACGACCCGCTGCTGGAGGGGGTGGCCGACGGCGCCTACGCCTATTTCGTCCACAGCTATGTCTGTCCCGACGGCCCCGCCACCCTGGCCCGCGCCGACTATGGCGGCCCGGTCCCCGCCGTGGTCCGCGCCGCCAACCGCTGGGGCTGCCAGTTCCACCCCGAACGCTCGGCCGAGGCCGGCGCGACCATCCTCAGGAACTTCCTGGGCCTGCCCGAGGATCCATCATGCTGATCTATCCCGCCATCGACCTGAAGGACGGCGTCTGCGTGCGCCTGATGCACGGCAAGTTCGACCAGGTGACCCGCTATGACGAACAGCCGGCCACCCGTCTGAGCGCCTTCGCCGCAGAGGGGGCGGAATGGATCCACGTCGTCGATCTGGACGGCGCAGAGGCCGGCGAAGCCGTACAGCACGCCCTGATCGGCGAACTGACAAAGGCCATCGACGTCAAGATCCAGTCCGGCGGCGGGGTGCGCAGCGCCAACGACGTCGCCAAACTGCTGGACTCGGGCGTCTCGCGCGTCGTCGTCGGTTCGCTGGCGGTGACCCAGCCGAATGATGTCGCCGCCTGGCTGAAGGGGTTCGGCGCCGAGCACATCACCCTGGCCTTCGACGTCAAGATCGAGGACGGCGTGCCCGTGCCCGCCCTGAAGGGCTGGACCCAGTCATCGGGCGTCGATCTGTGGACCGCCCTCGACCGTTATCCCAAGGGACTCTTCAAACACCTGCTGGTCACCGACGTGGGCCGTGACGGCGCCATGACCGGCCCCAATCTGGAGCTTCTGGCGGAAATCCGACGGCGGCGGCCGGACCTGGTGCTCCAGGCCTCGGGCGGGGTCTCGTCGCTGGACGACATCGCGGCGGTCAAGTCGCTGGGCTGCAACGGCGCCATCGTCGGCCGCGCCCTTTACGAGAACCGCTTCACCCTGCCCGACGCCATAGCGACGGCGGCATGACGGCCCAGTCTTCAGCCAGGAGGGCGGTCCAATGACCGCCCGGCGCATCATCCCCTGCCTGGACGTCAAGGACGGCCGGGTGGTCAAGGGCGTCAAGTTCGTCGGCCACACCGACATGGGCGACGCGGCGGAGCTGGCCGCCCGATACCGCGACGCGGGCGCCGACGAACTGGTCTTCTACGACATCACCGCCAGCCCCGAGGGCCGGACCCTGGACTATGGCTGGATCAAGGATATCGCCCGGCTGCTGGACATCCCCTTCTGCGTCGCCGGCGGCATCCGCAGCGTCGATCAGGCGGCCCGCTGCCTGGACCACGGCGCGGACAAGGTCTCGATCAACTCCCCCGCCCTGGAACGCCCCGAACTGATCGCCGAAATGGCCGTGCGGCTGGGCAGCCAGTGCGTCGTCGTCGGCGTCGACAGTCGTCTGGAAGACGGCGAATGGGTGGTCCACAAATACACCGGCGATCCCGACGCGCGCCGCCGCGCCGGCAAGCGCACCCTGGACTGGCTGGACGAGGCGCAGAGCCTGGGCGCCGGCGAGATCGTGCTGAACTGCATCGACCAGGACGGGGTTCGACGCGGCTACGACATCGAACAGCTGTCCGCCGCCCGCGCGCGCCTGACCATCCCCCTGATCGCCTCGGGCGGCGCCGGCGCGCCCGAGCATTTCAGGGATGTGTTCAATCAGGCCGACGTCTCCGGCGCCCTGGCCGCCAGCGTCTTCCACACTGGCGCGATAGCCATCCCGGACCTCAAGGCCTATCTGGCGGGCGAAGGCCTGGAGATGCGGATATGATTCCTGACCCGCAATCCTCCCCCCTTGGGGGAGGGGGACCGCCGCGCCTCTTGCGCGGTGGTGGAGGGGGCCCGCCCGCGCGCCGCCGCCCGACGTCCAACACCCCGCACGCCCCTACCCCCTCCACCACCCTTCGGGCGGTCCCCCTCCCCCAGAGGGGGAGGATTTTTGAGGAGAGGATCCCATGATCGACCCCGCTGCCATCGACTTCGAAAAAGGGAACGGCCTGGTCCCCGTCGTGGTGCAGGACGCCGCCACGCTCCAGGTCCTGACCCTGGCCTATATGGACCGCGCCGCCCTGGACGAGACCATCCAGTCCGGCGAGGCCACCTTCTTCTCGCGTTCGCGCGGCGGACGCTGGCGCAAGGGCGAGACCTCGGGCGACCGGCTGCACGTCGTCGGCATCACGGCCGACTGCGACAGCGACGCCCTGGTCCTGTCGGTCAACCCGGTCGGCGACGCCTGCCACCTGCACCGCACCAGCTGTTTCGGCGCGGCCGACGCGCCGGGCCTGGGCCGCATCGCCCGGCTGGAACAGACCATCGCCGAACGCGCCGCCGCAGATCCGTCCGAAAGCTGGACCGCCAAACTGATGACCCAGGGCGTCAAACGCATCGCCCAGAAGGTCGGCGAGGAGGGCGTGGAGACCGCCTTGGCCGGCGTCGCCGGCCCGGACGAGGAACTCGCCAGCGAGGCTGCGGATTTGATCTATCACCTCTTGGTGCTTCTCCACGCCCGTAACATGGTGTTTCAGGACGTGCTGGACGTGTTGGCCTCGCGTGCGGAAGCGGGCAAAGCCCCCGGCTAAGGCCCACCAAGACGAGGCCGAACCCTAAGGACGTGCATTCCCGCCCCGGGGATGATCGAGGAAATTGCGATGGCGGCTCTCATTCTGTTCGGCGGCGGCGGCGATCTGGCGATGCGCATGCTGCTGCCTTCGCTCTATTTCCTGGAGCATGACGGCCTCCTGCCCGAGGATCTGAAGATCATCGGCGCGGCCCGCTCCGAGGAGACCCCCGACGAATATGTGGCCAAGGTCCATGACGCCGTGAAGGCCAAGGCCGAGGCGGACAGGGCCTGGGACGACCACTCCTGGGCCAAGATGAAGGCCCGGCTCGACTATCTGGCCGTGGACGCCACCGATCCCGCCAGTCTGAAGGGCCTGAAGGACCGCGTCGGCGACGGCGAGGTCACCTCCTTCCTGGCCGTCTCGCCCTCGCTGTACGGCCGCATCGTCACGGCGATGAAGACGGCGGGCCTGGCCGAACGCAACTGCCGCATCGTGCTGGAGAAACCGGTCGGCCGCGACCTCAAGTCCTTCCGCGAGATCGACGACGCCGTGTCCCACGCCTTCAGCGAGGACCAGGTGTTCCGCATCGACCACTATCTGGGCAAGGAGACGGTCCAGAACCTGACGGCGCTGCGCTTCGGCAACACTATTTTCGAGCCGCTGTGGAACAATCTGACGATCGACCACGTCCAGATCACCATCGGCGAGACGGTGGGCGTCGGCGACCGCTGGCCCTATTACGACGAGTACGGAGCATTGCGCGACATGCTCCAGAACCACATGCTCCAGCTGCTGTGCCTGGTGGCCATGGAGCCGCCGTCGGACCTGGATCCGGAATCGCTGCGCAACGAAAAGGTCAAGGTGCTGCGGTCCTTGCGGCCCATCACCCCCGAAGAAGCCGAACGCGTCAGCGTGCGCGGCCAGTATGTGGCGGGCGTGTCCGAGGGCAAGCCGGTCAAGGGCTATGACGAGGAGCGCGGCGCGGATTCCGACACCGAGACCTTCGTCGCCATCCGCGCCGACATCGACAACTGGCGCTGGGCCGGCGTGCCCTTCTTCATGCGGACCGGCAAGCGTCTGCCCGAGAAGCGCACCGAGATCGTCATCCAGTTCAAGCCCGTTCCCCACTCGATCTTCGACAATGAAGAAGGCGAGGCGCCGGCCAACCGCATGATCATCGAGCTTCAGCCCGAGGAAGACATCTCGCTGACGGTGATGAACAAACGCCCCGGTCTGGACAAGCGGATGCAGCTCCAGCCCATCACCATGAGCCTGTCGTGGGGGGTGGACGGCAAGTCCGCCGCCCCGCCGCGCCGCCGCATCGCCTATGAACGTCTGCTGCTCGACGCCATGGCCGGCGACTCCACCCTGTTCGTCCGCCGCGACGAGGCGGAACAGGCCTGGAAATGGGTCGACGAGGTCGCCGAGGCCTGGGCCGAGTCCGGCCAGAAGCCCGACGAATATGTCGCCGGAACCTGGGGCCCCGACAGCGCCGACATGCTGATGATGCGCACCGGCCGCGACTGGAACACCACCGATGTCTGAGGCGCCCGTGATCGAAACCTTCCCCACCGTCGACGCCTGGGCCGAGGCCATCGCCGCGCGCCTGTCCGAGACCCTGGGCGCCGCCGTCCGCGACAAGGGCTCCGCCGTCTTCGCCGGCCCCGGCGGCACGACCCCCGCCCCCGTCTATCGCCGCCTCGCCGCGACCGATCTGGACTGGGCCAGGATCGCCGTCACCCTGGTGGACGAACGCTATGTCCCCGAGACCTCGCCTGAGTCCAACGCCCGGCTGATCCGCGACGTCCTGCTGCAGGACAAGGCCGCCGCCGGCCGCTTCATCCCCCTCTATACGCCCGAGGTCACGGTGGACCGCGCCGCCATCGTCGCCGCCCACGCCCTGGCCGATGCGGGCGGGCGTTTCGACGCGGTCCTTCTCGGCATGGGGGAGGATGGCCATATCTGCTCCATGTTCCCAAACAGCCCCACCCTGAAGACCCTGCTGACCCCGACGCTGAAGCCGACCGTCCTGGGCGTGCCCCACGGCCGCGACGGCGCGGCGCCGACCATCGAGCGCCTGTCGATCAACCTGCCCTATCTGATGTCCGCCGGCCGGGTGGTCCTGGGCCTGAAGGGCGAGGCCAAGCGCCGCGTCTTCGAGCAGGAGGCCCAGGGCGATCCCAGGATCCAGCCCATCGCCGCCCTGATCGCCGCCGGCGTTCCCCTTGAAGTTCTGTACACGGAAGCCAGCTGACATGACCCTGCACCCCACGGTGGCCGCGGTCACCGCCCGGATCGTCGAGAAAAGCCGCGCGACCCGCGCCGACTACCTGCGCCGCATGGACGCCGCCCGCGACAGCGGGACCGGCCGCGCCAAACTGTCCTGCGCCAACTGGGCCCACGCCTTCGCCGGCCAGACCATCGCCGACAAACTGACGGCCATGGACGGGTCCAAGCCCAACCTGGGCATCGTCACCGCCTATAACGACATGCTGTCGGCCCACCAGCCGTTCGAACGCTTCCCCGGCGTAGTCCGCGAAGCGGTGCGTCAGGTCGGCGCCACGGCCCAGGTCGCCGGCGGCACCCCCGCCATGTGCGACGGCGTCACTCAAGGGCGCCCCGGCATGGAGCTGTCGCTGTTCAGCCGCGACGTCATCGCCATGTCCACGGGCGTGGCCCTGACGCATGACGCCTTCGACGCCGCCCTGATGCTGGGCGTCTGCGACAAGATCGTGCCCGGCCTGTTCATGGGGGCCCTGGCCTTCGGCCACCTGCCCGTCGTCTTCGCCCCCGCCGGTCCGATGCCGTCCGGCATCCCGAACGCGGAGAAGGCCCGCGTCCGCGCCGAGTACGCCCAGAACAAGGTGGACCGCCAGACCCTGCTGGAAAGCGAGATCGGCTCCTATCACTCGCCCGGCACCTGCACCTTCTACGGCACGGCCAACTCCAACCAGATGATGATGGAGCTGGCGGGGCTGCACATGCCCTCGACCGCCTTCGTCCATCCGGACACCGGCCTGCGCGACGCCCTGACCGCCGCCGCCGCCCAGCGCGCCGTCGAACTGGCCCGCAGCGGCGAGAGCCGCATGGCCGACGTGATCGACGAGAAGTCCATCGTCAACGCCATCGTCGCCCTTCTGGCCACCGGCGGCTCGACCAACCACGCCATCCACCTGGTCGCCATGGCGCGGGCGGCGGGCGTGCTGATCGACTGGACCGACATGGACGAGCTGTCGTCCGTCACCCCCCTGCTGGCCCGCGTCTATCCCAACGGCTCGGCCGATGTGAACGCCTTCCAGGCCGCCGGCGGCGTCGCCTTCGTCGCCCGCGAACTGGTCCAGGCCGGCCATATCCACTCGGACGTGACCACCATCATGGGCAAGGGAATCGAGCCCTATTTCCAGGAGCCGTCGATGGTGGACGGCCAGCTGGTCTGGCGCGACGGGGTCAAGGAAAGCCTCGATCTCGACATCCTGCGCCCCGCCTCCAACCCCTTCGACAAGGAGGGCGGCCTGCGCCTGGTCAAGGGCGACCTGGGCCGGGCCGTCATCAAGGTTTCGGCGGTCAAGCCCGAGAACCGCATCGTCGAGGCCCCCGCCGCCGTCTTCGAGACCCAGGAAGACGCGCTGCAAGCCTTCAAGGACGGCAAGCTGTTCCGCGACGTCGTCGTGGTCCTGCGCTTCCAGGGCCCCAAGGCCAACGGCATGCCCGAACTGCACAGCCTGTCGCCGGCCCTGTCCGTCATCCAGGACAAGGGGTTCAAGGTCGCCTTCGTCACCGACGGCCGCATGTCGGGCGCCAGCGGCAAGACCCCCGCCGCCATCCACGTCTCGCCCGAGGCCCTGGCCGGCGGCCCCCTGGCCCATGTGAAGGACGGGGATGTCATCCGTCTGGACGCCGAGGCCGGGGTTCTGACCACGGTGGGCGTCGGCGATCTGTCGGCCCGTCCCGCCGCCGCCCGCGCCGCCGCCAACGCGGCGGGCACGGCCTGGGGCTATGGCCGCGAGTTGTTCGCGGCCTTCCGCCACGTCGTCACCACCGCAGAAGAAGGCGCCACCGTCTGCTTCGCCTTCCCCAGCGGCGCCCAATCGCATACGGACACGCCGCCCGATCCCAACTTCGTCGACCGGACCGTGGACGCCTGATCCACCGAACCGACCGCAGGAAACGACCCCATGAATGACAAGACCCTCCTCGTCGGCGACGTCGGCGGCACCAACGCCCGTTTCGCCCTGGCCCGGATGGTGGACGGCAAGCCCGTGCTGGACCACCATGAGAGCTTCCCGGCCGAGCGCTATCCCACCTTCCTGAAGGGCGTCGCCGCCTTCATCGACGGCTGCGAGATCAAGCCGACCGGCGGCGTCATCGCCGTGGCCGGCCCCGTCACCGACGGCGCCATCGACCTGACCAACTCGCCCTGGCAGGTGTCCGAGAGCGAGCTTCAGACCCTGGGCCTGAAGCCGGTCAAGCTGATCAACGACTTTGAAGCCCTGGCCTGGGGCGCCCCCGTGGTGCCCGAGGACCAGCTGGAAAGCCTGGGCGGCCCCGTCCACGGCGACCCCCACTGCACCGTCGCGGTGCTCGGCCCCGGCACCGGCTTCGGCGTCTCGGCCCTGGTGCGCGACGCCCATGGCAAGGAAATGGCCATGCCGTCGGAAGGCGGCCACGCCTGTTTCCCCCCCGGCGATCCGGTCGAGGACGAGATCCTGCGCATCCTGCGCCGCCGCTATGACCGCGTCTCCATCGAACGCCTGATCTGCGGCCCCGGCCTGCTGAACATGCACCGCGCCCTGGCCGAGATCGACGGCCGCGAGACCCATATCGAGGATCCGGCCCAGATCACCGAGACGGCGATGAAGGACCCCAACAGCCCGTGCGGCGCGACCCTGGCCCGCTTCTGCGCCATCCTGGGCGCGGTCGCCGGCGACATCGCCCTGACCACCGGCGCGCGCGGCGGCGTCTATATCGCCGGCGGCATCGTCCCGCGCATCCTGCCCTTCATCAAGGCCAGCCCCTTCCGCCAGAGGTTCGAACGCAAGGGCCGGTTCAAGGACTATATGGCCGATATTCCGACCAAGGTGATCATGCACAAACACGCCGCGCTTCTGGGCGCCGCGCGCGTGGCCTTCGCCGAGGCCGAGGGCTGACGCCTCACGAAAACTCACGGCGGCGTGAACCCATCCGCCGCCGTGACGTTTCCTCCGCTCCAAAAAACGGAAGGAAACGCCATGAAGAAGTTCGCCATCGCCGCCGCCTCGCTGTTCGTGCTCTCGGGCGTCGCCGCCTGCGGTGAAAGCGCCGCCGACCGGGCCCCCGAAAGCCGCGCCGACGCCGTCGAGGCCACGGGCGAAGCCCGCGCCGACCAGCTGGAAGCCCAGGCCGACGCCGCCCCGACCGACGCCCAGGAAGACGCCCTGAACCGTCAAGCCGACCAGGTCGAGGAAAACGCCGACCGTCGCGCCGACCAGATCGAACAACAGGGCGGCGACGCCGACCGCGGCATGACCACCCACAACACACCGACCACCAACTAGGGTCGGCGCCTAGGCGATCCGTCTTCCCGCCCCGCCGTCCGTCATCCTCGGGCTTGACCCGAGGACCGGGCGCGGGGCGGTCTGTTCTTCGCGTGTTCGCACCAGCGGCGGATCATCCGATCCTCGGATCAAGCCCGAGGATGACGGGAGGGCGGCCACGGCACAAACGCACTCGTCCGCTTCACATAGTCCGCATATCCCGGACGCGACTTGTTGATCGCCTTCTCGGTAATCCCGATCCCCGACCAGCGCGTCAGGGTGAAGGTCAGGAAGATCGGCCCCGCGATCGACCACAGGCCGACGCCCGTCTCCGCCGCGATCAGCCACAGCCCCCACCAGACGCAGGCGTCGCCGAAATAGTTCGGATGCCGGGTGTAGCGCCACAGGCCGGTGTCCAGCACCTTGCCCTTGTTGGCCGGATCGCGCTTGAACGCGGCCAGCTGGGCGTCGCCGACGCTCTCGAACACGATCCCGACCACCGCCAGCATCGCCCCGACCCCGGCTATAACGCCCAGGCCCGGCTGAGCCTCCACCTGACCCATCTGCACCGGCAACGACGTCAGCCAGGCCAGCACGGCCTGGGGCAGAAACACGAACAACAAGGCCGTCTTGGCGAACGACCAGCCCTTGTTGCGTTCCTGATCCTCGACGATCTGCACATACCGCCCATCCGCCCCGCTGGCCCGCCAGCGCCGGAACAGATGCCCGCCCAGCCGCAGCGCCCAGACCGCGCACAGCCCGACCAGCAGCGCCTTGCGCGCGGGATCGCCGTCCGCGCGCGGCAGGGTCGCCACCGCCAGCAGCAACATCCCCAGCGGCCAGACCGCATCGATGAAGCTGACGTCCTTCAGCTTCAGAGCGACCAGCCACAGCCCCAGCATCACGGCTGTGATCAGGGCCAGGTTCAGTCCCAGCAGGATAAGGATGTCGGTCAGGGTCATGGGCCTGATACGGCGGCCGTCAGTCTATGGATGAGCCGGTCGAGCCCACGGCGCAAATGGGACTCTGTTTGTATCGTCGGTCAATCAAGTTCAAACTCAGCTATTCGCTTGCGGAGCATGAATCTTGGTCAAGTTGGCCTGCGCCTCGTGCGGCGCCATCCTAACCTCAGAATGTGAGTGGGGGCCGCAATCAGATTATGCGGAGACGGCCAATATGGCTGCACCTTCCGTTCCCCATGGCCGTTTGATCAAGCTGGGCGATGGTTCAAACACTGTCATCGCGAATCCTGGTGACATCGTCGGCGACAGTTTGCGTTCGACGGGTTCAGACAACGGCTGCTGTGGTTCGGACGGACTTGATGGCCCGAACCGCGCCTGTATTTGCGGCGAAGTCGTAGCCACTGAACGAAGCGATTGCTGGACGGCGGCGGAGGTCGCGTTCCTGATTCAAGCGGTTGCCGAACGCACATGATCAAGCGCAATCACGGCTGAACGACGCTCAACTCCGGCCACCGCCCCCGCGCATTCTCGATGGTCTTGGCCCAGCCCTTGGCCAGCGGCCGGTTCGGGTTCGGCCGCACGACCATGGCGAACACATCCTCCAGCCCGAACGGCGCCGCCACGGTGATCGTGTCGTCCGCCTCCAGCCTCACCCCGACGGCGAAGGTCGGGGCCACAAACCGGCCCAAGGCTTCGTCGGTCGAGTGCAGCGGAACATAGGGCTCGTCGAACCGGTTCTGGAACCACAGATGCACCCGCGCCTGATTGCGGACCTCGACCTGGCTGCGGAACGGCTCGTCAAAGGCGGCGGCGACCCGTTTGATCACGACGTCCTCGGCCTCGTAGGACAGGTCCGAACCGTCGAAATAGGCCAGGTCATAGTCCTTGATCCCGTATCCCGCCGGCCGTCCCGTCCTAGCGTTCCACACCGCCTGATAGACTGCCCCCGACACCAGCCGCAAGTCGGGCAGGTCCAGCCCCCGCACCGTCCGCAAGACGTGCATCAGGCCGGGATCTGCGCGGACGACAGCGATCAGTTCCTCGGTCAGGGCGTCGTTCATCCCCGAACCGGCCAGCCGTGATCCAGCGGCCCGTGTCCGCCCCCCAGGCCGGGCGCCCGCCGGATCGCCTCGCCGACATAGGCCCAGGCTTCCGCCACCGCGACCTCCAGCGGCCGGCCCAGGGCCAGGCCCGCCGCGCAGGCGCTGGCCAGGGTGCAGCCGGTGCCGTGGGTGTGGCGGGTGTCGATCCGCTCGGCCTCCAGCACCGTCTCCCCGTCGGCCGTCATCAAGAGGTCGATCACCGTCGGCCCGTCCACATGGCCGCCCTTCATCAGCACCGCCCGGGCGCCCAGCCGCAGCAGGGCCTCGCCCGCCCGCCTCTGACCGTCGATGTCGCGCACCGCCAGCCCGGTCAGGGCCTCGGCCTCGGGCGCATTGGGGGTCAGCAGGGCCGCGCGGGGTATCATCAGCCGCTTCACGGCCTCCACCGCCGCGTCCGGCAGCAGCGGATGGCCGCCCTTGGCCACCATGACCGGATCGACCACGGCCGGCGCATCGGCCTCGTCCAGCAGGGCCGCGACCGTCTCGACCACCTCGACCGAGCCGAGCATGCCGGTCTTGACCGCGTCGGTCCCGATGTCCTCCAGCACCGCCCGCGCCTGGGCCGCGATCAGTTCCAGCGGCAGCGGATGGACGCCGTGAACCCCCAGGGTGTTCTGCACCGTGATCGCCGTGATCGCCGTGGCGGCGAACCCGCCCATCATCGTCACCGCCTTGATGTCGGCCTGAATCCCGGCGCCCCCGCCGCTGTCCGACCCGGCCAGGATCAGGACCCGGCCCATTTTTCTTTCGCTACCGCCGCCCGCGCGGCGGGCGTCTGCTTGAGCGACGCTCATGCGTGCGCCCCCGAGAACAGCTTCAGCCCGACGATCCCCGACACGATCAGCAGGATGCACACCGCCCGCACCGCCGTCGCCGGCTCGCCATAGACCACGATCCCCACCAGGGCCGCGCCCACGGCGCCGATCCCGGTCCAGATCGCATAGGCCGTGCCGATCGGCAGCTTCTGCGTCGCCACCCACAACAGGATCATGCTGGCCGCCAGCGCGACCAGCACGCCCAGCGAGGTCAGCGGCCTTTGCAGGCTGACGTTCTTCAGGCCGGACGCCCACAGCACTTCCAGCAGACCGGCGACGACCAGCGTCACCCACGGATTGATCGACATGACCCAGGACATGCCGCCCAGATGGCCCAGCCGGTCCGCCGGGGCAAGCGTCGGCTTACCCGCCCAGCGGCCCCTTGAAGATGAAGAAGGCCCCCAGGCCGATGAAGCCGAACCCGACCAGATGGTTCACCGTCAGCTTCTCGCCCAGGTACAGCACCGAGAATCCGGCGAAGACCAGCAGGGTGATCACCTCCTGCATCGTCTTCAGCTCCGCCGCCGAATAGACCTGATGCCCGATCCGGTTGGCCGGCACCGCCAGCCAATATTCGAAGAAGGCGATCCCCCAGCTGGCCATGACCAGCAGCCACAGCGGCTTGTGATCGAACTTCAGGTGTCCGTACCAGGCGAAGGTCATGAAGACGTTCGACAGGGCCAGCATGACGATGGGGGCGATATAGGGGCTCAGAGGCATGGGCTTTGATCAGGACGACGGTTCGCTTCGCCCCTACACCGGCCGCGACCTCGCGTCGCGGGTCTTCAGCCCGCCGCCGCCACCGCGGCCTGCAGCTTCAGCGCCTGGACCGTCTCGCGCACGTCATGGACCCGCACCATCCGCGCCCCGCGCCGCGCCCCCTCCAGCGCCAGGGCCAGCGAGCCGCCCAGCCGGTCGGTCGCCTCGACCGCCGTGGGATCGACCGCCTGGATCGTCCGCTTGCGGCTGGCCGCGTACAGCACCGGGAACCCCAGCGCGACCAGTTCGCCCAGCCGCGCCGTCAGCGCCATATTGTGCTCCAGCGTCTTGCCGAACCCGATGCCCGGGTCCAGCCAGATCCGGTCCCGCGCCACCCCCGCCGCCATCGCCGCCCCGGCCCGGTCGCGCAGATAGTCCCGCACCTCCGCCACGACGTCGCCATAGCGGGGGTCGGCCTGCATGGTCCGCGGCTCGCCCTTCATGTGCATCAGCACCACCGCGCAGCCCAGCTCGGCTGCGACCGCCAGACTGTCGGGCGCCTGGCTCAGGGCCGTCACATCGTTCCACATCGTCGCCCCGGCCGCCACGGCGGCGCGAGCCACGGCCGGCTTCATCGTATCGACGCTGATCTCACCGTCCCACCGCGCGCGAACGCCTGCGATCACCGGCGCGACCCGCTCGATCTCCTCGGCCTCGCCCACCGGCTCCGCCCCCGGCCGGGTGCTCTCGCCCCCGATGTCGAGCACGTCCGCCCCCTGTTCGACCAGCCGCAGCGCATGGTCCACCGCCGCCGCCGCCGTCGAGGCCCACCGTCCGCCGTCCGAGAAACTGTCCGGCGTGACGTTCACGATCCCCATGACCTGCGACAAGACGGACATCGGCGAGGTTTGACTTTCACGCTTCATGAGATCAGCCTCTAGACGTGATCACCCCGCTCGTCAGCCAGGCTCGACGCCTTTCTTACGCAGGACGCCTCGTCGCAGGCGACTGACCCGGAACGGCCGCGCGCCTTTCGCCCCGTTCCGGGCGACGATCTGAACCCCGATTATCCTCAGCCTTCATGTGACGCGCGAACGCGCGCCTGCAGGCGTCTGCGATCAAAGAGCCGAACCATGACCCAATCCACCGCCCGAACCGCGTCTCCCTCGCGCCCCGACATCTTTCTCAGCGCCAGGGATCACCAGACCCTGTCGCGCCTGGTGGGCGACATGCCTGCTGAAGGCGTCGCCGGCCTGTTGCAGGAGGAGCTGGAACGCGCCGTCATCTGCGAGCCCGGTGATCGGCCCAGGGGCGCGGCGCCGCTTCACCGCTGGCTGCACTATGTCGATGGCCGTTCGCCCCAGCCGCGCCGCATCCAGATCGTCCTGCCGAACGAGGCGGACATCGACGCAGGCAAGGTGTCCGTCCTGTCCTATGTCGGCGCCGGCCTGATCGGTCTCGTGGAGGGCCACACCATCGCCTGGACCGATCCATCGGGCGCGGACCGCCGCCTGACGCCGGTCATGATCGAGGATCCGGAAACCCCCGGCGGCGACTAACGCCCGATCAGCCCGCCCAGCGCCTCCAGATAGCCGGCGAAGGCCTTGCGCCCCTCGGGCGTGATCGACACCCGCGTCAGGGGCTTGTTGTTGACGAAGCTCTTGGCCACGGCGACGTAGCCGGCCTCCTCCAGCTTCTTGATGTGAACCGACAGATTGCCCTGGGTCGCCTCCAGAACCGTCTTCAGCTCGGTGAAGTCGGCGGCCTCCGCATCGGCCAGATAGACCATGATCCCCAGCCGCATGCGGCCGTGGATGACCTCGTCGATCCGCCCCAGGTCGTTCAGCCCCATGGATCAGTCGGCGTCCGCATCGACGGCGCGCTTCTTCAGCGACTCGCGGGTGATGATCCAGCCCGGTCCCGCGAACAGCAGGAACAGCGCCGCCGTGGCGACATACAGATAGACCAGCGGCTGGCGCACCAGCAGGCCCAAGGCCACCGCCGTCGCCCATCCTCCCAGCGACGCCGCCAGCATCCAGCCCTTCTTCTTCAGGGTCCAGGCCACATACCAAGCCGCTGACTGAAGGGCGAAGATCATGGCCGGGTAATAGAGCCAGACGGCGAAATCCCCGTCCCGCGCCGCGCCGAAGCCGAAGACGAGAATGATGGCCAGATTGGCCATGCCCGCCCCGCTGAAGGCCGCGTTCAGGGTCCGGGTCACGATGGGGCTGGCCTTGGGTCGCTTGCGATCCTCGCGGATGGCCCAGACCATCACCACCAGAAAGGCGACGGTGATCCCGGCGACGAAGGCCAGGCTGACCGGGCCCGGCCAGCGGACCACGCCTAGCGACTGGCCGATGTGAACCAGGCACTGCAGGCCGTACAACAGGCCGCCGGCCAGATACATGACCCCCATGGTCAGGGTCGCGCGCGGATCGCCCCCGCCCTGGACGATCGAACGGAGGAAGGCCAGATCGGCCTCGGGCGTGCTGCGGGACGTGTCGATCATCGATGATTCCTCTGCGGCCGGCGCGCCTCTTCGGATGGACGCGGCGGCCGGGGTTGGCAAGCTATTCGGCGGGAGAGAAGGCGTTCGGAACGGGCTTACGCCACGGCACGCGCCGGCCGTTCAGCCAGCGGCCCATGAAGCTGTGCCGGATCAGCAGCTCGTAGCTGGCGACCGAGACGGCCAGCACCCCGCCGACAACCAGCCCCAGCTTGACCGGCCAGGGTATGGCCCAGTCCTGCACCAGCACCTGGGCCGCCATCACCAGCGGTAGATGGACAATGTAGATCCAGTAGGAGGCGTCGGCGACGTATCGCGTCGCCGCGCTGTGTCCCCCAAAGAACCGCAGCGCCAGGGCCATGGCCGCAAAGGCCGAGGCGTAGGTCGCCACCCCGAACGCCGCCGCCGCCATCGCCTTGGTCGTCGGATCGGTCACGGGGACCAGACGTGGGTCCGGCCCGCCCGCCAGCATCAGGGCCGTGGCGCCGGCGCCGATCGCCAGTCCCAGATAGGCCGGCCACCAGGCCTGTATGCGGGCCAGCAGGGCGCGCCGACGATCCAGCAGGGCGCCGAACCCGAAGGCCAGGCCGAACCCGACCAGGGCCGGGGTATTGGGGATCAGTCCCGCGTCCGGCGTCGGCACGCCGAAGAAGGCGATCCAATTCGGCTGGAACCACAGGGCCAGCGCGAGCGGCGCACCCAGAACGAACGGGCCCCACGGCCCGATCAGTCCGGCGGTCATGCGATCGATCACACGCCCCCAGGCGCCGGTCCGGTGCAGAAGGACAAACGGCGCCCTTAGAACCAGATGGGCGACATAGAAGATCAGCAGCACCCACAGGAACCACAGATGGGTCAATGGGATGTTGGTCCAGTCATATTCTGGCGTCGGCGGCGCATCGGCGGCCGTCATGCCCTGCAGGCCCGCGTTCCAGATCAGCACCACGACGATGGCTGTCAGCACCGGCCCCCAGAAGACGGCCAACGGCGCAGCGATCCGGGCCAGGCGGTTCTTCACGAACCCCCACACGCCCGCTCGCCCCAGCATCATGTGTGCGAACAGACCGGCGATCAGGAAGAAGGTCGTCATCCGGAACAGGTGGATGACGAAGAACAGCCCGCTGGCCCACACCGACCGCTGGTCGTCGCCGACGATCCAGATCTGCGTCGGAAAGAAGGACATCGAGCCGTGGAGCACCACGCCCAAGAGCAAGGCCCCGCCTCTCAGCGCGTCAAGCCCGTGAAGACGCTCGGATGAACCCGTCTCTGACATCGACATGACGCTCTCCCGTTCTGGATAACGCCGTATCTCACAGACTAGTCTACAATGCAAACTAGTTCACAATATTCCTAACGTTGCTTGTCGGACTGGGGCGATGGGTGTGGCGACGCAGGCAAAGAAAAACCCGCCGGGAGATCGCTCCCGGCGGGTTCATTCAACATCGTCATCCTCGGGCTCGACCCGAGGACCGGATGTTCAGCCGCATTGCGTCAAAGGCGACGCACAGCCGGGTCCCCCGCCGATCCTCGGGTCAGGCCCGAGGATGACGGAGAGAACGGAGACATCCCGCCTCAGTGCACCGTCGGCACGCTGGTCGCGGCCGGGGCGGCGACCGGGATCTCGACCGTGGTCCCGTCCGAGACCGGCGTCACCGGCACCGAGACCGAGGGCCCGGCGTTGGGGAAGTTGTTCTCGTCGCGGTTCGGGGCGACGCCCTTCTCCAGCAGATCCTTGATCTCCTCGCCCGACAGGGTCTCGTACTCCAGCAGGGCCTGGGACAGCTTCTCGTGATGATCGGCCTTGGTCGTCAGGATCTTGCGGGCCTCGTCCCAGCCCGAGGCGACCAGACGGCGAACCTCCTCGTCGATGGTGCGGGCCGTCTCTTCCGAGACGTTCTGGCTGCGGGCGACCGAGTGACCCAGGAAGACCTCTTCCTGATTGTCGCCGTAAGCCACCGTGCCCAGCTTCTCGGAGAAGCCCCAGCGCGTGACCATGGCCCGGGCCAGCTTGGTCGCCTGTTCGATATCGGAACTGGCGCCCGAGGTGATGTTCTCCTTGCCGAAGATCAGCTCCTCGGCCACCCGACCGCCGGCCATGATCGCGATCCGGTCGATCATCTGCTGGTATTTCATCGAATAACGGTCGCCTTCCGGCAGCTGCATCACCATGCCCAGGGCGCGGCCGCGCGGGACGATGGTCGCCTTGTGCACCGGGTCGGCCATCTTGACGTTCATGGCGACGATCGCGTGCCCGGCCTCGTGATAGGCGGTCAGGCGCTTCTCTTCCTCGTTCATCGCCATCGAGCGACGTTCCGAGCCCATCATCACCTTGTCCTTGGCGTCCTCGAAGTCGCGGTGCGTGACCATGCGACGGTCCTTGCGGGCCGCCGTCAGGGCCGCCTCATTGACCAGATTGGCCAGGTCGGCGCCCGAGAAGCCGGGCGTGCCGCGCGCGATCGTCTTGACGTTGACGTCGGCGGCCAGGGGCACGTCCTTCATGTGGACGCGCAGGATGCGTTCGCGGCCCGAGACGTCGGGGTTCGGCACCACCACCTGGCGGTCGAAACGGCCGGGACGCAGCAGGGCGGGGTCCAGCACGTCGGGACGGTTGGTGGCGGCGATCAGGATGATGCCTTCATTGGCCTCGAACCCGTCCATCTCGACCAGCAGCTGGTTCAGCGTCTGTTCGCGCTCGTCGTTGCCGCCGCCCAGGCCGGCGCCGCGATGGCGGCCGACGGCGTCGATCTCATCGATGAAGATGATGCACGGCGCGTTCTTCTTGGCCTGTTCGAACATGTCGCGCACGCGGCTGGCGCCGACGCCGACGAACATCTCGACGAAGTCCGAGCCCGAGATCGAGAAGAAGGGCACGCCGGCTTCACCCGCCACGGCGCGGGCCAGCAGGGTCTTGCCGGTGCCGGGAGGGCCGACCAGCAGGGCGCCCTTGGGGATCTTGCCGCCCAGGCGCTGGAACTTGCCCGGGTCCTTCAGGAAGTCGACGACCTCCTGCAGTTCCTCCTTGGCCTCGTCCACGCCGGCGACGTCGTCGAAGGTCTTGCGGCCCTTGTGCTCGGTCAGCAGCTTGGCCTTGGACTTGCCGAAGCCCATGGCGCCGCGCGCCCCGCCCTGCATCTGGCGCATGAAGAAGATCCACACCCCGACCAGCAGCGCGATCGGCAGGATCCCCATCAGCAGGCTCATCCAGATCGACTGGCGCGTCGTCTTGGCGTCGACGTTGACGTTGGCGGCCAGCATGGAATTGACCAGCTGCTCGTTCGGATAGGGGGTGGTGGCGGTGAAGCGGCCGTTGTTCTTGTAGACGCCGTTCACCTGGTCGCCGCGAATGGTGGCTTCCTTGACGTCGCCGGCCTCGACCCGCTGCACCAGCTGGGAATAGGTGATTTGTTCGGGGCGGCCGGCGCCCTGAGCGCCCTGGGCGCCCATGCCGGTCACGGCTCCGCCTTGCGACACGGCGGCGTAGGCCGCGAGCAGGGCCAGGATGATAACGCCCGTGATCGCCAGATTTCGCAGGTTCATTGAGGTCCTCGGTCGTCCGCCGGCCCGGATTGAGCCCACGGTCTGGATTGTCTGTCACCGAAAATAGGCGCTTCGGCTGCGTTACGCCATGGCGGCGCAATCAGATCGTCTTCATGCGTCGTTTCGTCCAGCGCCAGCCTGAGCCGTTCCGCGACAAGCTCGCGCCGTTCGACCCCCGCGTCTGCAAGAACCGGCCCGGCCTGGCCGTCCCGGATCAGGACGGGAACCGCCCCCCGCGCCGCCGCCGGCGCCCGGTTCACCGCCGCTCGATCCGCCGCCGACAGGGCCGACAGCCGCCCCCGCGCCGGGGCGACCGACCAGCCGGCCTCCGACGCCCGAAAGGCGAACCGGCCGTCCCACACCGCCTCGACGCCGGGATGCAGCAACAGCGGCGGCGGCGCGCGGCGCGCCAGTTCCCCGGCCTCGCGCATCAGCAGAACCGTTTCGCCGTCCGCCTCGACCCGCGCCCCGCACAGGGCGGCGGCGAAATCCTCGCCCGCCTGCAGCCGTTGCATCAGCCGGTCCAGCCGATCCCCGCGCGGCGGCGTCGCCCCGCCGCCGACACAGACCAGGGCCGCCGCCAGCCCCCTGGCCCGCACGTCGCGCGCGATCCGCACCGTCCCGTCGTGGTTCGCCGTGATCCCTTCGGACGACGAGCGGTCCCGCCCCGCCGCCGCCCCGTCCGGAACCGTCCCCGCCAGCGCCCGCCGCGCCCGGCTGCGACCGAAGCGGGGGTCGGCGTTGGCCGGATCCTCGATCCAGTCCGCCCCCTGCCCGGCCAGCCAGGCCCGCAAGGTCTCGCGGCGTTCATCCAGCAAGGGCCGCAACAGCATCAGACCCCGCCCCTCGGGCCAGACCGGCGACGGCGACCATTCGCGCACCCGCCCCAGGGTCGAGCCCTCGGCCCGCATCAGATCCGCCTCGGCGATGTCGTCGGCCGTATGGGCGAACAGCACGACCCGCGCCCCGACCGCCCGCGCCGCCTCGGCGATCAGCCGATGACGCGCCGCCCGCGCCGCCGCCGTCAATCCGGTCGCGGGCTTGTCCCCGTCCCACACCAGTCCGCGCCAGTCCGCGCCCGCCGCCCGCGCCGCCTCGCCCGCAAACCGGGTCCAGTCGGCGCTGGCCGGGTTCAGTCGGTGATCGACGCTCAAGGCCGTCAGCGGCCGCCCCCGCGCCCTGGCCCAGGCGGCGGCCAGTCTCAACAGGGCGATGGAATCCCCCCCGCCCGACAGAGCCAGGGCGACCGGCTGGAGGGCGTCAGAACTCAGCCGCCGATCCAGCCGCGCAAAGATCCGAGCGACAAGGCCCGTATCGGTTCCGTCGATCCCGGGCCTCAGCTGCACCCGTTGGCGGTCTTCATCTGGGTCGCGCGGGCCTTCAGCGTGTCCGAGGCGGCGGGCGCATAGCGGCGCGTGAACTCGCCCAGGGCCGCGCAGCCCTGGGTCTTGCGGTTGGTGGCGAACAGGGCGTCGGCCAGTTTCAGCGTCGTATCGGCGGCCCAGCCGATGCGCGGCCAGTCCTTCAGGGCGGCGGCGTAGAAGGGCACGGCGCCGGCCTTGTCGTTCGACGAGGCGCGGATGTCGCCCAGGCGGGAATTGGCCTCGCGCGCCTGGGGCGTGTCGGGCCAGGCGGCGACCACGGTTTCAAGCGCCCGCGCGCCCCGCGCGCGGTCGCTGCTCATCAACTGCACCGCCGCCGCCAGATCCTGGGCCGCGTCGCCGGTCGGGGAATGGGCTTCGATGGGGGCGTTCAGCTCGGCCGCCGTCTCCAGCTTCTCGATCCGGGCCTCGGCGTCCAGCAGCCGGGCGCGCAGGGCGGCGGTGTCGCGCTGGGCCTCGTCCAGCTGGAAGGTCAGCCGCTCGTTGTCGCCGTTGATGCGGCGCACCGTGGCTTCCAGGTCCTCGAGACGCTGGTTCATCAGGCCGAACTGGCCCTGCAGGGTGACGACCTCCGGGTCGGGCTCGACCAGCACCGGCTCGCCGGCGGCGTTGCGCTGGGTCAGGGCGCGCTCCAGCCGACGGACATTGCGGTCCAGCTGATCCAGCCGGCGCTTGTCCCATTCGATCGGCTGCATGATGTTCGGCGCCGCCTGCTGGGCGACGGCGCCCCCGGCGATCAGGACCAGGCCGACGGCCGTGGCGGCGAAGGCGCGGCTGCGCATGAAGGAGAGCTTGAAGGTCATGGGTCGCTAGGTTCCACCGATTTGGGGCCGCCGCAAGGCGTGGTCAGTGCCCCAGCCCCAGATAGACGATGGCCATGACGAACAGGCCGATCACGATGTTGCAGAAGAACAGCAGCAGGACCGTCCGCCACAGGGCCGAAAAGATCGACAGACTGTACGCCCCCTTCAGCTGGGCGAACACATGGACGGGGATGGCGGCCACGCCGATCGCGGTGACCAGTCCCCCCAGCGGGCCGTTTATCGTTCTGGCCAGGACGATGACCATCAACAGCAGGGCCATGAAGGTCAGCGAATACAGCACGAACACCCCATGATCATACAGGGTGAAACCGCGTCGCCACAGGAACAGCAAGGCCAGGAACGGGATCGAGAACGGCACCAGCAGGAAGGCGAACTTGTACATCGTCTGCTGCAGCTTGTAGAGGGCCAGGTCCGGGTTCTGTAGCTTTTTCAAGACTGTAGCCCCGAAACCGTGGTCATCCTTGTCGGCCTCGTGGCCCATGACCTTCAGCTTGGTCGTGCCGCCCGACACATCGTCGCCCGAGGCGATGTCCTTGATGCTGGCCTGCCAGCTGCCCGGCTTGAGCCCGTCGGCCCGCCCCTGGCTCTGCTCGGTTTCCAGTCGCGCCAGCGCCGCGCGCTTCTGCGCCACCAGGGCCTCGCCGGCCTTGATCCCCATGTCGGCCATGCCGGAGGGGTCGCTGGCGGCATCGGCGCGGGCCTCGGCCAGACCGCGCTCCGCCTCGAGCAGCTCCTGACGCTGCTCCTGAATGTCGCCGGCCAGCACCACGGGCGCCGACGGCTGGGGCATGAAGCTCAGCGCGAAGAACATGACGAACAGGGTGAACAGGAAGATCGCCAGCGGCGACACATAGCGGGTCCGCCGGCCCTCCACCCATTCCCGCGTCAGCCGGCCGGGATTGAAGGCCAGCAGCGGCAGGGTCCGCCAGACGCGGGCGTCGAAATGCATGACCCCGTGCAACAGCTCCTCGCCCAGGTGCAGCAGGGTGCGGTGCACATGGGTCGCCTGGCCGCAGTTGGCGCAGAAATTCCCGCTGGTCGCCGCGCCGCAGTCGGAACAGACGCCATGTCCCGCCTCGCCCGCATGCCCTGTCGGCTTCTCGACCGCCCCCGCGATCAATCCTCCGGTGATCGCGCCACCGGCCCCTTCGATATCCAAACGCCAATCCCCCGATCGAATCCGCCGCCACCTTGATCACCCGGCAGGCAAAAAGAAAGAGGCGCCGGCCTTGGCCGACGCCTCCATCCGTCTCGTCCGGCCAGTCGTCTCAGCGCGGGGCGCCCGAGACGATGGCGGTGTGGGCGTTGCGGTTGCGCGCCCAGCTGTCCTCGCTGGACCCCTCGGCGATCGGACGCTCCTTGCCGTAGCTGATGGTGTCGATGCGGCCGGCCGGCACGCCGCGATTGATCAGATAGGTGCGCACGGCCTCGGCGCGGCGGGCGCCCAGGGCCAGGTTGTATTCGCGGGTGCCGCGTTCGTCGGCGTTGCCTTCGATGCGGACGGTCACCTGCGGATAGCGCTGCAGCCACTGGGCCTGGGCGTCCAGGCGCGGCATGGCTTCCGAACGGACGTCATAGGAATCCAGGTCGAAATAGATGCGGTCGCCGACGTTGACGACGAAGTCCTGTTCCGTGCCGGGGGCGGCGGCGCCCATGTTGCCGCCCGTCACCGGACCGGTCGGGGCGGTCGGATAGGCCGGGCCGGTCGGCGCGGTCTCCGGAGCGGCGGGCACGACGCCTTCGACCGGCTTGCGGGCGCAGGCGGCCATGGCGGCGACGGCGCAGCCGACCATGGCCAGGGTGATGATGCGGGAAGTCTTCATGGGGTCGTCTCCTGACACTTTGAAATTAGGACGGAGGCCTAAAGCTTGGCCATACAGTTTGCCCGGGCCCGATTTCGAGCGCCAGACGGAATAACACACTGTTGAGCCGAACGGGCTCAGCTCGGGCAGCTGTCGGCCCCCTGGCCATAGCCCAGGTTCGACGGCGGCGTGTCCAGCAGGGGCGACCAGGCCGGGTCGGTGCCGCGGCCGTTATAGCCCGCCTGGGCCACAACCCGCCCCGACAGGTCCACGGTCCACAGCCGCGTGTCCCCGCCCCGCGTCTGGCGCGCGAACATCACATAGCGGCCGTTAGGGGCCCAGTTCGGGCCTTCCTCGAAATAGCTGGACGACAGGATGCGTTCGCCCGACCCGTCGGCGTTCATCACCCCGGTCGAGAACCGGCCGCCGCCGCTCTTGGTGAAGGCGATAAGATTGCCCGTCGGGCTCCAGGCCGGCGCCGTATAGGTTCCGCCGCCGCGCGAGATCGGCCGCTGGCCCGAGCCGTCGGCCCGCATCACATACAAGCGCGCCTGGCCCGACCGGTCCGAGTTGAACACGATCTGGCTGCCGTCCGGGCTGAACGACGGCGAGGTGTCGATGCCGGGGTCCGACGTCAGGCGCGACAGCTGCCGGCTGCGCAGGTCCATCACATAGATGTCGGTATTGCCGCCCCGGATGATCGAGAAGGCGATCTTGTTGCCGTCGTTCGAGAAGCGCGGCGCCAGCACCTGGCCGTCGAACTCGCCCAGGCTTTCGGTGCGGCCCGTGGTCAGGTTGCGCAGATAGATCCGGCTATAGTCCTTGCCCAGCGCCACATAGGTGATCTCGTCCGGCTGCGAGGTCGAGAAGCGCGGCGACATGATGATCTCGTCGCCCTGGGTCAGATAGGTGGGATTGAACCCGTCCTGGTCGGCGATGGTCAGGCGGTTGATCCGGTTCAACTGCGTCCCCTCTTCCGAGACGAAGACGACCCGGGAATCGAAGAAGCCGGTCTCGCCGGTCATCCGCTGATAGATGACGTCCGAAATCTTGTGCGCGATCCGGCGCCACTGCTCCTGGGTGGCGGTGAACTGATAGCTGACCAGCTGGCACTGACGATACGGGTCATACAGGCGGAAGCCGACATCCAGCCGACCGTCGCCGCGCGGCGTCACCCCGCCGTACAGCACCGCCTGCGCCCCGATCTGGGTCCACTGCGGGAAGTTGGGCGCATTGGCCAGGGTCAGGCCGGTCTCGATGAAGCCGGCGGGGTTCAGCGGCTCGAAGAAGCCCGACCGCCGCAGATTGCCGCTGACCACATTGGAAATGTCCGACCCATGATCGCCGGTGAAGGGCACGATGGCGATCTGCAGAGGTTTCAGCACGCCTTGATCGATCTCGACCTCGACCGGCTGGCCCGCCTGCGCCGGAGCGGTCTGGCCCTGGGCCTGGGCCGAGGACACGCTCATGGCCACGACGGCGGCCGAGGCCAGAAGAAGGTTCAGACGCATGGAATGCTCCCGTAAGTCTCGAAGGATCGCCGCCCCTTATCGCCGGGTCGTGTGACATCCGCCAGCTTCAAGCCGAATGGGGCGACTTTCAGGACGGCCTAATCACATTGATGCGTGATGCGTGATGCCCTATCTTCCACCCATGCGCACCACCCTCGCCATTGACGACGACGTGCTGAACGCCGCACGAGCGATCGCGGTCCATCAAGACCGCACGATTGGCGACGTCGTGTCCGAGCTCGCGCGACAGGCGCTGCAAAAGCGGGAGACGACCGTCCGCTTTCGCAATGGCGTTCCCCTTCTGCCTGATCGACCAGGACCAATGGTCACCCTAGAGGACGTCAACGCGCTCCGCGACGAACTGCCTTGACCTATCTGCTGGACGTCAATGTGCTGATCGCCCTCGTCGATCCGCGTCACGTCTTTCACGATACGGCGAATGGTTGGTTTAATCGCGAGGCCGCCGGGTCATGGGCCACCTGTCCGATAACCGAGAACGGCCTGGTCCGGATTGTCGGCAACAGTCGCTATCGCAATCCGGTCGGGCCTCCGTCCGAGGTCGTTCGGATTCTCGAACTGTTACGGGACATGGCGGGTCACGTCTTCTGGCCGGACGCCATCAGCCTGGCTGACGACCGGTTGTTCGATCCATCGGCCCTGACGACGCCCGAACAGATCACCGACGCCTATCTGCTGGCTCTGGCCGTCTCGAACGGCGGTCGGCTGGCGACGCTGGATCGCCGCCTGTCGCCGGACGCGGTCAGGGACGGGCGAGCGGCCCTTCACCTGGTCACCGACGCCTGACCTTCACCGGTTGCGGCACGCCCGCTCGGTGTTGAACGTCGGGCGATAGGCCCCGCCGGGGAAGCCCTGGGGCACGTCAAACGGAGCCGTCTGGCGCAGGGCGCGCAGGGCGCCGTCGGCGGCGGCGCGATAGACCGAAGACGACTGCGGATTGATCAGCGACGGCCCGCGCGTGATCCGCCCGTCGGCCGACAGGGTCAGCTCCACCTGGATCCGCAGCTGGTCGGCGCCGGGGATGTCGCAAGGCAGGACCCAGTTCGGATAGACCTGATTGAAGATGGCCGTCACCTGCGGCCCGGTCGCCTGGGACGCCGTCCCTGAACCCTGCTGACCCGTCGCCGGGCGGCCGCGATTGTTGTTCGGCCGCGTCGGTCCCGCCAGGGCGTCCAGGTCCAGACTGGGCTCATTGCGTTTCGGCGCGGGCCGGGCCGGCGTCGGCGGGGTCGGTCGCGGCGGGGTCGGGCGCGCCTTCTCGGGCGTCGGCGGCGACGGACGGGGCGGCGTGGGCCGCGGCGGGGTCGGGGTCGGGCGCGGCGTCGGACGCGGCGGCGCAGGCGTCGGTGTCGGCGGCGGGGGCGTCGGTTGCGGAGCGGGCGGCGTCGGCTCTTCCGGCGCGCTGACCGGGGCGGTCGCCGCATCGTCGGGCGAGGGGTCCGGCTGCGGATTATCGGCCGGCGCCGCCGCGATCACCGTCTCCGAGACGATGGTCACCGGCACCGAGTTCACCAGCGGCTTGGGCTCGTCCGCCCTGTGCGAAAACGAAACGAAGGCGAGCGCGACCACACCCGCGTGCAGGGCGATGGATCCCAGAATGGCAGGGCTGGGCCGACGCAAGCGATCAGGCCTCCGGCGCCGTGTCGGTGATCAGGTTCAGCTTGGTGAAGCCCGAGGCCGACAGTCGCGCCATCACCCGCGCCACCGCCTGATAGGGCGCCCGCCCGTCGGCGCGCACGAAGACCGGCCGCTCCGACGCCTTGTCCGATCCGCCCGCCTCGGTCAGCAGACGCACGGCGAGATCGTCGAACGACGTCTCGCTGTCGGCGATGAAGATGGCGCCCTGCTGGTCGATGCTGACCGACAGGGGTTCGTTGTCCGTCTCGACCGCGCTGGCCTCGGTCTTGGGCAGCTCCACAGGGACGCCCACGGTCAGAAGCGGCGCCGAGATCATGAAGATGATCAGCAGCACCAGCATCACGTCCACCAGGGGCGTGACGTTGATTTCGGTCAGGGGGCCTCTGCGTCCCCGCCGTCCCCGACGCCCGCCGCCGCTCGCACCGCCGCCCAGGGCCATGGCTCAGACGCTCCGGTTCAGGTTGACGCCCGACGACGGCGCGGCCGGGGCCGGCGGCGTCGCTGAACTGCCCAGACGCCGCGCGACCGCCGCCTGCAGGTCGTCGGCGAAGGCGTCCAGCCGTCCCGCGAACTTGCCCGCGTCGATCGAGAACTTGTTGTAGGCGATATAGGCCGGGATGGCCGCCGCCAGGCCGATGGCCGTGGCGAACAGGGCCTCGGCGATGGCCGGCGCGACGGTGGTCAGATTGGTGTTGCCCGCCGCCGCGATCCGCCCGAAGGCGTTCATGATGCCCCAGACCGTGCCGAACAGGCCGATGAAGGGCGAGGCCGTCGCCACGACCGACAGCACGCCCAGGCCGTTCTCGATCCGCTGGCTCTCGCGCGAGATCAGGCTGTTCAGCGCCCGGTCGATCCGGGTCATCAGCAGGTCGCCCTGATGGTCGTTCAGCGCCCCGCGCTGACGCGCCTCGCGCCAGTCGGACAGGGCGATCACCAGCATGCGCGGCAGGGCGTGTTCCGGCGCGGGCCCGGCCTGGGTCGCCACGTCTTCCAGCGAACGCCCCGACTGAACCGCCTTTTCGAACTCGTCCGCCTGCCTGTTCAGGGCGGTGAAACGGAAGGCCTTGTCGATGATGATGGTCCAGGACCACAGCGACGCCGCCGCCAGGCCGATCATCACCGTCTTCACCACCCAGTCGGCGGTCAGGAACAGTTCGACGGGATTCATCATCGAGGCGTCGACGGGCGTAGTCATTCAGGCGCTCCGGGCGGGGTCGGCTGCGGATTGGAGATTGGCGACACCCTCTTCGACCGAGCGGGCGTGACCATTGTGTGGCGAGGGCGGCTTCTAACCTTCCCGAGCACGCGCGTCATCTGACAGGCGCGTCATAAAAGCCTACTCGGTCGTCGTCCTGCGCGTCGGATCGACCGCCACCGAGACGGGCGTCCCGACGCTGATGATCACGCCCTCATGGCCTTCCTTGGCGATCGAATAGGTGGCAGCGTCGCGCACCAGCTGTTCCTCGCAGGCCCGGTCGCCGGGGCGGCCCAGGGCCTCGCAGCCGCGCTTGGCCGCATCGGTCCAGCCCAGCACCCGGCGCGTCGCCGCCTCGGCCCGCTTGATGGCGGCCTCGTCCTCGGCCGCCGCCTGGGCGATCAGGGCCTGGCGCGCGCCCTGCTGGTACTGAAGCTCGGCCTGGCCCGCCATCTTGCGTTCCCAGACCTTGTAATAGGGACAGCCGACCAGTCCCCCGCCGACCACCAGGACCAGCAGCAGAAAGGACACGATCACGGCGCTGGCGGTGATTCCCTGGTTCTGCATGTTCGACCCTCCCCGGTTCGTCTGTTTCTAGTCGCCGTCGCCGGCGCTTGCCAGCCACGGCGTGACCTTTTCGACCAGCGCCCTGGTGGGCCGGCGCGGGCGTCCGTCCAGATGGATGCAGACCGCCGTGACCTCGGCCCGGCACAGCACCTCGCCCGCCCGCTCCACCGTCTGGCGGATGATCAGCCGCGCGCCCTTCACCGCCTCGTACAGGGTCCGCACCACCAGGGCGTCGTCGATCCGCGCCGGCTTCAGGTATTTGATGTTCAGCTCGGACACGACGAAGGCCAGCGGCTCGGCCTCCTCCAGAAGGACCGAATGGCCCACGCCGACGGCCCGCAGAAAATCCGACCGCCCCCGCTCGAAAAAGCGGACATAGTTGGCGTGATAGACCAGGCCGGTGAAATCCGTATCCTCGTAATAGACGCGCACCGGCAGCAGGTGGGCGCGCCCTTCGAAACGGCCGGCGGTGGGAAGATCGGTCATGCGCCCAGTCTAGCGCGTCGGCGGCCGGGTCAGGAAGCCGGGACAGTAGCGTTCGCGCATGTCGCGGAACTCGGTCGGCAGCGGATCGTCGCTGAACAGGATGCGGCTGGTCAGGGACACGAAGCCCACCGCCTGCCCGCCCCGCGTCCGCCCCACATAGCCGCACACCGCCCGCCTCTGGCCGATCTCGGAATAGCGCAGTTCGGCCCCCGCCCCCAGCTGCTGGCGGATCTGGCGTTCAGCCCGGTGGATCGGCGCTTCCGGCGGCGCGACCCGCGTCCCGTGCGTCATGGCCCACAGGCCCACGGCGGCGGCGATCAGGGCGACCGCCGCCACGGCCAAGGCGATCCGCCGGGTCGGGATCCTGCGTTTCGTCATCGGGCCGACGGTCATGACGCGCTCCGCTTGAGCCGACACCAAACCGCGCCCGCCCGTGCTTGGCAAGTCGGGCCGGTGGCCGGGCTCAGTCGAACAGGTCGCCCGGCACGGGACCGGCGGCGGGCGGCGGCGGGGCGCTCAGCCCCAGGTGGGCATAGGCCTTGGCGCAGGCCATGCGGCCGCGCGGGGTGCGCATGATGAAGCCCTGTTGCAGCAGATAGGGTTCGATCACGTCCTCGACCGCGTCGCGCGCCTCGGCGATGGCGGCCGCCAGGGTGTCCATGCCCACCGGCCCGCCGCCGTAGTTCTCGATCAGGGCCTTCAGGAACCGCCGGTCCAGACTGTCCAGCCCGGCCTCGTCCACCTCCAGCCGGGCCAGGGCCTTGGCCGCGACCAGTTTCGAGATGGTCTCTGCGCCGTCCGCCGAGGCGAAGTCGCGCACACGGCGCAGCAGCCGCCCGGCGATCCGCGGCGTGCCCCGCGCCCGCGAGGCGACCTCGCGCGCACCGGCCTCGTCGATGGCCGCGCCCATCTTGCGCGCCGTGCCCCGCACCACGGCCGTCAGTTCGTCGGGCGTGTAGAACTCCAGCCGCAGAGGGATGCCGAACCGGTCCCGCAGCGGCGTGGCCAGCAGGCCCGCCCGGGTCGTGGCCCCCACCAGGGTGAAGGGCGCCAGGTCGATCCGCACCGACCGCGCCGACGGCCCCTCGCCGATGATCAGGTCCAGCACATGATCCTCCATGGCCGGATACAGGATCTCCTCGACGTTCGGGCTCAGCCGGTGGATCTCGTCGATGAACAACACATCGCGCGGCTCCAGATTGGTCAGGATCGCCGCCAGATCCCCCGCCTTGGCCAGGATCGGCCCGGATGTGGCCCGGAACCCCACCCCCAGCTCGCGCGCCACGATCTGCGCCAAAGTCGTCTTGCCCAGTCCGGGCGGTCCGAACAGCAGCACATGGTCCAGCGCTTCTGACCGGCCGCGCGCGGCGTCGATGAAGACCTTCAGATTGCCCTTGGCCTGGGACTGGCCGACGAACTCGGACAGGGTTTGCGGCCGCAGGGCGCGGTCGAAGGCTTCGCCCGTTTCGGCTTCTGGAGAGATGATGCGGGTCATATCCAACTTCCGCTCATCCCGGCGAAAACCGGGACCCAGTGTTTTCGCATCACTCTGCGCCGGGTGCAGACCCGAGCTCTCGGATCGACACCGGAGCGCCCAAAGACCTGGGTCCCGGCTTTCGCCGGGATGAGCGGAACAGAAAATCTCACCGCCCCAACTCCTGCAGGGCCGCCCGGATCACCGCCGGCAGTTCGGCCTCTTCGCCCAGCCGGATCAGGGCCTGATCCACCGCCCGCCGCGCATTGACCTCGGCCACGCCCAGGCCCAGCAGGGCCGAGACCGCCTCTCCGGTCAAGGACGGCGGGGGCGGCGCGATCTCGACATGGACGCCCGGCGCCGTCGGGGCAAAACTGACGTCGCCCAGCGGTTTGCCCTTCAGCTCGGTGACGATCCGCAGCGCCAGCTTGGGCCCCACCCCATTGGCCCGCGCCACCGCCGCCTTGTCCTCGCGCGCCACGGCCCCCGCCAGTTCGCCCGGCGGCAGCACGTCCAGCACCGCCAGCGCCGCCTTCGGCCCCACCCCCTGGATGGCCAACAGAGTGGTGAAGGCCCGCCGTTCGTCCCGCGTCAGAAATCCATACAGGCGCGGCCCCGCGTCCTCACTCCACTGCGAATGGACATGGACCGTGGCCTCGTCGCCCGGCGCCGGCAGCCGTCCCAGGGTGCGCGCCCCGCACGACACGACATAGCCGACCCCGGCGCAGTCGATCAGGCAGTCCGCCTCTCCGACCTCGGCCAGCACGCCTCTCAGACGCCCGATCATGACCAATCCTCCCCCGTTGGGGGAGGGGGACCGCCCGAAGGGGGGTGGAGGGGGCCAAACGCAACCGGGGTGTCTGGGGCAGGGGCGCC
>Ga0265296_1000481_pt1 | contig 61046 bp, 54 predicted proteins | sample MunlanPumphouse1_FD_189073 | JGI IMG/M metagenome (GOLD analysis project Ga0265296, IMG submission 189073) | Groundwater microbial communities from a municipal landfill in Southern Ontario, Canada - Pumphouse #1 | ecosystem: Environmental > Aquatic > Deep subsurface > Groundwater | place...
CCCCTACATCAGCGTGGACACCCAGGAGTCCGCGCGCGTTGCAGTATTCGTTGCCGCCCGCGAGGCGGGCGTTGACGCGTCGCGTTACGACGTGCTCTACCGTATCGTAGCCGACGCCGAGGTCGTGGACGGCCCCAGCGGGGGCGCCGCCCTCGCGCTCCTGGCGTATTCGGAGTTCACCGGGCAAAAGCCGCGAAGCGACATGGCGGTCACCGGAACAATCGAGCGCGACGGGAGCATAGGCAAAATCAGCGGCGTCGAGGACAAGCTCTCCGCAGTAGCTGAAAAAGGTTTGAAACTTTTCGTAGTCCCCCAGATGCAGAGCAAGCAGGGCGGTGTTGACTTGGCTGCTGCCGCATTCAAGGAATGGGGGCTCCAAGTGGCCGAGGCGCGCAACCTAGGCGAGTTAATCGCGTTGGCTTACACTCCTACTGGCAGCGCGGTGAACGCGTCCGCGTTCGAGTTGCCTCCGTTTTCCGTTGAAGCGCTCGAGGCGTCGCCGTTCGGCGAGGCGTTTGCAGCCGTAGTCGAGGCGCAGCGCGCCAAACTCGCGCTCACGCCCGGGCACGAAGCCGAGTTGAACGACTCCGCCCTCCTGCTCGAGAACGGGTATTACTATTCCGCGGCGAACGTCGTGTTCCTCGCCTTGGTAGAAGCGGACGCGCAGGCGTTCGAGAACGCGAATTACTCGCACGCGGAAATCAACGCCAAATTCGAAGAGTTGAAGAACGAAATCAATGCGTTCGAGCCAACGCAAGAGAACGCGGCGAATTGGGAGTGGGTGCAGGGAGGTCGGGCGCGCCTCACCTGGGCGTTGCTCACCGTGGAGGACGCGTTGAATTACACCGCGGACGGCGATTATGAAACCGCTGCGGCGGACTATGCTTCCGCAGTCGGTTGGCTTGGCGCGGCGCGCGCGTTCAACGAGGTGGCGCTCGCCGAAGCGGGTGTTCCCGCCGCGAACGGTTCGCTCCGCGAACTCGCTGAAGAGGCGCTCGCCGAGGCTGAGGAAGTCGCTGCAGCTGCGGCGGGTTTGGATTACGAAATCGGTTTTCACGCTCGCGCCGCACGCGAGGCGTTCGACGAGGGCGCGTACTCCACTAGTTTGTTCGACTCGTGCTTCGTGACTTCATTCTATCAAGCGGACGCGGCGTTCATGGACGTCTTAGGCACGGACTTGGAGGAACTCGAGCCGTCGTTCGCCGGACTCGACGCCTACAAGGGTTCGCTTTGGGCGGACTTGTATTACCGGCACGCGTTATACGATTTGCAGGAGGCGAACCGCACGGGCGAATTCTATTATACTGAAACCGCGGTGAAGCTCGCGTTCCTGGCGGACTGCCTTGACGCGCGCCGCGAACAAATACAATCCGTTTATCCGGGTGGTCCGTCGCCTTCCCCGGCAATCGTGGTCACCGCCGAAGTCACGCAGTCCGGCGGCTTGCCGGGTTGGGCGCTGGCCGGGCTCGCCGCCTGCCTGGTGTTGTTCGTTGCCGCCTTTATCCTGGCGAAGCGTCCCGAAACCGCGCAAACGGACAAGGAGCGTCTCGCCCGCCTGGACGACTTGCTTTCACGCGGGAAAATCAGTTGGGAAACGTACGCGCGGCTTTCCGCGAAGTGCGCGCCCCCGAAAGCGAAGAAAACCCGGAAGACAAAGAAGCGTTAACTCTTGGCTTTATCCGACGCGTTCCCGCCGGCGAGTCCGCCCTGTGCGGTTGCGCCCACGACTTGCTTGAACCAGCCCGTGACATCGCCCGCCGCGTAAACTCCGGGCACGCTCGTGGCGCACGTTTTCAAGTCGACTTCGATGTTCCCCGTTTTGTCCGTTGCAACCCCGAGTTCGCTGGCAAGCAGGGACGCTGGTTGCACGCCCACGCTCACGAACACCCCGCTCACGGCGAGCGCGCGTTCTTTCCCTTTTTGTTTGACAATGAGCGCGTTCACGAACGCGGCGCCTTTCACTTCGGTTGTCTCTGCTTCCAAGACGAGCTCGATTTTAGCGTTGGCTTTCACCCGCTCCACGAGCGTCTCCTCGGCTTTGAACTCGGAATGCCGGTGCACGAGGAACACGCGGGAGCACAAGTCCGCCAGATAAAGCGCGTTCGTTAGCGCGGTATTCCCCCCGCCCACGACTGCAACCGGTTTGCCCGCGAACAGGGGCGCGTCGCAAGTCGCGCAATAGGTTACGCCCTTGCCCGCGTAATCGCGTTCGCCTTTCACACCCATCTTCTTGTGTTCGGCGCCAGTCGCGATGACGAGGGTTTTCGCCTCGAGGGCAGAGCCGTCCGCGCACTCGACTTTGAACGCGCCTACTGAGCCCGTAATCTTCATTGCCTCTTTCGCGATTATCTCGGTGCCAGCGTCGCGCGCCTGGCTCGCCATGCGTTCGCCGAGCTCGGTTCCCGAGAGCGTGCCCGTGCCGGGATAATTCTCTATTCCCGGAGTCAAATTCAGGTAACCGCCCGTGTGTTGTCCCTCGAGCACGGCGCACGAGGCGCCCCTGCGTCCGGCGTACAGCGCAGCCGTAAGCCCGGCGGGCCCCCCTCCGATTACGAGAACATCGAACATCAATTCATCACCGTTTCCAGAATCTTGTCTTCGTCAGCATTTACCCCGAGGCGGTTAAAATACTTCACCACGTTCCGCACGTCCGAGGCGAGGAACTCGCGCGAGCGCGGGTGCTTCAATGAAACCGCCTGCCCCCAATCAATCAAACGCGGTTTTCCATCGTGGATGATTATGTTGTAGGCGCTCAAGTCCGCGTGCACGAGCCCCGCCTGGTGCGTTTTGCGCATGTTCTCCACGATTTCCTTGAACGTGGCCGCCGGGTCCTCGAGTATTACCTCGTTCAAGAGCGCGCTCTGCACGCCGCCCACACCCAGGAACTCCATGATTATGACGTTGTCGCGGCAGGCGAACGGTTCGGGCACCGCGACGCCGGCGGCGTGCGCGGTTTTGAGGTTCGCGTACTCCTTGCGCGCCCACAATTTTATGAGGGGGCGGCGCTGGCGCGACGGCTTGTAGAACCGCGGGTCGCCGTACACGTAATCGAACATCTTGTGGAAACTCGTGGTCTCGTACTTGAATATCTTTACGGCTTTGAAACCGTCGCGTGACGACGCCCGGTAGACGATTGCCTCTTTCCCGCCCGCAACAGGGTAGTCGAGCGAGTCGATGGCGTGCCCGTTCAACAAACTCACGAGCACTTCCACGGTCTTGTCGTCGAGCACGCGCTCCGCTATCTTGTTCTCGCCCTTCACCTGCTTGTCTTCGCGTTTGGGCTGCTTCTGCTTGGATTGCTTGCGGGTCATCTCGAAAGCTTTTATTAACCGCGCAATTAAACGCTTGTCATGCCTGCTAAAACGCTGCGCGTGAGCATAATCGTGCCCACCCTCAATGAGGAAACGCGCATCCGTGATACGCTCGCTTCGCTGAGGCGTGCGGCTCCCGGTGCGGAAATCATAGTTTCGGACGGCGCAAGCACCGACCGCACCGTCGCGTTGGCTCGGAAGGCGGGCGCCCGCGTGGTCTTCGAGGCGAAGGACCCGAAGCGCCGCAAGAGCATAGGTGCGGGTAGGAACAAGGGCGCGCGCGCGGCGCGCGGGGAAATACTGTGGTTCGTGGATGCGGATACGCGCCCGGAACCCGCGTTCTACAAGAGCATGCTCCGAGCGTTCGCCGACCCGCAAGTCGTGGGCGCGGGCTGCAAAATCATGCCGCGCGATGCGAGTTTCATGGATGAGGCGCTCTTCGAATTCCTCAACCTCCTGGTGTTCTCAAGCATAGTCGTGGGGCGTCCCACCATTGCGGGGAACTGCGTTGCCTACCGCCGCGACGCGTTCTTCGAAATCAAGGGTTTCGACGAGGAGATGGAGGCGAGCGAGGACCAGGACTTGTGCATTCGCATCTCGCGCCTGGGACGCGTTGTTTACATGAAGGACGTCACTGCCACCACGTCGTCGCGCCGCCTCAAGAAAATGGGTTGGCTCGGTTTGGCTGCGGACTGGGGCAAGACAACGCTGAACTTCCTTTTCGGGAAGAAGAACCGCAGTTACGCCATCGTGCGCGAGGGTTAGGCGCAAGCGTCGATTTGTTCGCGCGAGGCGTAACCGTCGAACGCCTTTTCGCCCACGACGAGCGAGGGCACGCTTGTCAAGCCGTATTGCATGCGCAACGCGTTCACCGCGTTCAAATCCAAATCAATCGGGACCGCGAAAACCCAGGCGCGCTCGGGGCACTCTTTCTTCACCGCGTTGAGCTCGCTCGCCTGGCGGCTGCAGTCCGGGCACGCTGCGTTCTCCGGGTAAAAGTACAATATTGGCACGAGGGAGGCGTTGCATTCGCGCGCGTAATTCGAGGCATGCATCCAGAACTCCACGCTGAACAGCGCGTACTGTTTCTTGATGCGGTAGAACGACGAGTCCAGTTTGTTCGCCGCTTGGAGTGCGGTGAGGCGTTCGCCGAGCGCGCCGAGCCCTTCCAGCTGGCTGGTGAGCTGGCTGCCGTAATTCGCGCAGAAGCCCGGCGAATCCTTGAACGTCTCGAGATAGAGGAGGGAGAGGCGCGCCTCGTCCGCCTGAATCTTCAAGTCCTCCAATTCGGCTTGGGCGACGGCGATGCGCGTCTGGTCGAGCCACCAACCCGTTGCGATGCCCGCGCTGAACACTATCAGTGTGGCGAGGAACGCTTTCAGGTAAACCCCGTTGTTCATGTGCTACAATTTTCCCGCGAAGGCATAAAAACTCTTTCACCACTGCGTTTTTCCGCCGCTCAACTCGCGCCAGACGCCCACGCTCCACGCGAAGGTCACGAGGAACGAGTACGCGAACAGGTAGAGCATGTACACCGGGAGGCGGGTGAACTTGAAGGACTCGTCCCCGGCTTTGAAACCCAGATAAAACACGGTGGCGATTACCACCAGATAGAAGAGTGCGATTACCGCGTCCGCAGTCAGGAAGTAAAGCGGGTTCAACCGGTCGAGGAGCACGCCCGCGCCTGGCGACGAAGGGTCGAACACGAGGTAAGCCAAGCCCGTGAGTCCGCCGAGCGCGAGGAACGCGAGCTTTGCGGTGACGAAGAACGCGAGGAAAACGGAAATCATGTTGGTGGGTAACACGAACCATCCGAGGCTTCCGAACCGCTTGTTGAAGAACATTCCCGCGTACTTGCGGTTGTTGATTATCGCGCCGTGGTACCACCGCACGCGTTGGCGGAGGAGCCCGCGCGCCGAGTAGGGCGCCTTCGAGTACGCTACGGCGTTGAAAGCGTTCTCGATGCGCCAGCCCTTTTTCCGCAAGTGCAACGCGATTTCCGTATCCTCGGTTAGGTTGCCTTCGTCGAACCCGTGCACGGACTCAAGCGCCTTGCGGCGGTAGACGCTCAACGGTCCCGGCGTGCACGACACCCCGTCCAGGAAAGCCGCGCTCTTCCGCAAATAATTCATGCCCACGTACTCCACGAACTGGAGCCACTGCACGAGCGAGTGCGGGTCGGAAACTTTCACCGAACCAGTAACCGCCCCGACGGTGGGGTCGTTGAAGTAACCCACCATTTTCTTGAGGGCGCCGCGCTCCACCACGGAGTCCGCGTCCACGCACGCCACGAGTTCGCCGCGCGCAGCGCGCCAGCCGACATTGAGCGCCGCGGCTTTGCCTCGGTTCTTCTGGCGGATTACGCGCGCCCCCGCCTCGCGTGCAAGGCGCGCCGTATCGTCAGTCGAGCCGTCGTCCACCACTATTACTTCCACGCGTCCGGGGTAATCGAGCGCGAGCACCGAACGCACGCTCGCAGTTATAGTCGCTGCCTCGTTGAACGCGGGAACGATTACCGAAAGGCGCGGGTAACGCGCCGGCTTCGGGTTCTTCTTGGCGCGTTCGCGGTTCTCAAGGAACGCTATGAGGAAAACGAATGAGACGAAGAGGAAGAAGAAGTTCGCCGCAAGGAACGCGGCGTCAAGCCAATTCACTGCGTTCAACTCCGCGCCGCGGTGTTCCCGCGGTAGACCTTCACGAGCTTGTCCACGCCCGCCTCCACGCTCATCCCCTCGGCCGAGCGGCGCGCGTTCTCTCCCCACGCCTTGCACTCGGCTGGGCTCCCGGATAGGACGCGTTCGAGCTTCTCGGTGCAATCGTCGGAGTTTCCGGACTCGAACACGAAACCGTTCTTCCCGTTCTTCACTGCCTCGGGTATCGCGAGCGCGTTTGCCCCGACAACGGGTTTCCCGCAGCCCATCGCCTCATAGAGCGCGAGGCACTGGGTCTCGAAAGTGGATGCCGTGGCAAAAACGTCGCACGCGGCGTAATACTCGGGCAACTCGGCGTCGGGCACGAAACCCGCGAACACGGCGTTCTTCCCCAAACCCGCCTCGTCAACGAGGCGCTCGCACCGCGTTTTTGCGGGACCCTTGCCCGCGAACACGAATAACGCATCCGTTTCGCGCACCACGCGGGGGGCCGCCCTGATTAAAACCTCGATGTTCTTCTCGAAACCCATCCTGCCCGCCACGAGCACTATCTTGCGTTTCCCCGCCTTGAGTTTCGCGCGCACTCTTGCGCCGTTGACTTTCGGGTTGAAGCGCTCGATGTCGATTCCGTTCGGCACCACGACCACGTTGCGTATTCCGTGTTCGTCGAGTTCGCGCTTTACCGCGTGCGAGGGCGCGATTACGCAGTCGAACGGCAGATAAAAGATTTCCACGGCCTTCCACACCGCCTTCGAGAGCAGCTCCTTGCCGAGGCGGTTCCGCGTCACGTAACCCGCGGTCTGGGGAATCATGGTGTGGAAAGTGCCCACGAGGGGAACGCGGTTGAACTTCGCCGCCGCAATCGCCGCGGTGCCCATACTCGCGATGGCGTGGCAGTGCACCAAATCCAGGTGCGCGTCGTGCGCCTGCTTCAACGCGGTCGGGAACGGGAATACCGCTATCTTATACTGGGGATAGGGCGGGAGGCGCACGCCGGTATGCACGAACACGTGCGCGTCCGCATTCTGTTTTTTCTCGTGCGTGGTGCCCGAAGCGAAAACGTACACAATGTTCCCGCGCGCCTCGAGCTCGCGCCTCTGGGAAATTATCGAGTTCACCACGCCGTCCACGTTGGGCAGCCAAGTGTCCGTGAACAAGCCCAGCCTGAGTGCGTCAGAATTCATTGAAACCGCAGTACTCCGCCAGCGCGCGCGGCAGGTGCACGACGCCGTCCGTTGTCTGGTGGTTCTCCACGAGTGCGACCAGGGTGCGCGTGTCCGCCATGAGCGTGGAATTCAGGGTGTGCACCGACGCCTTGGCGCCGCCGTATTTTCCCGTGCGGATGTTGAGCGCGTTCGACTGGCAGTCCGTGCAGTTGCTGCACGAGATTATCTCGCGGTAAGCCGCCTGCACCGGCATCCACGCCTCTAGGTCGTATTTCTTCGCTGCAACCGAACCGATTTCCCCCGAGCAAACATTGACTACGCGGTAAGGCAGCTCGAGCAGGCGCGTGAATTCCTCCGCATTAGCTAGTAGTTCCTCGTGCAGCTTCCAGGAGTCGTCCGCGGAACAGAAAACCACTTGCTCGACCTTGTTGAATTGGTGCACGCGGAATATTCCCTTCTGGTCCTTGCCGTGCGCACCCGCCTCGCGGCGGTAGCACGGGCTCACTCCCGCGTACTTCAACGGCAGCTCTTCGAGGACTTCGTTCGCGTGCATCGCGACCAAGGGGTGCTCGCTCGTGGCAATAAGGAACTGTTCGTCCCCAAGGGAGTACATCACGTTCTCGAAGTCCCCCAAATCCGTTACGCCTTCGTAGAACGAGCGGTTAAGAAAGTTCGGGGGTGCAATGGGCGTGAAACCCTTTTTCGCGAGGAATTCTAACGCGAAGCGTTGGAGCGCCAAGTCCACGAGCGCGAGTTTTCCCTTCAGGAAGTAAGTGCGCGCCCCGGCAATTTTTGCGGCGCGCTCCAAATCGATTAGCCCGCGGCGCGTGAGCAAGTCAACGTGGCTCTCCCCGCCCTTCTTGCAAACGCCGTGCTCGCGGACGACTTTGTTCCCTTCCTCGCCCTTGGCGCGCGGCACGCTCTCGTGGAGCAGGTTGGGGAGGCGCGCCAGGAGCGCGTTGAGCGCCTGTTGCGCGCCCACCGCTTCTTCTTCGAGGTGCTCGATTTCCGTTGGCAACGCCCCTGCCTCTTTCAATAACGCGGCGGCGTCGCGTCCCGCCTTCTTTGCCTCGTTGACTTCGCGCGAGGTGTCGTTGCGGCGTTTGCGCAACGCGTCCACTTTCACGCCCAGCTCGCGCACTAGCTTGTCGAGCAGGACCGCCTCGTCGACTTCGGTGACGCGTTCCGCCTGCCCGCGCGACTCCAAGTCGCTGCGCAGTGCATCCCCGTTCTCGCGTAAAACCTTGACGCTTAACAATTAATCACTTCAACAACTCGCTGCGCGCGTACTCCACGAGTTTGCGCGCCGCATCCTGTTTCGACTTCAAGCTCCCCGCGATGGAGCCCGAGTACTTGAGGGTCATGACGTTGTCGTAAATCCATTCCAGCTTCGCGAAGTAATACTCCGCCGAGGCGCGGTCGCCCTTGATTAACGAGATTTGCATGGCGCGCCTCAACTCGCCCGCGCAGTCGCACAACCCCGTGAGCCAGGCGAGATAGGGTATGCCCAATTCCTCGTAGTCGGGCGGCTCGCGGCGGGCTGCCAGCGCGAGGTAGCACTTGATTTCCGCGTACTCCTGATAGACTGAAAAACAAAGTCCGTCGAAGCCCTGGGAGAGCCCCTTGATTTCCGTTACTGCGGCTTCGAGCACAGTCAAGTCCGGCTCGGTGCCGGCGTGCACGTCCTTGATTGCCTTCGCGCACAACCGGATGGCGTCCCGCGTCTTAGCCAACAGCGCAGCTTGGCGTCCCTCGCGTTCAGACAAGTCCGCGTCGATGCGCGCTATCGCGTCCTCGAGTTTCATAACTACCTATTAGGGTGGAAACGGCTTTTTAATCGGTTGCCCGAGGTTTCAGGCTTTGCTCCTAAAGGGGTTTTGGAAGCAGGGTAAAGGAGCAAAACAACTAGAAAAGGAGCAAATATTTTCACCCGTTAAAATGTTTATGATGTTAGTAACGTTAGTAACTGCTTATAAACATTTCCTTTTGTTAGCCTTGTTTAGTAATATTTATTAACTCCACTAACTATTTATCTTTTATGCGCTATAACCCGTTTAATCCACAAAATCCACCGCGTCCGAACTATTTCGTTGGAAGGAAAGACGAATTGATTCAGTTTGAACAATACCTACTCCAGACAATGCACGGTTCTCCAATGAACATGAGCGTTACTGGAAATCGCGGTATGGGTAAAACCTCTCTACTTGTAAAAATGGAGGAGATTGCTAAAAGACGAAAATGCCTAGTTTTCAGAATGTCGAATTATGAAAGTTTGATTAAAAATATTGCCGAACTGACCGATTACTTGATTTTAGGCCTAAAAAACGAATGGTATGCCAACGCAAGCCTAAGAAAAAGAGCAATACAGTTTGGGGCTTGGGCAAAAACACTAAGGCCAGTAGTTTCCTATAAAGAAGCCTCGCTTTCCTTTGAAGAAAGAAAAATTGCCGCTCAAACTATACTCAGAAATAATTTCTTAGAGTTTTGGAAGGCGGTAGATACGGAGTATCCCGCAATAGTAATTTTGATTGACGAGGCTGAATCTTTAGAGAAAATAGAAGGTGCATTGAGTTTTCTACGCGAAGTGTTTCAACGCCTTTCGCATGACGCTCAGTATATGGTAGTTTTATCTGGAAAATTGAATTTTCCAGAAAGAATGTCGGAGTCATTCTCACCGCTAAACCGATTTTTTCCAGCGTCTAGATTACCTGCATTTACAGAAAAAGAGGCCTTTGATTACATAGACAAAACACTAAAATCTGTAAAAGTTACTTCAGAAGACGAACTTAAAACTAAGATTTATGAACTGAGCGAGGGACACCCGTATGTTCTAGTCAAAATGGGCAATGTTGTCTTTAGCGAACTAGAGGATTCTGAAACCAAACTCACAATTAGACAATTTGAAAAAGCCAAACCGCAAATAATAGCCGACTTAGAGAAAGATTTCTTTAATCCAATGTTCCACCCCGTTTCGCCTAAAGCTAAACGAGTAGCGTTCAAGCTATTGAAAATAGGAAAACGAAAATTCCTTTTCAGCGAAGCGGTAAAAGCAACGGGCGAAGACAGAAGCGATATTGCGCCGTATATACAAGAACTCGTAAGAAAAGGGTGCTTAAACAAACCGGAAAGGGCAACTTACGAGTTTTTCCACCACTTGTTTATTGATTTTCTAACGAATCAAGCGTCAGAAGTTTGAAACTAAAAAGGTATGAATAATTTTTATGAAAAATTCTAACGCCCCATTTTTGCTTATAGTGGCCGGAATCGTGTGCTTGGCGTGGTCAATACTTGCTAGCAATCTAAAGTTTTTTGCTATACCACATATTGATTGGTTAGGCATATGCCTATTGATAATCGGAGTTTTTTTGGGTGTTGTCAAATCTGGCTAACTGAAAGTTTAGGCAACCCACCGACTTTAGGAGCAACCCGCGTCTTTTGGGAGCATTTGCGAGTTTAGGAGCAAAGCCCGAGGTTTCAAGAAACCTTTAAATCCGCCCTCCGCCTTCAAGTAAAACGGTGGGTTGGGATTCCTAGTTTTGACGAGTTCGTGCAGGAGAAGACGCTGTTCAGGAACAAGGATGTGCTGTCCCCGCACTTCGTGCCCGAGGCGCTCCTCCACCGGGACGCGGAAGTCCGCACCGTGATGCGGTGCATTGCCCCGGCGTTCCAGGACCAGAAAGCCAAGAACCTTTTCATTTACGGCCGTCCGGGCACCGGGAAGACCGCGTGCGTGAAAGGCGTCCTCGCCAAGATGGACGAGCGCGGCGACGCCCGCGTGCGCAGCGCCTACATGAACTGCCGCGTCTACGACTCCCGCTATAAGGTCCTCCAGAAGTGCGTGGGGGAATTCAAGCCAGGCTTCGCGCGCACGGGTTACTCGTTCGCGGTGCTCTACGAGGAGTTCCTGGACTGGATCGAGGGCGACTCCCCCGAGACCGCCAAGCGCCTCGTGGTCGCGCTCGACGAAATCGACATGATACGCGATTTGGACCCGCTCGTTTACACGCTCACCCGAATCAACGACGACCTCGTGCGCGGGAGCGTCTCGCTCGTGGGCATATCGAACAGCGTGAACTTCAAGAACCGCCTGGATTCGCGCTCGCGCTCCTCGATTTGCGAGGAGGAACTCGTGTTCGCGTCGTACAACGCCAACCAGCTCCGCGACATACTATCCGCCCGCATAAAAGAGGGCTTCCAAGAAGGCGCGGTTACCGCGGGCGCCGTGAACCTCGCCGCCGCGGTTGCAGCGAGCGAGAACGGGGACGCCCGCTACGCGCTTTCTCTCCTCTTGCGCGCCGGGGAACTCGCCCAGAAGCGCGGCAAAACCGAAGTCACGGACGCGTTGGTCGAGGAGTCCCGCCGCCTGGCTGACGAGGATACTGCGTTCGACGTCATCGGGGTGCTGCCGCAGCACCAGCAATATTTGTTATACGCGTTGGCGTGCCTTGCCCAGGACGGGCACTACAAGCGCCTGGTGACGAGCGACGACGGCGAACGCCTTTATTTCAGTGGGGAAGTTTACGAACGCTACTGCCGCGTAGTCAAGCAATCCGGAAAACAACCGCGCACCGCGCGCTGGTACCGCGAATACCTCGGGGAACTCGAGTCCGCTGGTTTAGTTAGCACGGTGACGAGCGGGAAGGGCGTGCGCGGGCACACCACGCTCATTCGGCTGGGTTACGACGCGGACAAGGTCCGCAAAGTCATCGAGAAGACCCTGCTCGCTTGACGCCCCTCGGACCGCCGTGGTCGCTGAAGCTTCTCCCCCGACCTGCAGGGCCGCGGCGTCCGCTCCCGCCGTGCGAGAAACGCTTGGTCGAGCCGTGGTCCCCGAAGCCGCCCGATTGGGAACGCGCGTTCGCGGTCGGGCGCGGCGACTTGTAGGCGTAAGCGCCTATCTCGCCGTCGGTGAGCGCGTACGCTTGGGCTGCAAAGCCCGTGCGCATCGAGAAATTCGAGAGCGAGCGCTTCTCGAACAAATTCTCTATGAATGTAATCGCCTTCCCCTGGCGTTCGGCGCGCCCGGTGCGCCCGATGCGGTGGGTGTACTCCTTGTAGTCCTCGGGCACGTCGTAGTTGAACACGTGCGTGACTTCGGGGATGTCCAAGCCGCGCGCCGCCACGTTCGTGGCAACGAGGATGTGGAGCTTGCCCGCCTTGAATTCATCCATGATCTTAGTGCGCTGCGCCTGCGTCAAATTCCCGTGGATTCCCTCGACATCGAAGCCCTCGGCACTCAGCGAGTTGGCGAGGCGCTCGGCTGCGAAACGCGTGCGCGTGAAAATCATTGCGAGCCCGGGTTTCTCGCGCCCGAGCACAACGCACATCGCGCGGAGCTTGTCGCGCGGGTGCACCATCGCGTAGAACTGCGAAATATTCCCTATCGAGTCCGAGTCGGACGAGAGGCGCACCATCTGGGCGTTGTTCATCTCCTCCTCGGCGATGCGTTCGACTTCCCCGGTTATTGTCGCGGAGAATAGCGCGACCTGCTTCCTCTTCGGCGTGTGCGAGACGATTTCCCACACGTCCTCCTCGAAGCCCATCTCGAACATCTTGTCCGCCTCGTCGAGCACGAGGAACGAGACGCGCGACAAGTCCAGCAAGTCGCGTCCAATCAAGTCGAGTATGCGCCCCGGCGTCCCCACGATTATGCGGGCGCGTGCGGCGCGGCTCGCCTGCTCGTCGATGCTCGCGCCCCCGTACACGGTCGCGATGGAGTCGCGGAGGCTCGGACGGAGCTTGGCGAGTTCTTGGGCGACCTGGGTGGAGAGTTCGCGGATGGGCACCATCACGAGCCCCTGCACGAATTCGCCCTCGTGAATCGCGTTCACCAGGGGTATCCCGAACGCGAGCGTCTTCCCGCTCCCGGTCTTGCTCTGGGCTACGACGTCGCGCCCCTCGAGCAGGAAGGGAATCGTCGCCTCTTGGATGGGCGTGGGCTCGGCAAAACCCTGGCGCGCTATGGACTCGAGTATCTCGGGCTTAACCTTCCCGTTAATGAATAACATTTCTTCCTTCAATCCTCTGAAACTAGGACTTCTTGACGAAAACTAGTTCCAAATAATTTGAGTGAACCAGTATTAAAAACGCCTACCTGAGGTAAACCTCGCCCCAGTGCCGGTCGAAAACGCGGAAGTCCTCGGTGTTCGTTTCGGATTTGATGCGCGCGAACTGCGCTGCCTTCGAGTCCATCTCGTCGGCGTAATACACGAGCACTGCCTCCACGGTCATGGGCTGCTTGGGCGCGCCGTTCTCGTGTTTCCCGTGGTGCGAGAGCAGGATGTGCGACAGCTTCATGAGCGTGCGTCCATCGAGTCCAGTCTCCTCGGCTTTGCGGCGCACCATCTCCTCGCCCATCACCACGTGCCCGCGCAGCATCCCCTCTTCGCCGACCTTTATGCTCGTAGTCACTTCGTACTCGCGCATTTTCCCAACGTCGTGGAGTAACGCGCCCGCGGTGAGCAAATCCAAATCAACATCATAATTCTTAGCGGCAACGCGCGCCGTTTCGGCAACGGCGAGCGTGTGCTCGAGCAAGCCGCCCAGCCAAGCGTGGTGGATTTGCATCGCACCCGGCGCGCGCTTGAATTCAACCGCGAATTTTTCGTCCTCGAAAAATGCTTTCAAGAGCTTCTTCAAGCCAGCGTGCCCCACACCCGCCACCAACGCGAGGATTTTTTCGTATTCCTCGTCAATGTTTTTCTTGCTCTGGGGGAGGAAGTCGTTCAAATCAAAATCAGTCGACGGAACAATCGAGCCCTTGCCCTCGTTCACGTCTATCTTCTTGCGTTCCTTCCACGAGCCCACGTTTCCACGCACGCGCACCACGCTTCCCTCGGCGAACGAGTCGTGCGCCTCTTGGACGGGGACGCGTTCGTCGCCTCCCCAGTAGGTTACCTCGATTTCGCCGGTCTTGTCCGCAGCGCCGAACGCGAAGCGCCAGCCGTTCGCGTACTGGACGACTTCCCGCTTGTACTTCACGCTGAAAAGCGAGTCCACCGGGTTACCCGGCTTCAAGTCCTCCACGAATTCCTTCACGAGCCCCACCACTTCCAATTAGCCGCCCGCCAATAATAAACCTTTTTTAACACGCCGCCCAAGTGTCTAGGTTAATCCAACAAAATGTGCGGAATAATAGGTTACGCTGGTTGGCGTCCCGCCGGGGAACTTTTGTTCAACGGCTTGAGGCGTCTGGAGTACCGAGGGTACGACTCCGCTGGCGTGGCGACGATTGAAGGCAACGGCCGCATCGACTTGCGTAAGGATGCCGGCAAGATTGACGCGCTGAACAAGCGCCTGCACTTCGAGGAAATGCGTGGCGTCGTAGGCATAGCCCATACTCGGTGGGCAACGCACGGCGGCGTCACCAAAGAGAACGCCCATCCTTTTTTTGACTGTACTTCCGGCGTGGCAGTCGCCCACAACGGCATCATCGAGAACTACCAGGAGCTGCGCGCCGAGCTCGTCGCGCGCGGGCACTTATTCACCTCCGAAACGGACAGCGAAGTAGTGAGCCACCTCATCGAAGAGAACATTTCGTTGGGCATCGAGAAAGCCGCGTGCGCCGCAGCCAAACGCCTCCGCGGGAGCTACGCGTTGCTCGCGATTTCCTCGAGCGAGCCCGGCAAAGTCGTTGCGTTGAAACACGAATCCCCCCTCCTCGTCGGCTTGGGGGAAAAAGAATTTTTTGCCGCGAGCGACGCGACGCCCCTACTACAATACACGCGCCGCGTGGTCTTCCTCGAGGACGGCGAAGCCGCGGTGCTCGAAAAGGACCGCGCCTCGTTCTTCTCGACCGAGGACGGCTCGCCCCTCGAGAAGCAGGAGCGCCTGGTGGAGTGGAGTCACGAGGACGCGGGCAAGGCGGGTTACGAGCACTTCATGCTCAAGGAGATATTCGAGCAGCCGCGCGCATTACGCGATGTGCTATTACAGGACGAGCGCGCCTTGTGCGAGTTCGCCGAGGAAATCAAGAAAGCCGAGCGCGTGGTGGTCGTCGCATGCGGCACCGCGCGGCACGCAGCCGTGATAGGCAAGCACTTCCTGGACCGGATTGCGGGCAAGGAAGTCGACGTGCTCATCGCCTCGGAATACTCTTATTTCGCCGAGAACGAGTCCCCCGAGTCCATCGTGCTCGCGGTTTCCCAGAGCGGCGAGACCGCGGACGTGCTCGAGGGCTTGCGCAAGGCAAAGGCGAAGGGCGCGCGCATTTACAGCATCGTGAACACGCGCGGCTCGAGCATCGATCGCCTGTCCGAGCGCTCGCTCTACCTGAACTGCGGCCCGGAAATCGGCGTCGCTTCGACGAAGGCGTTCATGAATCAGTGCGCTGTTTTCTACCTGCTCGCGCGCGCCATGAACAACGAACTCGCACGCGGGAAAAGCGAAATAACCGGGCTCTCGAAACTCGTCGCGCAGGAACTCAAGGAGGCGGATGGGCAAATCAAGGGTTTGGCCGAGTGGCTCGCCACCAAACAGCACGCCTACTACCTCGGACGCGGGGTGAACTTCGCCATCGCACTCGAGGGCGCGCTCAAGCTCAAGGAAATATCCTACGTGCACGCCGAAGGAATGCCCGCCGGCGAGTTGAAGCACGGCACCCTCGCGCTCATAGACGCGGGCGCGCCCGTGTTCCTGTTGAACCCCCGCGATTACACTTACTTCGAGTCGCTCTCGAACGGCGTCGAGACCAAGGCGCGCGGCGCCCGCCTCGTGGGTTTGAGCAACGAACCCAACGCTGCGTACGACGAATTTTTGCGTTTGCCCGAACCCTCGGACGCGCTCCTCTATCCCCTCCTGTCAATCGTGCCGCTCCAGTTACTCGCGTACTACACCGCCGTCGCGCTGGGGCACGACCCTGACAAGCCGCGCAACCTCGCGAAAAGCGTGACCGTCAAGTGAAAGCGGTCTTGTTCGACTTGGACGGGACGCTCCTCGATTCTTCCCAAGCGGTGCGCGCCTCGTTCAACCAGGCGCTCCGCGAAGCCGGCTTGCCCGAGGCAAGCGAGCGGGAATTCCTAGCCGGCTTCGGGCGCGACGCGGAAACCTGGCTCGCCGAAGTCCGCCCGGACGGCGACGCGCGCAAGATGGCAAAACGCGCGAACGCATTGTTCGCCCGCGAATTCCTCCCGACGCTCGCCAAACCCTATCCCGGCGCAGTAGCGTGCCTCGAGGCATTGCATGGAAAATTCAAGCTCGGCGTCGTGACGAACCAGGCGCTCGAGGAATTCGATTCCGCGCGCGCGGTGCTCGGCTTCAATGGTTTCGACGCGATAGTCACGCGCTCGCAAGTCGCGCGCCCAAAGCCCGACCCCGAGATGCTCTTGAAGGCGCTCGACCGCTTCCACGTTTCCCCGGCGCAGGCGGCGTTCGTGGGCGACTCCGCCACCGACGCGGCTGCGGGCGACGCGGCGGGCGTGCGCACCCTGCTCGTGGAGCGTGCGTGGAACAAGAACATCGACGTTGAGAAAACCACACTGGAAAAGTTGCCTTCGCTTTTCATACGCAAGCGGGCTTAAACGTCGAGCAGCACGCGGGCCTTCCACTCGCCGTCCTTCTCGGCCACCGAGCACTCGTGCAACGTGACGGCTTTGACCTCGATTTTCCCGGCGTCCGTGGTGCGCCGCGAGCCCGAAGCCATGCCCTTGAGGAAATAAGAGTCGCCGTCACGCTCGAACGCGGTGACCTTGAACGACTTGTAAAAAGAGTTGTTCGCGTCGCTCTCCGAGAGGAGGTTACCAAGCGCGAACACGAGTAACTCGTCGAGCGACTTGGCGCGCGCCTCGATTACCACGGACTCGGACGGTTTGAGCTTGGTGGTGTGCGCCATTGTTTCGAAGAGCGCGGCTGCGGCTTCCTCGGCTAGCGCCGGAAAAGATTCCGCGGTCGCCTCGAACAACACGTCCGCCTTGTGCTCCAGGAATTTGTAAGCCATTTTGGTTGAACAGGATGTGCGGGCTTCGGTATTTATTCCCGCTTGCCTCTCATTCAAAACATGATGCCGAAGATGGACCACCGCCAGATGGCTAAGATGATGAGCCAGATGGGGATAAAGAACGAGGAAGTGCCCGCGGTTCGCGTGGTCATCGAGACCCCGGACGGCAGGATAGTCGTGGAAAACCCGCAGGTCACGCGCGTGACCATGCAGGGGCAGGCGAGCTTCCAAGTCGCCGGCGACGCCCGCGAGGAGAAAAACGCCGCGGAGGAAGACGACGCAACCATCGTGGCGCGCGAATGCAACTGCACGCGGGCTGAGGCAGAACGCGCCCTTGCAGAATCTAGTGGAGATATTGCCCTAGCCATAGTCAAGCTCAAGGGCTAACGCGCGAGAGTATTTTCAAAGCCTGCTTTGTGCCCACGGGATTCAACACCAAGCCGGTGCCGTACTCCACCGCCGCCCAGATGTTCTTGCGGGGATAGATTTCCGCGTGCAAATGCAAATCGCCCCCGCGGGGCGCGCAATGGAATGCAACGTTGTATTCTTCGGTGTACACCGAAGTGCGCTTGAGCGCCTCCTGCAGTGCCTCAAGAAAAGCTACGCCTTCGCAATCCGTCAAATCCGTGAGCACCCGCGCGTGCCTTTTCGGGATAATCCACGATTCGCACGGGAAGCGCGGCGCGAACGGAAGTACGCACGCGAAACCTTTTCTCTCGAACAGCAACTTTCCGATTTTTTCCGGCTTGCAGAAACCGCATTTCTTTGCCCGCATTTCCCCGGCAATGTAGCGCGGCACGAACGGCAACGAAAGTATTTGCGCGTGCTCGTGGGGGATGCTCGCGCCCGCCGAAAGCCCGCGGTTCCGCATCAGGAAAACGAATTTCGTTCCGCGGTGCTCGGCGTGCTCGGCGAACGCGTCCCGGTACGCCTCCCAGACGAGCTCGAGGTGCCCCCGTGAGAAATCCTGGAATGACTGCGAATGCTTCTCGGTTTCCACGATTACGTCGTGCGCCCCGATTGCGGGCGCCCGGTTTCTGCGCCAGGCGAACTTCTTCGTTGAAGGCGAGAGCGCAGGGAACGCGTTCCTGAACCTGCGTACGCGCCACTCCTTTTCATTGGGATAAGCTGCGAGCGTGGGCGGCGTCCGGTCCTCGCTTCCGCGGCAGAAAATGCAACCCTCGCGCCCCTTCAAGTGCGGACGCTTTTCCCGGTCCTCGGCGACTATCACGTCCACGCCTTTCGCGTCGTCGCGCACGATTTCGTTCATACGCAAAGCACCCGCGCGGGCAATTTAAAGAATACTATTTAAACCCGATGCGCCCCCGTTTACTATTAATATGGGGTTCCTTGAAAACGCGTCCGACTCCTGGCATTCCCTACTCGACTCGTTGAACGAGAAGGGCATTCCCTTGAAGTCGATTTCGGACTACCTCGAGGAAAAAGGCATACCCTCGCTTCCCGTGTTCCTCATTCTCCTCGCGCTTATAGTTTACGCAATCGCCTCGATGGGCGTGCCAGCGCTGGGCGCTTCCACGGGTTCGGTTGAAGTGAGCGTGCGCGCCGCGGACGGCTCGCCCCTTGCCGGCGTTACGGTTGCCCTCGAGTCCGGTGAAGGCGATTACACTGATGAACTGGCGACGGACGCTTCGGGTAAAGCGCTTTTCTCGGGAGTCCCCGTGGGCACCGCGATGGTGCGCGTGACAAGCGACGATTACTTCTTCGAAACGGGCTACCACACCGCGGACGTTGTCGCGAGTGAAACCGTTTCGCTCTCGGACTCCGCGTTCCCGACCGAATCCCGCGTTTCGCTATACTATTCAGTCGAAGGCCCGGACAACGCGGACGTTTACCTCCTCGACGCAGTCACGGGTGCTGAACTCGCGCACGCGACCACGTACGCCGGCTCTTTCCTCGTGGACCCTGAGAACGAGTACGTGCTCCGCGCGGTTGCCCCGGGTTATTCCACGGTAGAAGAAAGCGTGAACGTTGGAACGACGAGCCAACCCCCGGTCTCGCTCGTGCTCGTGGAAGTCGGGGGCGCGCAAACCGCTAAGCTCCACCTCCAAGTGCTCGGCGAGAACAAGCTCGCGCTCGCCAACGCTACGGTTGTGATGCGCCTCGCTGACACGGGCGGCTTGCTCGTGGAAGCAATAACGGGCGCGGACGGACGCACCCCCATGCAAACCGTGGCACTCGCGTCGTCACTCTCGCTTACTGCCTCGGCTGACGGTTATCTCCCCGAGACGCGCATAGTGAACGTAACCGAACGCGACTACTGGCCGCTTCCATTCAACCTCGTGAAGGGCGACGCCTTGACTTCGTCGCTCGTGCGCATACGCGTCCGCAACGCAGCTGGCGACGCGGTGAACTCGCCCAGCATCCTGCTTTATTCCCCGGACTCCCCGAACGCAGCCAAGTACGAAGCCGCGCCGTTCGGCGGAACTGCAGAATTCGTGGTGCCCGCAAGCGAGGCGTCCGAATCGCAGAGCGCGTTGTCGGGAACGGTGTTCAAACCCGGTTTCCTCCCCGCGTTCCTACCCGTAGTCCCTGCGGGTGAAACGCTCGTCACACTCTCCCCCGCGACCCCCGAAGCATCCGGACTCGTTTCGCTCTCGGTCACTGACTATTATGGCTACGCAGTCGCAGGCGCTTCGGTTGCGCTCTTCGACTCCGTCGGACAACCGCTCGGCTTGCCCGCGAAAATCACCGGCGTGGACGGCACCCAGTCGTTTGAAGGCGTGCCCCTTGGCGACGTCGTGGCAGTCGCTTCAATGGCTGGCAACGTCGCGGCAAGCGAACCGTTCGCCGTGGAAAGCGCTACAGAAAACCCGTACGGCTCCTCGGCAACAATTTCGTTCCCGCTCGCAAAAGCAACCGTGCTCTTCACAGTCACGAGCCGTTACTCGAACGCGCCCGGCGTGCCCGGCGCTGCAATTACGCTGACCGCCTCGGACGGCGAAACCTATTCGTGCACCACGAACGCCGCGGGCGCGTGCTCCATTATTGCGGTTGAAGGCGAGGCTACTGCCAGCGTGAACGCTGACGGTTTCGAGTCATTCTCATCCGCAGCCCTCCAACTGATTGGCGGCGCGGACAACGCGAACGCATTCCAACTCGCGCCCGAAGGGCTCGAGGAACAGGCGCGCCTTGACTTCGCCGGACTCTACGATTTGGACGGCACCCGCGTCGCCAGCGTCCAGCCCTACACCACTTACAACGCGAAATACGTCTTGACCGCACCCACCGCCGGCGGATTCTCGTTTGAGCGCGCAACCGCCTTTGTGCGAATCGCAGGCGACGCGCTCTCCGCGGACGCTTCCGCGATAACCGCTTACTCCGCGCCTGGCGCGGGCGTGCGCCGCGGCTCCACGGCGCTCGAAGCGCAAACCGGTTCCGCGGAACAGGGCGCGCCTTCTTCCGCGACGGTGTACTTCGACGAGTACGGCTTCGCGCCCGCGGACGTGCAGGTTGCGGAAGGCGCGACCGTGGAATTCGTTAACATCGGTTCGGGCGCGCAAACCATTTCCGTGAAAGGCGAATTCGACGGCGTTGCCATTGCCGCGAACAACTCGTTCGACTACCAATTCCTGGATTCCGGCGACTATGCTCTCGCAAGCACCGAGTACCCGGAGAACGCTGGTTCAATCGAAGTGCTCCCCGTGATAACTGAGGACGCTGTCGCAGCGGAGGAATCGGGCGCGGCGTTCAAGTGGGTTGAATTCGAGTATTCCTCGTTCACGGGCTCGCGCGAGATAACCGTGCAGGTGCGCACGGGTGCCCCCCAGGACGCGCTCGCGTTCGAACAACGCACTGCTTTCTATTCGGGCGACGAAGTGCTCCGCGACCCGTCCGACTCCGAGGCGGGCGTCACGAAGGACGAGTCGCTCGCGTTGACACGCGAGAGCGCCTCGTTCGAGAACTCGTTCCAGGGCTCGTGCGTCGCGGGCTTGTGCTACCGTTTTGCTTTCTCCTCGGCTTCCGGTTCGAGCGCATCTTTCCAGGCGGCGCTCGGGCAGGAGTTCAAGGCGCACTATTATGTTTACGGGGAACCCGGCGCGCAATACGCGCTCGTTGCCTCCGTGGAACCGCCCACTCTCTCGTTCGACGGCGCTCCGAGCGCTTCCGCGGCGCTGGCGTTGGACGAATCCGGACGCGCCTCGGGTTACTTCACGCTTTCATCCGCGCGCCTCTCCGAGGACTCGCCCGTATCATTCGCGTTGAACGATGCGAACAACGACCCGGTCGCCCAGGAAACGCTTTCGGTGCGCGTTGTCGCGGAGAACGAGCCCCGCCTCAAAGTCACCGTTTCGCCGGCGTCGTTAGTCGCCCTCGAGGAGTACGCGCTCGCGTTCACCGTGAACGACGAGTACGGTTACCCTGTTGAAGACGCTTCGATAACGCTTTCGGGTTCTGTGTTGGCTTCGCCGCTTTCCGCGGTGCAGGACGCAACGCAACCCGGGCTCTACACGATTGAACTCCAACCAACGGGCGCAGGCACGCTGAACTTCGAAGTCACCGCGCCGTCGTTCAAGCGTTACACCGGACGCTTGAACGTGAAAGCGCCGGCGCTCCTGCTCGTTGCCTCGCCCGCCTCCCTCCAGCTATCGTTGGATTCGTTCGAGGGAGCGAGCGCCGAGTTCGCGTTGGCGAACGCACTCTCGAACCGCGTCACCGTAACCGCGAGCATTTACACCGAGGATAACCCCGAGTACTCCGAGATTTTCCTGTACGACGGTTTCTACCGCCTCGAGGGCAACGCGGAAATTACGGGTTCATTGAACGCGGAATACGCGAAAAGCGTGCAACTATATTCAAATAACCCGCGCACCCTCCGCGAGGAAACAACTGGTTTCGTGCGCTTCCGCGCCCGCCTCGGGAGCGTGACGCAGACAATCGAAATCCCGTTCACTACGCGCACCACGTTCACCCAACAGCTCCTTGAGGACGCCTGGACGGTTTCTTCGGACGAGCTGGAATTCCAACTCGAATCCACCGAGTCGCGCGAGACGCTCGCGCTCACCGTGTCGAACCTAGGAGACCAGGCACTCCTGATTAACCAAGAGGACTCTTCTTCCGCGTTGAGCGTTACCCCGGCTTCGCTCGTGCTCGAGGCAGGGGAGAGCGCGGACTTCGCAGTCACCGCCGCCTTGGGTTCCGCAGCTACGGACTGCATGGACACACTTGACTCCACCGAAGCGTCGCTCTCGCTTTACGCTTCCTTCCAAGGCGAGCGCTCGACGCGCGTGCTCCCCGTGAGCGTCACGATTGCAGGCGAGGCACCCTGCCTCCCTGAGAACGGCTACTCGGTGAGCCTGCCGCTCGACTCTGCGTTCGCCCTGCCTTCGGGTTACCGTTACAAGGAGAACGGGGACGGTTCGACTACCATCCAACCGTTCGGCAAGGGCGGCGAAATATTCGCGGTTCAGCCCGGCGCTTACATTCGCCAATCCGTGCTCGAGGTTTCCTCGGAGACGGGCATCGTGCTTCCAGCTTCGTGGGTTTCCCGCACTTCGGACGGCTGGCGCATCACCATTCCCCTCCAGGCAACGATTTACCTGACGGACGACACGTCCGCCACGCAGGCGCTGGACGGCTCGATTTCAATCGAACTCTACGGCGGTACGCTCTCGATGAGTCCCGGAGCAACGCTGTCTTCTTCGGGCGGACGCTCGTCGGTAATCGTGCCCGCAAGCAACCCGATAACCTATGCGCCTACCGACTGTTCACAGATTTACTCGAGTTTCCCCTCGAACTCGCGCGAACTCCGGCTCCCCGTGGAAGCGGTGTTCTACCCGGTGCGCGGCTCGTCGGTGAACGACAACGAAGACGAACAATGTCCGAACCCGCCCTCGGCTTATCCTTCGGCATCGTACGCTTTCCTGCAATCCAATAACCTACTCAAGCTCCCGGACGGACGCACCATTGCCCTGCCGGGCGAAGCCGAAGTCGAGAACGCTGCGGACGGCTCGATTGCGCGCATCACGATTCCCGCGGGCTCGAGCGTGCTCGTTCCCGCAGAAATGGCGTACCAGTCCACGGAATCCGAGGAAGCGATAACCGTTTCACTCCCGTTCCCCTACCAACTCGTTTACTCGGATGACGCAGCGGAACCGTTGCGCGACACCGAGGCGGGAACGTACACGATTAAATTCGACGACGAGAACGCCGCACAATTCCGCTTCAACCCCGTGCCAATAACTGCGTCGGGCAGGCAGACGGTGGGTGTCCCCGCGTACTCCCCGGTTGTTTACCTGTCGGGTGCGAGCGCCCATGAGATAGTGGACCCGTCGATTTACGATTCGTGCCAGCAATACTTCTCGTACGACGAGGCGACCAAGGTTTACCTGCCCACGGGCACCATAACGCGCACCGAGGGCGGACAACTCTCCGCGCTCCTCCCGGATTGCAGTGACAACTCGCAACTCCTGATTCAAACGCCGGACGGCGTGGACATTTACAAGTCGCCCGCCTCGAAGCGCGTGGTGTTCACGGACTATAATTTGGAATCAGGGGAACTCGACGATTATTCCGCCAAGACGCTGAGCATCCCCCGCAACGCCCGCGTCACGTTCTACACCTGCAGCCAAGTGGAAGACGACTTGCACTCTGCCACGCTCACCGTGCCCACGCCCGCCTCGGTTGTATTGCCGCAAGGCGTTTGGAACGGCGACTTGTTCACGCTCGCCACGCCCGCGAAAATCAATGTTGACTTCGGACGCAAGTTCGAAACCGGGCGCACCAAGAAAATCGAGTTCAATCCAGCGAACACCGAGGATTACTCCCGCCTCGAGAACAGTGGCGGTACGGTTTCCCTTCCGGCATTTAGCTCAATGACTTACCTCACGGTATGCGACTCCGCGGGACGCTCGGTGGAAGTCACGGCGAACGCGGATTACCTCCGCATTTACGAGAAGGAAACGGAAACGGTTTACTCGGAGTCCAACCCGTTCGAACTCACGTTGACGAACGCCCAAGCTTCGACGGGTTACGACCTAGTGCTCTGCCTTGTGAACATCGGCGACCAGGTGCTGGACTTAACGGGCGTTACTCCCGAATCCGGCGCAATAAGCGCCAACGCGGCGGACTATGTTGCCGCGTTCCCGACTGACGGAATGTACTTCGACAAAGGCGAACGCTACGGTCCGACTTCCACCGGGCAAATCGCGCCGCTTACCCGCGAATGCAACACTTACCACGTGAAAATAGTCGTGCCCCCGAACCTACTCAACGAGTATACTAATTGCATTGAGTTGGAAGAGCAACTCGTCCTCAATGGCCAGCTCTTGTTCGAAACGCGTTACGCGGGCGAGGACGGCGTTAGGGCGTTCCCCGTTTCGCTCACGCTTGACCCGAACGAGGTGGCGTGTTCGGGCGGCAGCGGGTCTGGAACCCCTCTCGACGAGAAGGTGACAGTTAACTATGACCCCGCCTCGGTGTTCCGATTGGATGGAGATCCGATTCAATTCGCATTCAAGGGTGTCGGCGAAGAACACTACCGTTACCTTAGCATAACGAACAACCGTGAGGAAGCCGTAGTCGCGCAAATACAGGGTGCGGAGTACCTGGATTGCTATCACTTGACCGCGGACGGTTCAAAGGGCGCCTCATTTGTTTCCGGAGAAAGCGTTACCGCAGGAAACGCGTTGGTTCTCCGCTGTTATTCCACGCCGGCCGGCAGCGGCGTCTACAAGATTTCGTTCACTGGCGTTGAGAGCGGCGAAGAATTCAGCAAACAAGTCACCTCCAAGGTTTATTCGGGCGACCCGGCGGTTTATTCCGCGACGCCCTTGGGCCGCGTAGCCTGCCCGGACCAAGCTAAGTGCCTGCCCATACCAGAAACCGAGGATGGCGAGGCTGCAGTTGTAGGGGAACCGCAAACCGCTTACTCTTACGCGGATCTTCAGTTATGCGGTAATTATTACTGCACGTTCTCACAGATGGCGTCAGCTTACGGGGCGTTCCTTAACGCCGAACTGGCGGTCTTGAACGACGGCTTCGCAACCGAAGAAGACTACCGCGATTACTGGGTTGCATTCGGGAACGGCGAACGTCCGTTAACGCGTAGCGCGGTAATCCACATGACAAACACCCGTGTTTCCACCGAGCAATTCGCGAAAGTAAGCGAAGTTACTCAAGCGTTGAGCCAGCTCGCCTCTGGCAGCATGGGTTTGCAAGGAGTGAGTACCGCTGGAGTCGACGAGGAAGGCGGCCTCGACGCCTCGCTAGCTTCGAACTTCGAGAACGAGTTACAAGGCTGCGGGGTATACGTGGTAACCGCCTCGCCTTACCTCTCGATTTCAACCGGCACGGTGGCGGAGTTGCGTGCTAATACCCTTTTGCTGGTTACCATAAAGAGAATCGCGTCGTGCACGCCCCCCGACGACCCGGAGCCCGACTTGGCGAATGCCGCGTTGTTGATGCCACCCGACGAGACGCTCGTTTTCACGGGCAATGACGTGATTCCCTCGGGCATCAAGTTTTCCGGTTCAGTTTTACCGTTGATTAACATAGGCCGCTACGGGTTCGAAGATAATTCCGACGCTAAAACAATGCGGGCGTTGTATTATGCTTTGTATAGGATCGAACCTGAAGACACAGCCATACCCTCGGCGGAGCCCTCGCGTTACGACGACAAAGGTTTCTGTTTTACCACTACCGGCGGCGCTTTAGCAACTTCAGCGGGCACCTTGGCTACCGGATGTGTTGCCGGGTTAGCGTTTATGGGCACTGGAAATGTTTTTGCAGGCAAACTGGCTTTTTCCGCTTGCTCTGGCTTCGCTAGAGCCGCTGGTTGCTACGCCCTGCCCGCTGGAAGTTATGGTTCCTGCAGTCAAACCAACCGCTGCCTTAACCTGGCGTTCGCGAGCCTCGCGGAATCCACAGTAGGTCTAATCGGGCCCGGCGCACAACTTGCGGGCGGCGCAATAATCAAATCCTCAATTGTAGGCTTAGGTTCTACCGCACTCGCCACGGGCGCTGGGGAATTACTCGCGGGCGAAGATGCAAACCCGACCTTGATTTACACCGGCGGACGCTTGGCTTCCGGGGTTTGGAACAGTTTCGGACGCGCTCCGGGAAGCATCGCGCAAAACGTGTTATTTAGGTCTCCCCTTACCACGCTCTCCACTTCCCGTGCGTTAGTTCCATACGACCCGGCTTTCGCTGCGAGACAGGCCCCCTTAAGCAGTCGGTTCTCCGTTCGAAACATTAACTGGCGGGCGGTCCGCGGAATGGCTGCGGGTGCAGCTGCCAGCCTGCTCATAAACGTGGATGCCGAGCCAGTGCGCGCAGAATTTCCCATACAAATTTACAGTAATTACCTGCTTGCTTTGCACGAGGAAAACAACGACGCCTCGATTCGCGAATATTGTTATTTGGAAGAAGACCCCGAGGTTTGTTCCGGCGAAATCAAATTAGGCGGCGTCTGCGATGACGATTCCCACTCGGGTTGCCTTTACATGACCGCCATTCCCGACTCGCAGCTGCCGGATTACGCTGGATATTTGGGCGGCTACCAGTTATTCGCTTTCATGAACAATCAAGCCGCCAGCGAGCAATCCCGCGAAATCTTTTTCAAATCCATTTTTGATCCCAACACCGAACCACTGTCTCAAAGCGATTACACGCGCATTTTCGAAAAGGGTTTGGCTTCCGGATTCAGAGAAGACGGCGTTAACGGCCAGGATTACGAGAATTACGATGAAGACGCAGGAGAAGTAGCCGTGCAAGCCGCCCAAAACCAACAGGCGCTGGACGAATCCTTGCAAGTGGAGGCGGAACCAGCATGAGTTCGTTGCGTTACCTCATATTCGCCGCGTTACTCGCAGTATTAGCACTTGCCGCGGCCTCGTGGCTCGGCTTGTTCTCGCTCGCGGAATTCACGGGCGCGCCCGCGCAAAACTCCGCTCAGGAAGCGCTCGCCTTCGGCGAGGCGCACGCAGGCGACTTCATAACCTACGAGAACGCGAACTACTCACTCAAACTCAAGTACCCAATCGGGTTCTACGCGGAAGAGGAGCCGGACTTTTACACGGTCGCGCGCTTCAGCGCGGTATCCGGCGGCGCGGCTGAAATAATCGACTTGAAGGTTGCCGAAGGCGAATACGCATTCACGCAATCCGAGTTGAATGAAATGTTCGAGGACTCCGGGGACTTAATCTCCGCGAGCGAGCGCGTGGAAGTGAACGGCGTTGACGCCTGGGTTTTCAGCGCCACCCAAGGAGTAAACGGGGTGGATTTCGTAGTAAAGGGCGCGTTCTACGATTGCCCGGGTTATACTGCGTTCGTTAGCGTTACGATGCCGTCCGCGTTAGCCGCCTTGGACGCCCCGATGGCCGACTACGTATTATACTCGTTCTCGTGTTGAGAACAAGGCTTTAAAACGGGTTTACCTCTTATTTCCTATCATGGGGCTCAAGGAGTTTTACCTCTCGATAGAGGATAAATATTACGGCTTGATGGAGCGCATCGGTTTAACTAATTTGTTCGTGGCGCCCATAGAGTCGCGTGGGATACCGTCGCTTCCCGTGGCGATATTATTGCTGCTCCTCTTGACGGTCGGAGCCTATTATTCTGTAGCGGGAGCCATGCCCGGCTCTCAGGAGTTCACGATAAAGGTTTACGGGGACGACGTCAAACTCGACGGCGCCACCGTCCAGCTCTTGGACTCGGAAGGCAACGTGCTAAAGGAAGCCGAAACCGCCGCGGGCCTCGCCTCATTCAACCTCCCCGCGGGAGTATTTACGTTGCGCGTCAAGAAAACGGGTTTCCAGGATTACGAAGCGGAAATCGACACGCGCGAAAAAGCCGTGTTCAGCGCCAAACTTTACTCGGGACAGGGCATAATCATCCCCACGCCAACACCCGCGCCCTCCGAGTGGGCGTCCACCACTCCCGAGGCGGAATCGAACACCGGCTCGCTCAACATAATCGTGCGCGACAACCAAGGCAAACCCGCGTCGGGCGTAGCCAAGGTTTACAACGCGGAATCCAGCGTGCTAATCAAGTCCGTCGCAGTCCAAGGCGGCTCGGCGGTCGTGGCAAACATCGAAGTTGATACGGAGGTGTTCGCGAACTTCGACGGCACCGGCTATTACCCTTACTCGGGCGACGATAACCTGAAGACAATCCAGCCCGGACAGAACAGCTACCTCATCAATGTCCAGCTCGTCCAGAACGCGAGCGGGAATGCGAGTGCGAACCAATCGCTGGTTGAAACAATAATTCAAGTGAAGGACTCGAACGGAGCCTACCTCGCGGGTGCGAGCGTGAACGTTTACGAGCGCGGTTCCCTGACTCCCGTGTCCGCTGATTTGGTTACGGGCAACAACGGCGAAGTCGTGCTTGCCCTACCCGGAGACCAGGATTACTACGCGAGCGCGGACAAGGCGGGCTACTTCCGCGGATACTCGGGAATTTTCCAAGGCGCGGATGCGGTAACTATTACCTTGAGTGATTACGCTGAAGGCGAATCCGCTGCACTCAACATCACAATAATCGACGAAGAAACGGGCGTACCGATGGCTGGTGCGGGAGTCGCGTTGTTCACTATTGTTTCAGGCGAATTCCGTCCGCTGGCGGACACCAAGACCACGGGTTTGAACGGCGCCGCGTTGTTCGAAGGGCTCCCCCGCAACCTCAACGTGCTCATATCCGCGAGCAAGGGCAGCCGTTCGGCTAACGTCACCGTGCTCACGCCCTCCACGCAGGACACGCTCAGCGTGCAATTGTTGATACCGTTGAACCCTGCTTACGTAATAGCAAACGCCTCGAATATCCTCACGGGCGCCCCCCTCGCCGCCTCGTTCCAAGCGGTTTACGGGGCGAGCGTGCTCGACTCTTGTACTGCGGCAGCGGGCGCTTCCTGCGTGTTGGAAATCGCAGCGCGCCGCGACGTCCAGCTCCGCGCGGTAGCCCCGGGTTACGAGCTCCGCGAGACGTTCGTTAACCTCCCAGCCGAAAGCGAATACCACTGGACGGCTGAGTTGCTCGAGTCCTCGGTGATGAACGATTCTTTCGTTGAATTCGACGGGTTCTACACGGTTCCCGGCGGACAGAAAACCGAGTCATTGATGCTCGGGCACGAGTACGACGCGCGCTTCTGGCTCGTCACGGACAACGCGAGCTTGAGCGGCTTGTTCTTCAAGGTCGCGGACGAGGACGCCCAGGAAGCCTGGCTCACGGGCGTGATGCCTCCCGCCGCCATAGTCAAGGCGAATTACGTGCCGGGACCAGAGTTCGCTGACGCCAAATGCAATTACTCTTCGCCCTGCAACTGGATGGAGGCGCAGTACGCGGGCAGCCAGAACCGCATCGTTTCCTTCCGCGTGCAAATCGACCCGAACATCGAAGTGGACGCGAAGACGCACAAGGCATCCGCCTCGTTCAGCTACCGCTCGTGGGCGGCACTCGACGAATTCACACTCATACGCAACCCGTGGGACGAGGTCCTTGAGGACCAAATTGACTCCATGCTCCCGTCGGGTTACTACTCCGCAACCTACGACTTCACCGCGGACATCTATTCGCCGGGCACCACGTGCACCGAGGGAGTGTGCGTGAGCCTCTCGTTCGCGCAAGGCGAACAAATCGGCCCGAACGAAGGCTTCTCCGCGACTTCGCTGTTGAACCTCGCACCCGGCGACGCGGAATGGGAGCCCCTCCTCGTTAGCTACTCCATCGAGCTGTTCCGCAACCTCGGAACCGAGAGTTCGTTTTCATTCGCCTATTGGCCCGAGAACTTCGAACTTGATTACGGCGACGTGCAAGTAGAAAGCTATTCGGAAGACGTTCTTGAATTGGTGTGCGGCACGAGCATCGTGACCCCGCTGGATTTCGCTTACTCGGCGGACTTCGAAGGCAAGCAAGTCGCCTCCGTTTCCCTATCTTCAATACTCAAGTGCACGGATTACGCGCCTTACTCGCTCACCGGCGAGTCGTTCAAAATCAAGGGCACACTCTACCTCAAGCCGTTGGGTTCCGCGCCCGAGACGTTCGTGAAGGCAGCGTTCTCCACGAAACGCACGCCAGTCAACGAGTCCATCGAGCTCCCGCCCCAGGTGACCGGAACGCACGAGACCTGGTTGAGCGTGGACAACCCGAGCGGCGCCTACACCCCGTACGGCTACGTTGAGATGACGCTCGAACAACGCAACAACGAGCAGGAACAGACTGCCGAACCGTGGGAAGCCGTGTCAATACTCGATTGCACGGATGCCGAGATACAGGACGAGTCCTGCCACCACGGGCTCGTTAAAGCCGTGATAGCATATACCGCCCAACGCGCGCGCGACGACAACGAAATCCTCCTCGAGACGATTCCCGCGCACCTCAAAGTCTTGAGTGCGTCGTACGAGAAGGACGGCGAAACGGTTTACCCGCAGCTCTACGAGCAGGGATTCCACGCGAACGTGGGGCACATGGAGGTCGGTGAAGTGGTTACCGCGACCGCCTGGCTCAAGCCAATCGGCAGCGACGTTTACTCTGCGGTGACCGCCCAGCACAAGTCAGCCGACCCGGGAGAGGCGGACGCCCAGCACGTGACGCGCCTTGAACGCAACGTCTTCGTTTCCTCGATTCCCTCGCAACGCGAATCCGAGTTCGCCTCGTTCGCGGGACTAGACGGCGACTGCGGCGGTTCGGTGCACGTCACCTTCGACCCGCGCCTCACCGGCTCTTCAGCGTTCCACCTCCAGACGGGTTGCACCAAGCTCGCCTTGATGGTCACCCCGATTTTCCCGGCGGACGCCGTGCCCACATTCGTTTCAACCGGCGGGCAGACCCTGCTCGCCTCAATAGAGGAGGACGACGGCTCTTCGGGCTGTTACGAATCGTGCAGCGCCGAGGGAGTTAACTGCGTGCAGGGCTTCGACGCGTTGACCGCGGACGGCGAACGCATCCTCCGCTATAACACCGAACTCAGCTCGTGCCCGGACGAATTCCGTCTGGCGGGCAACCGCATCAAGTCGTCGAGCGTCCTGCTCAAGCTCGCACCCGTTGGCTCCGAGTACACTGAAACGCTCAACTTGAGCGTGAACGGCAACCCGCTTGGTGCCGAGTGCTTCGCCGCCTGGCTCGACAATGCCGCTGACGCCCAAACGTGCCTTGAAAAATACCCTTCACTCGAGAACGAGCCGCGTTACCGTTACAAGTCGTTCTACGTGGGACCCGTAATCAAGTCGTACGCTTTCGAACCCTCGCCCACGGGCGAACAAGCGTCCTCGAACCTCGAGGCATCGTTCTCGGGCATGCCGTTCCACCCTGAAGTGTGGGCGCTGGTTAACCACAAGCAGGCAGGCGAACGCACGTTCATCGTGGTCGAGGCGTCCGGCGTGACGCAGGCGGACCCGAGCGCGAACTACGACTCGATTTACCCGTTCAACGGCTTGAACCCGCACTTCTACGCGGAATTCGACGGACCCGGCGTGAAAACATTCGCGTACTACCCGCAGAGCGGGAAGCGCCTCATCATCTACGAGAAGCTCGGAAACGCAGTGCCCGTGTTCGTGTACGACCCGTGCGACTCCAACGAATGGGAAAGCGTCGCAGGGTGCACGCGCCAGACGAGCTTCGCCTCCACTTACAACAACCTGTTCTTGACGGACGCTACCCCCGAGTACGCGGAAATATACGACGAATTTACCAGCCAGTCAGCGTCGACTACCGAATCGTACTTCGCGAGCCCGATTAATTTGGAGGGCTTCAAGCCGTACTCGTGGCCCGTGCTCCAAGCCGCAATAGAGAAGGGCAGGCAAGCAGCGAACTGGACTTCGTTCTGGCGCAGCAACTCGGTTGAATACTGGTGCGACTCGGACACCCTGATGTCGGACCCGTTCAACGAGAGCCAATGCCGCTTCACGCTCGACGACTGGCGTTCCATCGACGCCTCGAACATCACCCAGAAGCACGCGTGCACGTTCTGCAACAACACGAACAACGCGGCGTGCGGTGTGGAAAGCGAGGAACAACTCGCCTGCACTTACAACAACTCGATTCCCTCGGTTGACTGCGACGACCGCTGCTTCGCCACGGGCGAGAGCCTCGGTTCGGCATTCGTATCGTATGGTGAATCGTTCGTTGCGAACTTCTCGCAGTGCACTACCCTCCTCACCGCCACGAAGACGTACGACGGCTCTACGCCGTTGACCACGATTTCCAAGGCAGAGGCAACCGCCTGCTTCACGAACGCCGGCATCCCCGGCTGCCCGCTTGACTTCGTCGCGGGAACGAGCGCCGCGAACCCCCAGCCCTTGTGCTTCTTTGACGGGAACTACGACGGCTTCCGGGGAGGCGAAACCGACCTCGTGCCTGCAACCGCACAGTCGAACGGCTGGACTTGCACGGGCGGCATGGTGCTCTCGGTGCGCCGCCAGTACTGCAACCGCGAGGGACGCGAGTGCTCGCTCTCGCTGGGCTCCGAGAAATACGCCCAGAAGCTCACTACCATTGACGCGGCGGATGTTGACGCGTGCTTCGCGAACGAAGGCGCTTACTGTCCCCTTGAACTCGACGACTTGGGCAAGCCGTATTGTTACCTCGAATACTCGGGTGACTCGTTCTACGACGCGCAGGCGGACGCGGGCCCGCTCGGCGAACCCGTTGTCGTGCCTTCCGTGGCGAAAACGGATTACTACGAGTGCCCGATGGAGGGGCAACCCGCCAAGCAGTCCTACGTGCTCGTGCACTCGGTTTGCCTTGCGTCGTGCGACTCGTATTGTTTCCCGCGCAACGACTGCGACTTGACTTGCGGGATTGACGGGTTCACGGAGACGTTCGCATTCGAGTACAACACCCAGATTAGCTGGGACACCGTGACCGGCGCGAGCGACGCGCTCGTTTCCAAGCAGTTCGCTTACTTGCCTGAGGACGAGGAGTATGCGAATGCTAACTTGCAGCCGATGCGTTCGTTCCCCGAGTACGGAGTGAACTTCCGTTACAACCTCGTGGTGAACAAGTTCTTCGGTGCGGAACCCGACTTCCCCTATCCCGAATTCCTGTCGTTCTACGGCGACCCGAACTACGAAGTCGCATTGCGCGTTTCGGAAGTGACTGGTTGCACGGTGAACGACGACGAAAAATACGCTGCATACGACGAGCAAGGCGTGTACGGCGTTGAAATATTGAACACGCCGGACGTGGGCACCGGGCAGGACTTGTGGCTGGGCACGGCTTCGGTTCTTTCTCTTGAAAAGACCGAGTACCTGGGCATTCAATGCCGCAAGCCGGATGCCGCGTGGGGTTCGGTTGAATTGTGCGGGCCTTCTTACACGGACTACTCTGCGACTTACGGTTCGTGCGTTAACACGCTCTACCAGCACGACCCGGCGTTGCTCGCCCTGTTCAAGGACAAGGGTTACCTCGGGCGCTTCACTACGGGTGCGAACCGCGAGTACTCGAGCGAGGGTTGCGTGATTTCGGATGCCGGCTACATTGCCTGTCTCTCGAAGAGTGAGAAGAAGGATCAATCGGGAACCGTGGACGGCTGGCGCCAGGAGTTCGCTTTCTCGACGCCCACCGGCGAATATTCCATGAAGGCGAAGGAGTGGCCTACGCCTGTTTGGAAGACCGCCGCGATGTACGCGTATTACGGCGTGCAAGCCGCGAGCATAATCTCGACTGCGGGCGGCGCGTTAGGCATAGCTCCCGGTTTGATGAAGACGATCGGCACCGTGGGCAACCTCGGCATCAGTCCGACTGCATTCGGCGGCACTTTAGGCGCTAAAATGGGAGTCGGTGCGGTTCGCGGTGCGCTCAAGGCTGGAATAGGTTACGCTTCGACTTACGAGCAATGCTGGGGCGACGGGATAGCGGTTGTCAGTGCTGGAGCCGCAATCGGTGCGGGTGAAGCCGCGCTCGCCTCGCTCGTGGAACCGAACACTGAAACCGTTTCTACCACATATGGTGAGTCTACAACTACTGATATTGAGCCGGGCGCGTCCGGTGGCAGTACCGACCTTACCGTTTTTAATTCTGGAGATACACAACCCGCCTATGTTTCAACTAATCCTATTGGATACTCCAAGGGCGATTTGTGGGCGTTGACTGGCACGCGCGCGGCAACCTCGTTCCTCGAATGGCAAGCGTTCAGGGGAGTGCCTGGCGGTTCGGGCGGCTTGATTGACTTGGGCGGCTGCAGCGAGTGCTACCAACCCGAATCCGTCGGACCCGCGAACTTCCTGGACAAGGTTTGGGGCTGCAACGAGAAGGAGTCCGCCGTCTGGTGGATTCGCGCCTCGAACGCGGGCGAACCGAACTAAATTTCCTTTGTTTTTTCCCCGTTTTTCTCGCGCTAGTTGGTTGAATTGATGGACAAGCTCTTCTCGGTTGACGAAGCCGGCATGCGTCGAAAGGGGAACTGGCTTTGGTGGTGGTGGATTTTCTTCTTCCGCGAACCCCGCGGACACCCCAAACAGCTCATGGTGTTGTGGTCCACCAAGAACGAGGCGCGCATCCACTGCAATGATTTGGAAATCAAGTTGCGCGAGGACTTCGTCCGACGTCAAGGAGATTCTTTCAATCTCGACGGTGCGGTTGCCGCGTGGCTCTACGACGGCAAGAAAATGCGCGAGAACTACCTCCTCGAGCAGACGCCCGTAATCGTTTCCGAGAAAGGCGTTCAAACACGGAGTCCGGACTCACGCTTCACTCACTCCGGCAAGGGCTTCCGGGTTTCCCTCAAAGATTTTGATTTTCGCATCGGTGCACCCCCGGAAAAGGGTTTTTATGCGCCAGCCTATCACGAGTCGCGCTTTCCCCTTGGCTTTTCATATGATATACTCAAGTTCAACCGCGTGCCTTTCTCGTCGAACCAAGGCAACGGTTCCGCGTATTTCCAGCGCGTGCGCGTGAACGCACCCGCGCCCCCGTGGTTCTGGGGGCTCTACCACTTTGATTTCGGGGCGTGCCTGCATTATTACGAGCCGCACGTGGGCGTGACTGCGTTGACGGACCGCGTGGAAGACGCCTGGCTCGCTCCAGTGAAGCGCGAGTTCGAGTTCTACGACGGGCGCAAACTCCACAGGAACAAGAATGTAACCGTGAAGCCGTTCGACGGCGGCTTCCTCGTGGAGAGCGACGGGCCGGCGGGCAAGGCGCGCGTGGAAATCGAGTGTTACTCGCACGCGGCGTGGCGCTTCCGTAAAAGCGCGTTCAACCGCCTCACTTACAACGAGTACCCGTCGCGCGTGCGCGAGTTCAGTTTCCGCAACTCCGCCGGCGAGTGGACGCTCGACGACCTCGGCGAAGGCGTGGGGAACGCCGAGCACGCCACCGGGTTGCTGTGGTAAACACAAGTAATAAATAGGTGGTTACACACGAACAATATGTGGTTTTGAATGGCTAATTTGACGTTGTATGTGCCGGATTCCTTGAGGGCTAGGATGAATGAATTCAAGGGCGTGCGCTGGTCTGCGGTTGTCCGTTCGGTTGTCGAAGAAAAAATTTCCGATTTTGAGGCGGCAAACGCTTTAGCGGCCAAGAGCGTCTTGACCGTAAGCGATGTTGAGCGCTTAACGCGGGTAGTGAATGCTTCCGGCGGCAGGCATGCTGAGGAATTGTTGAATGAAACTAGTGGTTGACGCCAATATTTTATTTTCGGCGTTACTGAAGGCGGGTTTGACTAGGCGTTTATGGTTTCACCCGGGTTTGGAGTGTTTTTGTCCCGAATTCATTTTGAGGGAGGCTTTGAAGCACGACTCCGAGTTGCGGCAAAAGTATAAGGGCGGCGTTGGGGATTACGAGCGTTTGCGCCACTGCCTGTTGAGACAGGTTAGAATAGTTCCGGATGATGTTTTGAAGCCGTATTTGCCTGCGGCTGCGGCATTGTCCGGGGATAAGAACGATTGGTTGTATTTAGCGTGCGCGTTGGCGGTTGACGCCCCGATTTGGAGTAATGACAAGGAATTCAAAAAACAAAAGCGGGTTAAAACTTTTTCAACCGCCGAATTAATGAACGAAGTCGGGTTGCTTTAACCGCCGCTGGTAAACCATTAATAATGCTTTCAACCCTATTTTTTTCTTGTTGCCGCAGTAGCTTAGCCTGGGAGAGCGATCGGCTGAAGACCGATAGATCGGGTGTTCAAATCACCCCTGCGGCATTTTCCGGTTTTTGATGAACCTTTTTTTTGAAAAAGGTTCGTTCCCAAATCACCCCTGCGGCACTCTTATTTTTTTTAGAGTGTTCTTTTGATGAATCCTTTTCTTACAAGAAAAGGTTCTTCTGAAATCACCCCTGCGGCATTCACACTACCCGAATGCAATCCGGAAACAAGGAAAATATTTTTAAAGCAGGCTATCGTGTGATACTATCGAGAGCAATGACGACTACTCCACGAAAAAAGAAACATTGTAACCTCATGGTGCTGGGCGCGTCGGGAGGGGTCGCAAACGCATTTCTCCATCACATGAGTCTTTACCGAAAACTCTTTCATCGGTTTGTGCTCGTGGACAAGAATGACAAAGTTTTAAGGGACCGGTATATCGACCATGCCGCCATAGATTACGTGTTCGTGCACAAGCACATCAAGATTCCCGAAAAGGAGCACGAATACTTGGCGCTCTTGAAAAAATACAAGATTACCCTCGTACTCGATCTCACGGACATGAATAGCATGGAAATCCTCGAGGCTACGGACAAGGCGGGTGTTTCCTATGTTAATACCGCCATGAACGATGACACGAAAACCGTGAAAGAGCTGATTTTCGAGATTTACCCGAGGAAGAAAGAGTTTAACCGTGCCCCCCACATTTTGTGCACCGGCATGAATCCCGGAGTCGTGAACATGTGGGTTCGTTACGGAATCGAGCGGTTCGGCGTGCCCAAGAGCATCGTTCATTTTGAATACGATACCTCCACACCCTCAAGAGTTTGGCGTTCCATGATGACGTGGTCCATCCACGAGTTTCTAGTGGAATCCGTTAGGGACCCCTCGGGAGTCGCCCTCGGCCGTCGCGCGGTTAAGACTTTGTATCCTAACGCCCTTGAAAACCGGGAGGATATGACGTCAATCCTAGGGCCGGTTATGAAGCTCGACAAGTACCCCCAAGGGCTCACCGTCTTGCATGAAGAAAACCTTTCCATTTCCTACAAGTACGATATTCCCTCCAAGTTCATCTATGCAGTCAATCCCCGCACCATGGAACACCTTTTGCGGATTTACACAAAGAAGAAGAACGTTTTAAGGCGGGACTTGGAGATGGGGGACAACACGCAGACCGTGCTTGACGGGTCGGACACTATCGGCGTCCTCCTCGAATATCCCGATAAAAAAGTGTATTATCTGAACTCGATTCCGAACGGGGCGATTATCGGCACGAACGCCACTTACACGCAGGTGGCGATTGGCGTTTTCGCTGCGGTGTTCACGCTCCTTTACGACGACCTTCCGCCCGGCGCGCATTTCGTTGAGGATTTGTTCGATTACCACTTCAAGTTTTTCATGTTCGACAATATGCGCGTTCAAGAGTTCGTCTTTCGAAAGGGAATATCCGGCTGGCGGATGGCGAAGTACGCGCCCATGGTGTCCCTCAATAGGCGCGACCGCTTCGAGCACTGGTACATCGTTTGAGAGCGGATTATTTTGAGGATTTTTTCCGCATTAACCGCGAGCATTCCACGGGGAACCGCCATTCACATAGTGGCGCTTTTGGTTTTCTTCTGGGCAGTCTTCGACAGCATGCTCACCTACATAACCCCCCTGATCATGGCAAACAACGGTTTTTCGAACACCGCAATAGGCTTGCTAATCGGTAGTTCTTCGGTTGCAGGCGTATTTTTCGACTTCGCGGTTAGCCTCATATTCAAGCGGTCGAACTACCGTAAATTTTTCATGATAATGCTTGCCATATGCGTAGCGTACCCGCTGGTACTGGGCGGTGCCCGCGAAATATGGGGCTACCTTTTAGCAATGATTTTGTGGGGTATCTATTTCGACTTGTATGGGTTTGGTGTGTTCGGCTTTGTCAGCCACTTTGTGAAACGAAACCAGCACGCTTCGGCTTTTGGCGAGATTCTGGCATTCAAATCAATAGGCACCAGCATTGCTCCGCTCATTGTCGGGCTTTTGCTAGTGGGCGTGTTCGTCAACGTTTTTTTGGTGGCGTCGTTCTTCATCGCCCTGGCAATCGTTTGCTTTTTAGTTTTGGTTGCTGTGACGTGGAATCATGAGCCGTTGGTAAAACCCGAACGCGCCGGAATGCGGAGCATATTTCGCGAAATTGAGTTGTGGAAAAAAACAAGCATAAGACTTTGGGTGCCGCTTTCGATGACTTTCTTTTTATTTTTAGTCGATTCGTTCTTCTGGACGCTCGCCCCGCTGTATGCCTTGTCCCTCAACTTTTCCATCAATGGCGGAATATTTCTCGCCGCATACTGCATCCCCTTCCTTATTTCGGGGTTGGTAGCCGGTTGGGTGACTAAACGATTTAGAAACGTGCGAACCGCTTTTATTAGCCTGTTTATCGGCTCGCTGAGCCTTTCTATCTTCATGTTCGTGGCACAATCTTACGCCATCCTGTTAATCGTTCTCGTAGCGGCATTCTTCTTCGGCCTCTCGCTTGCGGCTATCAACGCCGCTTACGCCGATTTCATATCTGCCGCCCCCCAAATTGAGAATGAAATCGTTTCCATCGAGGACTCCTCTTTCAACTTGGGATACATAGTGGGGCCGGTTGCCGGCGGTTTGCTTTCCGACATATTTAGCATTCCCGTAGCTTTCTCGATTCTCGGGGCAATAGGGCTTTTTATCGTGCTTTTCGTAACTTTATTCTCAAGAAAACGCGCCACCATCTTCGACGCGTGAGCTCGTTCTCTTTTTCGTAAATTCCTATCACCCGATATGTATGGATTAGCACCGCGAGGTAGATTTGCAAACCTCAGCGCCCCCTGCCGCGGCACTCTTATTTTTATTCGCCCTCGCCTTTGTTTTTTTGTGTTCAAGAGGCCGCTGTTGTTCTTGTTGTTGTTCGCGGCGCTAGCCTCCTGCCTCGCGGCGAACGAGGCCGGCTCGTCGAAGCTCGCGGCGCGCATCGAGTGGACGGTGAACTCGCCGTCCGACTCCGGAAGCCAGTTTCTGGAGTCGTACGCGTTCCCTTCCACTCCTTTTCAAACCGTGTCGTATTACTCGGACGAACCGTACGTTGAATCCGTGGACGATTATGGGAACGCGCGCGTGCGTTTCTCGTGGAACGCGTTCAAGGGCGAGAAAACAACGAGTTTGCTTGCCTCGGCTTCGGTTGACTACTCGCGGGGCTTCGAGCCCGTTGAAGGGGACACGACGGTTTACGTTGAGGCGAGCCGCCGCGTCATACTCGATTCGCAAGTCAAGGCGTTGGCTGGTTCGGTTGCGGGGGGCGCGCGTTCGCGTTTCGAGGAGCTCGTGCTGTTGACGGATTGGGTGCACGGGCACGTGGAGTACGATTTGGAGTTCTTCGGTAGCCGCGAGCCGGATTCGAACGAGGTGCTCTCCGAGCGCAAGGGTTCGTGCACCGAGGAGTCGCACGTGCTCCTCGCGTTCCTGCGTTCGCGGGGCATTCCCGCGCGTTTCGTGGCGGGTTTCGTTTACTCGGGTGAAGCGTGGGGCCCGCACGCGTGGGTCGAGGCGTCAATCAACGGGGAGTGGGTGCCCGCTGACCCGGTGTTCAACGAGGTGGGTTTGTTGGACGCGTCGCACGTTAAGTTCTGCCACGCGCCCGACCACTCGTTCGTTTTCGAGGAGATGACACAGGGCATCGGGCTCTCGCGTTCGCTTTCGGTTACGGTTTCGGAAACGAGTGGGTACCCGAACACGTTCGCTTTCGAGTCCTTCGAGGCGCCCGAGAGCGTTTCCGGGGCTTCCGCGCTCTTCACGGTGGAGGCGCGCCTTGTTAGCCTGGTGGAGCGCGAGCAGGCGGTTGCCTTGGCGCTCTCGGTGCCCCAAGAACCCGGCTTCGTTGTTGCCGTGGCGGGTGGGAACGCCGAACGCCTCGTCTATCTTCCTCCATTCTCCGAGGTGCGTTCGGAGTGGACCCTCGTGCTCCCCGGGGAGTTGAGCGCTTCGACGGCTTACAACTTTTCAGTGCTCGCGCGTGCCCGGGGAACGGAGCGCGAGGCGTTCATCCAGGCGTTCGCAGGCGAGAGCCAGTTGTTCGAGCGCGTCGCAATCGAGGGCTTGACCGCGCGCCTCGAAGGCAAGGCGGTTTCGATTACCGTCGAGCTCGTCAACCAAGGGAACGCGGATGTTTTCGTGCGGGCGAACTGCACGCTGGCTGGCGAGTCGCGCCTCGAGTCAACCACGGTCAAGGTGGGTGGGAAGCGTTTGGTGCAATTCCTTTTCCCCGAACCGGAAGGCGGGGCGAACGGCTCGCTAACCGTGGAAACCACTGGCAGCACGCTAACCCAACCCTTTTCCCTGTCATTCGAGGAAGCGGTTGCACCCGCGTCGGAGGACAACGCCCTGCTCTTCGGCGTTGCCGCGTTGTTAGTCGTTGTTTCCGCGGGTTGGCTGCTCTCGCGGCGCTAAACATACGCCAGGGCAAGGACGAGCAAGGCGGCTGCCGCTGCGCTCGCGAAGTTAACCACGTCGTTGTCCACCCACTTGAAGCCGCGCGCGAAACCCGTCTTGCGTCCGCACGCGTGCACCGGGCGTTCGGTGAACTTCCTGCACTTGGAACACCAGTACATGCGTTGGGCTAGCGCCCCGACCGCGCTGTCCACCAGGCAACCGAGGAAGCCAGCCAACGTGACTATGGCGACGAACAGGAGTGCGTCCTGCGGCACGGCTGCGGCCGGGTTGAACGCGCTCTCCAACCCGTAATTCGCCTGCGCGAGCAACGCCCCCGCCACTGCAATGGCTAGCGCCCCAGCGAACGCAACGCCCAACCCGAGTCCGCTCACCGCGCCCGAAGTCCCCTTGGGCACCGGCTTTCCGGTAGTCAAGAGCACGGGCTTCTTCTTGCTTAACACCCCAAGTTCGGTCGCCCACGTATCCGAGTTCACCGCGGCAACGCTCGCCGCGAACGCAGCGTAAAACCACGGGTTCGGATGCAAATAGAATGCCAACGCGAGCGCCGCGGGCACGAGCGCGTTAGTAGCCACCTGCCAGAAGTCGCGGACGCCGCCCTTCTCAAACTCGCGGGAGACGCGCTCCTTCTTCTTCGCCTTGTAACGCGTGAGCAGGGTGGAAGACGCGAAGAACAACGCCATCAAAACGAACCAGTACCAGCCCCCGTAAGCGAACAACATCAAGCCCGCCACGATGGCTGCGAGCGTGCCCGTTTCGGTGAGCGCGCGCTTGGTGAACGCGTAAACCGCGAACAACAATGCGACAATCAAACCCACGAGGAGGTTGAACTCGGAAAACATTAAATACGACTTGAAACGAAAGTAGTTATACCTTTTCCCAGCCATTACTTTTACGGCTCGCGCCTCCGTAACTCAGACCGGCAGAGTGTCTGTTTCGTAAACAGAAAGTCGGGGGTTCAAATCCCTCCGGAGGCTCTAGGAAGCTGGTGGAAAAAATGAAAATACTTGTCGTCGGCGCGGGAAGCATGGGACGCCACCACGTGCGCGTCTACTCGGAAATGCCCGAGGTCGAGCGCGTGCTCGTAGTCGACCCGAACCCCGCGGCAGCCGAGAAATTCAAGGACAACCCGAAAGTCAAGTTCTGCGCCAGCGTAGCCGAGGCACTCGCCGAGAAACCCGTTGCGGCTTCCATCGCCACGCCTACCCCGTTCCACCTTGAAACCGCGCTCCCCGTAATCAACGCGGGCGTGCCCTGCCTGGTAGAGAAGCCGTTGTGCGAAACCGTGCCCGACGCAAAGAAACTCCTGGATGCCGCACGCGCCAAGAACGTCCTCGTAATGCCCGGGCACCTCGAACGCTTTAACCCCGCCATCCTCGCGCTCAAGAAGAACGCGGGTTTGCTCGGCAAACTCGTTTACGCTTCCACCCACCGTTACGGCGTGCCCTCGTTCAACCGCCAACTCGGCGACGCACTCGTTGACCTCGCGGTACACGACATCGACTTGCTCTCGTTCATCACCAACGAACGCCCCAGCCTCGTGAGCGCGCTCGAACGCCGCCTCGTGGAGGGACAGGCGAACGACTTGTGTGCCGCACTCTTCGAGTTCGACGGCTTCACCGCCGCAGTGGAAGCGAACCGCGTCTCCCCCATCAAAGTCCGCGAGTTGACGCTCGTGGGCACCGAGGGCTTGGCGCGCGTGGACTACACGAAACAGGAATTATCGATTTACCGCCTCGAAGTCGCCCCCAGCTACCACGAGTACAAGACATTCAACGAACTCGTCACGCGCGCGGGGCAGGGCAGCGAACTCAAGATATTCATCCAGAAGGACGAACCCCTCAAGCTCGAGTTGCGGCACTTCCTGGATTGCGTTGCCGGTAAAACAAAGCCGCTGGTGACGGGCGAGGACGGACTCTACGCCTTGGCCTCGGTGCAGGCCGCGGCGAAGGCCGCGAAGAGCGCGAAGAAAGAGGAAATACGCTTATGAACGCCTCGTACGACGACTTCAAGAAACTCGACTTGCGCGTGGCAACGATAAAAACAGCCGAGCGCGTGCCCGGCGCGGACAAACTGTTGAAGCTCACGGTTTCGCTCGGCTCCGAGGAGCGAACGCTCGCCGCGGGAATCGCGGAATTCAAGACGCCCGAGGAACTCGTGGGCAAGCGCGTGATAATCGTGGCGAACCTCGAACCCCGCACCATACGCGGCATTGTCTCTCAAGGCATGATGCTCGCGGCGTGCCCGGAGGGCGACTTCACCAAGCTCGTGTTGTCGGGCGTTGGCGAAGGCGCTGAAGACGGTTGGAAACTATATTAAGAGCCCAAACCCAGAAATCTTGTTTCGAACGCGGCCGTAGTCTAGCCTGGTAGGACATGACGTTGCCAACGTCAAAACTCGGGTTCAAATCCCGACGGCCGCACTCCCGTTTTCAAACCATTCGCCGAAGAGTTCATTTGATTTCTTGCGTCCATCGTTCAACTTGAAGTGGTGGTCGACGCCCTCCAGTTCGACGAGTTTCCCGTTCGGGAGTTCTTTTACGAGTTTCCTGCTGTCTTCGATTAAAACCGTAGTGTCTCCCGTGCCGTGGATTACGAGCACCGGACACGTGATGTTCTTGGCTTTGCCGTGCATCACGTGCTTTTTCGAGTCCTCAAAAGACGAATAATTCACCTTGTGCTTGCGTCCATCCTTGCTTTCATAAAACACGTATCCGTTCTTCTTCCATTCGTCCAAGTACGCTTGGCCATAATACTTCAAACGTTGCGCGGGGGAATCCGAGACCGGCGCTTTTAAGCCGATGCGGTTTATTTCCGGGTGCTCCAACGCGGCAACCATCGCCGCCAACCCGCCGGCGCTCGAACCGAGCAAGTCGATTCGCGCGTAACCCCGTTTTTCCATCAACTTGATTGCCGAACCGACATCGTCAGCCGCGCTCGTGATTGTCTGGTTTTCAAACGCGCCCTCGCTTTCCCCGCAGCCGTCCAAATCTATCCTGAACGAGTTGATTTTTCTTTTCGCCAATTCTTCCGCGAGTCCCACAATTGAAGATGCATTTTTGTTGGTGGAGTAACCGTGGACGAGAATGACTACTTCGTTGCGGCTCTCGTTCGGCTCTTGTAGTATCCCGCAAAGCCTCACGCCCTGTGAATTCTCGAAGAACACTTTTTCGACTACAGCCTCTCCCACAGTTACCTTGGGTTTTTCAGTCATTTGGATTCACTTGCCCTTTTTCGCGTCCGTCGACTCGCGTATCCAGTCGAGGAACGCGCGGTTGCCGTCCATTTCAAAGAACGCGATTACCGGGCACTCGTCGGAATGCAGTTTCTCGACTTCCCGGATTATACGCTGCTTGTTTTTCGCCAGCGAAAACACGCTGACGTTGTAATACTCTTTTTCAACGATTTTGTTGTTCCACCAGTAAACCGACTGCCCCTTGGTTAGGTGCGCGCCCGCAACCAACTTTTTCGACACTAGCGCGGAAGCGATTTTTTCGGCTTCCTTTTTGTTTACCGCGCTTATCAGCGCCCGGCAAAACAGTTTTTTCATGAGTAAACCACGCTGCTCTTGTTTAATATTTTGCCGCCGCCGGACGTCAGCGTTCGCGGGTTAACTTAATCTCTGCCGCGTTGTTGAAACCGAATTTGCGGAGCGTTCCAGCGAACGCTTCGCGTGGCAATGTTTTTTTGCACCAGTCAAGCGACGCTCCGAGCCGTTCGCCCGCCTTTTCCGCGCCGATTCCGGTGAAGAACGGCTCGTTCCTCGCTACGTCGCAGGTCCTCGCGAGGTACCACTCGGCGGTTCGGACTTCGTTCCATTTCCGGCCCTTGCCGAGGCTCAACGCCCGTTTCACGCCTTCCGCGCCCAAGCCGTCGAGCTTGTCGGCGTCATAGAGTATCTTGGCTTCAAGCGTTTTCGGGCTTTCGGTCGGCGAACTCCGGGAGTGCGTCAGGATGGCTTCCCGGATTTCCATTGCTTCGCTGTTCGAATAACCGAATTTTGCGAGCACGCTTTCCGCGAAATCCGCGGACAACCGCGCGTGCTCCCTCTCCCCCGCCTCGTCGCCGGGGCGTATGATGTCGTGCAACAGCAGGGCGGGCTCTAAAACCTCGAGGTTCCCGCCTTCCCGCGCGCTTATTTCGAGCCCGGCGCGCCATACCCTCAAGACGTGGGCTAGCCCATGGCTCTCGCACCGTTTTCCGTCGGCTTGGATTTCGCGCAAAACGAAATCCAGTACTTTCTGGGCGCGTTCTGTTTGTGTTTTCAAGTTGTTGGTCATGCTACACTACCAAACCTAACTCATTTCCGGATGTAGAACTCGTTCCGCAGGTAATTCTCAAGGGCTTCCGCGCTCGGCTTGTAAAGCGGCTTCGGGAGCGCCTCCAAGTCGAACCACCGCCACTCCGTGATTTCGTCGGGCTCGCGCGCCTCGGGTTCGCCCGTGAAGTCATCCGAAAACAAGCCCACGGTGACGAAGTGGGCGTTCTCGGCGAAATCCTGGTTAACACAGAACACCCTCGCGTTGTTAAGCGTCAAGCCGGTTTCCTCGAGGACCTCGCGCGCCGCACCCTCCTCGAACGTCTCTCCGTAGTCGAGTTTTCCGCCCGGCATGGTCCAGGTCCCAGCGCCGTCCAGCAGGCTCGACGCCTTCGCCGGGTCGTCGTGGCGTTTCCCGAGCAGGACGCGCCCGTTACGCAAGAGCAGCACGCCGAACCCGACGCCCGGCCTCCTCTTTTGTTCGAACGAAATGATTTGGAACCCGTGTGCGTCAACGTCTTCCTTGCTCCAGAAAGGCAAGCCCTTGGTTTTCAACGCGGCTGAAACCTTCTTTTCAACCGAACGCCCGGTGTATTCCTTGGTTTCAGGGTTCCACTCGCGCAACACGAGCACGTCGCCCGTAGCACAGGGGAAGTCCGCGAGGCGCAACTCGAACGCCTTGCGCCCGTCGAGGATATCCTGGAAGTATTCGGGCCAGGTTTTCTTCTCGATTTTCATGTGCAATTACCACAACAAACGGATTATTCGTTTCCTAGTTATTCGCCTGGTTTCCCGCGTTTTTAAGCTCTGCCTCGGTACGCTCTTCTTCGGGCATCGCGGGGGTTAACCGGTCAACCGTTCGATTCAAGCCCGAACGGATGCGTGCCCTTACATTTTAAGCAAAACGCAATAGTTTATAAATATGTAATGGTAAACAAATCGTATGACTACGATAAAAACCAAAGCCGTCGGGACTAAGAAGTACTATTATCTGCAGCACACCGTTAGGACGGCGAGGGGAATCGAAACCCGCCAAAAGTACTTGGGCACCAAGCTTCCGCTTCCCGCGAAAATAAACGAGCTCAAAGCAGGATTTCTATCCGGGATTTACAAGGAGCGCTGGTACCCCAAACTGGATAAAATCAGGCAAAACTACGCGAGGGAACAAAAGGGAGTCCCGAAGAGCATGCTGGAAAAGCAGGTGCGGACGTTTTCAGTCAAATTCACTTACGACTCGAACCGCATCGAAGGCTCGAAACTCACTTATCGGGAAACCGCGGACTTGCTCGAGCGGGGCTTGACTCCGCGTTCCAAGCCGGTTGAAGACGTCAAGGAGGCGGAAGCCCACGAGAAAACGTTTTACGAAATGCTCGACTACGGGAACCGCGGAAAGGATTTGAACGAGCGGACGATGCTGTACTGGCACAAGAAACTTTTCGAGTCCACCAAGCCGGACATCGCGGGAAAAATCAGGGGGCACCAAATCGCGATATCGGGTAGCAAATTCCTTCCTCCTGCGCCGTTGGAGGTTCCCGTTCTTTTGCGCGAGTTTTTCCGTTGGTACGATAAACACAAGAACGAATCGCATCCCGCCGAGCTGGCGGCACTGGCACATTTGAAGCTCGTGACCGTTCACCCGTTCGGCGACGGCAACGGCAGGATAAGCCGGTTGTTGATGAACTTCATCCTCGAAAAGCACGGGTTTCCGATGCTGAACATTCCTTACGAGAACCGAAGCGGGTATTACCGCGCGCTCGAACGCTCGCAACTGACGCGGAACGACGGTGTTTTCGTGCAATGGTTCTTCAAGAAGTACGTGAACGAATACGCGGTTCATGCGAATTAACGCAGGACGCCAAGGTGAAGTGGAACGCAAGTAGGAGTCGAGTGCGGCTGCCGGGAATCGGACCCGGATCGCGAGCTTTCTCCGCGCTTTTTAGTGCAGGTTTTTACAGCAGCAAAAAAGTGCTTGGGAAGCTCGAATCATACCACTAGACCACAGCCGCAGCCTACGAAACAATTTGGGGCGCGCGGTTTTTAATAAATGCGCAAGTCTGACGCGCGGACGCGTCGGGATAAGCGGTTATAAACCCCGCGCGCCAAAGTAATATCAGCTAAAATAAAGGTGGATATACAATGAAAGGTAAAGTAAAGATGTTCAACGACGCGCGCGGTTTTGGCTTCATTACCGGCGACGACGGCAAGGATGCGTACGTGCACACCTCGGCTGTCGAGGGCGGCGTTGCGCTCGCAGTCGGCGATGTAGTTGAATACGAAGTCGAGTCCGGCGAACGCGGGCCTCGCGCGAAGAACGTAAAGAAAGTTTAAGCGCCTGCGAACAGTGTGCTGCTTTAACGCCTAGCCCTTGGCTTACGCGTTATTTTTATTTTTTTTATTTACTAGCCTTGGCTAGCTTCTTAGCTTGCCGGCTACGCCGAGCATATGGCTACCTTTGCAATAAATGTTGTTTTTGTAGCCATTATGTCCACAAAGCTTAAATATGCTAATATTGTAGCCATATTTGTAGTTTGAGTGAGGACTTCGTTTATGGCGTTCATCGAGAAGCAAAGGCACGGCAAGCAAGATTATTATTATCTAGTCAAGAGCGTGCGCTTGTCCCCGGTGAAAGTCAGTAAAATCCGGGTTTTTCTCGGGCGCAAGATGCCTTCGCACGAGGCGCTTAATGCGAGTTTTAAGGAGCTTGAGAAGAAAACACCCAAGCCGTATGCTGCGGTGTGGCTGTCGCAGGACGCGGTCGAACGCCTCGAGGACCTGCGCGTTTCCGCGAAAAATTTCCGTGAAATAGAGGGCGAAGCCCTGCCCAAGGATTTTCTCGTGCGTTTTACTTACAACACGAATGCCATCGAAGGGAATCCGTTGACGCTGCGGCAAACCGCCTTGATTCTCGCGGATGGGGTAACCCCGCAGGGCGCTAAAACCAAGGATATACTGGAAGTGCTGAACGGCAAGGATGCCTGGGATTTCATCAACGCGTTCAAGGGCCCGGTTAACAAGCGGTTCGTTTGCGGGATTCAGTTCGAACTCACAAAAAACACGGATTGCAGGATTCAAGGAGATTACCGCGAAACGCAAGTCGGGATAACCGGTTCGAACTGGAAGCCGCCTGCCGCAAAGGAAGTCGCCGCCTTGTTGAAGGACGCGTTTAAGAAATACCGGCTGGAGAAACGCGCCCTACACCCCGTCGAGCTCGCATCGTGGCTGCACAACCGCGTAGCCCAAATACATCCGTTCACTGACGGAAACGGGCGGACCGCCCGGCTGTTAATGAACATGGTTCTTTTGCGTAACGGTTTTCCGCCGGTCGTAATCGAAGTGAGCAACAAGGAAGAATACTATAGCGTAATCGAAGCGGCTGACGAGGGCAAACCGAAACCGTTCTGCGATTTCCTTGCCAAGCAATTGCTCCAGCAATACGCTGTTCTTAAAACCGGAAAGCCGGAGTAATCTATTTTTTTAAATTTGGTAACTGCCCGCGCGCCCGTTCTTGCGGCATCAGGCGTTTGACTCGATTTTTCCATGAAAGTTAACGTACCAGCCGCCTTCACAGCTTGCAACCCACCTGCCAAACGGAGCCCAGTTGACATTGTAATCACAAATCAAGGCGCCGGTTTCATCGATTGTCCCATCAACCCTGCCTTTTTCTTGTAGCACCAAATCGTGGATTTTATCATCATCCAGCCAAGGAGCCCAAGCGAATAATAACAGCATTATCGAGCCAGCTAGAACCGCAAAAATCAAAATCGGGCTTAGCGGACGGTTGGTGTTTTGCGCCGTTCAGTTCGCCTGGTAGTCCTTGCAGGCGGACGTGGTTGCGTCCATTGCCCCGTAGAACTCGGTTTGGTTCACGAAACCCGTCTTCATCCAGAGCTGGTAAACGTCGCACTTGAATTCCAGGTAGTGGATTTCCTCGCCCGAACCGCGCTGGTCCCAGGTGACTGTGTAACCGTTTGAAACGCGGATTTTCCCGTACTCGCTCCGGTAATCCTTCTTCGAGCGGACTTCGAACTGGTATTCCTCCGGGTCCGCGGGGGACGCGAAGTGCGAGCCGCTCCAGCGGTCGTTGTAATAGAACTCTTCCTTGGCCATCGAGACGTCCGCGCCGAAGTATTCTTCGAGCGAGAGTTCATAGTAGTATTCGAGCTTGTCGAACGCATCCGACGGAATCACGGGTGAAGGAGTCGGGTTCTGCATTTCCGTCACGCAGTCCAGCGTGTCCTGGTCCCAAACGCAGTTGCCTTGAACGCAGCCGCACTCGCTTGCCTGCCAGCTGCGCTGGTAGCAAGAATAATAATCCGCCCACTCGCAAGTCGAGATGCCGGATGCATCCCTCAAGATGCACAATTGGTTACTGCAGCCCCCGACAACGCAGTCCGAGTCGGTTTCACACTCAGTCAACAAGACAACGGCGGGTGACGGCGAAGGCGAGGGTGCAGGGCACGCGCCGTTATAGTAAGCCCACTCGTCGCATTTTTCGCCGGTGGCGAGCGTGCAAACGCCGGACTGCGAGCCGTCTCCTGCGGTGATGATCTCCAGGGTGCCGCCGCGGGCAACGCAGAACTCGCTCGCCGGGTTTGCAATCTGTGCGGGGGGTTGCGCGAGGCAACCGAACAACAGCAAGGCAGGCAATAACAGCGATAGTTTATTCATTTTTTTGTTTACACCCGAATGTTTTTTTAACCCGCCCGCCCTTTTAATTCTTGTCTAAAGGAGGTTTTCTCGTAATGGATTACGTGTTCGTTTTCAATGCGGCAGACAAGGGCAAGGTCCAGGCGGTCCTCGACGCGGACTCGTTCGGTGCGGAATCGTTCGCGCGCCTGGGCTATGATTTCAAGGACGCGAAAGTCCTCGGCTTGCCCGCCGGGAAATACGTCTTGCACTTCAAGAAGGAGGGCGACGCCTCCAAGCTCGTTGCCGCCCTCAAGGCGGTGGAGTCGTTCGCCGAGGCGACTGCGGACGAGAAGAAGCGCGTGCTCGCCGAGTTAGAGGCGGGTTTGGATAACGCGGCACAGGGTTTCGGCTCGATTTTCGGCTAGGCGAAGAACGCGGTCAACGCCATCGCGGCGGTTACGCCGCCGATTAGTCCAATGCCCGTGAGGTGGCTGTGCCCCTGGGCGTGCGCGCACGGGAGGAGCTCGTCGAGGGTTATGAAAGTCATTACGCCCGCGGCGAACGCGAGCGCGAAGGGCACCGCCCCGCGCACGGTGTCGAGTAGGACGAACGCGAGCACGGCGCCGAACGGTTCCGCGAGCCCGCTCAACAGCGCGAGTTTGAACGACTTGCGTTTGCTCGAGCCGCTCGCACAGCAGGGCATCGCGATTATCATTCCCTCTGGGATGTTGTGGAGGGCGATTATCGCGGCGACCATCAACCCGAACGAGGGCGCGTGCGCGTAACCCGCGCCCACCGCGATTCCCTCGGGGAGGTTGTGCAACGCTATCCCGATTGCGATGAGCAAACTCGTTTTGTAGAGCTTGATGTCGAACACGCTCTCTTCTTTCACGCGGAAGCGGATGTGCGGCAAGCCGGCATCCAAGAGCAGCATTATTGCCGCGCCCACCGCGAACCCGGTTACCGCAACGGTGAAGCCGCCGAGCGCCCTGGCTTCGGGAATCAACTCGAGGAAAGCCAAGCCGAGCATGATGCCCGCGGCGAAGCCCAGCGTGACGCCCATGCTCTTTTTTCCCGGGGTGCGCAGCACCGCGAGTGCGCCCCCGAGCCCGGTAGCCAGTCCGGCGGCGAGGCTCAGCAATAAAACATTCAAGAGTTCCTGCATTTCTTTTCACGGGTGCTCCAGTTTTTGGCAGTGCCCGCGCCAGGTCTTCTTTACGCTGAAGTAACGCCAGACCACGTACGCCAAACCGGCGAGCGAGGCGGCGATCAGGAACAAGCCGAACGCAGCGTTTTCCGGGTAAAACTTGTGCACCACCAGCCCGATGCCCGTCACGCTGAGGAGCACGCTTATCTCGGACAACCGATTGCGTTGCCAGGACAACAGGGTGCGTTCGCGGGCGAGCAAAACGCGTTCATCTAGTTCCATACGCTTGATTTAAAAACATGCGGGGAATTTATTGTTTTCGTGAACAAGCATTTCGCAGTTGTTGCGGTTTTACTTTTGAGTTTCCTGTTACTGGGTTGCATCCAGCGCGAGGAAGGGCTAGAGAACTGGACTCCCGCCGGCTCGACCATCCAGCCGAACAAGGATTTGTACCCCTCGCCGACCCCGCTCGCGAGCGCGCAGCCGTCCACCGCGCCGGCTGCGACTCCGTCCACCGCACCCCACGCCACCCCTTCGCCGCTGCCCAGCCCGTCGCCGAGCCCTGCCGCGTTGTCGTGCACGGTCTCGTCGTCGCCTAAATCCGGGGAATCCTATTTGCAACGCCAGATCATCGTCCGATTCACCCAGGACGTTTCAGCTACCGTGAAGTGTTATTCCAGCTCGTCCACGCAGTCGGTTGACTTGACCCTCGGCTCGGCGGGCACCTATAACGGTTTCACGGACTGCCTGTACCCGCAGGCAAGCACCTACACCGTAACCGCCTCGGGCGGCGGGGCAACTTGCTCGAGCCAGTTCACTATAAGCGCGCCCTAGGGTTCGCGGACCTTGAACTCGAGTAAAACGAATGCCACGAGCGCGAGGCAGGCGCCGAACAGGAACGTTGCCTCGAGGCCGTAAGCGTCCGCGAGCATTCCCGCGGCGAGTCCGCCCGGCAACGCGGCTACCGACACCGAAGTGTGGAAGTAGCCCAGCGCGGTGGCGCGGTTCTTCTCGTGCGTGCAGTCGCTCACGAACGCGCGCTGGACGCCGTCCACGCACGCGTGGAACACGCCGTACAATGCGAAGAACAACAGCAGGGGAAGGAAGCCGGAGGTGAACGCGAAGCCGAGCGTGGTGAGGGCGAAGCACGCGTAACCAACGCCCAAGATTCGTTTGCGTCCGTACTTGTCCGCCAAGTTGCCAACGGGTATCGCGGCGGTGGAGAGCACCAGGCTGTAGAACGCGTAAAGCGCGAGGGGGAAGAGTATGGCGTCCGCGCCTTGGAACGATTCGCCTGCCTTGAGTATGAGGAACATGTAGGAAAAGTTCGCTACGGCGAAAATCGCCGCGGCGAGGATAAACCACTTGAGGTTGCGGGGTAACGCGTTGAAGTTCCCGAGCAAACTCAATTTGTTCTGGGGTTCGTGTTCGGCTTCCTTCACCAGGAACAGCGGGAGGAGTCCCACGAATGCTATGGCTGCGGCGACCACGAAAATCGTTTGGAACGATAGCCCGAGGTAGAACCAGAGGTAAATCGCCAAGAGCGTGCCGAGTAGGGCGCCCGCGGTGTCGAACGCCTTCTGGATTCCGAATGCCTTGCCCCTCAAGTGCTTTGGGGTGCTGTGTGCTATGAGCGCGTCGCGGGGAGCCACGCGGATGCCCTTGCCCACTCGTTCGAGCGGGACTATGAGCGCCACGTGCGTCCAACTCGTGGCGAGGGTGAACAACAACTTGAGCGAGGCGGACAAGCCGTAGCCAGCGATTACGAACGGGCGCTTTTTCCTGGATTTGTCCGCGAAATAACCCGAGAATACTTTGAGGAGGCTCGCGACGCTTTCCCCGAGCCCGCCAATCAAACCTATCGCGGTTGCGCCGCCGCCTAGAGAGGCGATGAAGAACGGGAGGATGGGGTTGATTACCTCGCTGCTCGCGTCCGTGATGAAGCTCGTCAAACTCAACAGCCAGACGTTCCGGTGGATTTTCCTGGTCATGAAATACCCGCTTAACTGAATTTGCGTTACGCCTCATTCCAGTCTATTTTCGTGTTGTTCCGCTTGGCATCCTCTATCGTGAACCCTTCGGGATACCTTTTTTTGAGTTTTCCGATGTTCTCGTTTAATACGTCTTGCATGCTCCAGCCGAAGAAATTGCATATCATCGCGGCGTACCACAACGTGTCGCCGAGGTTCTCCCTTATGCCCGCCCGTTGGTCGTTTTCGTGAATGAACGTCTTTTTTATGCAGCTCGCCACGTCCCCGGCTTCGCCGGTTATGCCCAAACCCCAGGTGCATATCTCTTTTCCCGGGTTGTCGAATTTCTTTGCCGTAACCTTGCAAAGTTTCTGGTATTCATTTAGAGACAGTTCGCCCATTCATATCGCCCCGAACGGCTCGCGCGCCGTTGTTATCATCGAATACAATTTCAGAACTCAAGGTCATCTTCACCGCCCGAATGGGCTCCGAACTCTGACTCTACTTCATCACGCTAAATGTTTAATTGTTGAAAACTTTAAAATCAGTGCTTGGCAAGCTCCGCTAGCGCTTTCTTGTTTTTTGTCATGATTTTATTAACGAGTTTATCGAATTCTTCGTCACTCATTTTAATCACATTTATCGTGTTTGGCTTCGTTTTTTAATTCTTTGTTCAAGCCATTTTTTCGTGTTTCTTAAGGAATTGTTTCCTTTTGATACTTCTAAAACGAATTCCACTAATTCGTCTTGGTTCTCAGTATCGATTACGTACTTATTTAGTTCTAAGGCGGCGATTGTTGAAGTTATGGCCGTTCGCTTGTTTCCTTCCGCAAAAACATGCCCTTTGTTAGCAAACATATCCAGCCAGTATGCCGCCTTTAAAAATAAGGCGTCTTCTTTTCCCTCGTACTTGTATTTGACCGCGTTAATCGCGTGTTCTAAGTTGCCTTTGTTTTCTACGGCAAACGGGTCGTTGGAGTCGCGGGTCGTCTTCTTGTTAATTTCGATTACTTGTTTCGCATTCAAATACTTGATTTTCATGCGGGTATTGCGCCCCCTTAATTTCTGCCGTTTTTTATTCAGAACTCAAGGTCGTCTTCACCGCCCGAATGGGCTCCGAACTCTGACTCTACTTCATCACGCTAAGCACTAGGTTTTAGGGGCTTTTAATTTCACGCTTAACCGCTGCCAAACCAGTCGAAATTATTTGTACTTGAATTTTTTGTCATACTTCCGGTGGTCCAGGATGTCCAGCACGAACGCGATTATCTTGATTTCACCGTTTGCGGTCAAGGTATAGAGCATTCTCCAGCCGTCCGGAAGCCCCACCCAGAACAGGTTGTTAACCCCGTATTTCCGGACGTATTCCTCGGGTATCTTTGATTTGGCAATCGCTTCGCCGTAATGGATGTTCGCCTTGATGAGTTCCTTCTTCTTGTTGACCGCGTTCAGGATTGAACGCTCTATTTTCGAAGTCGGGGCTTTCTCGTTCAAGTAATTGTAAGCTTCTTCGGCCTCGGGGGAAAGAACGACTTTTACCGGTTTCATATTTCAAGCCCTTTAGCGATTGCCTTTCTCAGGTTCGCATTCGAGTTGTGAATCCAGGTTATGCCGCTTATGCTCACGGCTATCTTGTTGCCTTCTTCCAGGTAAATCAGGATGGACTTCAGAGTGTTGTGGTTGACTTGTTTCGGAAGCATCCGTTTTAGCTGTGCAACGGTAACAACGCTGTCCTTTGCTTTCGCGAGCGCATTCTCCACCATCATCACGGTGTTCAAGGTGGGTGCGTGCTCGAATTTCATTACCTGAATCGCTTTTGCCATGCAAATCACTTTTAATTACTAGTTGATAACTAATTGTTATTGCAATGTAGCTTTATAACTCTTTCTAGGACGCCGTCTTTTGAATTGTTTCAACAGACGTAATAGCCGCGCGCCGCCGCCTGCACGCAATAATCGCTCGCTCCGCCGTAACTCTGGGGCGACGGGCTAGAGTATTGCGGGTAGCCGTACGACTGGTAGGCATACGACTGGCTCGAGTAGCCGCGCGAATACGAGTAGCTCGAGTAATACGAGGATGAGTAAGCGGGCTGGTAAGCGTAATACGCGGGTTGGTAGTAAACGGGCTGCGCGTAAACCGGTTGATAGTACGCCGCGGGATAGTAGCGCGGCTGGGAGCCGAAGCCGACTTGCACCCACCACGCGCTCGCGACCGCAGCGAAAAGCACGAAAGCCAGTAAAGCGTTTTTCATATCCCAAAACCCCCTGAAAACAATACGGGTTGGGGTGCTTAAAAAAACGCTCGTTCAACGGGTTACGCTGGTTTTCGAGTAAACTTCCAATAGTTTCGCGTGCTTCTCGAAGTGCTTGCGCACGGGCGCCACCGCAGCATCCAAGCCCGCTGTCACGGCAGCCTTGAGGTCCGCGGCGTGCAGCTTCCCCGAAAGGTAATCCGCCTCGATTTTTTGGTAGTTGTCGTACTCTACGTTGCCCCCGAACTTCTCGGGGCGCTCGACGCGAACCGCGCCGTTCCTGAAACAAACAACGCGCGCCAACGCGAGCACCGGGTTGCCCTCGCTTTGCGCGGGGCAATACGCCTTGTTCAATTTGCGTTTTATCTCTTCGGGCGAATCGTGGATGAACACCCCGCTGTCCGGCTTCGACTTACTCATCTTCGAGTCCATCTTGCCCGCCTCGCCCTCCACGGGCTTGAGCAAACTCGGCAATAATTCGTGGTGCAACGCAACGGGCGGCTTCCAACCCATCTTCGGGTAGGTGTCGCGGGCGAGCATGTGCGCCTTGCGTTGGTCCATGCCGGCGTGCGCCAAATCAGCACCCAAGTGCTTTATGTCAACCGCCTGCATCGAGGGGTAAACGTACTGCGCAACATCAAGCGCCTCGCTCTCCGAACGCCCGAGCGCCTGCATGCACCGCGTGGCGCGCGCGATGGTGACGTGCTTCGAGAAACGTATCACGTCGCGCCAATAATCGTCGTTGTCATGATAGAGTTCGCTGCCGCGCACGATGCGTACGCCGGGGCACGCGAACTTGAATGCCTCCTCGTAGTATTTCGCGGCTTCGAGTATCGCGTCCCAGTCCCCGCCCAGCTTGTTGTTGATTATCGAGTGCCAGTCAGCCAAGAAAACCGCGGTATTGAAGCCCGCTTCGTGCAAGTCGTTAATCTTGTAACTCGAGACAAGAAGAGAACCAACGTGCAGCAATCCGGATATCTCGAACCCGATGTAATGCACCGGCGCCCGCTCGCTTTCCAAAAGAGTCCGCGTTTCCTCGCGGGTGACGAGTTCCTGTGCGGGCGGCCTCGAGACGAGTTCGAGCCGCGTTTCCAAATCCATGTGTGCTATCAGAATTGCTTGGACATTAATAAAACGGTTTTGTCCCAGAGCTTGTAGTCCAGCGTGCCTGCGGACGCGAAGCCCCGCGACTCGTAAATCTTCTGTGCGACTGCGTTGTCTTCCGCCACGAGCACGGTGCACTTCTTGGCGCCCCGGGCAATGGCGCGCTCGAGGGCTTTGTCCAGGAGCGCGCTCCCGTAACCCTTGCGGCGGTTCTCGGGGAGCACCGCCAAGCCGAGGACTTTCGCCTGCCCGTCGGGTTTGGCTTCCACGTCGGTAAAGCCGACGGTCGAGTTGCCTTCGAGCGCAACATAGTACTCGATTTCCGGGTTGTTCAATCGCTCGACAACCTGCGGATAGCCGATGCCCGTGTACGGGAAGAAGCGCTGAGTGAGCACGGCGAGCGTGTAGGCGTTCTTCAAGGTGGCGCGCTCGATTTTCACGAGGCCACGCTCCCAGCATTCCAGTCCGTTTCGAATGCATCCGTGAACTCCGCGGCAATGCGTTCGTCGGTTATCACAACATCCGCCTCGCGGTTCGAGTTCATCGCCTGCTTGGACCAGTTCGCGCTCCCCACGATTACGATTGCGTTGTCTACGACTGCGTATTTCGAGTGCGTGTTCGTGTAGTCCAGCGTAGCCCAGCGCACCTTGACTCCGCGTTCAGCCAAAAATTGTGCGGTTTCGTAGTTCGAGTCCACGCGCGGCTCGAGTATCACGCGCACGCGGACCCCACGCGCCGCGGCTGAAACAAGTGCGTCCTTGAAGTCCGGGTTCGAGAACTGGTACAACTCCACGTCGAGCGTTTCCTGCGCGGAGTAAAGCACGGGTAACAGGGCGTCCCCGGCGTCCGGCGAGAACACGGCGTACGCCGAACCGGAAAGGCAGGCGCACGGCTGGAAGCCGCCCGCAGCCCAGACGAGTGCGAGCGCACAGGCAACCCCGGCAACGAACAACGCGACGCGCTTCAAATTCAAATCCTCTTGGCGCAGGCGCACGCCTGTTTCTCGGGAGCCGCCTTAATCATCTCGACTACGAGCGACTTGAGTTTCTCATTGTTCGCAACGAACACGCGGAGCACTTCCTCGTGCGACACCGGCGCCATGCCTTCGAAACCCGCGTCATAGTCGGTTATGAGTGAGATGTTGGCGTAGCACATTCCCGCTTCCGCGCACAGGAACGCCTCGGGCGACTGCGTCATGTTGATTACTTCCCAGCCCTGCGCGGAGTAAAACCGGCTCTCGGCGCGCGTTGAAAAACGGGGTCCCTCGATTACGACCACGGTGCCTTTTTCTCGTATGGACAACCCGAGCTTGTGTCCCGCCTGCACGGCTGCCGCGCGCAATTCGGGGCAGTAAGGGTCGCCGGATACCAGGTGCTTGACTTCGGGTCCGTCGAATAAAGTGTAATCGCGTCCTTTCGTGAAATCAACGATTTGGTCGCACACCACGAACGTGCCCGGCGGCACCTCTTTTTGGAGGGAGCCGGCGGCGCACGGCCCGATTACGCGCTTGATGCCAAGCGACTTGAAAGCCCAGGCGTTCGCGCGGTAGTTTATCTTGTGCGGGGGAATCGAATGGTTTTTCGCGTGCCGCGGCAGAAAAGCTACGGTGCGTCCAGCGATTTCGCCGAGCGTCAGGGCGTCCGAAGGCGCGCCGTACGGCGTGTCCACCCGGATTTCCTCGGCGTCCTTGATTAGCGAATAGAAACCGCTTCCCCCGTATACTCCGAATTCCGCTTTCACGCTGCATCCACCTCGGGCAAGTTGTTCTCGAGCTCGCGGAGTGCCGCGAGGCGCTTGAATGTAAGCGGGTGCGTTGACAGGAGTTCGCCGATGCCGGCCCACGCGTTCGTCTTCTCCCACTCGATTGCGTAATCGATTTCGCGTTCGCGCGCCTTGTCCCCCAGTTCGGCGGCTTCCGAGGGGCTCGCGATGTAGAACGCGGCTTTGGACTCGTAGGCGCGCGGGTTCACTCCCGCGAACCCGTAGCTTATCTTCTTCAACGCGTTCGCGAGTGAGGCGGGTTTGCGCGTGGCAGCGGCGCTGAACGCGTCCGCGTAATACTCGCGCGTGCGGCTCAAGTACATCACGAGGAGGCGCGAGAGGAACTGGGCGAGGAGCGCACCGAAGAACACGGCGATTCCCGAGGGCGCGCCGCGGTCGTTGCTCTGGCGCGAGAAGAACAATACTATCAGGTAGTAGGCAAGGAGGGGCACCATGGAGGCGAGGGTTATCACCGCGACGTCCCAGTGCTTCACGTGCCCGACTTCGTGGGCGAGCACCGCCTTGACTTCCTCCTTGTTGAGCACGCCGAGCAAGCCAGAGTGCACCGCGACGTTCGAGTCGTTCGGGGTGCGTCCGAAAGCGAAAGCGTTGGGTGTGCCGTCCATCACGAGGAACAGGCGGGGTTTCTTGATTCCCGCCTTGCGCGAGAGTTCCGCGAGCATCTCGTGTAATTCAGGGTACTCGTTGGGCTTGAGTTCGCGCATGCGCGTGGTGACTTTGATGAGCCAGGGGCCCGCCCACCACTGCACCGCGGTCAAGAGGACGACGAACGCGACTATGCCTGTGAGCATGAGGTTGGATTCGAGGGTGGCCCCGTAGTACCAGACGATTAGCCCGAATATTCCCGCGAGGAAGCCGAACAACAGCGTCATCGTGGCGAGCATCGCGAACCTGAGTTTCAACAAAGACATGATACTTCCCCTTTAAGCGTTCCAGCTTAAATTCACTTCTTTTCGAGCTCGAGGAACTCGTGGTCTTCCTCGAACGGCGCCAAGTCCAGGCGCCGCGTCACGTTGAATGTTTGCGAGACCTCGCGTTCCACCTGCTCGTAAACGAGCGCCGGTTCGACGGTGGAGTCAACGCAGCGCGCCTTCACGGCTAGGAGCCCGAGCCCGCCCTTCGCGAGGAAACGGCTGTTTTCAACCATTATCCTACCCTGCTCAGGGTCCGCCACGTCCTCGAACACGCAGTCCACCGAGCCCACTTCCTCGTAGTCGCGCGTCTTTCGGGCATCCGCGAGTATGGGTACCATGTTCTCGCGCGCCTCGCACACCCGAATTAAGTCGCGCATCGAGCGGGGCGCGAATTCAATGCAGTAAACGATGCCGCGGCTGCCCACCAGATCCGACACGAACGAGGGCGTGGCACCGTTCGCCGCCCCCAAGTAGAGTATGGAGTCGCCTTCCCGAATGTTGCATTCGAGCCCCTTCATCAAGGCGGCTCCGAGCTTGGACTGGTAAGGGTTCCATTCCCGCCATTCCACACCGTTCTCTGAGACGACGCGTTCGCCGTGCACCCGGAAGCCGCGCACCAGGTTTCTCGTATAGAGTTTCCCAGCTTTTAACAACAAGTTCGCGTTTTCCGCCATTTCAACCGCGGTCCGAATAGAACGCGAGAACGCCAATCAAGAGCACCACGGCAACGATGAATACTGCGATTTCGCCCACCGGGTCGTCCGCCAACGACTTAGCTAAGTAATCCTCGTCAATGAACGGGCTCGCCTGCACCGGGGCGCGCGTCACGCACTCGCCCTGGATGCAGCCCTGCCTGCAGTACTCTTGGTAATACGCGGGCGCACTTGCGGCGCAATACGCCTCGTTGAGCACTTGGGCGTCCAGGCAGCTGTCGTTCAGCGTGGTTTGGTTGCCTTGGGCGTAACCATAGTAATCGTAATTCAAGCCGTTGTCCGAGTCGAGGCAGTAGCCCGCGACAAGGGTGCAGGCGAACAACAGGAAGAGGACCGGCTTCACGCTAATTTCAGGGGAAAACGAATATAAAAAGTAAGGGGAAGGGAAACCGGGTTTCCCGTTTCGTCGGGCTTAATCGCCGATCAGTCTAAGGACGCAGTTACCGCAGCATTCCCCTGCAGGCGCGCCGGAGCCGTAGCAACCGCAAGGCGGGCAAACGTCTCCACTGCTCTTGGTGGCCTTCTCAAGGTAGTCGCCGCCCGAAACGAATTCGCAGAAACCGGACTCCGCGTTCGCCGCGGAAGCGCAACCGAATTCGGCGCCCTTCAAAACGTACTCCGTGTTGTTCTGTTCGCTAAAATAGTACCCCGCCAAGCCGCCCACAATCAGGCAGACTGCGGCGATTATCCAGATTTTGTTATTGCATTCGCACTTCATGAAACGCTTCGCCTCCGAATATACCCTTGGTTACTGCTTTTTTTAACCATTGGTTTTCAGGGTGGGGTCGCCGTAGAGCACGTACTGCACTGCCGTGAGCTCGTCCGCAGGCACGCCCGCGAGCATCTCGCTGCGCGCCGCCTTAACCGCGTCCCCGATGCGTTCGCCGTCCCGCAAGCCCCGGAGGATGCGGTAGTGGAACGCGGTGCTCGACCCAAGAGCGAGTATTTCCGCCTCGTCATCGAATTCTTGCGAGGATACCTTGCGGTTCGCAAGCGCGCTCGTGGTGCTCCCAACGAACGCGAGCGCGCCGTTATTCAAGAACAACAATGGAAGGCTTTCGTTTTCGAGGCGGTAGGGGTTCGCGCCGTAGCATGCGTCCGTCAAGACGATTTTGCCGGTGTAATCCATGCCCTCGACTTCCGGCAGCCCGCGCGTCAAGACATAATATTCACCCGCGCCGTCGCTCGCCGAATACACTTGGGTGCCAGGCGGGTTCGAGCCGTGCAAGGAAAAGAATAAGGCGTTCGCCCCGTTGACTGCGTTGATAATCGTTTGGAATCCTCCTTCAATGCCAGAGGCGTCCGCGTAATACGCCGGGGGCGCGTCCACGATTTCGTTCCCCAATTCTTCATAGACAAGGTGCTTCAAGTGTTCGCCGTACGAGTCCATTGACACGACGCTCGCCATTTCCTCGAGTGCGGGAGGGGAAGCGTGCGCTGCGATTGCAGCATCCAAAAGCCCGAGGAGAAGGGGTGAATCGCTTTCTTCCTCCCAACCATCCGGCAGCCGCCCCACTGCAACGTCGGGGTGGCATTCCACGCACTCGTAACGCGCGGCTGCGAGCATCCCGTAAGCATTGTCGCTGGGCACGCGGGGGTCGCTGCGCGCCAAGAAGGCGAACGCACCACCCGCATCCGCAAGGGGCGTCGCAAACTCTTCAAAGGCAACGATGCGGGGACCCCCGACTATGAGCAGGTAAGAGGGAGTCAAGTCGTTGA
>Ga0265296_1000482_pt1 | contig 60947 bp, 68 predicted proteins | sample MunlanPumphouse1_FD_189073 | JGI IMG/M metagenome (GOLD analysis project Ga0265296, IMG submission 189073) | Groundwater microbial communities from a municipal landfill in Southern Ontario, Canada - Pumphouse #1 | ecosystem: Environmental > Aquatic > Deep subsurface > Groundwater | place...
AAGGTCTAAATATGGCGCGAAAAGGCCGAAATAAACTATGCGTAGAAAAACAAAAATAAAAAAAATTAATAATCCCGATCCTTTATACAACAATCCTTTAGTGGGGAAATTTATAAATTACATCATGCGCCAAGGAAAAAAATCAACAGCCCAAAAAGTGGTTTATAAATCTTTTGATATTATAAAAGAAAAAACCAAAGGCAACCCCATAGAACTTTTTGATAAAGCAATTAAAAATATTTCGCCGTCTTTAGAAGTGAAATCCCGCCGGGTTGGCGGCGCCAACTATCAGGTGCCTCAGCCGGTGCGGTCCGACCGGAAAATCCAGCTGGCCTTTAAATGGATTATTAATGCGGCTAAAGCAAAAAAAGGCAAGTCAATGGCGGAAAAATTGGCCGAAGAATTAATGCTGGCAGCTAATAATGAAGGGGCGGCCATTAAGAAAAAATTGGACACTCACAGAATGGCCGAAGCCAACAGAGCATTTGCGCATTTCAGCTGGTAGAATCTAAAGTTATGGCCACTAAAAAAGAATACCCCATAGGAAAAGTTAGGAATATAGGAATTATCGCTCATATAGACGCAGGCAAAACAACTGTAAGTGAGCGTGTTTTGTTTTACACCGGTATTTCCCATAAAATTGGCGAAGTTCACGAGGGTGCAGCCATTATGGATTGGATGGAACAGGAAAGAGAGCGCGGCATAACCATTACCGCCGCAGCCACAACAACTTTTTGGACGACAAAAGGACAAGAGCATCGCATCAATATAATAGATACTCCCGGCCACATTGATTTTACTGTTGAAGTCCAGCGCTCTCTTCGGGTTTTAGACGGCGCCGTCGTGGTTTTTGACGGCGTGGCCGGGGTTGAGCCGCAATCGGAAACCGTGTGGCACCAAGCCGACAAGTATGCCGTGCCGCGGCTTTGTTTTATTAATAAACTTGACCGAACAGGCGCATCTTTTGAAAAAAGCTTGCAGTCAATCCGTGAACGCCTCACTTTAAGCGCAGTGCCGGTGAATTTACCTATTGGCCTTGAGGAAAAATTTGAAGGCATTATTGATTTAATTGAAGAAAAAATTATTCATTTTTTGGGCGAACACGGAGAAAAGGTGGAATTTTCTGAAATTCCGGAAAATTTGAAAGAAGAAGCTAAGAGTGGCAGAAAATATTTGATTGAAAGGGTTGTTGAAACTGACGATAAATTAATGGGAAAATATCTTGAAGGAGCAGAAATTTCTAATGATGAAATCAGGCAAGCAATAAGAAAGGCGGTTATTGCTAACAAACTTGTGCCGGTTTTTTGCGGCTCGGCTTTAAAAAACAAAGGTATTCAGATGGTTCTTGATGGTGTTGTCTATTATTTGCCGAGCCCCATTGACTTGCCGCCGACTAAAGGAATCGCCCCGGGAACTGGCGAAGAGACAACGCGCCATCCGGATGAAAATGAACCGTTTGCCGCTTTGGCTTTTAAAATCGCGTCTGATCCTTATGTCGGTTCTTTAACTTATTTTCGGGTTTATTCCGGAAAGTTAGTCAAGGGTTCTTATGTTTTAAATTCAACTAAAGATTCTAAAGAGCGGATCGGCAGAATTTTATTAATGCACGCCAACGAAAGGGAGGAAATTGACGAAATCAAAGCCGGAGAAATTGGCGCGGCTGTTGGTTTAAAAAACACCACCACCGGCGACACGCTATCCGACGAAGAACATCCGATAATTTTAGAGCGGATTACCTTCCCAGAGCCGGTTATTTCCCAAAAGATTGAACCAAAGACAAAAGCCGACCAGGAAAAAATGGGTTTGGCTTTGAAGCGTTTGTCTGAAGAAGACCCGACTTTCAGGATTAAAACCGATTCTGAAACCGGTGAAACTATTATTTCCGGAATGGGCGAGCTCCATCTTGAAATTATTGTTGACAGGATGAAGAGGGAATTTAAAGTGGGCGCCAATGTCGGCCGGCCGCAAGTGGCTTACAAAGAAACTATTAAAAAAATTGCCGAAGCGGAAGGAAAGTACATCAGGCAATCCGGCGGCCGCGGCCAGTACGGCCATGTTTGGCTCAGGGTTGAGCCGGGCGAACGCGCCAGCGGCTTTGAATTCATTAATGAAATTAAAGGCGGCATTATTCCCCAGGAATTCATTTCGGCGGCTGAAAAGGGTATTATAGAAGCCATGGAAAAGGGTGTAAAAGCCGGTTATCCGATGGTTGATATGAAAGCGGCGCTCTATGACGGTTCTTATCATGAGGTTGATTCTTCTGAAGCCGCTTTTAAAATCGCCGCTTCAATGGCCTTGCAAGAGGCCAGTAAACGCGCTACTGTGGTATTGCTTGAGCCGATTATGAAGGTTGAGGTGGTCGTGCCCGAACAGTTTTTTGGAGACATTACCGGCGACTTAAATTCCAAGCGCGGTAAAATTGAACAAATGTCAGAACGGGCAATGATGAAGGTTGTTGATGCCAAAGTGCCGCTTTCAGAAATGTTTGGTTATGCGACAAAATTGCGTTCAATGAGTCAAGGCCGCGCGAGTTATACGATGGAGTTTAACTATTATGATGAGGTGCCGAACAATGTCGCCGAATTGATTATCGTCGGTAAGAAATAATTAAAAATTATGTACGAAATCATAAAAAAATTTCTAAATGACGGAGGAAAATGCCTTCTAATTGAAGATAGCAAACCAATTGGCGTTGTTTTAACTGTTGAAGAATACGAGAAGCTTCAGAAAGGATTAGAAACCCAAAACCCAAACTCCGAAATCAAAGAAGAGGACTCTGCCATTAAACCTGCCGAAACCGTTGCCTCAGCTGAAATTGCCGACATTGAAGCTGCCGATGATGTTACTCTTGGAGATTTAGGCATTGACGAATTGCCTTATTAGAATGTCTGTTTAATGCCGAGCATTGACATTTATTTGTGTATTGACTAAAATTAGATTTACGTGTTAAATTATAAAATCACATAGTGATTGTGTGGTTTTAATTAAAAAATAAGTAAATAAATTCAAAAATATGGCAGAAAAATTTGAACGAACAAAGCCCCACGTTAATGTCGGAACTCTCGGCCATGTTGACCATGGTAAAACCACATTAACGGCGGCTATTACCCGTATCCTTCATATGAAGGGTTTGGCAAAAAAGGAAGAGTCGGTTGATGATATCGATAAAGCGCCGGAAGAAAAAGCTCGCGGCATCACCATTCAGTTGCATCATTCGGAATATGAAACCGAAAAGCAACATTATGCTCATATTGATTGTCCTGGCCATGCCGATTACATCAAAAATATGATAACTGGCGCGGCTCAGATGGACGGCGCGATTTTAGTTGTGGCGGCAACCGACGGTCCGATGCCTCAAACCAGAGAGCACATTCTTTTAGCCCGCCAGGTTGGCGTTCCGGCAATTGTTGTTTTTCTAAATAAAGTGGACCAAGTGTCCGACCCGGAACTTATTGATTTAGTGGAAGCCGAAGTGCGCGAACTTTTAACTAAATATGGGTTTCCCGGCGATAAAGTCCCGGTAATCCGCGGTTCAGCTCTGAAAGCTTTGGGGGCCAAAACACCGGATGATGAAGCGGCCAAGCCCATTTTGGAATTGGTTAAGGCTCTTGATGAATATATCCCCGAACCGGCTCGTCAGATTGACAAGCCGTTTCTAATGCCAATTGAAGATATTTTTTCAATTGAAGGTCGCGGCACAGTGGTGACCGGCAGGATTGAGAGAGGTATTGCGAAGCTTAATGATGAAGTGGAAGTTGTGGGCTTAAAGCCAACCCAGAAAACTGTTGTTACCGGCATTGAAATGTTCAATAAATCCCTTGATGAGGGCCGAGCCGGCGATAATGCCGGCATTCTTTTGCGCGGTCTTAAAAAAGAAGACGTTGAGCGCGGCCAGGTTTTGACCAAGCCGGGTTCAACGACACCTCATACTGAATTTGAAGCCGAAGTTTATGTGTTAACCAAAGAGGAAGGCGGTCGGCATACTCCATTCTTTTCTAATTATAAGCCCCAGTTCTATATCCGGACAACCGATGTTACCGGCGAAGTGGCTTTGGCCCCGGGCGTGGAAATGGTGATGCCCGGCGACACGGTTAAATTTATGGTTAAACTCATTGCGCCGGTGGCTTTAGAAGAACAGCAAAGATTTGCCATCAGGGAAGGCGGCAAAACGGTTGGCGCTGGCGTAGTTACGAAGATCACAAAGTAAAATAGAAAAAACAACCGTTCTTTAAATCGTTTATTGATAAATGGCTAAAAAAGAAGAAGTCAAACAAAGAATAAGAATCAGAATTAAGGCCTACGATAATAAGATTATTGATTCTTCAGCCCGCCAGATTGTGGAAACGGCACAGCGACAGGGCGCCGAAGTTGTGGGCCCCATTCCTTTGCCGACTGAAATTAGAAAATACACAGTCAATTCTTCCACTTTTGTCCATAAGAACAGCCGCGACCAATACGAAATGAGAGTTCATAAGCGCTTGATAGATATTATCAATCCCACTTCCAAAACTATTGACGCTTTAATGAATCTTAATTTGCCAGCGGGAGTAGATATAGAGATTAAAATGTAAGGGCAAGGGGTATAGGTGTAGAAAACTAAACACCCCCGCCTTGGCGGGGGTGTTTAGTTTCCCGCCTAAGGCGGGCAAGAAAAAATATGAAATTTATTTTAGGAAAAAAAATAGGAATGACCCAGATTTTCAAAGGAGACAATGTTATTCCGGTAACCTTAATAGAAAGCGGGCCGAATTTTGTTATCCAGGTTAAAACAAAAGAAAAGGACGGCTATGTTGCCGTTCAGATGGGTTTCGGGACGAAGAAAGAAAAAAATATTAAAAAACCGCAGCGCGGCCATTTAAAAAATCTGGGAAATTTAAGATGGTTGAAAGAATTTAGATTGGATAGCACGGAGTTAAAATCGGGCGATAAGATTGATATTGCTACTTTTACTCCCGGCGACAAAGTTAATGTAATTGCGGTTTCGAAAGGTAAGGGCTTCCAAGGTGTTGTTAAAAGGCACGGTTTCCACGGAGGCCCGAAGAGTCACGGCCAAAAAGACAGACATCGCGCCCCGGGTTCAATCGGCGCTTCTTGGCCCCAGCATGTTATTAAAGGAATGAAAATGGCCGGGAGAATGGGTGGTGACAAAGTGACTGTTAAAAATTTGGAAATCGTTGAAGTTGACAAGGAAAATAATTTAATCGCGATTAAAGGAGCGATCCCCGGAAGACGCGGCACGCTGGTAATGATAAAGGGTTAAAGAACTAATATTTATTTTCTCGCTTTCCTCGCGCGCCCCAGCGTGGCGCGCTCAGGGCTTCGCGCTCGCTCTTGCTTCGCAAACCATGCCCACTCGCGCTCATAACCCGCTTTGAAAATAAATATTAGTTCTTTATTATAAATTTATAAAAAGAAAAATGCCCCCGCGCGATGCGCGCGGGGGCAAGAGGGAGTCCCGCTCACTCGTAGTGAGCTGGCTCCCAGGTCCAGTAGCCGACCCGGCCTTCGGGTCGGTCTTCTACTACATATCGTTGAAACCCTGGGGCCCAGCGTGTGGGTCCGCTGCCATAGCCACCATAGCCGTTGACCCGAACACCGGATGCCCATCCTCCACCGGCACTGCTTAGTATGTTAATACTAAGCGAGTTGCCGGATAGGATACGGATACTGCGGGGAGGAGCCGCGGCAGGTGTCGGCACAACAGGTACCGGAGCAGGAGGCACGATAGCTGGAGCTGGTGGTATCTGCTGAACTTGCGGCGCGGCAGGTGTCGGCACAACAGGTGCCTGAATAGGGACGACGGCTGGGACTGATACCTGATGGCGCGCGGTAGTGATTGGTTTCGGTTTCGGCCTGGCTGCCACTTTCCCAACCCATACTTTTTTCACCGGTTCTGTTGGCTGTTTGACCAACCGAGAGCCTATCCACATGCCAAGGACGAGCAAAACAACGCTTGCTACTGCACCGCTAATAATTGGGCCTCGTTTCATCTCACCCTCCTTCTCCCATTTAGGGGATTTCAATACAATATTTAATTGACAGAGAGCTAATTTTATACTACCATTTTAGCATATTTTTTAAATTATGTCAATAGTAAAAGTTTACAATCAGGAAGGAAAAGAAGTATCCGAATTAGAGCTCAATGAGACTACTTTTGGCTTGCCTTGGAACGCTGATTTGGTTCATCAGGTCGTAAGGGTCGCAATGGCAAATAAAAGGCAAGTTTTGGCTTCAACCAAGACAAGAGAAGAGGTTTCTGGCGGTGGCCGGAAACCATGGCGTCAAAAGGGTACCGGCCGGGCTCGCCATGGTTCTATCCGCTCCCCATTATGGAAAGGCGGCGGCGTCACTTTTGGGCCGACTAAAGAAAGAAATTTTAAATTAAAAATAAATAAAAAAATGGCCCGCAAAGCATTTTTAACAGCGCTTTCAACCAAAGCCAAAGATAACGAATTATTAATTTTAGACGACTTGAAATTATCAGCGCCAAAAACAAAGGAAATGGCAAAAATAATGAAAAATTTTCCGCAGGTAAAAACTGGCCTTTTAGTCTTAGCTGGCGAAAAAGACGAGAATCTTAAAAGAGCCGGCCGCAATTTGCCGAATTTAAGAATTACCAATATTGATAATTTAAATATTTTGGATATTTTAAAATATAAAAATTTAATTTTAACAAAAGATGGTATTGAATATCTAAATAAGAAATACAGTAAATAATATGTCCTTAATTAACAAATTATTTAAAAAAACAAAGAAAGAGGAAGCCAAAGAACCGATAAAAGAGGAAAAAAAGATAGAGGCTCCAAAAAAGCGGGTTGTCTTGGAATCAAAAATTTTAGTTTCTCCTCATACGGCTGAAAAAGCTTTAATGGACCAGAAATTGAATCATTATGTTTTTAAAGTTAACCCCGCTGCCAATAAAATTATGATAGCTAACGAGGTGAAGAAAAATTACAATGTTAAAGTTATAAAAGTAAATATTGTTAATATTCCTAAAAAGGCTCGGCAGGTCGGCAAAACCAAAGGATTTAGAGCGGGATATAAAAAAGCAATTGTGACTTTGGCTCCCGGGCAAACAATAGAAATAGCTAAATAAAACCATGGCGATTAAAGTTTACAAACCAACATCAGCTGGAAGGCGCGAAATGACAGGCGTTGATTTTTCGATTTTGACAAAAGTCAGGCCGGAAAAAAGTTTGACGAAAGGAAAAAAGAGAACCTCGGCTAGGAATAATAGAGGCCGGATTACTACGCGCCACCAGGGCGGCGGCCACAAAAAACTTTATCGCCTTGTTGATTTTAAGCAAGATAAGTATAATATTCCCGGTCGGGTCGCCTCTATTGAATATGATCCGAATCGCACCGCTTTTATCGCTTTAATAATTTATAAAGACGGCGAGAAAAGATATATTTTAGCGCCGCGCGATATCAAAGCCGGCGATATGGTTGTCACATCTCCTAATGCGCCGCTTCAGATTGGAAATCGCTTGATGCTTAGAAATATTCCGGTTGGCACTTTTACACATAATGTTGAACTTTTTCCGGGGAAAGGCGGGCAATTGGCAAGGTCGGCCGGAAGTTCGGTCCAGGTGGTGGCCCAAGAAGGCGGTTATACTCAACTTCTTTTGTCATCTTCTGAAATAAGAAGGGTTCCGGATACGGGCTATGCCTCAATCGGGTCGCTTTCTAATGCTGAATGGAATACAATTACGATTGGCAAAGCCGGCCGTTCCCGCTGGCTTGGCATTAGACCAACCGTTCGGGCTTCGGCAATGAATCCGAGAGATCATAAATATGGCGGTGGCGAAGGCCGGGCCCCAAGGGGCACGCGCCGGCCAAAAACCAAATGGGGAAAAATTACCGGCGGTCGCAAAACCAGAAAGAAAAATAAGAGGTCAAACGCGCTTATTATAAAGAGAAGAAAGAAATAAAATAATATGTCACGAAGTGTCAAAAAAGGTCCTTGGGTGGATCCAAAACTGCTCAAGAAAATAAGCAAGCTAAAATCCGGTGACAAGACGGTTATTAAAACTTGGTCGCGCGATTCCGTGATTTCTCCCGAAATGGTGGGGTTTATTTTTGGCGTTCATAATGGAAAAATTCACATACCGGTTACTATTATTGAAGAAATGGTGGGCCATCGCCTCGGTGAATTTTCTTTTACCAGAAAATTTGTGAGGCACGGCGGCAGAATGCAGCGTGAACTTGAACAAAAAGCCGCAGAGACGGGCTCGTCTGCGCAGGCAGGTAAGTAAGGATTTTGTCTAAAATTACGAGGCGTAAGCCGAAGTAATTTTAGTAACAAAACCTTATCCCCCTCCAATTTTGCAAATCTATGAAAAATAAAACAATTATAGAAAGATTAAATAGTTTAGAACCTGCGGCGCTTGCCCGAATAGGGCAGGGCTATTCGCCCTCGCGCCGCCAGATTATTGTGAGGCAAAATTGGTGGGGGATGCTCACAAATTTAGCTAAAATTTATTCATTTTATTCTAAATTTTAGAAATTTATGGCACAATACAAATTCCACTTAAATAAGTTAAGAATTGCGCCTAGAAAAGTGAGGCTAGTTATCGCTCTTATTAAAGGATCGCCGGTTAAGGAAGCTGAGATCCAATTAAAATTCCAGAGTAAAAGGGCGGCTTTGCCGATTTTAAAATTATTAAAATCTGGCATAGCCTCTGTCATTAACAATTTTAATTTATCACCCGACAATTTGTATGTTGCTAACATCTTTGTTGATGAGGGCCAGATTTTAAAGCGTTTCCGGCCGCGGGCTTTTGGGAGAGCCGGCGCCATTCATAAAAAGACCAGCCATATCACCTTGGTTTTAGAGGAAATGGCGGCAACCGGAGTGAAAAAAACTAAGAAAAAAATAAGCAAAATTATTACTAAAAAAGAGGAAACGCCAAAGAAAGAAATTTTAACAACTCCTAAAAAAGAGGTCCCTAAAGAAATCAGGCCTAAAAGAAAATTTGAAGGCATTACAAAAAGAATGTTTAGAAGAAAGGCAATCGGATAAATAAAAATATGGGAAACAAAATTCATCCAACAAATTTTAGATTAGGCGTAATTTACAATTGGAAGTCGCGCTGGTTAAATAGAAAACTTTTTCGCTATTTTTTGGAAGAGGATCTCAGAGTCCGTGAGTTTTTAGCAAAGCAATATAATCGAATGGGGCTTGGCGAAGTTGAAATTGAACGTTCCGGAGACAACCTGACGGTTATTGTTAATACTGCCAAACCCGGGCTTATTATCGGCCGCGGCGGCACCGGTCTTACCGATTTAAAAAAGAAACTGGAAGAAATTGTAAGGAAGTTGCGTCTCAAAGGCAAATACAGCACCGGGAAATGGGAATTAAAGCTTGTTGTTAATGAAATAAAAAAAGCTGAAAGCGAGGCGAAAATTGTCGCCCAGAATATTGCTCATGATTTAGAAAAAAGAATTCCTTTCAGAAGATCAATGAAAAGCGCTTTAGAAAGAGCGATGGCGCAAAAAGGAGTTTTGGGCGCCAAAATTAACTTAGCTGGCCGGCTTAACGGCAGTGAAATGGCGAGGCGCGAATGGTTTAGCAAAGGCAAAGTGCCGCTTCAGACGCTTCGAGCCAACATTAATTATGCTCAAGAAGAAGCCCTGACGGTTTACGGTAAAGTTGGAATAAAAGTTTGGATTTATAAAGGCGAAGTGTTCGCTGATGCTCAAAATCAAAAATAAAAAATCAAATCTCAAAAATTATGTTGATACCTAAAAAAGTAAAACATAGAAAGTGGCATAAGGGCCGGAGGCGGTTTAAGGGAGTGGAAACTCGCGGCACGAAATTGACCTTTGGCAGTTACGGCCTAAAATCCCTGGGGCGGGCTTGGCTCACTGCGAGACAGATTGAAGCGGCCAGAAGGGCAATGACGCGCTATGTGGCCCGGGGCGGAAAAATTTGGGTTAGAGTTTTCCCCGACAAGCCGGTTACGAGAAAGGGCGCCGAAACTCCTATGGGCGGCGGCAAGGGCGCCGTTGACCATTATGTAATGCCAATAAAACCGGGCCGAATTCTTTTTGAAATGGATGGTGTCTCAAAAGATCTGGCAGAGGAAGCTATGAGACGCGCTTCTTATAAACTGCCGGTTAAAACAAAATTCATAACCAAATAATATGATTGTAATTAAACACTCCAAAACTTTAAAGGGCGTTGTCGTCTCGGATAAAATGGTTAAAACTGTGGTAGTTAAAGTTGACCGGTATAAAAAACATCCGCGCTATAACCGTTTTTATAAATCAAGCAAAAAATACAAGGCCCATGACGAAAAGGGAGAATTTCATACTGGCGATAAAGTTATCATTAAAGAAGTGAAGCCGATTTCAAAAGATAAACACTTCATAGTAATATCAAAAATCAAATAGCAAATAGCAAAAATTTTTAATTTTTACTTTTTAATTTTTAATTTGAATTATGATACAGACAAGAACAATTTTAAAAGTGGCAGACAATTCCGGAGCCAAGACCATAAGAGTTTTTAAGGTTTTGGGCGGAACCAGGCGGCGATACGCGCAGCTCGGCGATATTGTCGTGGCTTCGGTTCAAGAAGCTGAACCCAGAAAAGCCGTTAAGAAAAAAGACATTGTCAGAGCGGTGATTGTGCGCCAGAAAAAGGCCTATCGCCGAAAAGACGGCAGTTATATTCGTTTTGATGACAATGCCGCGGTCATTGTTGACGGCCTTGAACCAAGAGGCGGCCGCATTTTTGGTCCGATTGCCAGAGAGCTTAGGGAAAGAGGATTTGTAAAATTAATTTCTTTAGCTCCCGAGGTGCTATAAAGCATATGCGTATAAAAAAAGGAGACAACATAATAGTGATTAGCGGCAAGGACAGAGGTAAGAAAGGGAAGATTATTAAGGTTTTGCCAAATAACGAAAAAGTTATTGTTGAAAACATTAATTTGAAGAAAAAACACCAGCGGTCTAAAACCGGCGGAAAAAAAGGAGAAAAAATTGAAGTGCCGCGGCCTATTCCCGTTTCAACTGTAGCGCTTATTTGTAAAAACTGCGGCAAGCCAACGCGGACCGGCCGTAAAATCCTGCCTGCCTCTGCGGGCGGGTCTGACGGCAAGAAAATTAGAATTTGTAAAAAGTGCGGTTTGGAGACATAAAAATTTATGATTAGCAAATCCGAAAATTATAAAAAGAAAATAATTCTAACTTTACAAAAAGAGTTGGGAGTAAAGAATGTTTTAGCGTTGCCCAAAATTGAAAAAGTTGTTATTAATATCGGCCTTGGTCGGACGCTTAAAGACGAAAAATTTTTGGAGGTTGCAATGCGGGACATTGCTTTAATTGCCGGCCAAAAACCCAAAACCACGCTTGCAAAAAAATCTATAGCTAACTTCAAAACCCGAATGGGTATGATTATTGGCGCCGCGGCGACTCTAAGGGGGCAAAGAATGTATGACTTTTTAAGTCGTCTGATAAATATCGCGCTTCCCAGAACTCGCGATTTCCGGGGTATCAATATTAAATCGCTTGATAAAAACGGTAACTTGACAATTGGCGTGAAAGAACATATTGTTTTTCCGGAAATAAAAGGCGAGGAAGTCCGAAATATTTTTGGCTTTGAAATTACGGTTGTTGTAAAAGCTAAAAATAAGGAAGAAGCCGTAGCTTTATATAAAGCCATAGGATTCCCTATTAAATAATATGCCGAAAAAATCACAAATTGTCAGAGCAGCAAAAAAGCCAAAGTTTACGACCCGTATTATAAGGCGTTGCTTTCGGTGCGGCCGCCGGCATGGCTATATGAGAGATTTTGGCCTTTGCCGCATTTGTTTTCGGGAAACGGCAAGAAAAGGGGAAATCCCGGGTATAAAAAAATCATCATGGTGAAATAAAATATATGAACGACCCCATCAGCGACATGTTAACAAGAATAAGAAATGCGCAATCAGCCGGACATAAGACCGTTGTTATTCCTTTGTCAAAAATAAAATTAGAGATTGCTAAAATTTTAAAGCGGGAAAAATACATTGATGATTATAAAAAATTGGGAAAAGGAAATAAGAAAATATTGGAAATAGATTTGAAATACCCCATGTTTATTAAAGAAATTAAAAGAGTCAGCAAGCCGGGCCAGCGAATTTATGTCAAAGCATCCGGATTAAAACAGGTTAAAAGCGGCTACGGCGTTTCCATTATTTCAACCCCGAGGGGTCTGATGACCAATAAAGAAGCGCATAAGGCCCGCTTGGGTGGAGAAATATTATTTGAAATTTGGTAAAAATATGTCTAAAATCGGCAAAAAACCAATAGAAATCCCGGAAGGCGTAACAATAACCGTGGAAGAACAAATAGTTAAAGTCAAAGGTCATAAAGGTGAGCTTTTATTTAAGCTTCCAAAAGAAATAGAATTAAAAATAAACGGCAGGCAGCTTTTGGTTTTACCCGTGAGCAAGTCAAAGAAAACGCCGGCTCTGTGGGGGACAATCAGGGCGGTTGTTGCCAATATGGTTACCGGCGTAGAAAAAGGTTTTGAAAAAAAATTAGAAATTGAAGGCATTGGTTTTAAAGCCCAGATTCAGGACAATGATTTAATCCTAAACTTGGGGTTTTCTCATCCGGTTATTTTTAAGCCGCCCGAAAACGTAAAGATTAGCGTTGAAAAAAATACTGTTACCGTCAGTGGCATTTCACTGGAACTGGTTGGGCAAACCGCTGCCAATATCAGGGCTTTAAAAAAACCCGAGCCCTATAAAGGCAAGGGTATCCGCTACGTTGGTGAGATTATTAGACGCAAGGCCGGTAAAAAAGTTGCCGGCAGTACAAGCTAATTTCTCTTCTTATGGGAGATAATTTACAAACAAATGGCCAAAATTAAAAACCGAAAAAGTAAAAGACAGGCAAGACATAGAAGGGTGAGAGCGAAAATTAAGGGGACGGAAAAACGGCCTCGACTTTCGGTTTTTAAATCTAATAAGTATATATACACGCAGCTTGTTGACGATGAAAATGGTAAAATACTGGTCGCGGCTTCAGATAGGGGCCTTAAATCGGCTTATGAAGTTGGGAAATTATTGGCAAAGAAAGCCGCAGATAAGGGGATAAAAAAGGTGGTTTTTGATCGGAGCGGCTATAAGTTTCATGGTCTAATTTTAGAATTAGCCAAAGGCGCGAGAGAGGGCGGTTTAAAGTTTTAAAATAATGTATAAAAAAAATTACAATTTTAAAAAAGGCGCAAAAAGAGAAAAATCCGAGTTTGAACAGAAAGTTTTGGACATCAGGAGAGTGACGCGGGTTGTGGCCGGCGGCAAAAGGTTTCGTTTCCGGGCTACGGTCGTTTTAGGGGATCATAAGGGGCGCGTTGGCGTGGGTGTTGATAAGGGAGCCGATACCTCGGAGTCCATAGAAAAAGCCGGCCGGGACGCAAGAAAAAATTTAATTTTGGTTCCAATAAAAAATAACACCATCCCCCATGAAGTCATTGGCAAATTTTCCAGCGCGGTGGTTCTGCTTAAACCGGCCGGCGAAGGGCGGGGCATTGTTGCCGGCGGTCCAGTTCGGGTTATTATAAGTTTGGCCGGCATTACTAATGTAACTTCAAAAATTTTAGGAACAACTACTAATAAGCTTAATAATGCGCGAGCCGCGATAGAAGCGCTAAAGAAATTAAAAAAATAAATAAGATACATGCAACTTCATCAGCTTAAGCCGGTTCATAAATTAAAAAGGAAAAAACGGATTGCCCGCGGCGGAAAACGTGGCGGCTACTCCGGCCGAGGCATTAAAGGTCAGAAATCACGAGCTGGCGCCAAAATTCGGCCGGCGGTCCGCGACTTGATGATGAAATTCCCAAAAAAGCGCGGCCGAGCCAAGCACGCTTTTAAAAGCTTATTCTCCAAACCGGCGATTTTAAATTTGGAAGATATAGAAAAAAATTTTTCCGCCCAAGGCGGATCCACTTCTGGCGAAAAAGGCGACAATATTGTTAATCCCCGAACTCTTTTTGAAAAAGGGTTGATCCGTAAAAAGGGCGGCGCTTTGCCGGAAGTGAAAATTTTAGGCGGGGGCGAGATTTCAAAAAAACTCGCTTTTCAAAATATTTTACTATCTAAATCGGCGCGTGCTAAAATTGAAAAAGCAAAGGGCGTCATAAGACAATGATAGAAAAAATCATCCAACTTTTTAAAATAAAAGACCTAAGAAATCGGATTTTTTTTGTTTTGGCGCTTCTGGTGGTTTTTCGCCTTATGGCAACTATTCCGGTTCCCGGCGTTGATATAATCCGCCTCAAGTCCTTTTTTGAGGGTAACCAGCTTTTTGGTTTGTTGAACATTTTTTCCGGTGGCGCTCTGTCAAATCTTTCTATTGTTATGCTTGGCGTCGGCCCTTATATCACCGCTTCAATTATAATGCAGCTTTTAACCATGTTGGTGCCGGCTTTAAAAGAGCTTTATAACGAAGAGGGCGAAATCGGCCGACAAAAATTCAATCAGTATACCAGATACTTGACTGTGCCGATGGCGGCTTTCTCGGGTTACGGTCTTTTGGTCCTTCTAAAAAATCAGCAGATTATTGCGACTCAAAGCTCTCTTGTATTTCTTTCTTCGGTTTTTGTGGTGGTAGCCGGCTCAATGTTTTTAATGTGGCTTGGCGAACTCATAACGGAGAAAAATGTCGGCAACGGTATTTCGCTTTTAATTTTTGCCGGTATTGTTGCCAGCTTGCCGATTGATTTAAAACAAATATTAATCACTTACGATTCTTCCCAGATTCCTACTTATCTGGCTTTTATTGTGGTGGCTCTGATTGTTATTGCCGGCGTTGTTATTGTCACCGAAGGCGAAAGGGCCATTCCGGTGGCTTATGCTAAAAGAGTCAGGGGCAATCGGGTTTATGGCGGCTCTATGGCCCAATTGCCTTTAAGGGTCAATCAAGCCGGAGTTATCCCTATTATTTTTGCTCTTTCAATTTTGCTTTTTCCCCAGCTTATTGCCCAAGTTCTCGGCAGTGTTAATATTTTATGGCTTTCCCAATTAGCTCGGGCAATGGCGGAATTTTTAAGAAATCAATTTATTTACGGTTCATTGTATTTTCTATTGGTAATTTTATTTACTTATTTTTACACGGCGGTCACTTTTGATCCGGACCAGATTTCCCAAAATCTACAAAAGCAAGGCGGGTTTATTCCCGGTATCAGGCCCGGCAATTCTACCGCCGAATATATAAAACATATTTTAAATCGGGTGGTTTTAATTGGTGCTATATTTTTGGGAGTAATTGCCATTTTGCCTATAATAGTTCAGTATTTTACCGGAATTGCAGCTTTAACTATTGGCGGTACCGCTCTTTTAATCGTGGTCTCGGTGGTTTTGGAAAGTATGAAACAGGTTAATTCTCAATTGGTGACGAGAGAATATGAGGGCTTCTAAAATAGCTGTAATTCTTTTGGGGCGGCCCGGCTCCGGCAAAGACACCCAAGCCGAACTTTTAGCCAAAAAATTCGGTTTAATCCACCTTATTTCAAGCGGGATAATTAAAGAAGTGCTAGCTATAAAAAAGGAAATTATTCGGCTTGAAGGCCGGGTTTATAATATTGATAAAGAGCGACGCGCCATACGAAGCGGTCGCTTAAATAGCCTTGCTTTTGTCGCGGCTCTTATGAAAGATGAAATTAAAAAAGTCGCCCGATCGGGGCGGGGGCTTATTTTAAGCGCCTCGCCGAGAAGTTTAACCGAACTTAAAAAAGAAATACCGCTTTTGGAGAAACTTTTTGGTCGAGATAATATTTATTTTTTTCATGTTGTAATCAGCCCCAAGGAAGTTTATATTAGGAATTTGAAGCGTCGGCGGAAAGATTTGCCGGAACTTGATACCCGTAAAATAATAAAAAAACGTCTTGAGACCTTTAACCGTTACACTTGGCCGGTAATAAAACTTCTAAAAAAACAAAAAAAAATCATTGATATAAACGGCGAACAAAAAATAATGAAAATTCATAGAGATATATTAAGGGCTTTGTCATTAAGTTTCCCCCTGATAAGGGGGAATGAAAAGGGGGTTTAATAGATAAAAGAAAAACCCACCCCAACCCTCCCTTATCAGGGAGGGGGCAAGATGAAACATCATGATCACCATAAAAACAAAAGAAGAAATAGAAATTCTAAGAGAAGGCGGAGAAATTTTAGCCGAAGTTTTAAAAAAAATTTCGGAATTTGCTAAGCCCGGTATCAGCACGGGCTTTTTGAATCAAAAAGCCCGTGAAATGATTTTAACCCGCGGCGCTCTGCCGTCATTTGAGGGGTATAAGTCCAGTTTTTCCGATGGGTCTTATCCGGCTGCTATTTGCACATCGCTGAATAATGTTGTAGTCCATGGCTTGCCCTCCGAAAAAGTCATTTTGAAAGATGGCGACATTTTGAAATTGGATCTTGGCGTTAAATACAAAAATTTTTTCACCGACGCGGCGATAACGATTGGCATTGGGGAAATAACCGATGAAAAAAATAAATTGATTGATGTCACGAAGCGCGCTTTAGAATTGGCCGTTAATGAAGTAAAGCCGGGAAATCGTATTGGCGATATTGGTTATGCTATAGAAAATTATGTTGAAAGAGAAAGACTATCCGTTGTAAAAGTTTTAGTTGGTCACGGCGTTGGCTCTGCGGTTCATGAAGAGCCGAGCATTCCGAATTACGGTAAAATAGGCGAGGGACCGGTTTTGAAATCTGGGATGGTTTTGGCAATTGAGCCGATGGTAACTTTAGGATCGGGAGAAGTAAAACTCTCAAAAGACAGTTTTGGTTATGAAACAGCTGATGGCTCTTTTTCAGCTCATTTCGAGCACACCGTGGCCGTTACGAACGATGGCTGTTTGGTGTTGACAAAATAACTCCTATTTAGTTGAAATTTTTGCTTCATTCTGGTAAAATTGCCGTATGAAAGTTTTGGGGGTTGATTACGGTAAAAAATGGGTGGGGATGGCCATTTCTGATGATGAACGAAAAATGGCTTTTCCTTACGAAACCTTGGAAAATAATTTCAAGCTTTTTTCTCGTTTGAATGAGATAATAAAAAAAGAGCATGTTTATAAAATAGTTATTGGTCTTCCTTTAAATAAAAAAATGAAAGCCACAAACCAGACAACAGAAGTTGAAAACTGGGCCGAAAAATTAATTAAGGAAGTTGATTTACCAATTGATTTTGAAAACGAGATTTTTACAAGCAAGGCCGCTGATAAGTACGAAGCCAAAAACCGGCATTCGGCGGCAGCGGCAATTTTACTGCAAAGCTATTTAGATAGAAAACTATAATGTCTAAACACTTATCGGTTATTATCCCCGCTTATAATGAGGAACGTCGCATAAAAGCCACGCTGGAAGCGGTTTTTAATTATTTGTCTCGCCAGGATTATTCCTGGGAGGCAATTGTGGTTTCTGATGGGAGTTCTGATAAAACCGTTGAGATGACTTCCGAGTTTATCAGCAATAAGCCCGAGTTTAATTTAATCGCCAACACTTTAAATCACGGTAAGGGCTTTGTGGTTAGGCAGGGCATGATTCAAGCCCAAGGTGATTTTCGCCTTTTTACTGACGCTGATAGTTCTACCTCTATTGAACAAATAGAAAAATTTTGGCCTTATTTTGACGAAGGTTATGATATCGTCATTGGTTCAATCGAAGTACCGGGAGCCGTGATTAATGAGCAGGCTCAATGGTACCGGCGTTTTTTAGGTCGCTACTCAAAGTATCTAATTCGGATTGTAGCCGGACTTTGGAAGATCCATGACACCCAGAGGGGCTTTAAATGCTTTACTGCCAAATCGGCCCAAGATATTTTTTCACGCGCCAGTATTGATCGTTTTGGTTTTGATATTGAAATTCTGGCTTTGGCTAAAAAAATGGGCTATAAGATTAAAGAAGTGCCGGTTATTTGGAATAATCCCGGTAATTCAACCGTTCATCTCTCAAGTTATTTTCAGGTATTAAAAGATTTATTTAAAATAAGGTGGTATTTGTGGACCGATAAATACAAATTATGAAAAGTAAAAAGGTAAAACCCGCATCGGAATTTCGCCAGGATCCGGTTTCCGGCGATTGGATTTTGCTCGCGCCGCTTCGGGGCGAAAGGCGCAAATTTAAAGGAAGAGTGAAAACAGAACTTTCTAAAAGTAAGTGTCCTTTTGAGAATCCTTCTGAGTTTGGAAACGCGCCGCCGGTTTTGGTTTATCAGAATGAGAACAAAAATGACTGGTTTTTGCAGATAATTCCAAATAAATATCCGGCGGTTGGACCGGGCGATTTGATTCAACAGAAAGGTTTGCATAAAGTCCAAGCCGGGGTGGGTTTTCATGAAATCGTTATTTTCAGGGATCATAATCGCCATTTGGCTGATTTTACTAAGGGAGAAATTAAAAAAGTTCTTTTGGCTTTTCAGGAGCGGTACAAAAGCTTAGCTGAAGAAAAATGCGTTGAATATATATCTATTTTCCATAATTACGGCGAAGAAGCCGGTTCCACCGTGTCTCATCCTCATTCTCAAATCATGGCCTTGCCGATAGTGCCGCCGGATATCAACCACAGCATTAACGGCTCGCGGCGCTATTTTGATAAACATAATAAATGTGTACATTGCCAAACGCTGGTCCAAGAACTTAAAGAGAAAAAAAGAATAATTTATCAAAATAAAGAAATGATTGTAATTACTCCTTTTGCTTCGCGGGCAAACTTTGAAATAAGAATTTTTCCTAAAAAGCATTTTGCTTATTTTGAAAAAATTAAAGAACAAGAACTAGCGTATCTTGCTGATGCTCTGAAACTGGCATTTTTTAAAATTTATAAAAACTTAAAAGATCCGGCTTTTAATTTTTTCTTTCACACTGCGCCGACAATTAAAAACCATGATTACGATCATTATCATTGGCATATAGAAATTTCACCCAAGTTTGGTATTTTTGGCGGTTTTGAATTAGGCACTGGCTTGGATACTATTTCTGTGGCTCCCGAAAAAGCCGCTCAAATTTTAAAAAAATAATGTTAAATTATTTGCTAATTTTTTTTATGGCTGCCTTTCCGATCATTGAACTCAGAGGGTCGATTCCTCTTGCGATTTTAAAATTCGGTTTTAGCCCATTTGAAGCTTTTATAATATCGGTTTTAGGCAGTATTTTTCCGGTGATTTTTATCTTGATTTTACTTGATTTGGTTTCTCGATTTCTAATGTCAAATTTCGCTTTTTTTAAAATTTTTTTTAATCGGCTTTTTGAATATACGCGCAATAAGCACGAAAAGAAATTTAATTATTGGGGCAATTTAGCGCTTGTAATAATGGCGGCACTGCCCGTTCCAGTCGTAGGAGGCGCGTGGACGGCGTCGCTTGCCGCTTTTGTTTTTGGCATTAAAAGAAGAGACGCTTTTTTATCGATAGCAATTGGCACGGTTATTGCCGGTTTTATCGTTACAATGGTAGTGGTGTCCGGCGCTGGCCTGTTTAATTTTATTTTAAAATATTAAAACCATGAGCAAAAATAATAAAATAATAATTGCCAACTGGAAAATGAATCCCCAAACCGCTGAAGAGGCCTTGCGTCTTGTTAAAGGTATCTTGGCTCAGCGTTTGTCAAAGAACATTGAGCTTATAATTGCCCCGCCATTTGTTTATCTTGATTTGGTTAAAAAGAATTGCGGGAAAGAAATAAAATTAGCCGCCCAAAATATTAGCTGGGCTGAGCGCGGAGCTTATACCGGCGAAATCTCAAGTTTAATGGTGAAAAATCTGGGCTGTGGTTACGTTATTATTGGCCATTCGGAGAGGCGCTATAAAATGGACGAGACCGATGAGATGATAAATTTAAAATTAAAAGCGGCTTTCAAAGTCGGACTTGTTCCTATTTTAGCGGTTGGAGAAAGAGAATCAAACGATGATATAATTAAAGTATTAACCCGGCAGGTTAAGAGCGCTTTGGAAGGAATAGGCGTTTCAGAAATTAGCCGTTTGATTATTGCTTACGAACCGGTTTGGGCAATCAGTACCAGCGGCACTGGCATGATTGACACGCCAGACCACGCACTTTCAGCCGCCCTGCTCATAAGAAAGATTATGGGCAATCTTTATGGTTCTGAATGGACAGCCGACCTTCCGGTGCTTTATGGCGGCTCGGTGACAAGCGAAAATGCTTATGATTTTATTGCTCAATCGGGAATTAATGGCGCTTTGGTCGGCGGCGCTTCGCTTCAGCTCCAAGATTTTATAAAAATAATCAAGGCGGCAGAAATTAATGAGTAGAAAAATTGTTTATATAATTTTAGTATTTCTTGTTATTGTTTTGATCTCACTCATTATTTTTTGGTGGCAGATAAGGACGCCGTTAAACCCAGCAGGCGAGACCAAAATTTTTAAAGTTGAGAAAGGCGATTCGGCAAAAGTCATTGCTGAAAATCTCAAAAATGCTGGTTTAATTAAAAACCCGTTTCTTTTTCGCCTTTATGTTTTTTTAGCTTTGAGCCAGTATTCTTTAAAGTCCGGAGAATACGAACTTTCGTCCAAGATGCCGATTCGCGACATTGGTGATACTTTGGTTTTGGGTGAAACAAACGAAGTTGTAATTACGATCCCGGAAGGTTTTAGTTTAAAACAAGTTGAGGATCGGCTTGTTGGAGCGGGTCTCGCCAAACAAAACGAATTAATAAATTATCGGCCAGAGGCTGATCCGCCTTTGGCGGATAAATTTTCAAAAGATGTGCCGCCGATTTTATCCGATAAGCCGAAATCCGCCTCTCTTGAGGGCTACTTATTCCCCGACTCTTATCGTTTTTTCAAAGATGCGCCTCTATCTGATATAGCTGGTAAAATGGTTGGTAATCTTAATGATAAATTAACGCCGGACTTAAAAACGGCCATTAAAAATTCTTCTTATAGCACTTATGAAATTTTAACTATGGCTTCTCTGATTGAAAAAGAAATCCCAAAAGATTCTGACCGGGCGATTATCGCCGGCATATTATGGAAACGGCTTAAAGCAAAGATGCCTTTACAGGTTGACGCGACATTGGTTTATATTACCGGCCGCAACGAAATTTATGAAGCTGATAAAAAAATAAATTCGCCCTACAATACTTATCTTTATCGCGGCCTGCCTAAAGGTCCTATTGCCAATCCGGGTCTTTCCGCCATTAAGGCGGCAATTTTTCCGGAGACCAGCCCTTATTGGTATTATCTTTCAGCCAAAGACGGCACAACCGTTTTCTCCAAAACTCTAGAGGAGCACAACCGCAACAAAGCGATTTATTTGAAGTAAAAATAAGTAGTCAGAAATGGAAAAATTTGCTATATTATGAGCATATTTTGCGTTGGGCGTTATCACGAATTTATGGCGAAAATTAATTTAACTAAAATGAAGGCCAAAGAAAGAATTGAGAAATTGAAAAAGGCGATTAACCGCTATCGCTATTCCCGCCTGGTTTTAAACAAAGAATTAATTTCGTCCGAAGCCGAAGACTCTCTCAAAAAAGAACTTTTTGATTTGGAAGAGCAGTTTCCCGGGCTTATCACTTCTGATTCGCCGACTCAAAGAGTTGGCGGCAAACCCTTAAAAAAATTCTCTAAAATCCATCATTTAACGCGAATGCTTTCTTTTAACGACGCCTTTTCGGAAGATGATATGAAAAACTGGTACGAAAGAAATATAAAATTATTGCCTGTCCGTTTCGCAGGCGGGCCCGGCGACGCCAAGGTTGATTTTTATATTGAGTTAAAACTGGACGGTTTGGCAATAAGCGTGATTTATGAAAACGACATTCTAAAAACCGGCTCGACTCGCGGTGACGGAATTATCGGTGAGGATGTGACTAATAACCTTAAAACTATTGAGGCCATTCCGCTTAGTTTATTGCCCAAAGAAGAAGTTTTAAAAAACTTGGAAAAATTTTCCGCCCAAGGCGGATCCGCCTCTGGCGTAAAACTTCATCATATTATTTCTCACTTAAAAAAATCCTGGCCGAAAATTATTGAAGCGCGCGGCGAGGTTTTTTTGAACACAAAGGATTTTAAAACCCTTAACAAAGAACAGGTGAGAAAAAATCTTCCGCTTTATGCTAACCCAAGAAATGTGGCTGCCGGCTCCATTCGTCAACTCAATCCAAAAATTACCGCTTCTCGCCATCTTGATTCATTTGCCTACAGTTTAGCCACCAATTTGGGGCAAAAAACTCATGAAGAAGAGCATTTAATTTTGCATGCTTTGGGTTTTAAGACCAATCCTAATAATAAAAGGGTTGGCGCGCTTTCCGAAGTTTTTAAATTTCATAAATATTGGTCAGAGCATCGCGACAAGTTGCCTTTTGAGATTGACGGCATTGTGGTTATGGTTAATTCGGAAGAATATTTAGAGCGATTGGGGATTGTTGGCAAGGCGCCGCGGGGCGGTATTGCCTATAAATTTTCTCCTAAAGAAGCCGAAACGGTTGTTGAGGATATTATTGTTCAAATCGGCCGAACCGGCGTTTTGACTCCGGTGGCGATTCTTAAGCCGGTTCAAATCGGCGGCGTCACGGTGAGTCGGGCCACGCTTCACAATGAAGATGAGATAAAACGCTTGGGATTAAAAATTGGCGACACCGTTATTGTCGGCCGGGCCGGGGATGTTATCCCCGACATTAGAAAAGTATTAAAAGAGCTCCGGACCGGGCATGAAAAAGAATTTCATTTTCCGAAAAATTTTTGCGGCCAGAAAGTGATAAGAATTTCCGGCGAAGCCGCTCACAAAATTTTACATCCGGGGAAATGCGAGCTGGTGAATCGCCGCCGGCTTTATTATTTTGTTTCTAAAGCGGCTTTTAATATGGAAGGGATTGGGCCAAAAATAATCGACGCGCTTTTAGACAATAATTTAATGTCCGACGCCGCAGATTTATTTAATTTAAAAGAAGGAGATCTTTTGCCGATTGAGCGATTTGCTGAAAAGTCGGCTCAAAACATTACTGTTTCCATCCAGAAAAGCAAAACCATCGATTTGTATAAATTTATTTTTGCCTTAGGCATTAGCCATATTGGCGAAGAGACGGCAATTGATATTGGCAAAAAACTTATTGAACGCCAAACTATTAGAAGGCCTCAAGACATTATTGGCGCCGCGAAGAAATTGACGCTTGACGATTGGCAAAGAATTGCTAACGTTGGTCCAAAAATGGCGGAAAGTGTTTTTGAATATTTTAAAAACAAAAATAGTATTGCACTTTTTAAAAAGCTTGATAAATTTGGGGTTAAAATTATTTCGCCTAAAATTACAGCCAGATCCTTAAAATTAAAAGGCGAAATTTTTGTTTTAACCGGCGGCTTGCAAACCTTGACTCGGGAGCAGGCAAAAGACAGAATTAGAGAATTGGGAGGCAACATTTCTTCGTCGATCAGTTCTTCGGTTGATTATGTAGTGGCCGGTTTCGAACCGGGGGAAAAGTACGAAAAAGCGAAGAAATTGGGAGTAAAAATAATAAGTGAAAAAGAATTTCTAAAGACGATAAAATAAATACATGGCTTTGACAAAAAAAGAAGTTGAAAAAATTGCCGAGCTGGCGAGATTGGAACTGGGCGAAAAAGAAAAAGAAAAATTTGCCGAGGATTTATCTTCAGTTTTGGGCTATGTCCAAAAGTTATCGGAGGTTAATATTGAAAAAGTTGAACCAATAACTGGAGGCACAAGTTTAGAAAGCGTAATGCGAAAAGATGACGAAACTAAGTGCATCTCGGATCCGCAAATGCGGGAACAGATTTTAAGCGCTTCCCCAAATCGCAAAGACGATTATTTTAAAGTCCCGTCAATACTTGAATGAATTTAAATGCGCTAACAATTAAAGAAGCGCATGAGCTTTTGAAAAAGAAGGAAATAACTTCGGTTGAGTTGGTTAAAGTGCATTTTAATGAAATAAAAAAAAGAGATAAAGACATCCACGCCTTTTTATCTTTAAATGAAGAAGGGGCGTTGGAAGCGGCAAAAAAAGTTGATGAAAGAATTTCAAGAGGCGAACCGATTGAAATGTTGGCCGGTATCCCGGTGGCAATTAAAGACAATATCTTAATTAGGGGGGTTAAAACCACGGCGGCTTCAAAAATTCTTGAAAATTATATCGCGCCGTATGATGCGACGGTGGTTAAAAAATTAAAGGAAGAAGAAGCGATATTTATCGGCAAAACAAATATGGATGAATTTGCCATGGGTTCTTCAACCGAAAATTCTGCTTTTGGGCCGACCAGAAATCCGGTTGATTTAGAAAGAGTGCCCGGCGGCTCTTCCGGCGGTTCGGCAGCGGCGGTTAAAGCCGGCTTTTCTGTTTATGCCTTGGGTTCGGATACCGGCGGCTCAATCCGCCAGCCGGCAGGTTTTTGCGGCGTGGTTGGTTTTAAGCCGACTTACGGCGCTGTTTCCCGCCACGGTTTGATAGCCATGGCTTCGTCTCTGGATCAAATCGGGCCGATTGCCAGAAATGTTGATGACGCGGCTGCGGTTTTTGAAATAATCCGCGGAGTTGATGAGCTTGATTCCACCAGCGTTAGTCCGCCGGCTGGCGGATGGCAGGATTATTGGGATTCACCTCTGGATATAGAAAAAATAAAAATTGGCGTGCCGCGAGAATATTTTATTCATGGATTAAATTCCGAAATAGAAAAAAATATAAAATCTGTAATTTCTAAATTAGAAAAAGAAGGCGCAAAAATAGAAGAAATTTCTTTACCTTACAGCGAGTGGGCTTTAGCAACTTATTATATTATTATGCCGGCTGAAGTTTCAGCTAATTTGGCGAGGTTTGACGGAATAAAATATGGGCACTCAACAATTAATAAAGAAGAAAAGTTGCAAAGTTTGCTTGATGTGTATCTTCAAAGTAGGGGGAAGGGTTTTGGAGTTGAAGCGAGGCGAAGAATAATGTTGGGCACCTATATACTTTCGGCTGGCTACTACGACGCTTATTACACCAGAGCTCAGAAAGTGAGGAGGTTAATTAAGCAGGACTTTGACCGCGCTTTTAATCCGCCAACCGGCGGAGTTGATGTAATTATAACGCCGACATCGCCGACCACGGCCTTCAAATTCGGCGAAAAAACACAAGATCCTTTGTCAATGTACTTAGCCGATATTTATACCGTTTCAGTCAATCTGGCCGGGGTTCCTGGCATTTCTATTCCTATAAAAGAAGTGGGTGGTTTGCCTGTCGGGCTCCAATTAATTGGAAAAAATTTTGACGATGTGAAGCTTCTTAAAATTGCTAAAATCGTAGAACAATTAACAAAAGAAATAACATGATTGACAAGATGATAAATTTAACAGGCAGTTTGCAATCCTATATTATAAATATCGGTAATTCCGGGTGGATTTTCGATATCAAATGGCTGGGAGGACTACTGACATTAATTTTCGGCAGTTTGGTCGTACTTTTGATTATTAAACTGCAGCTAATTGATAAGTGGTTGAAAATCGTCGGCAATTTTTTGTTAACCACTGCTTTTCCAAAAAGGCAGTTAAATAAATCTTGGCAGAAAATTTTATTGCGCTTAAATAAAAACGATGAAGCCAATTTGCGGTTGGCTTTAATAGAAGCTGACAATCTTTTTGACGATTTATTAAAACAGATCCGGCTTCCCGGGGAATCAATGGCCGACCGGCTTAAATACCTTGATTCTTCCCAAATTTCAAATATTGATGAAATTTGGGAAGCTCACAAATTAAGAAACATTATTGTTCATAATTCAGAATATCCCATTACCAGAAATGAAATTGAATCCAGCGTCAGGGCATACGAAAAAGCGCTGAAGGAATTGGAGTTTATTGATTAAATAAAAAATCCCCCGCAAGCTGCGGGGGATTTTTTTAATTCAATTATTTTAAATCATTTTTCGTGTTCTTTGTTAATCGCGAAATAAATCTCAAGGAGAGCAAAGAGCAGGCTAAGGACGAGCGGCCCCAATAAAAATCCGAGAGGCCCGAAAAAACCAATACCACCCAAAATAGAAAGAAGAATAAGAAATGGATGAAGCCGCATTCCCCGTTCAACGAGTTTTGGCCCCAAAAAGTTATCTACGAGCCCCACTGCCGTCACTCCCCAAAGAAGAAGGCCAACCGCGAAAATAGTTTTTCCGCTCAAGAAAAGATAGAGAATTGCTGGAATGAGCACCAAAGCTGTTCCAATGCCGGGGATTAACGCGGCGATTGCCGCAACGCTGCCCCAAAGCGCCGCGTTGGGAACCCCGAAAATAGTGAATCCAACCGCAGTTAATATGCCTTGAACGAACGCCACCACAAGATTCCCCTTGATGACAGAATTAATTGCTAATTTAAGTTTATTAAGGATTGTTTCATCGTGAATATCTTGTAAGGGGCTTAAAGCGATCACCACCCCCTTGAGTTTTTGGCCATCCTTAAACAAGTAATACAGAGCCACAAGAAACACGAAGACACTGAGTATTACTCTGGCAACATTCGAAAAAAGAGGACCGAGATGCTGAAGCAACCAGTTTAACCCCTGCCTCAAGTATTGGTTAAAATCAACAGAGAATTCTGTCGGCACAGGAAAAAATCTTTTAAGATCGGTTACGCCGCCGTTGCTAATAAGAGAAGAGTAAAGTTGTGTTGCTTCCTGAAAAATCTGTGTACCCAAAAATGTGATCGGTACAATAATTACGATAAGAACGGAGACGGTGGCGAGTAGCGCCGCCAAACCTCGTCTCTCTCGCGTAATAGTGAGCGCCTTTTTGTGAACCGGCTCAAACAAGGTTGCAAAAACCATTGCCAAGACAAGCGCGTAGAGAAAGGGCTTAAAAATGAAAAAGGCGAGGACGAAAATTCCTGCGAGGAGAATGAGCAAAAAATAAAGCTCTGATTTCTGGTGGTTCACATTATTTTCTCTTCCAAAATTTTAATTTATCAGAAAGCAAAATTCGCAAACCCAACAATTCAAGGCCGATAAACACCAGCCACGAACCGGGCGTAAGAGGAGTGAAAAGGGCGGCAAGGCCAATAAGAATCAAAATAATTCCGATCGTTTTTTTGATTTTCGGCTTGTCACGGACATATTCTTTAACAATTTTAAGCAAGTTCATAAACATTCAATAAAGCGGATTCTGCGCGGTGGAAGGGATTTGAACCCTCGATCTCTGCCGTGACAGGGCAGCGCTTTAGGCCAGCTAAGCTACCACCGCATATTTTTCAATTTCTGTGCCGATGGGAGGAATCGGACCTCCGACCATTGCCTTATGAAAGCACCGCTCTGCCACTGAGCTACATCGGCTAATATTTGACCATACTATCAGAATTAACCTATAATTTCAATGCGGGGTAGAGCAGCCTGGTAGCTCGCAAGGCTCGATTCCGCAAAATTAACACCCCATTGAGGCGTTTATCGCTTACGGTAGCGTTATCCATTTTGTTGAGGAAAAGAAGCGTCAAAGAAAGCCTCTGTCGGCAAATTATCGCGACGCTTGGGATTTAATTTTGCAATGGGCTGCGCGCAAGGAAACTTGCGCGTGATAACCTGTCAAATTCGGGGAAACCCAAAATGGGCAATCCCGAGCCAAGTCCCCCTGATATCAAAAGGATGGAAAGGTGTAGAGACTTAACGGCAGGCGCCCACCCTATATCTCCATAGGGGGCGAAGAGAAAGTCCAGACTCCAAATTCGCCATTATGGCGGAGCAGCGAAAGCTGTAGAGAGTAAGCATAACCTTGAGGTCGTTGGTTCAAATCCAACCCCCGCAACAAAAAACTTCTGCGCAAAGACGCAGAAGTTTTTTGTTGCTTTTATCTTAAAATTTTGATATAATTTCTGTATGTTAAAAGACAGTAGGCAAGCCCGTTTAATTGCCTTAATTTTCGCAAATATCCTGGCTTGGTCTTCTTTTTTAAGCATTATTTTTTTTACCAATCCTAAAAGCGCCGGTAGGCTTGGCGTCGTTGTTTTGTATGCGAGTTTTGCAATAGGCCTAGTCTGTCTAATTCTCTTTTTATGGCAGTTGATAAATCGGAAGAAAAATTAATAGAAGTCCTGCAAAAAAGACACGACCCCGAAGCCGAAAGGTTAAAGCGTTTTCTTGCCATGCCCGATCTGACGCGTACCTCGACCAGTCCCTTGGCTGATCTTGTGAAGCGCATTGCCAGCTTACCTCGTTTTTCAGGATTCAAAAATTTGAAAGTGCCGGAAATCATCAGATGCGATATAAGTTTTGACCTTTTTAACTTTCCTCCCGACCACCCGGCCCGAAACCCGTCTGATACTTATTTTGTCGATGAAAATCATGTTTTGCGGACTCATACCACGGTAATGTGGTATTATCACCTGAACCTGCCCGAGGTAAAGAGTAGCATTAAAAAAGGCGAGCCCGTTGGCGCGTTATCATACGGCAAGGTTTACCGCAAAGACGAAATAGACCGCCAGCACATGAACGTATTCCACCAGATGGACGGCTGGTATTTATGCCGCAGAAAAGACCGTGTTATAACCATAGACGATCTGCAGGAGGTTTTGGCCGAAATAGCGCGGGCAATCTTTGGCCAAGACATTAAATATCGTTTTAATACCGACGAGTTTCCGTATACGGATCCGTCAATTGAAATGGAAGTCCAGATTTCTGAAAGATGGATAGAGGTTCTGGGCGCCGGCGTGGTAAGAAAAGTCGTTTTAAAAAATCTCGGCGTTAATTCGGAAGAATATAACGGTTGGGCGTTCGGGTTCGGTCTTGAACGGCTGGCTATTATAAGTATGGATTTGCCAGACATTCGCCTATTGTGGTCGCAAGACGAAAGAGTGAAGGAGCAATTGAAACTGGGAAATAAATATAAAGAGGTTTCCAAATTCCCGCCCATTACCCGTGACGTCTCGTTTATAGTCGACAAAAACTTTGTTCCCAATGACTACTTTGATTTAATAAGAGATTTGGGCGGCGATTTAGTGGAAGAGGTGCGGCTTTTGGACAAATACTCAAATCCCGAAAAGTTCGGACCTGACAAATTAAGCTACACATACCGCATTGTCTATAGAAGCAACGATAGAACTCTTTTATCGGGCGAAGTGGACGAAATTCAGGAAAAAATCTACAGCGAAACCGCAAAACAATTTAACGCGGAATTAAGGTAACGTAAATGCCCAAGAAACTAACTAAAAAAACTCAATCAGCCGAGAACAATTACACTGCTAAGGACATCTATGTTTTGGAAGGCCTTGACCCCGTCAGAAAACGGCCAGGGATGTACATTGGTTCAACCGGCGTTGACGGCCTGTATCATTTAATTTGGGAAGTGGTTGATAATTCTATTGATGAAGCCATGGCCGGTTATGCCAAAAATATTGAAGTAGTGCTTCTTCCTGATAATAAAGTTAAAGTAATTGATGACGGCCGGGGCATTCCGGTTGAGATGCACAAACAGACAAAGAAATCGGCGCTTGAAACGGTGATGACAACGCTTCATGCCGGTGGCAAATTTGGCGGCGAATCGTATAAAGTTTCTGGCGGTTTGCATGGCGTCGGCGTTTCGGTGGTCAACGCCCTTAGTAAATGGCTGAAAGTGGAAGTTTGCCGTGGCGGAGCCATGTGGGTTCAAGAATATGAGCGGGGCGCTCCTAAAAACAAAGTTAAAAAAGTCGGCAGCTGCAAAAAAACCGGCACCACCATTACTTTTGATCCCGATCCGGAAATATTTAAGGAAATCAGGTTTGATCCAGGGCAAATTTTGAATCATCTGCGCGAACAGGCGTATTTGATCAAAGGAGTAAAAATTGTATTCCGCGACGAAACTAAAGAGCCGGTTTTTTCTCACGCCTTTTATTTCGAAGGCGGAATTGTTTCTTTTGTTAAGTATCTTGTGAGCGGCGAAAAGCCGATTCATGATAATATTTTTTACGCTTCAAAGACGGTTGAAAATATTTTGGTCGAAGCCGCTTTCCAATATACCGAAGACATTCAGTCGGTGGAGTTAAGTTTTGCCAATAATATTCACACCGGCGAAGGCGGTATGCATCTTACCGGCTTTAGGACCGCATTGACGCGGACGCTTAACGACTATGTCCGCCAGAACGGCTACCTTAAGGAATCCGAAGAAAATTTAACCGGCGATGACGTCAGGGAAGGACTGTCTTTGGTTTTAAGCGTTAAGCTGAGAGAGCCGCAGTTTGAAGGCCAGACCAAGGCCCGCTTGGGGAATCCTGAAGCCAGAACCGCTGTTGAAGCAGTTATTGGCGAAACTTTGTCTGAATGGCTTGAAAAAAACCCGGTCGATGCCAGGAAGATTTTAGAGAAGACAATCTTAGCATCAAAAGCCAGAAAAGCGGCTAAGGCGGCTAGGGAAACAGTTTTAAGAAAGGGTATTATGGAAGGATTGGCATTACCTGGAAAATTAGCCGATTGTTCAAGTAACGATCCGACTGAATCAGAGATTTTTATTGTTGAAGGCGACTCAGCCGGCGGCTCGGCGAAGCAGGGCCGCGACAGAAAATTTCAGGCGATTCTGCCTTTACGCGGCAAAATTTTGAATGTTGAAAAGGCCAGAATTGACAAAATTTTGGCGTTTAAAGAAATCAGAGCTTTAGTTATTGCGCTTGGCACAGCTATTGCCGAGGAGTTTGATATTTCCAAATTGCGCTATCATCGAGTTATTATCATGACCGATGCCGATGTTGACGGCGCTCATATTAGGACACTGCTTTTGACTTTATTCTTCCGCTATTTTCCCGAATTGATAAATCAGGGCCACATTTACGTTGCTCAGCCGCCGCTTTATAAAATTTCAAGCGGCAAAAGGTTGGAGTATGCTTATGCTGAAGAAGACAAGGAGGAAATTTTAGGGGCATTTAAAAAAGATAAAATACTAAACCCTAATATTCAGCGTTATAAGGGTTTGGGCGAAATGAATCCGGAACAGTTATGGGAAACCACAATGGACCCGGAAAACAGATCATTGAAACAGATTATAGTTGAAGACGCCGAAAAGGCCGATAAGATTTTTGACATTTTAATGGGCGATGAAGTGGCCCCCCGCAAAAGATTCATCCAAACGCATGCCAAAGCCGTCAAAAACCTTGACATTTAATTTATTGTTTGGTACTCTACAACCCATTTTATGAGTTATTTGGAAAAGATAAAAAATTATTTTAAGGAAGTTAAGGTTGAGATGGATAAGGTCAAATGGCCGACCAAAAACCAGACCGTTAATTACACTTTGGTGGTTATTGGCGTGTCTGTTGTTGTGGCGGCATTTTTGGGCGTCCTTGATTATATTTTTAATTTGGGGCTAAATTTTTTCTTGTTTAGATAATATATGACAAAACAGCAATCACAAGGAAGAAATTGGTATGTGCTTCATACTTATTCCGGTTATGAAGACGCGGTGGTACGCAATCTGAAGCAGAGAATTGAATCCTTGGATATACAGGACAAGATTTTTAATGTTTTGGTGCCCAAAGAAAAGAAAATTAAAATTAAAAATGGCAAACGGCGAGTTATTGAAGAAAAAATTTATCCGGGTTATGTTTTGGTTGAAATGATCGTTACCGACGATTCCTGGTACGTAGTGCGAAATACTCCTCGTGTCACCGGTTTCATCGGTTCGGGTACAATGCCGATTCCGGTATCTAAAGAAGAAATGAAAGAACTGCAAAAACGGATGGGCGATACCGAATCAAAATACAAAATTGAATTTTCGGTTGGCGATCCGGTAAAAATTATTGACGGTCCATTTAAGGATTTCGACGGCAAGGTTAGTGAAATTGATGAGGAGCGCGGTAAAGTTAAGATTTTGATTTCAATGTTTGGCCGGGAGACGGCAGTAGAGCTTGACTCGCTTCAGATAAAGAAGTTATAAAAAGGAAATTTATGGCAAAAAAGATAAAAATAATTATAAAAATTCAGATTCCGGCCGGAGCGGCAACAGCGCAACCCCCGGTTGGCACGGCTTTGGGTCCGCACGGCCTCAATATCGGCGAATTTATAAATAAGTTTAATGCGGCCACCAAAGATATGGCCGGCGATATTGTTCCGGTTGAGGTTACGGTTTATGAGGATAGAACCTTTGATTTGAAATTTAAAACTTCGCCGGCGGCAGCGCTTCTAAAAAAAGCGGCCGGTATTGAAAAGGGTAGCGGCAATCCGAAGAAAGAGAAAGTTGGAAAAATCACTATGGCCCAAATTCGCGAAATCGCTGAAAAAAAATTGGTTGATTTAAATGCTAATGATATGGCCGCGGCAGAAAAAATCATTATGGGCACGGCCCGCTCAATGGGAATTGAAATTGTAAAATAGTTTTTTAAAAACTTAAAAAAGGAGGTGAAGATTATGTCCGAAAGACCGAGTTGGGATGAGTATTTTTTAAATTTAATAGATGGTATAAGCCGGCGCGCCACCTGTGATCGCGGTCGGAGCGGCGCCATCATTGTCAGTGAAAACAATACGATTTTAACTTCTGGTTATGTCGGTTCGGCTCCCGGCGACAAGCATTGCGATGAAGTCGGCCACTATATAGTGACAATGATTCAACCTGACGGAACTTCATCGCAGCATTGCCAGCGCACGCTTCACGCGGAAGAAAACGCGATTTTGCAGGCGGCAATGGATGGCGTTCGTCTGCGCGGCGCTACGCTTTACTGTAAAATGGCGCCTTGTCTTAGCTGTGCGCGACGCATCGCTCGGGTAGGCATTAAAAAAGTAGTAGCGCAAAAGGCCTATCAACTAGATAAACCAAGCCGTCAGTTTTTTGCGGATGTCGGAGTAAAGCTATTGATTATTGACGATACTGTAGAAGAATATTAAAAGTTTTGAAGAAACAACCTCGCCATGCGGGGTTTTATTATTTAAAATATTGTGGTATTTTAAAAGTATGTGAATATCCGCCTACGCATAAAGCTTCGGCGGATGCTCATATTTTTAGCTAAAAATTTAATTTTTAGAAAAATATGGCAAAATATGAACCGGTAATTGGTTTGGAGATCCACGCCGAACTCAAAACAAAAACAAAAATGTTCTGCGCCTGCAAAAACGATCCGGATGAACGCCATCCTAATGTTAATGTTTGTCCGATTTGCACCGGTCAGCCGGGAACTTTGCCCGTTATCAACAAGGAGGCGGTTAATAGCGTTATAAAGGTTGGCTTGGCTTTAAAAAGCAAAATTTCAGAAATTACCAAGTGGGACAGAAAAAATTATTTTTATCCCGATCTGCCAAAAGGATATCAAATTTCCCAATATGACAATCCGATTTGTATGGGAGGCATGCTAAATATCCCGGATTTTAATAAAGAAATTAAAATAAGACGAATTCATCTTGAAGAAGATACCGGCCGGCTTATTCATTTTGGCCATGTTGGCCACTCTTTAGTTGACTTTAATCGAGCTGGCGTATCTTTAATGGAGCTTGTGACCGAGCCGGATTTAAATTCCGGAGAAGAAGCCAGCTCTTTTGCGGAGGAACTGCAATTGGTATTGCGCTATCTTGGAGTTTCTGATGCTGATATGGAAAAAGGACAACTACGGATCGAAGCGAATTTATCGCTTCGACCGCTAAGCTCCAAGCTCCAAGCTCCAAGCTCCGATTTAGGAACTAAGGTTGAAATTAAAAATTTGAATTCTTTTAAAGCGGTGCGCAATGCCATTGATTATGAAATTAAGCGACAAGCAGAACTTCTTGAACATGGCAAAAAAATTATTCAGGAAACGCGCGGTTGGAATGAATCGAAGGGGGAGACGGTGTTGCAAAGAATTAAAGAAGAGTCGCACGATTATCGTTATTTTCCGGAGCCGGATTTGCCGCCTTTAAAAATTGATTTCGGATTAGTTGAGAAGCTTAAAACAACATTAGGAGAATTGCCCCAAGATAAACGCGATCGTTTCAAAAGGCAATATGGTTTAATTGATTCTCAAATTAACATTTTAGTTAATGATGAAAAATTGGCTGGTTTTTTTGAAAACGTTGTTAGCGAGCTAATGAGCTTGGAAGAAAATGAAAAACAAACGCTTATAAATTTAGCGGCTAACTATCTTTTAAGCGATTTTTTGGGGTTTTTAAATGAAGCTTCGGCTGAAGTTGATGACACGAGAATAGACGCTGAAAATTTTGCCGAATGGATTGGCTTAATTCACAAAGGGACAATTACCACACGAGCGGCCAAGGAAGTTCTTAAAGAAATGTGGGCAACCGGAAAAGACCCGGATTTAATAATAAGCGAAAAAGATTTAACTCAAGTTCAAGACATCAACGAACTTGAAAAAATTGCTTCAAAAATAATAAACGAGAACCAAGCGGCGGTTTTGGATTATAAACAAGGCAAGGAAGCGTCTTTGCAATTTTTAATAGGACAAGTGATGCGGGAAACCCGTGGCAAAGCCAATCCGGAAATTATCTCCGATATTTTAAAGAAATTGCTTAGATAACCAGATATTATTTTTCTTCGCGCGCTCGTCCCGCCAGCGCGGGGCTCGCTGTCCGTCCTCGGCATTTTATTCAAAATTGACCGCATAAGTCATCTCGAGAGATCTTATGCGGTCAATTTTGAAACCAGGCTAAAATGCCTGCGGAAGCTTCAGAAAAATAATATCTGGCTATTTGCTTAAAAAATCTTTAACTAATTTTTCGACTTGTTTTTGGTTTTGAATCCAGTGGATCCTTTTATCTTTTGAAAACCATGTCATCTGGCGTTTGGCGTAGTGTTCTATTTCCTTTTGCAGTTTCTCAACCATTTCATTGTAAGACAGTTTATTTTGAAGATAATAAGCGACATAGCGATATTCAAGACCAAAATCTTCAAGCCGCTTCCAGCTTAATCCGGATTTTTTTAAATTTATAATTTCTTTAACCATCCCTTGTTTCAATCTTTTCAGAAGCCGCGTTTTTATTAATTCTTTTAGTTCTTTTGCGTTGCGCTTAATGCCGATTATTAATGCTTCATATTTTGGCTCGGATTTTAATATGGGTACTTTTTTTCCGGATTTGATAACTATTTCCAGGGCCCTGATTAAACGGCGGCGGTTGTTTTTATCTATATTTTTAGCTCGCCGCGAATCTAATTTTTTCAGTTGGTTAAATAATTCTTTTGTGGATTTTTTTTCCAATTCAGCTCTTAATTTGGCGTCCGGTTTAACTTTCGGAATCGCTATATTATCTGTGATGGTTTGAATATAAAATCCCGCGCCGCCGCAGATAATGGGAATTTTTCCATGACTATGAATTTTTTTTATTGCTTTTTCCGATAGCTTTTTATAATGGGCAACAGTAAATTGTTTCTTTGGGCTGGCCACGTCCAGAAGATAATGGGGAATTTTTGCCATTTCTTTTTTGGTGACTTTGCCGGTGCCGATATCCATTCCTTTGTAAACTTGCCGCGAATCAGCCGAAATAACCTCGCCGCCAAATTTTTTGGCTATTTTAATAGAAATCAAAGTTTTCCCCGAGGCCGTCGGCCCTAAAATAACGATAATTTTCGGTAATATTTTATTATTTTTTATTTTCAATTTCTTTTAGAACTTTTTCTGTGAAATCAGAAAGTTTTTGACTGCCTAAATCACCTTTACTTCTTTCGCGCACTGCAACTGAATCGTTTTTTTTCTCTCTGTCGCCGACAATAAGAATGTAGGGAATTTTTTGAATTTCGGCGTCACGGATTTTTTTGCCGACAGTTTCATTTGTGTCGTCAAGTTCAACTCTTATTCCGGAATCTTTAAGTTCTTTATATATTTTTTCGGCGTATTTTTGATTTCTTTCGGTTAGATTAAGTATTTTTACCTGAACCGGAGAGAGCCACAAAGGAAAAGCGCCTTGATAATTTTCCACTAAAATCCCAATAAATCTTTCGAATGAACCGAAAACGGCTCGATGAATTACCACCGGCTTTTCTTTTTCTCCATTCTGATTTACAAAACTTAAATTAAACTTTTTAGCCATGTTGAAATCAACCTGGATAGTGCCGAGTTGCCACGAGCGATCCAAGGAATCTTTGACATGGATTTCTATTTTGGGCCCATAAAAAGCTCCTTCTTTGGGTCGTAATTCATACTTAATTTTGTTTTGTTTCAGGGCCTTAGCCAAGGCATCTTCAGCTTTATCCCACAATTTTTTATCGCCCATGGCCTCATCCGGCCGAGTGGCAAGGAAATAGCTGGTTTTAAAATCAAAAATTTTATAAAAATTATTTATTAAGGTAATTAATCGGTTAATTTCTTCAATCAACTTATCAATTCTTACATAAATATGGGCGTCATCCATGGTTATTTGTCTTACTCTGAATAATCCATTTAATACGCCTGAAAGTTCTTTTCGATGGAGCCGCCCGATTTCTGAAAATCTTAAAGGCAAGTTTCGCCAACTTCTAATTTTAGATGAATAAATAATAGTACTTTCAGGGCAATTCATTGGCTTTAAAACAAAGGTTTGATTGTCAACTTTTAAAGTGAACATCAATTTTTTATAAAACTGAAAATGGCCGGATTTTTCAAAAAGATCTTTTCTAACCATAATCGGAGTTGATATTTCCTGATAGTCCTGTTTATCAAGCGCCTCGCGGATTGCCTTTTCAAGTTCCCTAAAAATTACCATTCCTTTAGGATGCCAGAAAGGAGCGCCCGGAGATATTTCGTGGAATGAATACAAATCAAGCTGAACGCCCAACTCTTGGTGGCTTAATAATTTTTTAGTTTCCTGCTTCATATTATGAATTCTTGGATGCTGTCACAAATTATGCTAAGAGTTCCATTACGCTGGGAGACCCTTCCTTGAATTATAACAATATTATCTTCCCGCCAAATATCCGGATTTTTTTCCAGCATATCGGGAAATACAACCACTTCTATCTTATTAGCCCAATCTTCAAGTTTTGTAAAGAGCATCAGACGGCCGTTTTTAGTGACAAATTTCTGAATGCCGGAAATTAACCCGCCGATAGCGATTTTTTGTCCAACCAAAGCCGGTTTGATTTTTTGGATCATTAGCGATTTTTTTTCCATAATTTCTTTGTAATCTTGCATTGGGTGTTCTGAAGTATAAAGCCCCAAAAATTCTTTTTCCCAAGCCAGTTTTTCTTTTTTAGTTGCCGGCTCGACGTTTTTTAATTTTAATGGAGCCACGGTTGAGTAGGATTCGAAAAGTCCTATTTGTGATGAAGAGCTGCTTTTGTGGGTGTCTCTTAAATACCGCAAAAGTTCTTCAATGTTGTCATTAAGCAGCCGTCTTTCGTTAAAAACGTCCAAAGTTCCGCATTTTATAAGAGCTTCAAAAGATTTTTTATTTAAATCAGATGGCAAGATTCTTTCAAGAAAATTTTGGAGATTTAAAAACCCGCAGTTTTTTTCTCTTTCATTAATTATGCTTTTAGCGGTATTAGTGCTTAAATTTTTTACTGCTGAAAACCCGAATCTGATTTTCGTTTTTTCATCTTTGATTAAAGTGAAATTTTCCAAACTTTCATTAATATCCGGCGGCAAAATATCAATTCCCATTTTTTTGGCTTCGGCCATAATTACAGTAATGCGATCCAAGTTTGAGCTCTCGGCGTTTAAAAGGGCGGTCATAAATTCTCCCGGGTAATTGGCCTTGAGGTAAGCCGTTTGATAGGCAATCGTGGCATAACAAGCGGCATGGGAGCGATTGAAGCCGTAACGGGCGAAAGGTTCAACGTATTGCCAGATTTTTTCCGCGATTGATTTAGGAATTCCGTTATCAATCATGCCGTTTATTAATTTTTCCGACTGTTCGTTTAAAAGTTTTTTAATTTTCTTGCCCACCGCTTTTCTTAAAATGTCAGCTTCAGCCAGAGTAAACCCGGCAAGTTGATTGGCAATTTGCATTAACTGTTCCTGGTAAACAACAATGCCATAAGTATTTTTTAAAATCGGTTCCAATTTCGGATGCAGATAGGACACTTTTTCTTTTCCGTGTTTTCTTAAAATGTAGCTCGGGATTAACTCCATCGGGCCGGGTCTGAATAATGATACCATTACGATAATATCTTCAAGTTCGGTCGGCTTTAATTCTTTAAGATAACGCCGCATTCCGGAAGATTCTAATTGGAATACGCCGACAGTGTCAGCTTTTCGCAAGATGCCAAACGTTTCTTCGTTGTCAAGGGGGATAGTATAAATATCTATTTTTTGGCCGTAATTTTTTTCTATAAGTTCAAGCGTTTTTTCAATGGTGGTTAAATTTCGCAATCCCAGAAAATCCATTTTTAACAGGCCCAAGGCCTCAACGGAACGCATTTCATATTGGGTTACCAGCGCCTGTTCTTCGCCTTTTTTTCCGCCTGATTTCGCGGCCCATTGTATTGGCATATAGTCGGTGATTGGATTTTTGGTGATAACAACGCCGCAGGCATGGGTAGATGCGTGGCGCGCCACTCCTTCCAATTTTTTAGCAGTTTGGATTAGTTGTCTAGCTTGGGGGTCGGTATCTACCGCTTGTTTCAGCTCAGCGATGTTTTCTAAGGATTTCTCAAGCCAGCCGGTTTTCATTCCTTGTGTTGGGTTAAAAGGTATTAATTTTGCGATTCTGTCACAAAAACCATAGCCAAATCCCAAGGCCCTGCCTGCATCGCGTATAGCGGCGCGAGCCGCCATGGTCCCAAAAGTGATAATCTGGGCCACGTGTTCGCGGCCATATTTTTTTGAAATATATTCTAAAACTTCATTGCGTCTGTGATCGGCAAAGTCAAGATCTATGTCGGGTGGCGCGAGGCGATCAGGATTTAAAAATCTTTCAAAAAGAAGATCGTATTTTATCGGATCAATATTGGCGATTCCCATAACATACAAAATTAATGAGCCGGCAGCTGAACCGCGCGGGCCTACGGCAATTCCCTGATTTTTTGCCCAATTCACAATATCCCATACTATAAGAATATACGACGCGAAGCCGGTTTTTTGAATTGTGCCAAGTTCAAACTTAAAGCGATCCGACAATTCTTTTGGCACCTCATCAAGAGAATTAAAACCAAAGCGTTTCTTGAGGCCTCCTACGGCCAGTAATTCCAAATAATTTTCGGCTGTTGTGTTTTCCGGCAATTTGAAATAGGGAAATTGCGAAGCTCCAAATTCAAATTCAAAGTTAACGGCATCAACAATTTTTTGGGTATTGGTGATTGCTTCCGGGACCTCGCTAAAAAGTTCCACCATCTCTTCGTCGGTTTTAAACGATAAATCCCATTCTTTAAGCGATAGACGATTCGGATCCGATATTTTATTTCCAGTGCCTATCGCCAGAAGCACGTCATGGTAATCAGCGTCTTCCTTGAAAATGTAATGGACGTCGTTTGTGACTACCAATGGAATTTCCAATTTTTTTGAAAGTTCAACCAGCCGCGGATGGATATTTTTATTGTCGCCGATTTTAAAGAATGGCTGGATTTCAAAATAAAAATTTTCTTTTCTGAAAATATTTTGAAATTCTAAAGCAGTTTGCTCTGCCTTTTCTATTTGGTTGGAAAACAGTAAATAGGGAATTTCAGCCAGGCTGCAGCCGGAAAGGCAAATCAGACCGTCGGCATGTTGTTTTAATAAATTTTTATCAACTCTCGGCTTATAATAAAAACCTTCTAGGTGGGCTTTGGTGATAAGCTGGGCCAGATTTTTGTAGCCAGTTTTGTTTTTTACTAGAAGCGTCAGATGAAAACGTTTGTTTTGGGAGCCCGAACTTTTGTCGGCCATATCGCCCGAAGCCACGTACATTTCGCAGCCGATGATCGGTTTGATGCCCGCTTTTTTGGCTTTCTGAAAAAATTCAACAGCCCCATAGAGGGTGCCGTGATCGGTCAAAGCCAGGGCCTCCATGCCGAGTTCTTTGGCCCGATTGACTAAATCATCAATTTTTGCCAGGCCATCTAACAAGCTGTAATGCGAATGGACGTGAAGATGAGTAAATTTTGCCATAATAATTTATACTTTATTATTTTATCATTAAAAATTCTTCAACACAAAAATTTTATAATTTTAAAAGCGCGTTAATTTCAGTTTATTTCATCAACGTATAAATTGACGATCGTCTGGGGATGCGTTACTGTAATTATAATATCGTTATTGCAATTATGAGAAGTATTAATAAAAGGAAAATTTTATTTTTGCTGACTGCCGGCGTTTCTCTTAGTTTGGTTCATTCGCCTCGACGTTATTTAACGATTGCAAGTAAAATTCCCAAAGAATGGCGCAGAATGAAAAGACGGTACCTAAAGGATTGTATAAATGAGTTTTATAACGACAAATTGATAGATTTTAAAGAACATCCTAACAATTTATGTACAGTAGTGTTAACAGAAAAAGGGAAGAAAAAAGCAATAACCCTTGAAGCGGATAATCTTACAATTAAAAAACCTTTATCTTGGGATCGCAAATGGAGAGTAGTTGTTTTTGATATTCCGGAATCCAAGAGGCCAGCTAGAAACGCTCTGCGCGAAAAACTTATAAATTTGGGTTTTTATGCCTGGCAAAAAAGCGTTTTTGTCCATCCTTATAATTGTTTAAATGAAATTGAATTTTTGATTGAGCTTTTTCAAATCAGACCTTATGTGAGATTTTTTGAAGCTACTAAGGTTATGAACGAGGCGGAACTTCAGTTGCGCTTTCAGGATATTTTATAAAAGATATTTTGGAGATATTTTGAAGTAATAAATTAGAACAACAAAGTCGCAATAACGTAAAAACTGACGATCGTCGGAAAGTGCGTTAGTCTAACAAGTAAGCGCAACGCTTCTTTAGCTCATAGGTGGTCACAAGCTATTGAACCATGACAGCGATTTGACATAGAATATTATATATGCTACAATATAGCTATAGTTCATTTTACGTATAAAATATATTCAACTATGCCCCGCCAGTTGCGGGATAAATCCAAACCCACAGGAGGTGAGAAAAATGGCAAAAACTAGTAATTTTTTGAAAGCAGAAGGGATTGTGAGAGAGAAGCTTTTTCTCGAACACGCGCCAAAAGTACAAGTTGAAGTATCTCTGGTTTACAAAAAAGAAGTTTGGGACATTCAAAGACCTTCTTATATTGGCGGAGGACACGATGATGGGCCAGCATTTCTCACTTTTTCTACAGTATTTAGAATCATAGGTACTAAAGAAAAAGTTGAGTTAATAGCTAGAAAAATTTATGGAAAGAAAGAGCGCATAAGAAATGAAAGTGATAAATATGATTCCTGGAAAGTTGTAAAGCCAAAGGAAGTAACTATGGTAATAAGCGCTGATCAACTTCTTGAAGAAATGAATCGTTAAAAAAATTTAGTTTTCGTCCTTCGATCGTCCCAGTTCCCGTAGCCTTCGGCGCGTCCCGCTTAGCGGGATTCACAGCGCCGGAGGCTCATTTATTTTTATAAATATTGCCAGAAGAATTTTTTTGTGGTAGTCTCAAAAAATTATGGGTGGGGTACAAGTAAAAAGACACACAAAAGGAAAGAGAAACCGGAGACGGTCTCATTTGGCTTTAAACAAAACATTTTTAGCAACTTGTTCCAAATGCGGCAAGGTGGTTTTACCGCATCATATTTGCGCTTATTGCGGTTTTTATAATGGGAAAGAAGTGATAGATGTTTTGGCTAAGCTCACCAAAAAAGAAAAAAAGCATCGGAAAAAAGAAGAGGCCGCGGCTCACGAAGCCCGCAGTCCGGAATTAAACCCTGAAGAACTTTCTAAAAAAACATGAGGTTTTTCAAAAGACCTATTTTTATCGTTGCTATTAGCATCTTGGCAATTGTTTTGGGCGGATATTTTTATTTTTTTAGCGGCAAAAAAACCGATCCTGAATTTATTGTTGTTAAAAAAGGCAACATCGTACAGGAAGTCAGCGTGACCGGCAGGGTCAAGCCGTCAAAAAGCACTGATTTAGCTTTTGAAAAAAGCGGCAGAATTGTTTCCATTTTTGCCAAAGTAGGGAATTTCGTTTACGTCGGCGATGTTTTAGCCCGGCAAGACAGTTCGGAGTTGTTGGCCCAACTTTCAAAAGCGCAGGCCGACTTGGCCGCGAAGAAGGCAGACCTTGATAAATCGCGGATAGTTTTAGCGAATTATTATTCGAGTATTATAAATATCTTAAATGATGCCCATATTAAAGCCGACGACGCCGTAAAAAAGCAAGCTGGCTCCATGTTTACCGATGCCGAATCGGATACTCCCAAATTGAACTTTTCAAGCACCAACTCGCAAGCCGTTACCGATTCTCAGAACGGCCGATTAGCTTCAAAGACGGAACTTAACGCTTGGCGGCAGGAACTTAGCGCGTTGAGCGCCGCTTTTTCGGATGACGATCTTTTTTTGGCGCTTATAAAATCTAAAGCGCATCTTTCCATAGTAAGTGCGTTTCTAATAAGCGTGACGGACGCTCTTGAAAAGGCCACTGGCCTTACCCAATCAACATTAGATTCTTACAAAGCCGGCATTACCACGGGTCGGACCAATGTTAACACTGCTCTGACTAATATTGCTGATCAGAATCAGAGTATTAATTCCCAGAAAGCTACTATCGTTTCGGAAGAAGCGGCAATAAGATCATACGAAGCAAGCGTCCAGAATATTGAAGCTCAGATAGCTAAAATGATTTTACAATCTCCGATTGTCGGTGTAGTTACTAAACAAGACGCTAAGGTCGGTGAAATCGCAGCAGCTAACACCATTTTAATATCCATAATCTCAACACAATATGAAATTGAGGCCAATGTTCCCGAAGCGGACATCGCCGGAGTAAAAATCGGCGATCCGGCCAAGGTAACGCTTGACGCCTACGGAAGCGACATAATTTTTAATGCCAAAGTTTCCATGGTTGATCCGGCCGAAAAAATCATTGAAGGCGTGGCTACCTATAAAACCACGCTTCAGTTCGTCGAAAAAGATGATCGCATTAAATCCGGCATGACAGCCAATGTTGATATATTAAAAAGCAAAAAATCGGATGTTTTAATTATTCCGCAGCGATTGATAAGTTCAAGAAACGGCGAAAAATTCGTAAAAGTGGTTGAAAATGGCGGCACTAAAGAAGTAAAAATAATTATGGGCTTAAGGGGCTCCGACGGCAATGCTGAAATTATTGAGGGGCTAAAAGAGGGGGACCATGTCTCTTATTGAAGTTAAAAACCTGCGAAAAATTTATTATGACGGGGAGGTAGAAACGCCCGCGCTGCGTGGTGTGTCTTTTCATATTAACGAAGGTGAATTTTTGGCAATTATGGGTCCCTCTGGTTCCGGCAAATCAACCCTGCTTCATATTTTGGGGTTTTTAGACCGGCATACCGACGGCGAATACCGTTTTGATGAGAAAACCATTGATGATTATTCAAATGAAGAAGTGGCGCGAGTACGGAATAAAAAAATGGGTTTTATCTTCCAAACTTTCAATCTTTTAAGGCGTACTACTGTTTTAGAAAATATTAAACTGCCGCTTCTCTATTCGGGGATTGATCCGCCGCTCTGGAATGATATGGCAATTAAGGCCGCTGAGGCGGTTGGGATGACTCATCGGCTTAATCATGAGCCGTCGCAGCTTTCCGGCGGGGAACAGCAGAGAGCGGCGATTGCCCGCGCCATCGTAAATAATCCGCAAGTTATTTTCGCCGATGAGCCGACGGGCAATTTGGATTCCGTCTCCGGAGGCCAGGTTATGGAAACGATAGAAAATCTTCATACGCTCGGCCACACCATAATTCTCATTACCCATGAAACCTACACGGCCGAATATGCCGAGCGCGTAATCCGCTTGAAAGATGGCCTTATCGAAAGCGACGAAAAAGTTACTAAAAGACATCATGTTGGCGATCATTACAAAAAATAAAGATTTTATAAATATGGGTTTCTTTTTTATATTTAAAACGGCGCTTGAAGGCCTAAAAACAAATAAATTAAGAAGCATTTTAACGCTTCTCGGGATTGTTATCGGTATCACCGCCATTATTTTGGTAATGTCTTTAGGCCAAGGAGCGCAGAATTTAATTTTAAGCCAAATCCAAAGCATCGGGCCGAAAGTTATCGCGATTGTTCCCGGCCGTCAGCCAAAGGGGCCAACCGATATTTTAGCGACTTTCACAGATTCGCTCAAAGAAAAAGATTTCGAAGAACTTTCAAAAAAAATTAATGTTCCCCATGCTGCCAAAATAATGCCGATTGTTTTCGGCAGCCAGACGATTGCTTATAGTAATGAAACCTACCGGCCGACAATTCTTGGCGTAACCGATTTTTTTGCCGACGTTTACGATATTTATCCATCAGAAGGCCGGCTTTTTACTGACGAAGAAGTCAAAAGCAATGCCGATGTTGCCATTATCGGTTGGAAAGTCAAAAATGAGCTGTTCGGCGACGAGAATGCCGTTGGAAATAGAGTAAAAATCAAGGGAAAAAACTTCAGGATAATCGGCGTTCTTCCTCAAACCGGACAGATTTCATTTCTGAATTTTGACGAAATTGCTTTTATTCCTTATACGACAGCCCAGAAATATATTTTTGGGATAAAGTATTTTCACCGGATGGTGGTAGAAGCTGATGAGGAAGAAAACGTGGTGCGAACGGTTGGAGATATTAAAACGACTCTAAGAAATTCTCATAATATTACCGATCCGGAAAAAGATGATTTTTTCGTGGAGACCCAAGCCGGAGCTCTTGAAACCGTCAGTAGCATTACCAACATTTTAAAATTATTTTTGGTCGCGATGGCCGCTATCTCTCTTCTTGTCGGCGGCATTGGCATTATGAATATAATGCTCGTTTCGGTTACCGAAAGAACCCATGAAATCGGCTTGCGCAAGGCCGTCGGAGCGACCGAAAAGAATATTTTAACACAATTTCTTTTGGAGGCGGTTATGCTTACGGTTAGCGGAGGACTTATCGGCATTGCCTTGGGCGCCATTTTTTCTTTTGCCATTTCTTTGGTTCTTGGCCAATACTTGGGATTGGCCTGGAAATTTGCGTTTCCGATTTCAGCGGTCATTCTGGGGCTTGGCGTCGCAATGTTTGTCGGCTTGGTTTTCGGCATTTACCCAGCTCGCAAGGCCTCTCTTAAAAGCCCCATTGAAGCATTACGATACGAGTAATTATCAACAAATAATAAATCTATTGTGAATAAGCGAATTTTTTGATGATGACAAAAAGTAATTTAAATTGTTGTTCGTTTATTCTATTTAAATTACGTATTTAAAATCGATCGCTTGCTGATACGTAATTTAATGTGATATTATTTGGGTATAATTACTTATAATTATTTTAGTATTTATGTTCGATGAGCGCTTGGGCCCAAAGGCGAAAAAGATTCTACTTTTATTAGAAGCTGGCGTCGCTTTATCATTGACACGCCGTCCGGATGTTTATTTCAGCATTCTTAAAAAAGCCGCAAAAGAATGGAAGAAAATAAATGAACGAAATTTAAGAGACACAATAAAACGTTTATATAGATCAAAACTCATTGATTATAAGGAAAATAAAGATAAAACAGTTACAATTATTTTAAATGAGAAAGGAAGGAAGAGGATTTTAAAGTATGATTTGGATAAGATTCAAATTAAAAAACCGTCAAAATGGGATAATCTTTGGCGATTAATAGTGTTTGACATACCAGAAGACAAGAAACCAGGGAGAACGGCTTTAGTTGCAAAACTAAAAGAACTTGGTTTTTATCCAATGCAAAAAAGCGTTTATATTCATCCGTATGAATGTAAAGACGAAATAAATTTTGTCGCAGAAATATTTGGTTTAGCTCCTTATATAAGATTTTTAAGAGTTAAAGATGTTGATATAGAACTAGATCTTAAAAATCGATTTCGCTTACTATGAAAATATTCCGGTAATTTGAAATACGCATTAATAATCGATCGATTTTAAATACGTATTTTTGTCTTATTTTATTTCTTGAGTTTTTAAGTTTATCGTAGTAGAATCACATTAATGAATGATGATCAAAAATGAATGATGATCAAATTGAAGAAATTTTAAAGAAACAGGAGGAGACATTAATTTTGGTTCAAAAACTTTGGCGAGCGGAGAAACGACGCCAGTTTTTCACTGTTGCTAAATATATAATTTTCTTGGGAATTATTTTAGGCGCTTTTTATTTTTTGACGCCGTATATAGAGCGTTTGATAATATCAATACAACAGTTTCAAAGCATTAAAAATCCCCAGGATCTGCAAAAATTTCTGCAACAATTGCAGAAATAGTTTAATAAGTTCAAATTAATAATCTATGTTAAAAAAATATCCTAAGTGGTTTTGGCTTGCTCTTTTGGGATTTTTAATTCTCATCACCTTAGGAGCTTATTTCAAAATTTTTCACGCCGAATTTGTTTATGATGATTTTGCTTTTATTGTGAATAATAAAGCTATCCAAAGTTTTACTCCCTTTTCAAAATTTTTTACGGATCCTAATATTTTTACCGGTTCGGAAGACAGTTCGGGCGGCAAAAACTGGCGGCCGATTTCCTCTTTGGTTTTTGCCATACAATATCGTCTTTTTGGGTCCAATCCGTTCGGTTTTCATTTAATAAGCATCTTGCTTCATTTGATAAATACAGTTCTTGTTTTTCTATTAATCACAAAAATTACAAGTCGAAAAGGCGTCGCTCTTGCTACAGTTTCGCTTTGGGCATTGCATCCAACATTAACGGAAGCGGTTAGCTGGATTGCCAATCAAAGCAGTTTAATTTTTCTTGGATTTTTTCTTTTGGCAGTTCTGGCGATTATAAAATACCAGCAAAATAAAGATAAAAAATTTTTACTTTGGTCCTCTTATTTATTTTTTGGTCTTTCTCTTTTATCAAAAGAAACGGCCTTGGGCGGAATTTTTATAATACCTTTTGTTTTTTTGATTGATCCCGAATGGCGAGAAAAAATTAATTTCCGTAAAGTTTTAATCAATTCATATCCGTTTGTTTTGATAGGATTGGTTTATTTTTACGTCCATTATAAAATTTTAGGCGCTTTAGGCGACCATGCTTTGCGAGGTTCGTTTTGGCAAAATCTTCTTTTGGCGCCAGCCGTTTTTTATAAATATATCGGTCTCGCGTTTTATCCGGTTAAGTTGCTTTTAGATTATTCCAATTTTCCCTTGCCATCCGGCATAGGGGATCCGAGAGTGATTTTGGGGGCGCTGTCGGTCGTTTTTTTGGCGACATTGGTTTATTTGGGTTTTAAAAAATCTTGGCCCGGTTTTGTTTTCGGGATAATCTGGTTCGTGGCGTTTCTGAGCCCGGTAATGCAAATTATTCCTTTTCATGATATAGTCGGCGAACGTTTTCTTTACGCGCCTCTTGTTGGGTTTTTTCTAGCTGTGATTTTGGGGTTTGAACGATTTTTCAATTACGCGAAATTAAAATTTAATTTTAATTTAAACACGGCGGGAAAAATAATTTTTGTTTTAGTTTTATTTATATTTTTTATTTTGACGTTAAATCGCAATAATGATTGGCTTAATTCCGAAAATCTTTGGAATAGCGTTATTAAAGTTGATAGTCAAAACAAAAGAGCTCTTCAAAATCTTTCCGCTTTTTATCTTCAGAAAGGCGAAGCCGATAAAATAATAGAATTTTCGGAGAAGCTTCTTGAAATTGACCCGGAGAATCGAGCAGGGCGCCTTCATTTGGCAGTTGGAAAAATAATGAAGGGCCAGTATAAAGAAGCCGAAGCGGAACTTTTAAATTTAATTAAAAAGTATCCTGATTTTAAGGAGGCGCAAAATAATCTTTCGGTACTTTATCAGCAATTGGGCCGCCAGGGTTCATTTGTAGAAACATCTGTCAACGCGCCGGCGGTTGAGGGCAATATTGTGAATTCCGGTATTGCCGGAAGAATTATTTTAAGCGACGGAACGCCTTTTGAAGCAAGTTTGGATGTTTTCAGAACGGACGATATGTCGCGGCCTTTCATTTCGGTGCGTTCCGATTCCCTGGGCAAGTTTCAAATTCCTTTACGTCCCGATTCTTATGTTATAAAACCGAATGACCCCGATGGACCCCGCGCGCCTTTAAGGGACCAATATACAGTTGTAATTGGCAACAATCAGTGGCTTCAGGTTAAAATAGAGTATAAATAATATGAGCGATCAAGTTCAGGAAATAAAAGAGAAACTTAATATAGTGGATGTTATTTCCGGTTATTTGCGGTTGCAGAAAGCCGGCGTTAATTTTAAGGCGCTGTGTCCCTTTCATAATGAAAAGACGCCTTCTTTTATGGTTTCTCCTTCGCGTCAGTCCTGGCATTGTTTTGGCAGTTGCGGCGAGGGTGGCGATATATTTACTTTTGTAGAAAAGATTGAAGGAGTGGAGTTTCCGGAAGCCCTGAAAATTTTAGCGGAAAAAGCCGGGATAATTTTAAAATATGACAATCCGAAATTGCGTTCTGAAAAAGACAAGGCTTATGAAATTTGCGAAAAAGCAACGCAGTTTTTTACTGCTTCGCTTAATAATGCGAATGTTATTCTGGATTACCTCCATCAGAGGGGACTCCAAGATGGGACCATTGATGAATGGCGTCTTGGCTACGCGCCGGATTCCTGGGGTTCACTTTTATCATTTCTTGACAAATATGGTTATCGCGAGCTGGAAATTGAAAAGGCCGGCTTGATTTTGCGGGGCGTAAAATACCACGACCGGTTTAGAAATCGCTTAATGTTTCCGATTTTTGACACCAATGGGCGGGTGGTGGCTTTTTCCGGCCGTATTATGAATGACATTGTGCCTTCTAAAACCGAAAAAGCCGATAGCGGCAAATATATTAATTCTCCGGAAACAATTTTATATAATAAAAGCCGGATTCTTTATGGTTTAGACAGGGCTAAAACAGAGATAAGAAAAGCCGATAAAGTTATTTTGGTTGAAGGGCAGATGGATGTAATTTTACCGTGGCAAGACGGGATAAGAAACATTGTCGCGACATCGGGCACGGCTTTAACCGAAGACCACCTTCTTGTTTTAAAGAGATTAACCAGCAATTTGACGCTGGCGTTTGATATGGACGAAGCGGGCGCGAGGGCTACCGAAAGGGGAGATTTGGCGGCGGTTCAAAGCGGGTTTAATATTTCCGTGGTTAGTTTGCTTTCAGGCAAAGATCCGGCGGATTTTGTTAAAGAAAACCCGGGTGAATTTAGTAAAATTGTCAATACAGCCGAGTCGATAATGAGCTATTATTTTAAACAGGTTTTTTCCGCCAGAGGCGGATCCCCGCCTGATGATCGGGGAGATGAAATCCCTCTTGAAAGAAAAAAGTTTATAGCCATTGAACTTCTGTCTAAAATCAAACGCTTGCCAAGCGCTGTTGAAAGAAGCAATTGGATAAGGGAATTAAGCTTGAGGATCAATGTTCCCGAGCGAGATTTAAGTGAAGAAATGGAGCGATTGGAGATAGCGTCGGATGAAAGAACGCAGTATACCCCTCCATCCTTGAAAGCAAATATTCAGGTGAAGACAAGAAAAGAGATTTTGAGCGAACGGCTTTTGGCGTTATTATTAAAAAAGCCGGAATTGATTGCCGAAGCAGTAAAAGCGGCCGCTTTCCTGCCAAAAAATGATTTTGAGGTTTTAGGAACGTTGGTGGCTAGCCAGAACAGTTTTTCCGAAATAAGGTCGGCCCTGCCTGCTGATTTGCGCCCTCGCCTTGATTTTTTGTATCTTGCCGGCGACCATGAGCTTGAAAAAGGGGGGGCTGATTTTAATGTTAATAAGGAAATAAAATTTTTAATTGAAGAAATTGAGCGAGAACATTATAAAGAAATTCTTCAAAAAATCGGCCAGGAAATAAAAAAATGCGAGGTTGCCGAAAGCCCTACCCGCCTGAATGACGCAGTCGGGCAGGATTTAAATAAATTAACAGAAGAATTTAAAAATATTTCAAAAAAACTCCACGAGTTAAATAAATATGAAAAAGAAAAAAGTAAAAAAAGCTAAAACGCGCAAAAAAGTGATTAAGAGAGGAAGGCCGAAGAAAAAAGCGAAGCCAAAAACAAGAGTCAGTCAAAAAGAACTGATTTTTGAGAAACGGGCGAAAGCCATAATTGACCGCGGCCGGGGAAGAGGTTTTATTACCGAAACAGAAATCTTAAAATTTTTTCCGAATGTTGAAAAAGATATTTCAGAATTAGAGAGGCTTTATGATCGCTTGGAAGAAGCTAGCATCAAAGTTGAAGAGAGCCGGGAATTTATAGAAGAGGCGGCATTGGAGCCGACCAAAGAGGAAATAAACAGGTCATTAAATATTGAAGCCGACGACACTATCTCTTCCGATTCAGTGCAAATGTATCTTAGAGAAATCGGCAAAACTCCTCTTTTAACAAGGGATGAGGAAAAAGAATTGGCTAAAAAAAATGAGAAAGGCGACATTGAAGCGCGCAATAAATTGATTCAAGCGAATTTGCGCCTTGTGGTTTCCATTGCCAAACGCTATGTCGGCCGCAGCCCCAATTTAACCCTTTTAGATTTAATTCAGGAGGGGAATATCGGTTTGACGCGGGCGGTTGATAAATTTGATTATCGCCGGGGCTTTAAATTTTCAACCTATGCCACTTGGTGGATCAGGCAGGCCGTTACCAGAGCTTTGGCCGACCAGTCGCGCACTATTCGCATTCCGGTTCATATGGTGGAAACTATTTCTAAATACGCTCAGGTTAAACGCCGGCTGTTTCAGGATTTGGGGCGCGAGCCGCTGCCGGAAGAAATTGCCGCTGAAATGGGCGTTGACATTGAAAAAGTTCGCCACATTATTAAGATTTCTCAAGATACGGTTTCTTTTGAGGCGCCGGTCGGCGACGAAGATGAGGGTTCAACATTGGGCGATTTTATTGAAGATGAAAAAGGAATAACGCCGGTCCAGTTAGCGGCTTTGCGCCTTTTGGGGGATCAAATCAAAGAGATTATCAACGATCTTCAGCCGCGCGAACAAAAAATTTTGAGGATGAGATTCGGCTTGGATGATGGGATTACCCACACGCTTGAGGAAGTTGGCAATGAATTCGGGGTGACGCGCGAGCGCATCCGCCAAATTGAATTTAAGGCGCTTGAAAAAATCCGCCAGCACCAAAGTTTAAAAAAATTGGAAGGATACTAAATTAGTTTTTAGAGGGTACAGTTATTGCTGAAGGTCAAAAAAGGGGACATACTAAAGAATTTTTACAATTTCTTTATATTGCCTATGGTTCCGGGGCCGAATTAGAAACTCAAATTGAAATATCTAAAAGGCTTCCCAATATTAAAAATTTACATTATAATAATTTGGAATCAATTTTGACGGAAGTAATGAAAATGTTGAACATATTGATAAGTACGTTAAAAAGAAGTATATAGTTTTTACTATAAACTAAAAACTATAAACTAAAAACTAAACATATTCCGACATAGCTCAATGGTAGAGCGACTCCCTGTAAATTTTTTGCAGCTTTTCGCCGTAAGGCGGACTGAAAAACGAGGTGAATTCGGTGAAACCCTTCGGGGCAATACCGAACCAAGCCCTGAGTTTATCGAAGGGAAGGTGTAGAGACTATCCCGTAAGGGAGTACTCCGAATTATATCGGGGGAAGCGCCTCGCCCCCGCAATTTGCGGGGTGATGATATAGTCCATCCCTATTGGAAACAGTAGGACAAATGTAAGGAGTGGGTTCCTGGTTCGAATCCAGGTGTCGGAGCAGAGGATTTTATTTTATCGAGAGACCGCCTCTATTGAGGCGGTTGCGAGACCGAGAGGCTCGGAAAAAGCTAATCAAAAACAGCCCCGCAACTGCGGGGCTGTTTTTGATTTCATTTATTTTCTTAATTTTTTGCCTGCCCTGAGCTTGCCGAAGGGTTGGCCAAGTCATATTTTACTGCCTGTGGACAACCTATTGACTTATAGCAACCGCTTGCTATACTATAAATATCACTATGAAAAAGACCCTTATGCGGCTCGTCCGCATCGGGGGCTTTTTCGTTTTAGACCTATCGCTTGAATTTACTTTTCTTCGTATCTAAATAAACAATGGAGATATTTAACTTTCTCAAAAGGTAAGAACATTTATTGCTAGGAGAAACCAAAGACAGAAATACGCCCTTTTCCTTTAAAAACTTCACTAAGCACGCATAATCGCCGTCACTCGCCACAATAACTGCTTTACCAAATCGCTTTTCGTAATAATCCACGGCAGCTTTGAGCACTAATTCAGCATCGCAATTTCCTTTTACTTTTCCGGTGCCATCATAGGTTACTTCCTTATATACCAGCAAGTAACCCATTTCTTGCAAGCTCGTATATAAATCTTTATTGCCCGGTACGAGGCCGACGAAAAGATATGCGCTTTGAACATCGTATTTATCTCGTAGCCACACGCGAAATCGCCTATAATCCAACTTCCAACCTAATTCCGCTACGCCTTTATGCAGGTTAGCGCCGTCTATATAGGCAAAATTGTTTTCTTTTGGGATCATAAATTTACTGCGTCCTTCCGAATCCGTCAGCTGGCGGAGAAGGAAAGTTTTTCCTAATTTTTAGCTATAATTTTTATTTCCGCCGGGGTGAGGCCGTAGAGTTTATATTTTATTATAAAATGCCGCTTTCCCTTTTGTAACCATTTTGTATTTCCAGCCCAATTTTTCGAAGTATTCTTCCGCGGCTTCGCGTTTCAATTTTGTAGAAAGCCAAAGCATCAAAGGCAAACCTTTCGTCTCGTGAATTTCTTTGTGTCCGTCTTTATATTCGACTAAAAAGTCCGGCAAATATTTATGAGAAAAACCGAAAACTTTGTAAGGAATTTTTAATCCATGCTTTTTAGTCCAGCGCACTACTGCCTGATCACGCTCAAGTTCCACCATATATTCTCGCTCCAAAGCGGAATCGTAATTCTCTTTGCCATCTGGCGTCTTTTTGAGATTTGTAAGCGTTCCTTTTTTGCTAATCATGTTGCTTGGCAAATATTCCTTCAATCAGTTCGGGGCGCATAAAAACATCTCGCACTTGGTCAATAATCGCCCACAAACGCCTTAATAATATTTCGCCTGTTAAATCTTCAATGTTATTGCCGTTGAGCAATCTTTTTTTGATGTGGTCCCGAATGATTTTAACCAAAATCACCTGCCTTTCATCCGGATTTCTGTCGTATTCCAGTAGCGCATATCGAGCTATTGAATGAACCTGCTTTACTAATTGCTTTTTTAATTCGTCAATTGACCAATCTTCTGTTCTGGTGGCTTTGGCTATTTTTTGCACCTCAATTTCCGGTATATCCGCTTTTCCCATTGCCACATGTTCGGTTTCAATATTTAAACTTTTAATCTTTTCAATATCTTGCTCAATATTCATTCGGTTAAAATCATATTTATATTCATCTAAAAATTTTTGCCATTCGTAAATTGGCTCAATAACTTTTGGCGGCTCTGGCGTTTCTGGCAAATTTTTGAATTCTAATTTTTCCGCGGCTTCATCAAGTTTTACCTCGCCCTCATCTATTTTCCCAACATTTTTTTCTTGAGAGATTTTCTGTTCGTCAATAATAACGTTGGCTGGATCCAAGACATCTGGATATTGAGTGGCTTTTAAATTATCCCAAAGCCATTTATGTTTTAAAATCGGGTGGTCTACAATAAAAAGCATCTCCCATTGGTCAGGACTTTTACTCATTCTACGCAAGCCACGGCCGATTACTTGCGGACCGTACACCGAAAAAATCTGTCCGTCTACCTCCTTAAAACAAAATTTTCTAAACAATAAAATAACAGAGATATTACGCACATCCCAACCTTCCCGAAGCATTAGCACTGATACTACCGCATCGTATTCTGTTTGCGGGTCTTTGTTTAAATCACGCGCCGCTTCTTTTAATTCTTCTTCTTGCTCATTATGAACTAAAAGAATTTTCTTAATTCCGTATTTTTCACCTATTTTTTCAAGTTCTCTTGCAATATTTTTAGCGTCTTCAATAGAGAATGTAACCAAAAACAGAAGTGGCTTATACGGTTCAGGTGTTCGCATTTTCTGATTTTTCAAAAGTTCGCAGGCAATGGCTATTTGCTGACGCATTGGTTTTAAACTTGTGATATAGCGTCGAGCGGGAATTTTCCGTTTTTCAATTTCTTCCCATGGCACTTCTTCGGCGGAAATTGTTTTGCCCGTTTCTAAGTCCTCATAAGTTAATTTCACTTTTTTAATATCCGGATGAAAAACAATTGGTCGCTTAATAATCTTATCTGCCAGCGCCTGCGCGATGTCATAAACAAAAATCATTTTACTATCTGGATGACTACCGTCTAACCGGTCGGGCGTCGCGGTTGTATCAAGCCGAAAAAATCTTTTTTCTTTTATCTTAAACTCATAAAGCAATTTATCGTATTGTTCAGCTTTTGTGTTGTGAGCCTCATCGTTAAATATACAAATTTTATCAATATTTTTCATTAATACTTTTTTATTTTCCGTTCTTTCGTATATCTGATGAATATTGCCTAAAATAATCGTTCCTGAGCGAATGCCAGCCGCGGTGGCGGTCGGTTGCATTTTATGCAATTGAATTCTTGTTTTCAGCGATTCAAAAGAATTAAAGAAAAACGGAAAAACATTGTAAATATAGGTCGGCGAATCCGGATCAAATTCATCGTCTAATCGTTCCCGCACTATTGTGTTCGGCGTAAGAATCAAAAATTTGTATTGTTCGTGAACAATCATCATATAGGCGATGAGCGCGCCGATAATTGTCGTTTTGCCGCCACCGGTAACGATATTAGTCAATAAATCTTTCTCGCCTAGAACCTCAAATGAATAAATGCATCGTTCAATCGCTTCCAGCTGGACTTTTTTCCATTGTTTCTCATTCCAAAATTTCACAATTTTCAAATCTGGCTTAAAATTTCGCGAACCCAAATGCTTCAAAAAATCAACGCCAATTGACGGGATTCCTTGATATCCCGAATTTCGCCACTCTTTAAAATTTTCCTCGTGTTGTTTGAAAAAGTAATGCATAAATTATTTTAATAAAACTACAGCTATCGAAATTACGATAGCTAACATAGCCAAAACAATTGATATTCTATTATAAGAGGCTGTGCTTTGATTCGTAAGAATCCCATCGACATAGCTTAACAATCTGAACCCTTCGTTAAAATGCCACATTATCGCTTGCTGAGATTGAAAATAGTCGGCAATAAAAAGTGGTGGTTCTTGTCCTTTCAATTTTTCAAAAAGAATATCTGGTGTATTCCATTTATGATAAAGTTTGATAAACTCCACAGATATTTCCTTATATTTGTTTTCTAAATTAGATAATTTTTTACGCAAAATACTATCCCAAAAGCCTGAACGAAACTGGGAAACATCAACTGCTAACTCTTCTATTCTAGCAGTAAGTGGCAACAGTTCATCTTTCGCAAATCTACCTATCGTGTCACCTCCTTCTTTTGTTTGAAATGGTCCGTATGCCATAGTGATTCTATATTATTATCTCCTTACTAAACACAGTTTCTCCTGCCAAATTGTCCTGTATTTTACACGCAATAGTAAACTCGCCGGATTTTTCAAATGTGTGCTTTGCTTTAAGTATCGCCTTAAATCGTTCGCCTTTTTTCTTGTCCGTTACTTTTTCGCGCGAGAGCACATAATCCTTATCTGCCGCAAAGTGGCCTTCTTGATAATCAAAATCCCACTGGCAATTAACCAGCCAGCCATCTTCGTTAGTGGAAATTACGTCAATCGCCTCAAATTCGTATTCCAATCCTTTAATCTTTTTTATTTTAATGTCGCCGATAACCGGCGCTTTGGAGAACCGCAGGAAAAATTCCGCGTCGTCGACATCAGGATATCGTTGCAAAACTCGCGCCCGAAATTCTTTTGAATCAAGCGGGATAAGTTCAAGTTTTACCGGCAGATTATTTTTAAAAATATATTGCTCAAGAATTTTTATGTATTCCATAACTTGCCGATTAAACCGCCAGCCGATAATTTTCGCGCTGACTAATTTATTCGGCTCCAATCGTGATTTTATTTCGTCAAAAAATGCTTTTATTTCCTTGCCGCTGATTGATTCTTTTGGATTTGCGGGTCCTATCAAAATCGGCTCGCTTTGACCCGGCGGTCTAAATCCGTGCGCCATGCCTTGGGCAGTGTTTTTGCTTGCGCCATAGCAGGTTAAAACAAAATCAATGAAATCTTCCTGCGGAATACTGGCAAATTTTTCTGTTGGATAAACGCCCAGATAGGAAACCTCTATATTAGAAACTTTTTCAACCAATCCATCGGTCTGAATTTTTAACTGAAAAGATTCTTTTGAGAAAAGATCTTTTTTAAGTAAAACTTTTTGAAATTTTTGAATATTGCCTTTTACTCCGCTCATTTCTTCGCCGACTTTAACAAGGCGGTCAAGGGTTACAGAAATCGCAACGCGCGATGAATCGCAACCAATAAATCGCCGCTTCAATTTTTGTGCCACCGCCAAAGTTGTGCCACCACCGCAGAAAAAGTCGGCTACAACATTGTCTTCATTGGAAGACGCTTTAATAATTCTTTCCAAAAGCGCTTCAGGTTTTTGGGTAGGATAACCAAGTCTTTCATCTCGACCATGTCGTCCAGTTAATGGCTGAATATCCAGCCACCAATCATTGGGTACTTTGCCTTCATCTTCATAGTAAACATATGTTTTACCATTAGCGATTCTTTCTCTATATCTTCTTCCGCTTTTATCAACAAGATTAAACGGTGTAACCGACTTTGGCGAAATTAACTCATATGGGATGTGGATATCGTCGCTGTTAAAAACCCAGTTACTTGATTTTGAATACCAAAAGATAATATCGTGCTTTTTCCCATAGGTTTCTTCGCCTCTTCCTCCTTGTTGATATAACCAAATGATTTCATTTCGGAAATTATCATACCCGAAAATTTTGTCCATCTCGGTTTTGATGTAGTGGCTCGCGTGCCAGTCACAGTGGACATAAATTGAACCTGTCTTTTTTAAGACCCGCCTCATTTCCCAAAGCCGGGCGTTCAGCCAGACAAGGTATGAATCAATCCCGCCTTCCCAAATATCATAAAACGAGCGGACTTCATTGGTGTCGCCCCAGATGACATTGTAATTTCTGCCCGAAAAAAACGGCGGGTCAATATAAATCAGATCAATTGACTCGCTCGGCAGAGTGCGCAAAACTTCCAAATTATCGCCTAAAATTAACTGGTTTGCCGGCGCTTTTGGCGCATTGAAAATAACAGTGTCGCCGTGATTGCACGGATGAAGTCGCGGCAAATGAATCCACGGAAAAATATGGTCATAGCCCTTATTATCTTGCCAGCCCATCGGCGGATGCGTCGGGTCGGGCAGGTTGCTTGTTTTCCGCCTGATTTTATCTGATGCAGACAAAACTTTCTTTTGTTGCGGCAAAACCTGTTCCGTAGACTCTTTTTGAATTTTTTGTAAATCTTTATAGTCCATAAAATCTCCTTCATTTTGCCACATTTTTGAGCATTTGGCAATTAAATTTGGGTTATTTTTCTACCGCCACAATCTTTCTTGCGATCATAAACTTACTTTTCATGCATGACAGGAATTCTCTTTTTTCGATGGTCGAACCCTCTTTTAAGAGATACTTGGCATAGCCTCGGAGATCGATATCCTTAACTTCCGCTTTTACGCCCCGACCGAGACACTTCAAATTGTTCTCTGGAAAAATCGCCTGAAAAGCTCTACAATGCTTGTATAAGTAAGGTTCTAGAGCGACACACAGAGCCGATTTGACAATAGTTTTATTCTATGGTATGTACTTATCATAGTCTCGATGCCTGTCATGAGGGCAGGTGATTGGAGCCACGTGGTTCGTTTACAACAATAGTTAAAAGGAGGAGGAAGGTTATGAAAAGCGTAATAAACACGTTTATCAAACACAAGTGGTGGGGATTTCTTTGTATTTTCTGGCTTGTTTTTGCTTTCATTTTGGTGTCAATTAACGGATGGAAGCATGAATCACCCTTAATGGCTTCTGTAATATCAATATTAATTGGTTTAGCTCTTTTTGGTGGAAGTTCATCAATTTTGACATACCCATCCAGCAAGCAATGGAAAAATGGAGTGGTTTGTATCCTTGTCTTTGCTGCTTATAGTTTTGTCGGAATATTGATTTATCAAATAGCAACAAAAGAGTTTCTTACTATCCAAATTATCGCAACAGCTTTAGTTAATGCAATCGCCATTGGTGTAGCCACTTGTATAACGGTTTTGAGCGGCGGAGTATCTGCGTATCCGTAATTTAAGAAAAGTAAACCTTGTATCATGTGTTTATTAATTCAAAATTGGGAGGTTCAAAGAAACTCTCTTATTTTTATCTTTGACAAATCCTTATTTTGTTTGTATTATTCCTTTATCACAATAAAAAAAGGAGGGTGCAAAAATGGGGGAGGCAGAGAAAGATCGCTGTATCATCTGTTGGGAATTAACCCAATACGCCAAAGACACGCCCATCAGCCAACGACGCAACTATTTCGAAGGGCGAGGCCAGGTCTGTGTTGGTTGTGCGGACGAATTGAAAATAATTGCCGACAAAAATTTCTTTGGTGGTATCCCGCCTGGACTTTTACCCTGATTTCAAATAGATCGTTCAGCTCAAGGCCGCCAATATCCTTCCTAAGGTGAGGCGGCATTTTTTCTTTAACAAAAAGGAGGCAGGAAGAAATGAAAAAGATATTCTTTTTTTGGTCAATATTGGTTGTTTTTCTTTTAATCTTTGAGGCAAAAATAGCTCAAGCGGGGGTCTCTATATATTTTAATTTTCAAGAAGGACAGGTTTCTGAAGCATATGTTAAATTTACTTATGAATTCGAGAGTCAATTTGGCCTGCGGATAAAGCAATATCCTTTCCGGGAAGAGTATATGGTGCAGATTTTGGAGGGAATGGGTTTGATAATATATCAAGATATAACGAAAGAAAAATTAATAATCGTAGGTCTAATTAATGAAGAAAAAAAACCGTTTGTCTGGGTAGAGGTGAAAGATCTAAACACGAAGGAAAGAATTAAAAAGAAAGCCAAAGAATTTAGCGATAAGATATTTGAAAGGTTAAAAGAATTGGAAAGATTGAAGTAAGCGGCGAGATCGTATCAAAGCCGCTTTTTATTTGAAAAAACAAGCGGAAATAAGGTAGGATTGGTATATGAAATAAATTGCTTCTTTAGCAATTTAAGCGGCAGATAAAAAGTTCAAGCCCGACTCGCGCTGGGGAAAACTTTATTTGTTTTCGAATCAACAAATGTTAAAATTAAATATAAATATGGAAATACCCAAAAAAGAAACTTTAATAATAATCGCGGCCGTTTTGTTAATCGGCTTAGCCGTTGGAGGTTATTTTTTATGGAAAAACTCCGCCTCGGGAAAAAAGACTTTGGAGAAAGCCGGAGAAGCAGCGGAAAAAATAACTGAAAGCGCGGCTAAAGGCGCTTTGCCGTCAATAGGAACGAATCCTTTGGAAAACAAACCTGATGTTAATCCGGCTGACAAAGCCAACCCTTTTAAAAATATTATAACCAATCCATTTGAATAATATGAAAACTAAATATCTTATTAGTTTTATTATTGTAAGTTTGGTGCTGCTTGGCTCGGTGGCATGGGCGCAGAATATCCAGTACCCGGTTAAAGAGTTGGGAAATTGTAAAGATGAATCTGCTTGTAAGTCCTATTGCGATAAACCGGAAAATGCGAATTCCTGTGTAGATTTTGCCGAGAAGAATAATTTGATGTCTAAAGAAGAAATTAAGATGGCCAGAAAATTTATAGCGGCGGGAAGCAAGGGTCCGGGTGGCTGTAAAGGCAAAGACGAATGCGAGGCCTATTGTAATAACATAGACCATATAGATGAGTGCATTTCCTTTGCTGAAGAAAATAATTTAATGCCCCCAGAAGAATTAGAAGAAGCTAAAAAGGTTCAGGCCGCCATCAAGAGAGGGGTAAAACCGCCTTCCTGCGGCAACAAAAAACAATGTGATATCTACTGCGATCAATCGGAACATATGGAAGAATGCGTTGCCTTTGGCATAGAAGCTGGTTTTATCCAGGGTCAAGAACTTGAAGATGTTCAAAAAATGTTAGCGGCTGTTAAGAGAGGAGTGAAACCGCCTCCTTGTAGGGGTAAAAAGGCTTGCGACGCGTATTGTGGCAATCCGGACAATATGGAAATGTGCGTGACTTTCGCCATGGAAGCCGGTTTTATGAACGAAAAAGATAAAGCCGACTCTCAAAAAATGCTCCAAGCGCTTAAAAAAGGAATAAAACCTCCGAATTGCAGAGGAAAAGACGAGTGCGATGTCTATTGCTCTGAAGAAAGTCATTTTGAGGAATGTACGAAATTTGCCGCTGCCGCCGGTTTTATGTCGGAACAAGACGCGGAAATGGCTCGCAAAACAGGCGGCAAAGGGCCGGGCGGATGCAAGGGAAAGGAGAAATGCGAAGCATTTTGCAATAACCCCGACAATCAGGAAACATGTTTTAATTTTGCCAAAGACAATGGGATGATTCCGGAAGCGGATTTAAAGCAAATGGAACAAGGCAAACAAAAATTTCAAGAATCTTTACAACAGGCGCCATCGGCTGTGCTTGATTGTCTTAATTCCGAAATAGGAACCGATTTGATGGAAAAATTTAAGAGCGGCGGGGCTATGCCTCCCCGGGAAATCGGCGATAAAATGCGCGGATGTTTCGAAAAAATGGGTCCGCCTGGGCCTGATGGCCAGGGTGAGCCCGAAAAATTTCAGCCGGGACAAATACCTCCGCAAGAACAAAGTCAAATGCCGTCTCAAAGTCAGATGCCGCCCGGAGAATTTAAACCACCTGAAGGTTATCAGCAACCTCCGGAAGGATTTCAACCTCCTCCGGAAGGATTTCAACCTCCGATGGACCAGATGCAGCCAATGATGCCGCCTCCGCCATCTGAAGCCCCAGTGTCTCCTCCAAGTAGCTTATTTACCCCCGAATCATCATTGGGCTCTCTGTTAGACATATTTTTATTTATGTTCAAGTAATAAAAGGTCGATAAATTTCAAATTTAATTAAAATATGAGGAAAATAAAAATTGGAGTA